>Ga0187785_10000054_pt1 | contig 40350 bp, 32 predicted proteins | sample 0815_BV2_4_20_MG_FD_132466 | JGI IMG/M metagenome (GOLD analysis project Ga0187785, IMG submission 132466) | Tropical peat soil microbial communities from peatlands in Department of Meta, Colombia - 0815_BV2_4_20_MG | ecosystem: Environmental > Terrestrial > Soil > Wetlands > Peat | place...
CGCCTGCACAGGGTTTGTTTCGGGGGCATGTCACAAATGCCTGCTCACCGCACTGGATACAAGATCCACGACAATTTGGAGTTCGTTCTCGTCCTCGCCTTCCGCCATTATTCTGCACACGGGTTGAGTTCCGGAATAACGCACCAGGAGACGCCCTTTGTTCTCAAGTCTCTTTTCTCCTTCAGTAATCGCTTTTCTCAGTTCCGGGATTTCGTAAAAATTAGTCTTGGCAGTTACGGAAACGTTTTTCGATACTTGAGGTAACATTTTCACCGCGGACACCAATTCGGATAGAGGTTTGCCTGTTTCAACCATGATTCTCAGGATTTCGAGGGCTGCTATTATGCCGTCTCCTGACGTCGTCCGCTCGAGGAAAATCAGATGCCCCGAAGGTTCTCCCCCGAAATTGAGACCTTCCTGCCGCATTTTTTCCACGACGTACCTGTCTCCCACTGGGGTCCTGACGACCCGGCCTCCCATTTCGTGCAAAGTGAGGTCCAGGCCGATATTGCTCATTACCGTCGCAACCAAGGTATTTCGTTTCAATTCGGACCGGGCGATCATGTGTCCCGCTATCAACCCCATGATCTGGTCACCATCAACTTCGCGGCCCTTCTCGTCTACAAATATAACCCGATCCGCATCCCCGTCCAGGGCTATGCCGACATGCCCGGAGGAACTACGGACCTCGCTGCACAGTTGTTGGGGAAAAAGAGAACCGCACTCCTTATTTATATTCAGGCCGTCAGGGTGAACGCCCAGAGCGGTCACACGCGCTCCCAATTCCTGAAAAACGAGGGGCGCAGCCTTGTACGCGGCACCGTTCGCGCAGTCCACCACGATCTCCAGGCCGTTGAGTGTCAGTTCTTTGGGAAAAGTGTTCTTGCAATACACCACGTAGCGTCCCAGTGCATCGTCCACTCTCGAGGCTTTGCCTATCAATTCCGCTTTCGGACGAAACTTTTCGATGCCACCGGACTCGATCATGTCTTCGATCTCGAGTTCCATCTCGTCGGACAGCTTGAAACCGTCCCGGGCGAAGAACTTGATGCCATTGTCCTCGAACGGATTGTGTGAAGCGGAAATTACCGCTCCCGCGTCGCATCGCATGTCCACCGTGAGGAATGCCACCGCGGGAGTGGGCATGGGGCCCACCAGCAAAACGTCCACACCCGTGGAACAGATCCCCGAAGAAAGGGCTGTCTCCAGCATGTAACCGGAAATCCGGGTATCTTTGCCGAGAAGTATTCTCCTCCTGGTTCGCGAATCCCCCGCACCGGCACGAGTTGCACATGCCAGAGCACGACCCAGTTTGAGAACAGTCTCGGCAGTCACGGGCTCCTGGTTGGCAATCCCCCTTACACCATCAGTACCGAATAGTTTCCTTGACATGATCGACCCCTCAAGACAGCGTTATCGGTAATACATGCGGCATGGCAGGGCGACTGATAGCCCCACTGCCCGCTTGCCGGTACCGAGAGCAGGTTTCGTGGAAAAAACTCGAGAGTATTCCTTCAATTCGGAATCCCTGCATCCCGAATAAAATGCTCTTTTCAATCCGTAAGAGCCCGGAGATATCATTCCACTGTCACACTCTTTGCGAGATTCCTGGGTTGATCCACGTCAGTACCTTTGATGTCTGCGACGTGGTAGGCAAAGAGTTGCAGGGGAAGCGTCACGAGAATGCTGGTAAGATACTTGTTGCTCCCCGGAACTTGAATCACGGCATCTGCCAGTTCTTTGACCTTCGGGTCCTCGGGTCCTGCGCATACGGCGATTACCCTTCCGCCCCTACTTTTCACTTCCTGAATATTCCCGAGCATTTTTTCATACACGTGGTTCGGAGACAGGATGACCACCACGGGCATATCCTCGCTAATGAGCGCTATAGGTCCGTGTTTCATTTCACCAGCCGGATATGCTTCCGCGTGAATGTAGGATATTTCTTTGAGTTTGAGCGCTCCTTCATAAGCGATGGCCATGTCGATGCCCCTTCCCAGGTACAGGAAATCGGGGTATTTTTCCAGACTTCTCGCCAATTCGGAAATGTGTTTGGAGCATCCCAGCGTTGCTGTCATCAATGTGGGTAAATGAATCAAATCGGCAATCAGGTCGCGGCGTACGTCGCTGCTCATGCCATCCCGCTTCCATGCGATGTACAGAGCCAGTAAATACAGGGTGGTAATTTGAGTGGTGAAAGCCTTTGTGGAAGCGACTCCTATTTCGGGGCCTGCTTGCGTGTAGATGACCCCGTAGTCTGATATTCGCGCAAGGCTCGATTCGATCACATTGCAAATCGAGACAAGTTTTGCGCCGCGGGCGGACGCTTCACGAGCGGCTGCCAGGGTGTCTGCAGTCTCGCCCGATTGGCTGATGCCGATGCACAACGTGCCAGGAGCGATGATGGGATCTCGATAGCGAAACTCGCTGGCTATGTCCACTTCCACGGGAATTCTGGTCAATTCCTCCATCACGATCCTTGCAACCAGACCAGCGTGGTAACTGGTTCCGCATGCGACAATGACTATTTTGTTGATGTCTTTAATTTCCTCATCCGACAGTTTGAGTCCTTCCAAGCGAATGTCGCCTGTTTCTTCCGATATTCGGCCTCGAAACGTGTCGGTTACTGCTCGCGGCTGCTCGAAGATTTCTTTGAGCATGAAATGCCTGTATCCGCCCTTTTCAGCCATAGCAGGGTTGAGGTTCATTTTCCTGGCCACTTTTTCGACAGGCTTTCCGTAAAAATCCGTAAATTCCGCAGTATCGGAGCGCAGTACCGCGATTTCCCCATCTTCCATGAAGATCATGTTCGACGTGTATCTGAGAATTGCTGGAACATCCGAGGCCACGAAAGATTCGCCTTCTCCTATTCCGACGATAAGCGGACTTTCTTTTCTGATCGCGTACAACGTCGTAGGGTCGTCTTCAATCAGTATCCCTGCCGCAAAAGATCCTTTCAACGTCTGGCAGGTCTTGCGAATCGCACGGAGCCGGTCTGGCTCACCGCTTAGATAATAATTTGCGAGCTGCGCAATTACCTCTGTATCGGTCTCGGACAGAAACGTACATCCGCAGGAGATCAGCCATTTTTTGAGATCCAGATAATTTTCGATGATTCCATTGTGGACCACGACTATTTTTCCGGCCCTGTGAGGATGCGCATTGGTGGTGCAGGGTTTTCCGTGAGTGGCCCATCTGGTGTGCCCTATGCCGATGTACCCGGGAAGAGGCGATTTGTCGAGGCAGTCCTCAAGAGCGCAGATCTTGCCGTTCACCCTGGTCATCTTGATTGCACCGTCGTGGATCACGGCTATTCCGGCTGAGTCGTAACCTCGATATTCAAGCTTTCGCAGGCCATCAAGCAAAATGTGACACGCAGGAGAATGTCCGACGTATCCTACTATCCCACACATGTTTCACCTCTTATACTTTCTTGGATGCCTGAAAGATGAACGAAACCTAAATCGTATATTCTGCTTCGTTCGCACGATTGCACGCTCCCAAACCCGCATCGGCTGCCGTGATAGCAGACTACCTTTTGAGCAAAGGGTTCACCCGTTCGCGGCCGTAGGTCTCGAAAGCAGGTATCCGCCACGGATGTTCTGCCGCCCCCCTGAATGCCTGTTGTCTCGGTATCACCCTGACAATCTTCTTAATTCAGCGCCTGACTCCAGTAATTCCTTCTCGGCGACACAGTAATAGGTGTCAGATCAATTATCCCGTACATGCGCGATGCAAACAGTCAGCATTGACTGTTGACTTTGCACCTTCCATGCCAATCGCTCACGACTGAAGAGTCTGCCAGGTTTTACGTGAAAGATCAGTAATATAACGAAATATCTCCTCCACGGCGTTCGTTATCGCCTTTCACTACTTCGGAAGCCGATGAGGTAAAAACAACTCAAGCCATTCCCTGGCGTAAGGAAATCACGAAGTTAGCGGAAAAAGGCATAAGCGTTTTTTCACCTCAAACCGCCGGGAAACTGCCCACGTTTTTCAGGAGACGTTGTCACGGCCTCGAGGGTGGCTCGAAAACCGGGTTTCCCCTTCGCTGCGGCCTCTCACATTGCATTCGTTATTGTGCCACTCACATATTAGTCAGTAATTACATAATATTATAAATTTAGATGCGTATGCGGCCCCTTCGCTCCAAGTATATAAAAATAATTGACTTTTCAAGATATTGCTGCTAACGTCCACGAGAGTTCCCTGAAGATCAGTATCGTCATGTATTTTTCCTGAAGAGAGGAGTCAGGTGATGGGGTCTCTTCGAATTATGGCTCTGATTTTCCTTGTTCTGTTTGCAACAGAAAGTTCTTTCTGCCTCGCCCAATCTCAAAAACCGGATTCCCGATCCATGAACGTGGAGGCTCTGAAGCAGGAGTTGGCGGACTGTGTGTCCCCCAGGTTCATCGGGCAGTATAACTATTCTCCTGCACCGTTGCCGAAAACTGGAGAACGCTTGACAGCGCTGCTGGGCAAAATTGAGGCCTACAACTCCGCGTCCCCGGGAAACAGGAAAGAAACGGAACAGTTGGAATATTTGACTCGTGTCGCATGCGGTATGTACGATATGAACGTGTTCACGGAACGATTGAATGCTCAAAAGGACAAAAAGCGTGTTCACCGGGAAATGCGCAAATCTCTTGAGAACGCGCGGTCTCATTTTCTGAGAGCTGCTTTGCTCGACGGCGAGAGGCCTGAAGCGTATGTGTGCTTGGGGTATCTCGAATTCGAGGACGGCAATATCAGAAGAAGTGATTACTACACACACCACGCAAGTCAAGCTGCAGCGCCGCCCATCGAACTTACCGCTGTACGTGCCCGCAAGCATGAAGCCACGGGAAATTATTCTGCCGCTGCGTTGACTTACGCCAGAGCGGCATTTTCACGAGACGAGCTGGTCGACGGCACTGATGAGTATCTTCTCTACAAGCTGTCCCGGGCCGTGCTGCAGGCTGAGGCGCCTTATCATTGGGTTCCCCCGGTATTCTCGTACATGATTTGGGAAAACGAAACGCAAATCTATCCCAAAAGGCAGAAATTGATTGAGTTTATCACCAAGAGCCTTGGGGGGCGTTCGTCGGTGAATAGTTCAGCGCTGTGCGACGAACTCTTGTATCTCTACGGAGTTTTTCCGCGGGCTGTATCCTATTACTGGCTTGCCACAAAGTTTCCGCACTATAATGAGCCGTTTAACCTCACCGCTCTCAGCACGCTTGCGGATTCCGATGAATCGGGCGGGTCACTGGACAAGAAGTCGAGGCTGAAAGCGCCGGCGAATCTGATCGATGCATTCCTGGACGCCCGTCTGTCCTACGACAAGAGCAACAAAGAGGACTTGACGTACCGTTGGAATGAACTGACGGAAGTTGCCCGGGAATTCAAGAACACGTACCCGGACCCGGTAAAAAGAGCTGTCGCTTTGATCGATTGGTTGCGAAATCCCGACAATAACGCCTTACGGGAATACAACATGTTGTACGGAATTTCCGCAGCGGGAATTCTCGGAAAGAACGACAGAGGCCGCCCCAGAGGTGAATATTTCTGCATGACCGGTGCGGTGACATATGCATTGCTCGGCCGTGAAGCGGACCTTCCCATAAAAGTGTGGCTGCAGAACGGACACGCGTATTGTGTTCTGGAATCGGGGGGGCGGACATACGAGATCGATACTACCCACGACCCCAAACAAGATAGTGATCCGATCCGGTGCCAGTCTCTGGTATGCGAATACTCTAAGCGACCGCAAGGGAGCCTGTTTTCGCTCGGCGGCCTCCGTCTTCCCATAAAAGCCGAGGGCGTGGTAAGCAACGAGTTCGCAATCGGGTGCAATTACGGGAATACAGCCTCCTGTGCTTTCGATATCGCCTTCGTTTTGCCTCAGTACAGCAACCAGGTGAAAGACTTGCTCTTGTCGAAGTACAAGGTGGAGGACAAACAAGCGGATCATATGATCGAACAGTGGCGAAAGTTTGCACCCGAGCAGGCAAAAACGCTGAACCATAATGACGAGACGTACGTAAAGTATGCCAATGAGATACAGATGGAGCTGCTCAAGGAGGACGAGAAATTCAGAAAAGAATATACCGACCTCGTGCGCGACGGGATCATGCTGGCCATCAAGGGCGACGAATATTACAGGAAGGTGCTGGACCCGGCTGAAAGAAAAGCCCGGACATTGGGTAGACTCCAACGAATCCTTCAAGATAAGGCGCTCAGGCCATTCCGCCACATCTTTTCCGAGCTGAACTCTGCGAAGCAAGAATTCAAGCCGGAACTGTTGACCGGAGTGGCAGAAGGCTCCTCGAATGAAGTGGGCAAAACCGGCCAGAAGGTGCAGCAGACTGGATCACGTCCTCGTTTTTCCATAGCGGTTTCCGATACAGAACAAAAAAAGGCTCAGGCAGTCTGGAACGCGTACAAAGAAATAATCACCGGGACATTGTCTGCTCTCATGGAGGTTCCCGGGGCGGAGGATTTCTTTCGGGGACTGCAGGACCAGGCAGTCGACTATGCAAATCAGTTTGGCGATCACAAAATGGCGGAAGATCTGAGGACGCAACGGAGGAAAAGCACCGGGGTGCTGGCCGTGCAGCGCTAGACCCCGGAGAAAACTCGTTACAAGGTCACTGGCAGCAACGCAAAAACGAAATCACCGAACTCAATCGAGCGGGAGTGCATTCGAGGACTGACTTCCCGGTGGAAGCCTCAGGTTCGTCGACCAGACGGCGACACGGTCTGAGTAATAACCTGATGTTGCGTTCGTATGACTGACTTGAATCGATCATGGAGGGGCGCTGGCACAGTACGGGGATTCTTGATGAGTTTGATCTTGGTAGGATCCAGGCGTTTTCCATTGTCGAGAATCTCGAAAAAAAGATGCGGGCCGGTGGAGCGCCCGGTGGATCCGACAAGTCCGACGGTTTGGCGCTGTTTAACCTTCTGACCGGTTTTTACCGAGATGCGGCTGAGGTGACTGTATCTGCTCTCATATCCGTTGCTATGGCGAACGCAAACATATAGACCGTAGGCTTCGCCGCTTCCCTGAAAGGTTACCGTGCCGTCGGCAATCGCGTAAACCGGCGTTCCCGTGGGGGCTCCATAGTCTACGCCTGTATGAAATTTCCACCTGTTGAGCACCGGGTGAATTCGCCAGCCGTATCCCGAAGTGATTCGAAGTGTGTTGAGCGGGGTTCGCAGGTAGTCTCTCTTCAGTTCGACTCCATTCTCGTCGAAATATTGGCCGTTAAATAAACATGCAGTCTTTCTTCCCGTCCGTTTGCCCTCGTACACGGCAAAAAGGATGCGGCCGTAGCCCGTGGGCCGATCGTCTGCATACCGCCTCTCGAAAACTATTTTGCAGGCATCGCCTTTTCGTGGATCACCCTGAAAATCGATGTCCCACCGAAAAACATGCATGAGCTTGAGTGCCAGTTCCCTTTGTTCGCGTATTGCCAGCAGCGATTCGGTTACGTCCCTTTGAACATTGAAGGAAATTACTTCGATCTTGTAGTCCAATACCACGTTTTCCTTCCATGATTTCACGGTTTCGTTCGTTTTTTCACAATGAAAGAGTCGCGACGGATCAAACTCTATCGTCGCCTTCTGGAACTCTCCTTTTTCGTCCAGATGGATGGAAAATCTCTTGCCGGGAGGGATCTCGTCCGTGGGCAGGAACCGCTTTCCCAGATCGGCTTGGATCGTGGAAGCAAGGCTTTCGGCAGCTCGCTTCACGGAAGTGGCATCGCAAAAACTCAGCGAAAACAGAGACAGCAGCGTGTCCCCGTCGCTGGTCATGTCGGAGATTTCAACAGGCTTCCCCTTCAGATTCGAGTGAAGATCGCATGCTTCCGATTCCGGAAGATCGCGGGCCAGATCGCTGTTCAACGCCGAAGAATTGGCCGTAGGATTCTGAGTGGAAGACGGGTGGGCATTTCCCCAATCCCCGAGGAAAAAGAAGATTCCGCAGCAGAAACAAGCCGCGGCAAGAATGGAGCACAGGACCACGAAAATCCTTTGTACCCGGCTTCTCCGTGCGGCCCGTTTCGAGCCCGGGTAATACTTTAAGCGAGTGGCAGTTCTCACTCTGCTTCATCCCTATAGCGTCGTTGTAATAGGAGTAATTGTGGGCAAAGCCAAGAAAATGCCGGTACGAGGATCCGGCAGCAGCAAGTGCAACAACATTTACCACGCCTGACGTATTGAGTCAAGCTGAGAGCATTGTAACCTGTAATAATTCAGTTTTTTGACGAGAGCTCCAACTTTCATTCCGCAGGATCCAGAAAGAATGGCAATGGGATCACCTCTTCACTCCGCCGAAAGGGGGGAAGTCTCGCGTCATTCAAGCCGGACAGCCAAGCCGAAAGGTATTGATGCCATTTTGCCAAATGGAAGTACCGTATGGCGGCGGCGGGCATGTCCCTGAAGCGCCCTTAGGCGGTGCCGTTCGCAGCGGAGACAGGCCCGCCACATTACATCTTGGAGAGCGAAACGGTATCAGATACCCTTGCTCGTACATGAATTCTCAGGTTGCAGATCCCCGTTTCGGATGACAAGCCACAGATCATGATGTACGATTCAGTAGAGTTGTCCATGGGGCTCCTGAAAAGTAATGTCTGCTTTGATTACGCGAAAAAAGTGAAACTTGTCATTGCGAGGGCAAAGCCCGAAGCAATCTCCAACTGACAAAAACTGAGATTGCTTCGTCGCTCCGGTCCCCGCAATGACATGATTGGACGACCGGCATACGGGCCAGAATTATGAGAGAATCCAACACAACTTTCGAAAAGTACTATAACGGTCAGATAGAGTGACGCAGAATATTTTCAGTTTCTCTACAGGGGGCTGCAGATGAAAATCATTCGGCTACGCAAGAAAGTCATTTTTCTTTCATCGTTACTCATTATCACGAGTTTTCTCGTGTGCCGGGCTTGCTTTGCAGAAGACATAGTGCTTTCGGAGGGGCAGACGATTTATGTTCCAGTTTATTCTCATATTTACGTCATGAAGGGCCATTCGTTCGAACTGGCAATCTCTCTGAGCATACGCAATACGGACCCGGATGAGTCTGTCACAATTCAATCCGTGAGATATTATGATTCCGACGGCCAACTGATACGAAATTACGTGGAAAGTCCGATGCAACTGAAGCCAATGGCTTCAACGCATTTCTTTGTGAGCGAATCGGACAAGAGCGGGGGATTTGGGGCGTCTTTCATCGTGAAATGGAATTCCCGATCCAAAGTGAATGAGCCCATCGTGGAAGGGGTCATGGCGGGAACAAAGTCCGGTCAGGGAATCTCCTTCATCTCGCGGGGCAAACCAATCCAGGAAAAGTCCCGGAAATAAGCAGGCGGGGCTCAGGGAGACAAGATTGCCGCTCTGCCTGGCCAAAATCCCCGAAAATATTGTGGGAGTCGTGTCCTTCCGTTCGGGATCGCATCACGCATGCGCAAGCAGCAGCACCAAAGTGGAACGAGAGAGAGCGAAGTGCAGCTCGTCCGGCCAAGCCTGCCCAAGACGGTTCCCTCGATTGCTGAATGGGCCATGGAACATGAAAAGCTCCTCCATTGTTTCGCAAGCCTATCGGCCGGATATGTCGTACTAACATAATGAAATGCCGTCCGGTTTGGGAACAAGAAAAACCTCGGACCCCAGACTCAATTGACTTGCCGGATCCCAATCTGAAGAAATTGTCACCCGAAAGCGCTCGCCGGCATCGACTTCTACCCTGATGCGCCCGTTTTCTGCCGACAACCCGACGACCGTGCCGCGAAACACGTTCATGACCTCGAGTTGGGGACCTTTCAGGAGAATATCGATCGACGAAGGGTCGATACAGATGAAGTCTCCTTCAACGGCAGGAGCTTCCAACCTAACTTCTATCTTGCCCGTACTGAATATCGCCCCTTGTTCCTTGAGAACCCCCCGAAAAAGATTATCCGGAGCAGCTCGGAACACCCTGCCCTGCCTCAGATGAATGACCCTGTGAGCGAGACTCTGAGCACTGTCGACAGCATGTGTCGCCATAATCACGGTCTTCCCTTGTTCCTTATTGAGTTTCTCGACCAAAGCCTCGGTCCGCTCAGCACTCTCCCGATCCATGTGGTTGGAAGGCTCGTCCAACAGGAGGACCGCAGGATCCAGGACCAATGCCCTCGCCAGTGCTACTCTCTGGGATTCTCCGCCTGACAAAGACCGGGCGTATCGGTCCCCGAACCCGGACAGTCCGACAAGTTCCAGGGCCTGGGAAGCCATATTCTGAGCCTTTTGACCTGAAACACCTCGCAATCGCAGGCCCCATGCGACATTAGCCAACACCGTTTCATGGAACAGATACGGATTTTGGAGCAACAACCCCACCTTGCGACGAAGGGTCAACAGATTTCCTTTTCGGAATTCCTCCCCGAAAAATCTGATTTCGCCGATTTGCGGTATTTCGAGAAAGGCCAACACGTGCAGCAACGTAGTCTTGCCGGAACCGTTCGGTCCCACGAGAGCCACGATCTCACCTTGGGCCACTTCCAAAGCGCCAATTTCTATAGCTGGAGGCCCCCCGTATGAATACTCGATATTCGTCAGACTATATGCCGTGGTCATGCTCTGCTCCTTTGGAGAAGGAACAGGACTGCATTGATCGCTAACGCCACGGATAGAAGAAAAATGCCTAGTGCAAGACCAAGCTCAAATTCTCCCTTGCTCGTTTCCAGTGCAATGGCGGTGGTCATGGTCCTCGTGAAGCCCCGTATGTTTCCTCCCAACATCATTGCAATGCCGACTTCCGAGATGACCCTTCCGAAAGCCACGACAACCGCCGCGGTCACCGCAAATCTCGATTCAAGGACCAGTTTCCATAATTGCTGAACCGGTGTCGCTCCCAGCAGCTTACACGTCAGCACGAGCCTGGGGTCCGCGCTCTGCACTGCCGCCAAGGTGAGATTTACGACCGTCGGAATGGCAAGTACGAAGAGCCCTACGGAAATACCCAGGGGCGTGTAAAGAAGTCCCAGATCTCCCAGTGGACCCCTCCGGCTCAGAAGCGCGTAAAAAAGGAGTCCCACGACTACGGTGGGAAGAGCCATGAGCGTGTTCAACATCACAAGCACGATCGACTTGCCTCGAAATGTATTCAAAGCAATGAGAATTCCCAAAGGAACGCCAAGGACAGCGGCCAGGACCGTTGCGCAAGCCGACACCTTCAGAGATGTCCACACAATAAAATATACGGAATCGTCAAAACCGAATATGAGGGTAAACGCCGAGTGAAGGGAAGTGATGAGGAAACTCAAATTGGCTCCATCATGAGGCATGCCTCCCCGGCCACCCGACCGGGAGAGGCAACATTATAGCCCGTCATTAAGGCTTTTTCGCATCCGGGAAAAAGAGTTGCTTACCGTTTAATTTGAAATCGGCTATCACCTTTTGGCCTTCTTGCCCGGTGACATATTCAATGAACTTCTTGGCAAGCTCGTTGTTCACCGCGGGGTGCTTCTTCGGGTTGACGGCTATCACGCCGTACGGATTGAACAGGGCTTTGTCTCCTTCACTGAGTATCGCCAGGTCAAGTTTGCCTTCATAGGCTATAAACGTGCCTCTGTCGGCAAGCGCGTATCCTTGTTTATCGAAGGCCATCTGAAGAACCGGCCCCATGCCCTGCCCCGCTTCAATATACCATTTTCCTTCCGGAGTAATGCCGGCCGCTTTCCAGATTTGTTTCTCCATCTGGTGGGTTCCCGAATCATCACCACGAGAGATGAAATCCACTTTTGATGCCGCAATGCGTTTGAAGGCCTCGGCGGCAGTCTTTGCTTCCTTTATTTTTGCCGGATCGCTCTTCGGTCCTACGATGACGAAATCGTTGTACATGACATCCCGGCGGTCAACTCCGAAGCCTTCGGCCACGAATTTGTCTTCCGCTGGTCTGGCATGGACAAAAACCACATCTACGTCCCCATTTTCTCCCAGTTTCAGGGACTTACCGGTTCCCACCGCTATCACGTCCACCTTGCAGTTGTTCGCTTTTTCAAACGGCGGGAGCAGGACAGTCAAGAGCCCCGACGCCTCCGTGCTCGTCGTGGTGCTCATGCGGAGACGCGTCTCCGCATGTACGGAAAATGCCGATGCCGTCATAATTGCCAGTACGCTGAACATAAGCACAATTCTTTTCATATGCTACCTCCATGAAGTCAGTGTATTTGATTTCTCTTCCCGAATGACGGCGCGAGAGCCGCCAGCCGTAATGTTTCACTAATCGTCGTATTGTCGCGCGTATTCTGCGTCACCGTAAAGCCCCTCTTTGTACGCATCCTTTCCATAATTGCGAATAATTTCTTGCCCTTTTTTCGAGGCAACAAAATCGATGAACCGAGCAGCCGTACCAGCACCGGGAGTCACTCCCGGAGGTTGGCACAATGTGTGATAGGTATTTACCAGGAATTTGTCTCCGCGAAACAGAATCTTGAGATCCGGCACATTGGTGTTTTCGGCCACCCACGTGCTGCTGTCCGTCATAAAGTATCCTCTTTCCGTATTGGCCCTCTTCAGCGTGGCAATCATGAAGTCCTTCGTAACGACGTACCACTCGCCCGACGGCTTTATCCCGGCTTGGTTCCACACATCCGCTTCTTTTTTGTGAGTGCCGGAATTGTCGCCTCTCGAAAAGAACTTGGATCGTGCCGATGCTATTCTTGCGTACGCTTCGGCTGCCGTGCGTGCCGAAGAGATGTTTGCGGGATCCTCCGGAGGTCCCACAAGGTAGAATTCGTTGGAGCCGATGAGCATTCTCTTGGAAGCCCACCCGTCTGAAACCGCTTTTTTTTCCGCGGCAGGGGCGTGGACCATGATCATATCCACTTTCTTCTCTTTCAACAGGTTCAGAGACTCTCCCGTTCCAGCCTTGCGCCAGCACATCGAGGTATCGTTGCCCGCATTGAAGGCGTCTGCCAGCGCTTTCAGGAGGCCCAGTTCTCCTGGGCTGCCAGTGGCCACGGAGAATCTTTCCGGACCGCTTCCATACATGCCGTCGCATTGCTCGTCAGCCGGCGACGTGCCCGGAAGAGCCAGAGATGCGCAAAAATACACCAAGAACATCAGGGCCGAACGCCTCTTCACATTATTCTCCTTCCACGTGGAGTCTCGAGAAAAGATTATACACCCGCGTGAGTTGAGCGGGTGTCCCCGGTTTTTTTCAGCTGAGTCCACGCTTTTTTAGGCACATGTCCAACACGAAGCAAATCCCCGTGTCCAGGAGCAATTTGCAATTCTCCGCAATTTCATCTTACCGACAGCACGGGGCACGGCGCATTCAGTATCACGTATCGTGCATTGGACCCGAAGATCAACTTGCCGACGGGCGAGACTTTTTTCACTCCGACGATGATCTCATCCATGCTTTTTTCTTTGGCAAACTGTACGAGATCCTCTCCGGGCGAGAAGCCCCGGATCAGGAGATGTGTCTCAACCGTCACGCCACTTTCCGTCAATAGTTTTCTTGCGTACTCCAGCCCCTCTTCCGCATCGTGGATTTCCTGGGGAGTAGTCTGTTTTTCTCCAAACAGGGAAGTGACAATGTATACCTGCGCGCCGAAAGCTACAGCGTGCTTTGTTGCCAACTCAAGGGCGTCTTTTGCCTGATTGGAACCGTCATAACCCACGAGAATTTTCATAACATGCTTCCTCGGTTTTCGTACATCGTTGTCATACGGCAAGATAGCGCTTGACTACGCCTTCATTGGACCATATCTCTTCCATAGCGCCCTCATGAACGACAGTTCCTTTTTCGAGGATATACCCGTATTCGCACACTTGCCTGCAGAATTTGAGGTTTTGGTCCGCCAGGAGCAGCGTCAAACCGTGTTTGCGTATCTCGCCGATTGTCTCTATGAGTCTCCGCACAACGAGAGGGGCGAGTCCCTCTGACGGCTCGTCCAGAAGCACAAGACTCGGATTCATCATCAAAGCTCTGCCCAAACTCAGCATCTTTTTCTCGCCACCCGAAAAGCTCATTCCTTTCTGTTTCCGTCTGTCCGCGAGCACGGGAAACAATGCCTCCACCTTCTCCCGAGTCCAATAACCCGATCGCTTGCAGACTCGTCGAGCGAGTTCCAGGTTCTCCTCGCAGGTGAGATCTGCAAATACTCGCAAGTCATCCGGCATGTAGCTGACGCCGCTCTTGGCAATGTCATAGGGTTTCATTCCCCGAATGTGTTTGCCCTCGAAAGTGATTGAGCCGGATTTTGCGGGAGTCAGGCCCATAATCGACCGAAGAGTCGTCGTCTTGCCCGCTCCGTTTCGTCCCAGCAACGCCACAGATTGGCCCGCATCCACTTTCAACGAAACGTTTTGCAGCACGTGGGAGGTATCATAAAATGTATTGATTTTTTCGACATCAAGCATTAAGCCACCTCCTCCCCGAGGTACACCTCACGAACCTGCGGATTGGTTTTCACCTGCTCGGGTGTGCCGTCACCGATTATATGGCCGCGGTACAGCACTATGACCCGTTCCGACAGGGAAAATACAACATCCATATCGTGTTCGACGATTACAAAGGTGACTTCTCCTTCGGCGGAAAGATCCCGTATGTTCTGAAGAATTCTCGTCCGTTCCACGGGATTCATCCCTGCGGTGGGCTCGTCGAGGAACAGCAACTTGGGTTTCGCCGCCAGGGCTATTCCAACCTCCAGCAGCCTCCTGTCCCCGTGCGACAGGGCGCTCGCAGGAACATGACTCTGGCTCAATAGGCCTATTCTTTCGAGTATTTTATCGACCTCCCGCCTCACCTCGTCATCCCGCGCCACCGATCTCAGGAAATTTGCGGCTTTTCGATATACGGCAAGCACCGGAATGGCAATATTCTCGAACAGGGACAGATGGCCGAAAACGTTTGCCACCTGAAACGACCTGCACAGTCCCTGTCGCACGCGCCTGGCGATGGGTTCGTCGGTAATGGAACGCCCCTGGAACAGAATTTCTCCTGAATCAGGAGGGATGAAGCCTGTAAGAATGTTGATCAACGTGGATTTTCCTGCGCCGTTGGGCCCGATAACGGACGTCAGCACTCCCCGGGCAAGTATGAAATTGAGATTCTTGGCTGTGACGACATTGCCGAAGGCCTTGTTCAGGTCGCGAACTTCAAGCAGTGGAGCGTTCATTTCACAGTTACCTCGTCGCCTAAGGCCGAGATGCTGCTTGCTGTGGCACAGCATGGCATCATTTTGCAAACTTCTTCAGAAGTTGTGATGTTGAGCCGACGATTCCGCCTCGAAAGCCGAGTATGATAGCCAGCAGGATCAAACCGAACCAGAGCATCCAGTTTTGCGTGAATCGTTGGATGAATTCCCTCAGGAGCACGAACACTACGCTGCCCACGATAGGGCCGGTGAACGTTTGCAACCCTCCCATAAGGCTCACGAGCACCGGGTTGGCGGAATGGCTCCAATGCGCCGAAAAAGGTGTCACATTACTTTCCAGAAGAAGTCCGAGAGCTCCTGCCAGACCCGCAAAAGCGCCGGAAACGACAAAAGCGGCCAGTCTATAGCGTTTGACCCCGAGACCGGAGAATTCGGTTCGCACGTGATTTTCCCGGATTCCCGCAAGCACCAGTCCGAACGGGGACCGGTACATGCGGTCGACCAAGAATACGGTGAGAGCAAAGAAGAACAACACAAGATAGTAAAATTGCGAGTCCTTCATAAGTGAAATCTTCCAGAAGCCAAGCGAAATCGAGCCCCGCACAATTCCGGACAAACCGTCGTCGCCCCCAGTTATGTCTCTCAAATTCCACATGAGAGAGAACACCATCATGCCGAAAGCAAGCGTCAGCATGGCGAAATATATTTCCGTGTGACGAACGCAGAAGAACCCTATAATGAGCGCCAGGAGCGCAGCAGCGACTATTCCTGCAAGTATGCCTAAGATGGGATGCGTGTGGACGTGCAAGGAGCAGAGAGCAACCCCGTACGCCCCGGTTCCGTAGAAAGCTGCATGGCCGAATGACAGCAGACCGGTCCTGCCGAAAAGAATATTATAACCCATGGCGAAGATCGACAAGATCATGATCTTCATCGTAATGTACAGCACGAAACGACCAGAAAAATACCCTATGGCAATGAGTACCGCGAGCACGAGAGCAGCAATCAGATATTTCCAGTGTCGGTTCATCGGTCGACCCCTGCAAAAAATCCCTGAGGCCGCCAGAGCAGCACTACGCCCATGAGTATGAACGTCAGGAACATGTCGAGAGCGGGAATATATCTGGTTCCGAAGGAATTCAGCAGGCCGATGAAAAGCGCTCCGAGAAAAGCGCCTTTGAGGCTCCCCAACCCTCCGATGACAACCACGACGAACGCATTTATGATGATTCCTTCGCCCATGCCCGTGGTCAGGAGCCCCACGTACGGAACGGCAAGCGCTCCGCCCACCGCGGAGAGCCACGCTCCAAACACGAACACTGCAGTGTACAGGGTGGGTACCCTGACCCCTATGGCCGCGGCCATTTCCCGGTCAGAAGCGGCGGCTCGAATAATTCGCCCCCACCAACTCTTTTCCAGAAACGCCCAGAGCCCCAAAGCCACCAAAGGACCAACCGCCATGATGAACAGGTTGTACACCGGAAAATTCCGACCCGCGATCCGCACGGAACCTGACAGGCCGGGCACGGTGGGCGAACCGATGGACCCTGCTCCCCAAATGATCTTGACCAGTTCATCGCATATGAGCACGAGGGCAAACGTCAGCAGCAGCTGATACGAAAGTTCGAGATCATAGACTTGCCGAAGCAGCCAACGCTCGATCACATATCCCACGGCACAAACGGCCAAGGGCCCGACAATTATTCCCAGCCAAAAATCGATGCCCAGAAATTTGAGGCAGGTGTAACAGAAATACGCTCCAAGCATGTAAAAGCTGCCGTGAGCAAAATTCAAGACCCGCAGCACACCGAAAATGAGAGTCAATCCGCTGGCTACGAGCCATATGAACATTCCCGCGGAAATTCCGGCGAGACACACATGAACGAGGGATTCCAACATCGAAACCGCTCTCCCATCCTGATGTAACCTGAATTGAGCTGTGTGATTTCATTGCAGGAGAAAAGTGTGGGGGGGTTCCTTTTCTCCTGCAACGGACCGATGGTATGGGGCATCCCGACTTTGAGCGTGCCCGGTGAAACGTTCACCGCACGGATGACGTCGCGTTCACGAATTCACGAAATCCGGAGCCCATGTCCGCTCTTATCCCCACAACCGCCTATCGTTCGGCTCCTTCATCACGATTTGAACGGAGGTTTAGTACCCTCTCCCTCAAAAGGAGGACGGTTGAAGCACTCCTTGGCCGGGATCACGACCTGTTTTCCCATTATTTTGAAGGGGTAGTTCGGGTTGGTTGCGGTCAGCCCCCAGGGCACGTCGTACATCGCTTGATGGTCTTCCTTGCGGAAGACACGCTTGCCGGCGGGAGAATCAAGCTCCATGCCTTCCAAGGCCTTGATGAGCTGGGACGTCTCTTTTGACCCACAGGCCTCGATCGCCTTCTTGAAAGCGAACATCGTCGAGTAAGCGGTTTCCGAGACGTACGCGGGATAGTGGTTCCATCTCTTTCTGAAATTGGCCACCCATTGCTTGTTTTCCGGGGAATCCGGATAGAGGAAGAAATATCTCCCGGAGATCCAGATGTTGTCCGGCATCTCTGCTCCGAGCCCCTCGAGGACGTCCATGGCCGCTCCGACAGGCAGCAACACATGCTTGATCTTGTCGAACATCCCTGCCTGATTCGCCTGTTTTATCATCGTGATGAGCTCGCCCGCCCATACCACCGAATACAAGCCCTCCGGCTTTGCGTCCATGATGGTGTTGATATGAGGTCTGAAATCGGTAGTACCGAACGGAGCCCAGGAGTCACCTACGAACTTCACGCCCGGTTTGAGCTTGGTCAAGGTCTCCTGAAACATGTTCCAGGTGGTGAACCCATACTCGTATTTCGGGTTGATCGTCGCCCACGTCATGGCGGGAAGATCTTTCGCCACGAACGCTGCGGCGTTTCCGTCCTGGTATGTCGGAGTGCAGATCCGGAACACCTGTTTGATGCCCTTCTTGAAAACCTCGTCTTCCGTGAGCTTCTCAGTGGCAGCGTGGGTGACCATCAATATGCGATCCAACTGGCCCACCACCGGCGCAACTGCGAGAGCCTGTCCCGACGAATCCACCCCTGCCAGCAGGTCGGCTTCCCAGCTATCGACAAAATAGCGGACATTCTGGATTGCAGCGGGCGCAGCCAACGTGGAATCGCGGACTTCCATTTCCAGCTTGTTGCCGGCAATTCCGCCCGCTGCGTTGATCTCTTCCAATGCCATGAGGGCGCCCATTTTATGGAACTCGCCATAACCCGCCAGAGTTCCGGAGAGGACCGCCTGGTACCCTACCTTGATGGGGCCTTTGATTTGCGGAGTTGCGGCCCACAAGCCCACGGGCTTCATAACACCGGTCCCCAGGGCCGATGCGGCAGCGGTGAGCAATCCCATTTTGACAAAATCCCTTCTCTTGATTCCAGGTTTGTCCATACTCATCCTCCTGTTTTTCGGGTCGGTCAGTATACGTGCACCGTCTTCTCGTCGGAGAAGTGGCTTATTGCCCCGGGCAGTGTCGGCATATCGACGTATATGGAGGTCTCTGCTCTACCAGGCGGTCCAGCCTCCATCCACGAAGATTGTTTGGCCGGTTACGAAATCCGAAGCTCTTGAGGCCAGGAAAACCACGACGCCTGCCAGCTCGTCCGGTTGGCCCCAACGCCCCATCGGGGTCCGTTCTATAATGAAATTGTATCTCTCGGGATCGTTTCTGAGTTGGGCCACAAGGGGAGTTTCAAAATAGGTGGGTCCTATAGCGTTTACCTGAATGCCCAACTTTGCCCACTCCAGAGCCATGACCTTGGTCATTTGAATCACACCGCCCTTACTCGAAGCGTAAGCCACCTGGGAGGGCAACGCGACAGTCCCCAGGATGGATGCCATGTTGATGACCTTGCCCTGTCCTCGGGATACCATGTGGGGAACTACTGCCTGGGCCATGAGCAGATAGCCCTTGAGGTTTGTGTCCAGTACGAGGTCCCATTCCTCGGGCGTAATCTCCAGTACCGGTTTCCTGACGTTCACTCCCGCATTGTTGACGAGAATGTCCACGCGGCCGAAAATCTCGAGTGCGCCGGCGATCGCCGCTTCTATTGAGGGTTTGTTCAATACGTCCACGACGAAGAACTCCGCTCTCCGTCCCATACTTTCCACCGTTTCCTTCACTGCCTTCAGATTCTCGACGTCACGGGCAAAGAGAGCCACGTCCGCTCCTGCAGCCGCCAGAGCCTGTGCCATCGATTTTCCCAAGCCTTTTGACGCTCCGGTGACAAGCGCCACACTTCCGCCGAGATCAAAGAGTTCCCGGTTCATATTTTCAGCCTCCTGCGGTCCATTCGGCTCCCCTTCCCGCGGTGCGGTCAACCGCCCAATGCCGGGGGAAATACCCCGACCATATCGCCGTCGGTCAGAAGCTGATCCATATGAACTACCGTTCGATTCACCGTCACAACCCCGACCTCTTCCAGACTAATTCCTAACTCCACAACAAGTTGCCGTACTGTCAGTCCCTCGCGAAATGCTACTTCCGCGTCCTGCATATGATTCGAATCGCTCAGGTTTCGCCGGAGATATGCGCTAACTTCCACCCTGAGAGTCACGATTCCGCCATCGTTTCTTCGGATCCTCGCATGTCTCACGTGCTTGGCCTAAGCACAGCTTTTCTTAAATCGGGGCGCACATGTTCGTCGGAGCAGACTGCTTCGCTTCGCTCGCAATGACTCTGCTCGGGCCTGTCATTGCGAGCGAAGCGAAGAAGCAATTTCTCTTGGCCATGCAATCCGTTACCGAACTTACGAAAGGCAATACTAAGCAATGGGAAATCCTTTGGCATCCCATCCTCGCGCCTTGTAGTAGTTCGCCAGAAGCTGTTCCATATCTTCCGGCGGGATCGTCTTGCCTGTTTCCGGCAGCGGTTCCCTGTGGAATCGCTGCGGCAACCTGTCCTCTTCCGGGGTGAGACCTTCTCTCATGTTGAACTGGCGGGTCTGGGTCAAAATCGTTCCCGCTATTTTCCGAAAGCTCTCCCGGTCGAAATCCAGACCTGTGGTCCCCTTCAGAATGGTGGCCAATCCTTCCCATTGGTAAAGATCCCGGTAGAATCTGCAAAGAACCAGTGTGTCGAAGATGGTCAAACGATCTTCCCATTCTGCGAGCATTTCGGCTTTGCCTTCGATTTGGTCGGGATCGATCATTTTGGCCAGTTCCGGCTTGTAAAATGTCGTCCGGAGGTGGCAAGCGCCCCTGTCGCTCGTGCCGTACGCCAGCCCCATGCCCTTGAGAATTCGAGGGTCATATCCGGCCGGTTCAAGGCCTTTTACGTGTATCGCCTGATCGGTCATGCCAAGCTCTTTGGCCGCGTGCTTGATTCCCTTGCTCAGAACCTCTCCGATACCCCTACGATATGCGATGTCCTCGAGCAACTCGGCAATCCGGTCGACGTCTCCATACTCGATTCGATAATCCGTCTTGCCCAGTTGGAAGGCTTCCATAGTCAATGCAGCGAGGTTTCCCGCGCTGATGGTATCCATACCCAGGCGGTCGCACACATCGTTCAGGTAGGTTATTTCCTCAATGGAATCGACTTCACACAGTCCACCGAAAGCATATATGGTCTCGTACTCGGGACCCTCCATGCGCAGTCCTTTGTGGCGGCCTTCTTTGACTGTCCCGAGCCTGCCGCAAGCGATGAAACACCTGAGACACGCGTGGGGCTGCACATCGAGTCGCTCGTGGAGCGCGGCGGCATTAATCCGCTCCCTGTGCTCCGCAGTGCCTTTGTGCCAGTACCGGGTGGGAAAGCTGCCGACATTGCTCATGATGTCGACCATCATCGGCGTTCCCAGGCTCTTATACGCCTTGACTCCGGGGTTGTCCTTGGCGCTCTGGGCCAAGTCCCTCGAAAATGTCTTAATCAATTCAGGGTCGGCAAGTTCCGTTTTCAGATTTCCCCGGAACGCGACGGCCTTGATTTTCTTGGAGCCCATGACCGTGCCGACGCCCGTTCTTCCCGCCGACCGCCAATAATCGTTCTCGACCACCGAAAAACTGACATGATTTTCCGCAGCAGGTCCGATCACGAGCACCGCACAATTCCTGGCGCCTTCGCGATTGTCTCGCAACCACTCTTTCACCCGGTCTTCGGTGTCGTAGGTATCCCTGCCCCACAACGCCGTAGCGGAGTGGAAGAGCACACCGTCGGGGCATATTTCGATCCAAACGGGCTCGGGGCTTGCTCCTTTGACGACGACCGCGTCGAACCCCGTTCTGGACATATATTCTGCAGCTTTTCCACCGGAATAGGATTCCGAGTAGTACCCGGTTTGTGGCGACTTCGTGTAAACACCGTGCCGGCAGGAACCCCAGATTGCTGTTCCTGCAACCGGACCCGCGGCAAAGATCAGGACATTTTCAGGCGCAAGAGGATCTATCCCGGGAGGATTCAAATCCAGGAGCAGGCGAGTTGCCAAACCTTTCCCCCCCAAGGTTTGAGAGAGGAGTGCGTCCGAAAGAGGCTCTATTTCATACGATTGCCGGGCGACATCGATTTTGAGAAGCTTGTTATAAAAACCGAACATTACTTCACCTTCTTGACACGAGCGACAGAAACCCCAGGGTTCCCTTCATTATCGGATTTCTGGTGTTGTGTCCCGCACAGAGCTTTCAAATCACAGACTTGGCCGGGACGCGAATCAGTGTCATTGCGAGGAGCGACGCGACGAAGCAATCTCCAGCCCTTGTTCTGCAACTACCCGAGATTGCTTCGCTTCGCTCGCAATGACAAAGCCGGCTTCCCTTGCTCGATGAAAACTTCGGGAGAGACTCAGATGGCCGGTTACGTAAGTTACTCGTGGGACAGCGCACTAGAGCACCTTTCTGTATATTTCCTCGGCATCCTTGAGGGTCAGCTCCCGGGGATTATTTGCCAATAACCGCGTGACCTTCATCACGCCTCGGGCCAAACCGGGGACGTCCTTGTCCTGAACACCGAATTCTCTCAGCTGGGACGGGATGTTGAGATCCCCGGACAAACTCTTGAGAAACTCCACGGACTTTATGGAGGAGTCGCGTTCACTCAAACCGCTTGTGTTTTCTCCGAACAGTTCCGCCATGCGTGCGAATTTCGTCATATTGCCCAGCATATTGAATTCCATGACGGGCACCAGCATCATGCTGTTCGCAACACCGTGCGGAATATGGAATTCAGCCCCTATTGGATAGGCAAACGCGTGAACGGCTGTCACACCGGCGTTAGCGAACGCTATGCCAGCCAAAAGGCTCCCCTCCAGCATCTTGGATCTGGCATCGAGATCTGTGCCATTTGTAAACGCCGAGCGAATATTCTTTGCAATCAGGCTCATGGCTTCCCTGGCGAGCATGTCGGTGAGCCACGTCGCATTCTTGGACGTGTAGGCTTCCACTGCGTGAATGAGAGCATCCATACCTGTTGCCGCGGTTACCGCCGGCGGAAGGCCTACCGTAAGTTGCGGATCCAGAATAGCTACCGCCGGGAACAAATACTGACTCACAATCCCTTTTTTCAGTTTCTCATGTTCGTCGGAAAGAATGGCGATGGGCGTGACTTCGCTTCCCGTCCCGGCTGTTGTAGGTACGAGCACCATCGGCAGTCCCCGCCGGGGAACCAGATCTATTCCGAAATACGAACTGACCGGACCTTCATTGGTGGCGAGGATCGACGCAACTTTGGCAATATCCAGAGAAGAACCACCACCAATGCCCACCATTATTTCCACATGATCACGCCTGGCCGCATCTGCCGCCCTTATGGCTATTTCATAACGTGGATCAGCCTCGACATCGTCAAAACACAGTACCGTGAACCCCGCAGACTCGAGCGACTGTATTGCACGATCCACGATCCCCGCTTTCATGAGACCGCGATCGGTGACTATCATGACCTTGCTCCCGCCAAGTCTTTTCGCTTCTTCACCGAGTTGATTCAGAGACCCCACGCCCATCAACATGCGAGGAGTAGTCTGGAACATCGTGACAATGCTCATGTGAATTGCCTCCTTTGCGCTCCCTCTCAGACGGCGAGATATTTTTTCTGAACCGATTCTTCTTTGTTGAATTCTTCCATGGTCCCTGCGAACACCACGTGCCCCTTGTCAATGACCACTGCACGATCAGACACCGCTGTCGCAAAACGTATGTTTTGCTCCGAAAGCAGAATGGTTATGCCGGAATTCTTCAGGTTCAGGACGAGATCTTTCAATATGGTGACCACCACCGGGGCTAGACCTTCCGTCGGTTCGTCGAGCAGCAAGACATCCGGGTTGCTCATCAGCGCCCGAGCAATGGTGAGGAGCTGTTGTTCTCCTCCGGAAAGGGTGCCTCCAGGCCGGTCGATCAAGTGCACAAGAAGCGGAAATTGCTCTAGAACCGTTTCCTCGGTCCATTGCCCGGTACGCCCGGGAATTCTACCCAATCCCAGGTTTTCCTTTACCGTAAACGGTCCGAGTATGCGGCGGTCTTCGGGCACGAATCCGATTCCCATCCTCGCTCTTTTGTAAGCGGGCAATCGGGAACAATCCCGGTCTCGAATAAATACTTTCCCCATTTTGACAGGGGTGAGCCCGATGATTGACCTGAAGGTCGTAGTCTTTCCCGCGCCGTTGCGGCCCATGAGGCAAACCGTTTCACCAGGGTCCACTGCCAGGCTTACGTCGAACAGAATGTGACTGCGCCCGTAAAAAGTATTCAGATCCACTGCTTCGAGGATACGGCTCATCGCACTTCCTCTCCCAGGTATGCAGTGATCACCTCGGGATTGTTTCTGATTTCTTCAGGTGTTCCCTCGGCCAGCAGTCTTCCTAACTGGAGAACCCGCACTATTTGGGCTATGCCGAACACAATGTCCATATCATGCTCGATAAAAATGAGGGTCAGCTGAAATTCTTCCCAGAGGCGCTTGATCAAGTCCCTGGTGAGTTGCCTTTCGTCGGGCGACATCCCTGCTGTGGGCTCGTCGAGTAAGAGGAGTTTAGGTTCGAGCCCCAGTGCGATACCGATGTCAAGGAGCTTCTGATCCCCATGGGCAAGCTCGAACGCTTTCCTGTCGGCTTGCTGAGCCAGCCCGAGACTGTCGAGAATGAAATAAGCCTGAGCAGTAGCTTCCTCGAACTGTGCAATATTCCTGAATGGACGAAGCACTTCCTTGCGTCTTGACAGACACGAAATCCGGACGTTTTCGAGAACAGTCTCTTCCGGAAAGATGGAAGTGATCTGGAAAGACCGACCCATGCCACGATTGACTATTTCCCTGGGTTTGAGACCTGTGATCTCTTGATTCCTGAAAATGATTCGGCCCCGGTCCGGCAGCAGGTTTCCGGTAATCTGATTGAACAGAGTCGTCTTGCCGGCTCCGTTGGGCCCGATGATAGCCGATATTTCTCCGGGCATAACCGAAAAACTCACGTCATACGTAACCCTTAGGCCACCGAATGCCTTGTCCAATTTATCGAGAACGAGTACCGGTTCCATGCCTAACCTCGATGGTCCGCAATCAGAGACTGTAATCGTGACTTGAGAGCCTGAAATTCTCCCACCAAACCTCTCGGGAACAACAAAACAATGACCATCATGACAAGCCCTATGATCAACGGCCAGTATTCTGTCTTGGCTCCGACTATGTCCTGAATGACAATGAACACTCCGGCGCCGATAAAAGGCCCGAAAAATTGGCCGATTCCACCGAGCACGGACATCAGAATCACTTCGCCGGATGTTGTCCAATACAGCATGTCAGTGTGGATGGAATTGTCGATCCCTGCCATGAGACTGCCTGCCAGCGCAGAAAAGACGGAAGAAATCACGTAAATTCTGAGCTGTGCAAATCGCACGCTCTGACCGACAAAGGATACGCGACTCGGATTTTGGCGGACGCATCGCAACAGAACGCCCATGGGCGATCGCGACAGTCGCCTGAGGAGCCAAATCGAGGCTATCACCACGACTAAGGTAATGTAATAATATGCTATTTTGTTCGACAGAATTCCGGAAGGAATAATTCCCTGGATTCCGTCATCGCCGCCGGTGAATTCGTACCACCTGAAAGTAATCTGCCAGACCAGCTGCCCGAAAGCCAGAGTGAGAACCGTGAAGAATACACCGCTCACCCGTATGATCAGGAGTCCTATGGCAATCGACAATATCGCTGCGGCCACCATGCCCAAGCCCAGGCCTGCGACAAACCAGGCGCCGCCCAGATATTTGATCATCAAACCAACAGAATACCCACCGACTCCAAAATAGAGCGCTTGCCCGAATGACAGCATCCCTGTCACGCCCCATAGCATGTTGAAGGCAACGGCAAAGAGACCCCAGAGTAGAACGTGGCTGGCAAGCATCAGGTGATAGCTCGACGAACCCGTGAGCGGCAGGGATCCGAATACAATGAACAGCACAGCCCAGAAGATGAAATCTTTATGGCTACCCTTGATCTCCATGGACTACACCTTTCTCACGCTTCGCGGAGCAAAAAGGCCCTCCGGCTTGAAAATCAACGTGAGCACCATAACCACGTAGCTGATGACAGATGCCCATTCGGGAACCAGAACCACGGCAAAAGCTATAACCTCTCCCAAGATGAGAGCGCCAAACCAGGCACCCCAGAAATTGCCCATGCCGCCGATAACAACGACGATCAAAGAATCGATGATTACTTCGATTCCAGCACCGGGAGTTACCGACCTGAGCGGGGCTGCCAGTGCGCCGGCAAATCCTCCCAGCATAGTCGCCGTCCCGAACACCAGGGTCATCGTGAGAGGCACATTGATTCCCATGGCCATCATGATCTCTCGATCCAACGCCGTTGCTCGAGCTATTCGGCCGGGCCGAGTACGTGAGAGCGTGAACCACGCCACAACGACCAGCAAGAACCCGATACCGATGATTGCCAGATTGTACGTGGGTAACGTGAGGCCGAGAAGTTCCACCGAGCCTTTCAAGCCCTCCGGTCTCATGATCGTTTTATATTCTGTGCCCCAGATTATTTTGACGAGATCATCGATTACCAGAATGAACGAATAGGTCAGGAGGATCTGAAAGCCGCCCTCTTCCGACCGGCCGTAGATCCGACGGAGAAAGAGAAACTCTGCTAGCATTCCTATAATCCCGGCACCCAATCCAGCCGCAAGAACTGCAATCCAGAAATTCGTCCGGCACGCTGCGATGGTTTGGTACGCGAAATACGCACCTAACATGTAAAAGGATCCGTGGGCAAAATTGAACACATTGCCCACACCGAAGATAAGAGTGAGTCCGCTGGCCACCAGGAAAAGCAGTGTGGCCAGTGTGAGTCCGCTGACCAATTGTACCGCCAAGAATGAGAGGTCCATCTTGACCTTTCTCACGAGTGAAGGGGCGAAGGCCGGATAATTCCGGCCGCGCCGACTTCCCTCGGTGGTGTTATTTCTTCCGTTTCATTTCAATGTACTCTTTTGGCGGCAGCAGGTCCTCGGCCTTATAGATTTTCCACTCGCCCAGCATCCTCTTTGCGGGGGGGAACTGATCGTTCGGTACAGTGACTCCTACGGCTTGAACCTGAACTATCTGGTGGGTCTCGGGGTCAATATAGGACGTAAAGTCGTCCGGATCCTCCGGAAGCTTTATTTTCATCCCTTCCATCGCCTTGACGAGCGCCTCTGTATCATCAGGATTACCGACCTTTTCAATTGCTTGTGCAATCGCCAAAATGCCCGTGTACGCGCCCTCGGCTGCGTACGTGGGAAATCGTCCGGTCCGCTTGAAGAATTTCTGGACGTACTCCTTATTGGCTGCCGTATCAGGCCAGTTGTTGTGATGCCGTGCGCTCAAGACGAGGCCGAGAGGTAGCTCCGACCCGGTTGCGCTCATAACTTCGTAATTTCCTCCCGCATCCGGTGAACAGAACAGTACTTTCTCGAACAATCCATAAGGGGTGGCTTGCTTGATGAAAGCCACGCTGTCTCCTCCCCACAAACCGGAGATGAGGATGTCGGGCTTATCCTTCAGAATCGAGGTAATGAAAGGGGTATAATCGGGGGCGAACAGCTTCGGCCAATACTCGCCGACGATTTTATATTTTACGCCAAACCGATCGAGGTTGTATTTGAGCTCGTTCCATTGGTCGTGGCCGTACGCGTAATCGGGACCGACGTATGCTATTGTCGACCATGGCTTCTTTTCAGCCAATTCCTTGAGATAGAGCGCGCCGGCAGCCATGGACTGAAAGGTATTGTTGGACACGCGGAAATAATAGGGCTGGAACTTGTCGACGGTGAGCTGCGTGGAAGCGTGGTCGGTTCCGATGAAAATCTTCTTATTTTGTTTGGACACTTCGGTCAATGCAAGTCCCACAGCCGAACTGACTACCCCGAACAAGAAGTGCACTTTGTCTTCGTCAATGTAGCGCTTGGCTATGCGGATTGCGTAATCGGGTTTCGCCTTGCTGTCGGAATTGATGAATTCCAGTTTGTAGCCGGCTACTCCTCCCTTGGCATTGATTTCTTCCACTGCCATCTCGGCCGCGTCCACGGAGTCAAGACCGTAGAGGCCCGGCCGACCCGTCATAGGAAACAAGGAACCGATCTTGACGATTTTTTCCTGGGCTTGGGCGAACGGCGCCAGAACAAATACCAAGACTGACACAATAAGGATCCCGAATACATTCTGCTTACGCATGCTTGACCTCCCCTCAGAAGTTTATGATCAGCCGTGTCGGATCGACGCTGCACGGCTCCGATACCAAAGTCTCAGGTCTTATTCCGTTCGAAGGGCTCTCCTCAGGAATTTGCCCGTCAAGGTCTTGGGGATTTCGGGTACAAATTCTACGAGCCGAGGATACTTGTAAGCTGCCATACGACTCTTGCAAAAGGCGACAATCTCTTCCCGGGTCACCGAGCTTTCAAACCCGGGCTTCAAGGCCACGAATGCCTTGACGGTCTCCCCGCGATACTGATCAGGCACGCCGATCACCGCTGCTTCCTTGACTCCCGGATGCTGATAGATTACGTCTTCCACATCGCGCGGCCACACCTTGAATCCCGAAGCAATGATCAGATCCTTTTTTCGGTCCACCACGTAGAACCAACCGTTCTCGTCCATTTTTCCAACGTCGCCGGTATACAGCCATCCGTTCTTGATTGCCTTCCCGGATTCTTCCGGTCGCTGCCAGTATCCGGGAATGACCATGGGCCCGCGATTCACGATTTCACCCACCTCGCCGGGACGCAGTTCCTTTCCACCGTCCTCGGGATCGCAAATTCTGGAAATCGAATTAGGCACGGGAACTCCCACTGACAAAGCCCCACTGTCCGGGTCCACCGGGGCTTTCACACCCAGGGGCACGATGTGAGACGGCGAGTTGGTTTCGGTCATGCCATATACGTTATGCAGGTAACATCCTGTAAGCTCGGTGAACCGATCAACCAGGGCACTGGACACCGGGGCTCCGCCGCTATACGCCTTCACGAAACGTGAAAGATCTTTCTTTCCGATTTCAGGATTATTCATCCAGGCTATGTACACGGTTATGGAGGCCACGGTCATACTGACCTTCCAGCGCTCTATGAGTCTGAGGCTCTCCAGGGCATCAAATCTGTACGAAAGCACAAGCGGAATCCCTGCCAAAGCCGAGATCGCGGTATGAGCCACCTCACCCGTGACATGGAAAAGAGGAGCTATCCCCAGCACCACGTCAGTAGCGTCAATGCGCATCATCGACTGATACACTCGAGCGCTGAAAGCGATATTACCGTGTGTGTTCATGGCCCCTTTGGGCTGGCCGGTGGTTCCCGAGGTATAGGTGAGATAAGCAACCGAACTGGGCACGGATTCCACCATATCAGTTCGCTTGCCCTGGTATTCTGCCAAGAGCGCTCGAAAATCTGTGCATCCTCGAACGGAGCTTCTCTTGCAGGATTTCAGAAGCCCGGGCTGGGGTGAGTCGGCATCCAGGAAATCCAGGGCAGAGGTAGTGATCACATGCTCGACCCGGGTATCTTTGAGAAAGGACAGATCAAGATTCTCCGCAATTTCGTCCAAAGTCAAGAACAGCTTGGCTCCGGAATCGATGCAGAAGTAAGCGAGTTCCTTTCCCTTGTACATGGGATTGAGCGGCACTACGATGAGGCCCAGTTTCCAGGCGCCGTACACTGCTATAAGAAACTGCGGAACATTCTGGAGATCCACTACGATGCGGTCACCCGCCCGAAGTCCCATTCCCTGGAACGCTGCAGCAAGGCTGTCGGACCAACGGTCTATCTGGCCGTAGGAAATCGGCTGGTCAAAATAGTACACGGCAGGCGCATCAGGATATGATCTCGCAGTGTGAAGGAAGTCTCCGATTGCGGTATCCGATCCCATGTGCAGGTCATGGGGAACCCACTGGGGGTACGACGTCAACCAGGGACGTTGCAGATAGACCGACTCCATAAAACCTCCTTGCCGGTCCCAGGAAACTCTCTTCCGGTGAGAAGAGCCCCCGGCCCGAGAACGACACTCCGTGAACTCGTACGACGGAAATCCAACGAGCGGCTGCTGTTAAGCCCCAGTGTTATGGCCGCTGAGCCTCGTCCTCGATCCCGGCCAGCTTCTTTGCCATTTTTTTCTTCATGTCGATTTTGCCCAATCGAGCATACATAACCTTCTGAGTTTGCGGTGAGCCCGCGCCGTGCATGGATTCCACAAGCGCCGTGCCACCGGTCATGTTCTCAATGAGCCTGAGTATGCGGATTCGATTCTCCGTGGACACGCCTTGCACGCCCGCGAGGTACTTTTCCACGTACTTGCCTATTTCCGCGCTCTTGAGGTCCTTCTCAAATGGCATGGTAGCCAATATACCGCCCGCAACGTCATGGGCAAGCCGAGCGATCTCGTATATGTGTCTGGTGACATTTTGTTTCGTGCAATTTGCCAGAAGCGGGTCAGGGTAGTATGCGCCGCTGGCCGTTTTTTGACCCATCGCGGAGCAGGAAATCGAACCGGCGTATATCGTCTCTGCGAGGTGTATCATTTCGGCCAACTTGTCCTTGACGTGGGAGGCACCTGCCGAGCCTTGCATCTCAGCTGCCAGAGCCGTGGCTCCTATGATGACATCGGAAACGCCGCCCTTGCATCCGCCGTAATTCTGGCGATGAAGCGTGGCGAAGCGTTCTACCAGCAGCCCTGCAAAGTCGTGTTCGCCGCACATGAAGACCCTTTCCCACGGGACAAACACATTGTCGAACACGATGAGCGTCTCGCCCCCCACGAGTCCGTAATCGGGATTGCCTGCATCCGTGCGGCCGCCGAATTTGCGTTCATCGTTGGTCTGTCTGCCGAAGATCTGGACGACTCCCGGGCTGTTCAGAGGCACCGCGCAGCATATCGCATAGTCGCTGTCCGCTTCGCGCATTGCCTGGGTGGGCATGATCAAAATTTCGTGACTGTTGGCCGCCCCAGTTTGATGCGCTTTGTTCCCGCGAATGATGATCCCGTCCTTCTTGCGCTCCACCACATGAGTGAACAGGTCCGGGTCCGTTTGCTGGTGCGGAGGTTTGGATCGATCACCTTTCGTGTCTGTCATGCCTCCGACGACCATCTTGTTTGTGGACTGAATCATTTTCAGGAATTCAAGAAAACGAGCATGGTAGTTTGTTCCGTACTTTTCGTCGATATCGTACGTGGTCATATAGGTTGCGTTGAGAGCGTCCCATCCGACGCACCGCTGAAAACAGCTTCCCGTCTCGTGTGCTATGGCTCTTAATAGTTGGACTTTCTTGATCAAATCTTCCACTGTCTGATGAATATGGGTGAACCTGTTGATGGGCTCACCCGTGAGATGACTGATCGCAGTGGCGAGATCCTCAAATTCCGGTGTCAGAGCCATCTCGTAGGTTTTTGCGGCTGCGTTGATGTGAGGGATAAAAGCGGGATGCGCGGTGATATCTTTCACCAGTTCGCCGTTATAATAGACCAGATGCCCCTGCTCTTTCAGACTTCTCAGGTAATCATCTTTTGTTGTAATTCGCATTTCTTAGCCCTCTTTCTCGGAGTCGAGCCACCACATACTCGGGGGATAGCTCTTGTTTCAGTAATAAGAGTGAGTCGTGTCGAACGGTATCTTCAGGACAGGCCTTCAGGCATCCACACACCAGAAGAACCGTTTCGCAATCATGTTCCCGATGGTTGACCCATTCTATGGAGTTTCCTGCTGCATCCTTGATCCGCCGCACAAGTTCTACTCGGTCGTACGTCGGATCACAACCACCGCAGAATTTGATCGCCACTTTCATATGTATGATCGACCGTTGGACGAAGGTCCCCCACCCCTGGGGAGCGCTCTCTCGCTGACCGCTACCAGCTCGGGGGGTGATTCACCCAGACCACCTGGGTTTCCTGCTCGCTGTTGTTGCGAAATCTATGATTCCGGGTGGAATGAAAATAAAAACAATCACCTTCACGCAACTGGTACGTAGTGCCGTCAACCGTCAGCTCCAGCTTGCCTTTGATGATCAGACCGAATTCTTCTCCCGGATGAGTATAATCGCCCTCGGACCCACCGCCGGGGGCCAGGATGGCCAGGCGGGCATCCATTTTCTTGTCAGGGCCTTGGAGAACAAGAATTTCGATGAGCAATTTCGAGCCGGGAAATGAGGCACGTGCCCGTTTCTCCCTCCGGACGACTATATCGCCGTCGCCGGGGTCGCCGAACAGGTCCACTATCGTGTTCCCCAGGGCGTCGACGATCTTCTTGAGGCGCGACACTGAAGGGTCGATTCTGTCGTTTTCCACCATGGACAGATAGGAAGCCGTGCATCCAACGCGATCTGCCAGTTGCTTCAGGGAGAGTCCCCGAGATTTTCGCAATGTTCGTATCTTTTTTCCGAGAGAATCCATGAACGGGGGGTGCTCAGAGGTTCAGTATTTTGATACAAGAATACGTGCAAGCCGAGTTGAATGTCAAGAACATCCGTAACAATAATTGAGCCGAGAACATCTGCAGTACGCAAGGGGCAAGCGCAGCGTGCCCGGCGCCTGCGGCCTCTTTTTTCCGTATTAGGATTGCCGAAACTGATATCCTATGAAGAGGGACTCTTGCGAAATGGTACCGGCGTGTCGCCCTGCCGGTAAAGTCTGTGTTGGTCGATCGTTCACTTATCTCCCGCAAGCATGCAAAATCCTACAGCTTTCTTCAAGACGGCTGCCGGTTCAATCCACCGCTCTTGACACCGCTGAGATCGCTAACAAAAAAATTTCAATTTCCTGAACCGCCGTTCTCCACTTGAGGCCCTACCGGAGTCGAGCCCCTCCGTCAGACTATACCGAGAGTCACCGGTCAGTGCAAAAAAGAAGCATTGCGACCCCCGTGTCACTCGTTCGTGAACAGTTCAGGATAATGACATCGCGTGTATTGCGTTTGAATTCTCGAAAAAACCCGAGAAAAAGCTCTTCTCGTTAACGTACAATCTGAATGTGCATTGTGCGCAATAATAGTGAAGAATTGCGCATGAGCGCTTTTTCGCGCAGGGGTGATTGCGGCTCTTGACTGAAAGATTGTGTATTTGATAAAAATTGAGAAAATGTGTACATCGCCAATTATGTGGGGCGGTCGGAAAAATGAACCAACAGAACGTCGGGCTGCTTGAGACCAATTTGAAGCGGCTCAGGTCCTACCTTTATCTGTTTATGGTGTTTTGGACGGTCGCAGTCTGCGGATCTCTGTGGTGGGCGTGGTCGAACATTCATGAAGGCACGAACCGCATAGCCGTTTTCGTAGCAAGGGCACATTTCGAGCGCGATCGAGTCCTCAGAGCGTGGGCAGCGTCCCATGGGGGAACCTATGTGCCCATCGATGAGAAAACACCTCCCAGTAAGTTTCTCGAGCATATTGCGGAGAGGGACATACAAACTCCTTCCGGCATCAGGCTCACCTTGATAAACCCTGCCTATATGATGCGGCTGGTCCACGAGAAATTATCCGAACTCAATGGAGTGAGAGGACGCATTACCGGTCTGCGACCCCTCCGGCCGGAAAATGCACCGGATGAGTGGGAGAAGAAAGCGCTGAAATCTTTGGGAGCACCGGCTCACGAATTCCACGAGATATCGGAAGTCGACGGGAGAAAGTGTCTTCGCTTCATGGGACCGATGCGTGCAGAACGCGGTTGCCTGAAATGCCACACCAAGGGCTACAAAGAAGGCGATGTCATCGGTGGAGTGGCGATCACTGTGCCAATGGGGTACTTTCAGCAGATCGAGCACAGCGAAATAAGGAGTTTGTTTCTTTCACACACCATGATTTTTGGCATTGGCATGCTCGGTATCGCAGCGGGCATAAGAAGCTTCAACAAGAACGCGAGAGACTTGCAGCAAGCGCATGATGCCCTGGCCGCAAGCGAGAAGAAATATCGAACCTTGTTCGATAATTCCAGAGACGGAGTCTTCGTTACCACACGGGCCGGCGAAATGCTCGATGCGAATCATGCTGTTTTCGAACTCTTCGGATTCAACAAGGATGAGATGCAGGGCATGGACGTCACCGGCTACTACAAGGATGCCGAGGAAAGAATCAAGTTCCAGCAGGCCGTGGAGATGAGCGGCTCAGTGAAGGACCATCCGATTCGTGTTTACAAGAAAGACGGGACCCCTATGGATTGTCTGTTGACCGCGAATGTTCGAATTGACGACGATGGGACTGTAATCGGATATCAGGGCATCATAAGAGACATTACCGGAGAAAAAAGGGCTCAGGAGGAATTGCAATCTCAGGCAGAGGAACTGGCTCGTTCAAATGAGGAATTGCAGCGATTTGCCTATGTGGCATCCCATGATCTGCAAGAACCATTGCGCAATGTCGTCAGCTCCGTACAGCTCCTGGAACGAGCTTGCAGCAACAACTTAGGTCAGGACGCGACAATTTATATCAAGCTCGCGACGGACTCCGCCAAGAGAATGAAAACCCTCATCGACGATCTGCTGGCTTTTTCCAGGGTGAGGACCCAACAGGTTCCGCGTGTGTCGCTTGATTGCGAAAAAATCCTGGAGGAGACCCTGTCCGATTTGCAAACGACAATCTCTGAGACGGGAGCCGTTATCACGCACGATCGGTTGCCCTCGATTACGGGAGTGCCGGGCCAAATAGGGCAAGTATTGCAAAATCTGTTATCAAATGCGATCAAGTTTCGTGGCGAATCCCCGCCCCAGATCCATATATCGGTATCGAAAACCCCAGGATACTGGCAGTTTTCAGTCACAGACAACGGTATCGGGATTGAAAAGCAATACGCGAATACTATCTTTCAAGTCTTCCGGCGGCTGCATACCCGAACGGAATACGAGGGAACAGGCATAGGTCTGGCGGTATCCAAGAAAATCGTTGACGGACACGGCGGCAAGATTTGGGTGAAATCCCACGTGGGCAAGGGTTCAACTTTTCACTTTACCGTACCGGTCGGCCCGAAAAGCGGGGCCTGATACGAGCACGCATCCATGTATCTGAAATCGGGAGGGACTTCTTGTAAGTAGTTTCTGCCCCGAAACTCACTTTTCCGACCGCTCATTCATGTGAAAGATCGCCTGGAGCGAGCCTCACGGCAGTTCAGGCCAAAGGCCCAGGTTGTGAGCCCTTGCAAAAATTCCAGCATCCCCAGAGTCAGCGTCTGTATCCCCTCGTACAATGCGGAGAAGTACATCGGACAAACAATACGCAGTGTAATCGATTCCACGTACTCCGATTTCGAAATTATTGTTCAGGATGATGCTTCAACAGACAAGACATTTGTCATTGCGCAGGATTTCACGGACGAAAGGGTTCGTTGTTTTCGGAATTCGTCCAATCGCGGTCCTGTAATGAATTGGAATCTATCGCTGCGAAAAGCATCGGGTGAATTCGTCGGACTGCTCAATCATGATGACCTTTACAGCCCTTTTTGGTTGGAATTTGCGGTGCATCATCTCGATCGCAAGCCTCATCTCGGCTGGGTGGTCACGGCCGGGGGCACCATTGATCCCGCCGGGAATGTCCTGTCCTTCGGCGGGCTCTTCTCTGAAACGAGGGAATACGGCCCTTCGGAATCGTTCCCGGAATTAGCAAAATTGAATGGATTGAAAGGGGGCTTCCTCGTGCGAAGGGCAGTCCTCGATGAAGTCGGCTATTATGACGAGGCAGCGGGGCCGGGCGCTGATAATGAGTTGTTCCTGCGCCTTGCTTCGAAGTACCCGTTCTTTTTCAATTCAAGACCGCATGCGGCCGTATTCTGGCGACTACACGGCGACAATCTGACCCATACATGGGGGGATGTGGAACAAGCCACCGAAAGTTTCTACATACTGGACAAAATTTTTTCAGACACCGAGTTACCCCATACACTTCGAAGATATGCGAAACCAGCTTACGAATACCTCCACCGCAAGCTCCTGAAGACCTGCAGCCGGCTTTTGGAACGAAGAGACTTTGACGCTCTGGTTAGAATTGTCCATCTCATGCGCCTTCACATCTAGTAAAGCGCTTCAAAAATGGGTTGGGTCGAACCAACCCCCGTTTCGGTGGGGGCGGGTTTGAAACCCGCCCCTACGGCGGTTATCGAATAGTCTATGGTGTAAAGGTAATTGCGAAACAGTCTACTAGTGTGGCGTCCCGCAAATAGCTTTCAAATCACCGGCTTGGTCGGCACGCGAATCAGTGTCATTGCGAGGGGCGACGCGACGAAGCAATCTCCAGCCCTTATTCTGCAACTACGCGAGATTGCGTCGCTTCGCTCGCAATGACAAAACCGGCTTCCCTTGCTCGATGAAAACTTCGGGAGAGGCTCAGATGGCCGGTTACGTAAGTTACTTGTGGGACAGCTCACTAGCACGGGCCTGAGCGCGGTCCGAGACAAGTCGATTGAAATTGTTCCCCGCCGAACAGGCCGCATCTGTGAACCGGCGGTTCTCGCGTGATCCAGAGTTTCTCTTCACTGCCCGCCGGCACGGTACCATCCGCAAGGGCTTCCATCGGAAAACTCCATCACCCGCAGCCGCCTCCGGAGCCCATACAGCCTTTTGAACCCGACGATCTTCTGCCCTTTAGAACCGCTGTGTTTCCCGTTGCGTAGACCGCGTCGAGACCATCTTGTATGAATCCGCTCATTTCCACCGGAAGGATTTCGTGTTCCGCAAGCACCTGCTTCGGTGTATCTCCGATGCCGCTCACCAGGACCGCACGGCAGTCGTTCAGCATTTCTGCGAGCGCATACCACCTGTTGACTCCGGTTCCTTTTTCCGGGGCCGGGCGTTCCTCCACCAGAACATAATCGGTGTGAGAAGGCCCCCAGATCTGAAAACGGTCCGCTTCGCCGAGATGTTGATTCACCAGTATTCCCTCCATGGTTGCGACAGCTACATAGGGCCTTCCGTCGGTTCGCAGGGAATAGGTACTTGAGCATTCCGAGAGACACTCTCTGAATTCCGTGGAGCGGTCGGCGTCCAAGAGCCCCACAGCATCGGCCCTGCATCGGGTGCAGTGCTTCATCTGAGAGATGATCTGTTCCGCCGCGCCGCGCACTTCGCTCATAAGTTGGGCGTCAGGTTCGGGAATGTGGGCAAAGGGCGTATCCGCATTCGGGTACATCGTCATGCAGTTCTGAATATCCACGCCGAGCTCGGCCATTCTGCGGCCCACTTCCGTCACGTGCCGATCGTTTATCCCCGGGATGACGATGGTGTTCACTTTGACTACTATGCCGTGTGCCTTGAGCGCTTTTATCGCCTCGATCTGTCGTTTCAGCAGCAGTTCCGCGGCATCCCGTCCCCGGTAGATAACTTTTCCGTCCCGCACCCAACTATAAATTTTGGCGCCTATCTCCGGGTCCACGGCGTTGACCGTCATCGTCACGTGGGACACCTGTAGTTCCGCGAGTTCGGCGATCTGCGGCCATATGTTCAGGCCATTCGTGGCAAGACACAAAAGCAGCTCCGGGAAGCGGCCTCTGATCAGCCGCAGCGTTTCCATCGTACCTTTTGCATTGGCGAATGCGTCCCCGGGTCCCGCAATCCCCGCCACCGTTATGTTCGGAGACTTTTCCAGGACTCTCTCCAGATACCGGAGTGCCTGCTCCGGTCTGAGCACCGAGCTGGTTACTCCAGGTCTGCTCTCGTTCACGCAGTCGTATTTCCTGTTGCAGTAATTGCATTTGATGTTGCAATCAGGAGCCACGGGCAGGTGAACCCGGCCGCACGTGCCTTTCGCGTGGACATTGAAACAGGGATGATTGTTTATATCCGGCCTGCTCATGGTTCTATCCTCTTATATATAGCTGTAGCCCACTGGCGATTGGTCCTGTTTTGTTTCGATAACAGCGTTGATGATCCTATCGAGAAGTGACTGCGCTCCCCGGTAGCCGATATGAAGGGTTCGCTGGCCGCCGAATCGATCGTGGATGGGAAAGCCCACCCGGATCAGGGGAATGCCCCAGCGTCGCGCCAGGTGGTAGCCTTTGCTGTTCCCTATCAGCAGATCAGGTTGCAGCGCCTCCCCTTCCTCCGCGATTTCCTGAAAATCCATGTCTTCACGAATCATGGGTGGCTCGGAAAGCAGATCGCTGCTCACCTCTCCCACAGCCTTTTCCAGGCGGCTGCTTTTGCCGCCCGATGCGCACATCACGGGTTTGATGCCGATTTCTGCCAGAAAGGCGGTCAAACCGACGACAAGGTCTTCCTCGCCATATACAATGGCCCGTTTATTGAAAATGTATTTGTGGCCGTCCACATACGCATCGAGGAGACGACCTCGCTCCAGTGCGTGTTCTTCGGGAATGGCACGCCCGGAAAGGACCTCCAACGCACCGAAAAAACGATCCGTCTCGCGCAGGCCTATGGGTGTGCCGAGTGACCTGAGCGAAGCGCCGAATTTGTCCCGGAGCAGTTTACCTGCGGTGGTCGTGCCTGGCAGAGTGCGTCCGAATTCCATTGCGTCCCTGCAACCGCCGAGAGCCTTGATCCGTGAGACGGGAGTGCCGCCGGACGGAAGCTTCTCGTACTCCGCCAGAGCGGGACCATCCAACGTGAGAGACAGATCCGGCAGGATGGTGTTGTCCAGTCCGAAATCTGCAAGAATCTCTTTTAGGTAACGAGTATCGGCGGGCGAGATGAACCCGGGGAAAACGGCCACTTCGCCGTGTGGCTCCTTGGCTTCTGCCAGTTGCTCTACAGCTGCCCTCACTGCCGAATGAAAACCCTCCATGTATGTACCGGAATAGCTCGGCGTGGAAACGGATACCAGCGCAGGTCCGCCATGTCGTTCCATAACGTCCCGAAAATCCTTGCGGAACTCTTGTACGAGCATCCGCACGTCATCTCCGATGGTTTCCGTCAGGCACGTGGAGGCAATCCCGATCATGCTGGCGTTATATTTTGCGATGACATTTTTCAGCCCGAGCTTCAGGTTGGGACCGCCGCCGTACACTGCATGCTTCTCACCAAGGGACGAGGATGCGATATCCATGGGTTCCCTGAAATGGCTGATGACGTACCGTCGCATGTACGTTGCGCAGCCCTGCGAGCCATGGAGAAACGGAACCGCTCCCTCTATTCCTCGAAACGCAAGGCATGCGCCAAGCGGTTTACAGAGTTTGCATGCGTTCGTTGTGGAGACCGCGATGTTTGGTTTCGTTTTCATGATTGATTCCTTTGATAAGCCGACATTCCTCAGGAAGCCACTCGGCACGATTCGGGCCGGCAAGACCGGGAACGCAAGCGATTGTTGCGCGGCACGAATCGCCAGACCGGGCTCATGCACGTGGCATAGACTTCCCGGGCAAAGTTGAGCATGCCAACAAACCCTTCCAGGGCTTCCTTGCGCTCGTGGTTGTGGTCGCAAAACCCGACTCCAAGCTTGTAAGCGATGGGCCTTTCCTTGACGCCGCCCACGAAAATGTCGACATCCTGCTCCTGAAGAAAAGCTGAGAGTTCCAAGGGGTTGGAATCATCTACGATGATGGTGCCGTCGTCCGTGATCTCGTCGAGTTCGCGATAATCCTCCTCCGTTCCGGTTTGGGAGCCCACGAGCACCACTTGCATACCCAACACTCTGAAGGCCTTCACGAGAGAGAAAGCCTTGAACGCTCCGCCCACGTAGATGGCCGCCTTCTTGCCGATGAGCACACGCCGGTATTGCTGGATTTCGCCGAGGATCGCGCTGAGTTCGCCTTTCACGAGATCACGAGTGCGGTTTACGATGCCGGGATCGAGGTGTTCGAAGAACCGCGCCACGTTGTAGAGCGATTCGGCCATGTCTTCCACACCGAAATAGGACACCCTCAAGAAGGCCGTGCTGAATTTTTCCTTCATCATTTTGGCCAGATCCATTGTGGACCCCGAACACTGGACCACGTTGAGAGCAGCACCGTGAGCTCGCTGGATATCTGTCACCCTGCCGTCCCCGGTGCTGTTGGCCACCACGGTCAGCCCCATGCGTTCGAAGTACTCTCGAACGATCCAGATTTCGCCCGCGAGGTTAAAATCGCCCAGGATGTTCAGGCTCAGCGGAGAAATGTCGGATATGTCTCCTTTGCCCACAAGTTTGAACATTGCCGTGCACGCTGCATTGTACCCGGCCCGTTTGTTGCCTTTGAAGCCCTCGGACTGGACGGGAATCACCGGGATCCCTTTTTCTTCGGCGACCCGTTTGGAAACCGCTTGCAGATCGTCTCCGATGATCCCCACAATGCATGTGGAGTATACGAAGGCAGCTTTCGGCTCATGCTTGTCGATCAGTTCCACGAGACTGCGATAAAGCTTGTCTTCCCCACCGAAGATCACGTCTTGTTCCTGGAGATCCGTAGAGAAACTGAGCCTGTGCAGAGCCGGCCCCGAAGACAACGCGCCCCGAATGTCCCATGTGTACGCAGCGCAGCCTATAGGCCCGTGAACCAGGTGCAGAGCATCTGCGATAGGGTACAGGACCACTCTCGAGCCACAGAACACACAAGCCCTCTGACTCACAGCGCCGGCAAGACTGTCTTTGTCGCACGACATCCGGAACGGCTGACTGCCTTTCCGGTGTATCTGATCCTGCCTTTCGATGAAGATTCCCGTTGTCATGTGTTTGTCCTTGGAAAAGGTCTGTCGTTCAAAGGAATTGTCTCTTGCGCCGCTCGCTGCGGGCAAACCTCTCCCCGTCCCCGCGACGACTGCTTCGAGCTGTTCAGTCTCCTGATTTCTATGAAAAAGTTCTTCAGGTCATGAGATACTTCGAGGCCGGC
>Ga0187785_10000055_pt1 | contig 39868 bp, 34 predicted proteins | sample 0815_BV2_4_20_MG_FD_132466 | JGI IMG/M metagenome (GOLD analysis project Ga0187785, IMG submission 132466) | Tropical peat soil microbial communities from peatlands in Department of Meta, Colombia - 0815_BV2_4_20_MG | ecosystem: Environmental > Terrestrial > Soil > Wetlands > Peat | place...
CGGGCGCACCGTCGTCGTGTGCGGCTACGGGATGTGCGGGCGCGGCGTCGCCTCTCGCGCCCGGGGCCTGGGCGCGCATGTGATCGTGACCGAGGTCACTCCGACGTCCGCGCTCGAGGCCGTGATGGAGGGCTACCGCGTGATGCCCCTGCGGGACGCCGCCCGGATCGGCGACCTGTTCGTGACCGTGACCGGCGACACGCACGTGATCCGCCGCGAGCACGTCGAGCTGATGAAGGACGGCGCGATCCTGGCCAACAGCGGTCACTTCGACGTCGAGATCGATAAGGGGGCGCTGCGCGAGCTCGCAACGGGCGGGGTGCGGCGGATCCGCGAGTTCGTGGACGAGTACACGATGGCGGACGGGCGCAGGATCAACCTCTTGGGCGAAGGGCGCTTGGTGAACCTGGCCGCCGCCGAGGGCCATCCCTCGGCCGTGATGGACATGTCGTTCGCGAACCAGGCGCTTTCGGTGGAGTGGCTCGTGCGGAACCACGCGACGCTCGACAAGCGCGTGTACCCGGTGCCGGTCGAGATCGACACGGAGGTGGCCCGCCTGAAGCTCCGGGCGATGGGCGTGGAGATCGACGAGCTGACCGCCGAGCAGACGGAGTACCTCGACTCCTGGCAGCAGGGGACCTGAGGAGCGCCCCGGAGGAACCCGTGGACGAGCCGGTCGCGATCCGAGCCGCGTACGAGCGGTTCCCCGCGTTCGTGAAGGGCGCGTTCCTCCTCCGCGGCGGGGACGGACTGCCGCACCAGGTGCGGATCCAGCGGGCCCGGGCGGTCGAGCTGGCCGGCGGCGCGCCGCAGCCGATCGCGATCGACGCGCTGGTCCTGGAGGTCTCGCCGACCCAGGACACGTTCGTTCCGTTCGAGGTCCCGACCACGGAGCTCGCCGCCGGCTGGTACCTGCTGGAGTGCGAGCTCGAGATCGACGGCACGGCGGCGGTGGTGCGGCCCGGCGATGCGTTCCCCATCGCGTGGCCGCGCGCGACGGTCCGGCGGGGGAGCGTCCCGATCGGGAAGAAGACCGGCGGTGTGTCGCTCGAGACCCTCGAGTGCGCTGCCGACCGCGTCCGGATCGTGTTCGCGGCCGACGAGGAGCCGTCACCCGTTCTCGAGGTCGACGGCCGGCCGCACCCGGTGGTCGGCGTCGAGTTCGACGAGGAGGCCGGCCGCGGGCGGGTGCTCGCGTACCCGGCGCTGCGCTCGCAGGAGCGGCTGACGATCGCGTTGCCCGGCGAACGGCCGGTGGAGGTCAAGCTCCCCTAGCCGCGTCGGCGCCGGTGGCTATCGTCGCCGGGTGCTGGGCCCGCTCCTCGACGTCGTGTTCCCCCGGCGGTGTGCGGGGTGCGCGCACGGTCCGTGGCCTTTCTGCGATCGGTGCCGCGACGCACTCGTCCCGCTCGCACCGCCGTGGTGCCGCCGGTGCGGCAGCCCGGTCGCCGGCGACGTGGACGGCTGCGCCGACTGCCCGCCGCCGCCACTCCGGTCGGCGCGTGCGCCATTCCTCTACGACGGGCCGGCGCGGCAGGCCGTGCACCGGCTGAAGTTCTCCGGCTGGCGGGACGTCGGGCCGGCGCTCGCCGCCGCGATCGCCGCGTGCGACCCGCCTCCGGTCGACGCGGTCACCTGGGTGCCGCTCGCCCGGCGCCGCCTCGCCGACCGTGGCTACGACCAGGCGCGGGTCCTGGCGAACGGGCTCCGCCGTCCGCTCGGCGTGCCGGTTCGCCGGCTGCTGCGGCGGACGGTCCGGACCGATCCTCAGGCGCGGCGCAACCGAGCGGAGCGTCTGGCCGCGATGGCCGGGGCGTTCGAGGCGACCGGATCCGTGCCGGCGCGCGTCCTGCTGATCGACGACGTCCTGACCACCGGCGCGACGGCGGCCGCCTGCGCGCAGGCGCTGACCGCCGCGGGCGCTCGGGAGGTGCATCTGGCCACGGCCGCGCGGTCGCTGCACGCTCCGGCGTTGCACGTCGAGAAGGACCGGGCCTATCCTCGAGCGGGCTTCCGTCCGGGTCTGTGGTTGCCCGGGGATCCTCCCCGGTAGTCGACGCCAGCCGCGGGCGAAACGACCCACGTAAGGTCACCCTTGGTGGCCGAGCATGGCGCGGTTTAGAGGTAAGTCCTGCCCCGGGTCACCGGGAGAGGGCGGGAGTTCGGTCGCCGCGGACGTCCGGGCGAGCGGGCGAGCGCTCCGGCAGGCGGGTGTGGGGTCAAAGACCAGGTCAGCCGGACGGGAGCCCACCGACCGATCGGGGGAGGGGCCCGATGGAGTTGACGTTCACCGCCCGCGGGGTGCAGGTGACCGACCGGATCCGCGACGCCGCCCTCCGCAAGCTCGCTCCGCTGGAACGCCTCGAGCCCCGAGCGACCTCCGTCGAGGTGACCCTGACCGGCGAGCACCATCCCACCTACGACGGGGTGAAGCGCGTGGAGGCCGCGCTCCGCATCCCCCGCAAGACGTTCCGTGCCGAGGCCGAGGCCGACGATGTCCTGACCGCGATCGACCGGGTCAAGGACAAGCTCGAGCGGCAGGTCCGGGACCATCACCGGCGCAAACGGTCGGCCAAGCAGAAGGCTGGTCTAGGATTGCCGGGAGCTCAAGCCCCTGCCGAGGGATAGAGGGGTCCGAGGGAAAGGCGGAGCGTGGCCAAGGGTGAAGGCGGAGACGGCGAGCGGCTCCGCGTGATGGTCGTCGACGACCACGCGCTGTTCCGCCGGGGCCTCGAGATGGTCCTCGGCAGCGAGCCCGACCTCGACCTGGTCGGGGAGGCCTCCGACGGCCAGGAGGCGATCGAGAAGGCCACCGAGCTGATGCCCGACGTGGTCCTGATGGACGTGCGGATGCCGCGCCGCTCGGGGATCGAGGCCACGGCCCAGATCCGGGACCTCCTGCCGCACGTGAAGATCCTGATGCTCACGATCAGCGACGAGGAGTCCGACCTCTACGACGCGATCAAGGCCGGCGCCTCCGGCTACCTGCTGAAGGAGATCCCGATCGAGGAGGTCGCCGACGCGATCCGCAGCGTCTGGGCCGGTCAATCCCGGATCAGCCCCTCGATGGCCTCGAAGCTGCTGAACGAGTTCGCGGCGATGTCGAAGGCCACCGACGAGCGTCCGCCGATGCCGGCTCCCCGCCTGACCGACCGCGAGATGGAGGTCCTTCGCCTCGTCGCGCAAGGCCTGAACAACCGGGACATCGCCAAGCAGCTGTTCATCTCCGAGAACACCGTGAAGAACCACATCCGCAACATCCTCGAGAAGCTGCACCTGCATTCGCGGATGGAGGCCGTGGTCTACGCGGTGCGCGAGAAGATGATCGAGATCACCTGACCGTGGCGGCCGATCCGACGATCGACGCGCTCCGAGAGGTCCTCGAGGAGAGCCTCGACGAGCTGCGCCGAGGCGTGGACGGGCTCTCGGTCGAGGAGCTGAACGCGCGGCCGGCGGCGGGCACGACCAACTCGATCGCGGTGATCGTCACCCACGCGCTCGGCTCGACGCGGTCGTGGCTCAGCCTCGCGATGGGGGCGCCGATGCCGCCGCGCGACCGGGACGCGGAGTTCCGGACCGTGGCCGACGAGGGGTTCGCCGCGTGGACCGGGTCGTCGATCGCGGGGTGCCTCGCGGTGCTCGACGGCGCCGTGTGGGATCCGGCGCGGATCGGGACGCCGGACTGGAACCCGCACCTCGCCGAGGAGCCACGCACCGCGGCGTACGCGGCCGCCCACGCGCTCGCCCACCTCGGCGAGCACGTCGGGCACCTGCACATGACCCGCGAGCTCCTGCGCCCCGGAAGCTGATCGCGCTCCCGGCGACGCGGCTACGCTGCAGGGTGATGCGCGGATCCGAGCGAACCGTCGCCCAGCTGCTGGTCTCGTGCCTCGAGAACGAGGGCGTCCGGATCGTGTTCGGGCTGCCGGGGGAGGAGAACCTCCACCTGATCGACGCCCTCGCGTCGTCCTCGATCCGGTTCGTCACGACGCGCGACGAGCGCGGCGCTGCGTTCATGGCCGACATCGCCGGCGCGCTGACCGGCCGCGCGGGCGTGTGTCTAGCGACGCTCGGCCCCGGCGCGATCAACCTGCTCCTCGGCGTGGCCGACGCGCAGCTCGACTCGCATCCGCTGGTCGCGATCACGGCCCAGGCGGGGCTCGACCGGCTCTACAAGGAGTCCCACCAGGTGGTGGACCTCGTGTCGTTGTTCCGGCCGGTGACGAAGTGGGGCGACATGGTGACGCTCTCCGGCGCCGCGCCCGAGATGGTGCGGAAGGCCTTCAAGCAGGCCGAGACCGAGCGCCCGGGTGCGACGTTCCTGATCCTGCCGGAGGACGTGGCCGAGCGGCGCACGGACGGTGAGCCGCTCCCGGTGAACGTGCCCCGCGACGCGGCGCCCTCGGAGGACCAGGTGCACCGGGCGATCCACGTCCTGGCCGAGGCCCGGCATCCCGTGGTGCTGGCCGGCGCCGGCGTGGCGCGCGACGGCGCGATGGAGGCGCTCGTGCGCTGCAGCGAGCGGCTGAACCTGCCGGTCGCGACGACCTTCCTCGGGAAAGGGGTCTTCCCCGACGACCATCCGAACGCGCTCGGCACGATCGGGTTCATGGTGAAGGACTACGCGAACTTCGGATTCGACGAGGCCGACGTCGTCGTCGCGGTGGGCTACGACCTGGTGGAGTACGCGCCCTCGCGTTGGAACCCGGCGCGGGATAAGCGGATCATCCACGTGCACCGCACGGTGGCCGAGGTGGACGCCCACTACACGCTGGCGGTCGGGCTCCAGGGATCGATCGCCGAGACGCTGGACCAGATCTCTGCCTCCACGGAGATCCACCCGGTGCAGGGCCGGATCCCGCCGGTGAAGCGGCTCGTCCAGGAGGAGCTCGAGCGGGGCGCCGCGGATGACGCGTTCCCGCTGGCGCCGGCCCGGATCGTCGCCGACGTCCGCGAGGCGATGGGACGCACCGACATCACCCTGTGCGACACCGGGGCGGCGAAGATGTGGATGGCGCGCCTGTATCCGACGTACGCGCCGAACACCTGCGTGATCTCGAACGGCCTGGCGACGATGGCGTTCTCGCTGCCGGGCGCGATCGCCGCGAAGCTCGCGTTCCCAGACCGGAAGGTCCTGGCCGTGATGGGCGACGGCGCGTTCCTGATGAGCGCGGCGGAGATCGAGACCGCGGTCCGCGAGCGCGTGCCGTTCGTGATCCTCGTCTGGGTCGACGGCGGCTACGGGCTGATCGGCTGGAAGCAGGACCTCCACTTCGGGCGCCGTGAGGCGGTCTCGTTCGGGAACCCGGACTTCGTGCGGTTCGCGGAGAGCTTCGGGGCACGTGGCCACGCGATCGCGAGTGCGGGCGAGCTGTTGCCGACGCTGCGGAAGGCGCTCGATGACGACGTCGTCAGCGTGATCGCGTGCCCGGTCGACTACGCGGAGAACGCCCGGCTGGTCGAACGCCTGGGGGCCCTGCAGGAGCCGATGTGACCCGCTGAACCGGGTTCCGTCGGACCCGCCGCTACACTGGGAGGCCCGGACACCCGAAGGAACGTTGCATGCCCGTCCTGGATAAGATCTCGAACCTCGGCGAGGGCCGCAAGCGCCGGAACCTGCAGGATCTGGCCAAGCTCGTGAACACCTACGAGCCCGACGTCGAGGACCTCTCCGACGAGGAGCTCGCCGCGCGCACGGTGGGGTTCCGCGAGCGTCTGGCCAACGGGGAGGACCTGGACGACCTCCTGCCGGAGGCGTTCGCCACGGTCCGCGAGGCCGCGCGCCGCACGATCGGCCAGCGGCACTTCGACGTCCAGCTGATGGGCGGTGCGGCCCTGCACCACGGCGACATCGCCGAGATGAAGACCGGCGAGGGCAAGACGCTCGTCTCGACCCTCCCCGGCTACCTGAACGCCCTGGAGGGCAAGGGCGTGCACATCGTCACCGTGAACGACTACCTGGCCAAGCGCGACTCCGAATGGATGGGCGGGATCTACCGGTTCCTGGGGATCTCCGTCGGATTGATCCAGTCCCCGATGATGCCGGCGCAGCGCCGCCCGGCCTATGCGGCCGACCTGACCTACGGCACGAACAACGAGTTCGGGTTCGACTACCTGCGCGACAACATGGCGATGCACATCGACGAGTGCGTCCAGCGCGGCTACCGGTTCGCGATCGTGGACGAGGTCGACTCGATCCTGATCGACGAGGCGCGCACCCCGCTGATCATCAGCGGCATGGTGGCCGACAGCGCGAAGTGGTACCAGACGTTCGCGCGGGTCGTGCCGCGGCTGACGCGCGACGTCGACTACGAGGTCGAGGAGGCCAAGTATCAGATCGCCGTGACCGAGCCCGGCGTCGAGAAGGTCGAGGAGATCCTCGGGATCGAGAACCTCTACGACCACTCGAACACGATGCTGGTGCATCACCTCCACAACGCGCTGCGGGCCAAGGAGCTCTACAAGCGCGACGTTGCGTACGTGGTCCAGCAAGGCGAGGTCAAGATCGTCGACGAGTTCACCGGCCGCGTGCTGGAGGGCCGGCGCTACTCCGAGGGCCTCCACCAGGCGATCGAGGCGAAGGAGGGCGTCCGGATCAAGGAGGAGAACCAGACGCTCGCCACGATCACGATCCAGAACTACTTCAAGATGTACGACAAGCTCGCCGGCATGACCGGAACCGCGAAGACGCAGCTGACCGAGTTCGAGGAGACCTACAAGATCGGCGTCGTCGAGATCCCCACGAACCGGCCGATGGTGCGCGACGACAAGCAGGATGAGATCTACAAGACCGAGGACGAGAAGTGGGGCGCCGTGATCGACGACATCGTGGCGCGCAGCGAGCAGGGCCAGCCGATCCTCGTCGGGACGGTCTCGATCGAGAAGTCGGAGCGCCTGTCGGGCCTGATGAACCGCCGTGGGGTCGCGCACGACGTCCTGAACGCGAAGAACCACGAGAAGGAGGCGCTGATCGTCGCGCAGGCCGGCCGCAAGGGCTCGGTCACCGTGGCGACGAACATGGCCGGCCGCGGCGTCGACATCCTGCTGGGCGGCAACGCCGAGTACCTCGCTCGCCAGGAGATGGCCGCGCGGGGCTACGACAACGACCGCTACCTGCTCTTCGAGATGGATGACGAGGAGCGGGCCTCCTATGAGGCAGAGTACGAGCCGGTCTTCGCGAAGCTGAAGGCGCAGACCGACGCCGAGCACGATGAGGTCGTGGGTCTCGGAGGCCTCTACGTCCTGGGCACCGAGCGGCACGAGTCGCGCCGGATCGACAACCAGCTCCGCGGCCGGTCGGGCCGTCAGGGCGACCCCGGCGAGTCGCTGTTCTACCTCTCGCTCGAGGACGACCTGATGCGGATGTTCGCCTCCGACCGCGTCGCCTCGATCATGGAGCGGCTGAAGTGGCCCGACGGCGAGCCGATCGAGGCCAAGATGGTCTCGCGGGCCGTCGCGAACGCGCAGAAGCAGATCGAGGAGCTGAACTACGAGCGCCGCAAGAACGTCCTGAAGTACGACGAGGTGATGAACGGCCAGCGCGAGGTGATCTACGGCGAGCGCCGCAAGATCCTCGAGGGCGAGGACCTGAAGGAGCAGGCGACCGGCTTCGTGGAGGAGGTCGTCAGCTCCGTCGTCGGGGAGTGGGCCCCGCCGGACACCTACGCGGAGGACTGGGACACGGAGGGTCTGGTCACATCCTTGAACGAGTACTTCCCGGTCGCGAGCACGGCGCGGGACCTGGCCGACGTGCGGGAGGCGCACGAGCTCGACGAGCGGTTCACGCGTGAGGCCCTCGAGGCCTACGAGGCGAAGGAGGCCTCGGTCGGCGCCGAGGTGATGCGCGAGCTCGAGCGCGTCGTCCTGCTGAACATCACCGACACGAAGTGGCGCGAGCACCTGTACGAGATGGACTACCTCCAGGAGGGGATCCACCTGCGCGCCTACGCCCAGCGCGATCCGCTGACCGAGTACCGGCGCGAGGCGTTCGAGATGTTCGAGGACCTGACCGCCTCGATCCGCGACGACTTCGTCCGGTACATCTACCGGGTCGAGGTGGTCCAGGAGCAGCCGCAGGCGCAGGCGCCACGGGTCCAGCGGCTGCAGGAGAACCGCGACGAGGTCGCCTCGGGCGCCGGCGGCGCCGGCCAGGAGGTCTCGGCCGGCGCGCAAGCCGGGAACCCGCAGCAGGCGATCAGCGACAAAGTGCCGCGCAACGCGCCCTGCCCGTGCGGCAGCGGCAAGAAGTACAAGAAGTGCCACGGCGCGACCGTGTAGCTACAGGGGCTTGATCAGCACCTGACACGGGTTCTCGGGTCCCCAGATGTCCAACTCGAGGGCCGGCTCGAAGTCGCGGGCCAGGTAGAACGCCCTCGTCGCCGCGTATTCCGGTCCGGGGTCCTCCCGGTCGCTGAGCGTCTTGACCAGCAGGATCCGGACGCCGTTCCGCCGCAGGTCCTCTTCGAGCGCCGCCAGCAACGCCGTGCCGACCCCGGTGCCTCGGCGCGACGCCTCGACCGCGATCCAGGTGATCTCCTCGGTTCGCGGGAAGCGCCGGGCACGGGTGAGGAACCCGCGGACGGTGCCGCCGTCCTCCGCCACGAGGCCGGGCGTGGTCCGGACGAGCTCGGCGCACTCCCGGATCCCCTCCTCGTTGGCGAACCACGCGGGGAGCGAGGCGACGATGGCGTCGCACGCCGGCGCGTCGGCCGGGCGGAGCTCGCGGATCCGCACCCTCAGCCCCGGAGCGTGAGCTTGCACGAGGCCGGCACGAGCCGGCCGCGGTCGACGCTCTCGACCTTGAAACGGCTGTCGTTCAGGTCGACGATCGTCGTCATCTCGAAGCCGATCCACAGCTCGCTCGGGCCGGCGATGTTCGCCAGGGCCGCGGCCTCGGCCGTGCACAGCCGCACCAGGTCGGCACGGTGTCCGTACCCGTAGGAAGCCCCGCCCCGCAGCGCCGGCGAGGTCCACGATCCGAGCGTGACCCATGCGCCGATCGCGGCGGCGGGGTTCATGAACCGTGCGAGGACCGCCTTGTCGAGCCCGTGGGCGAGCACCCCGTCCATCTGCTCGACGGCCTGCTGCTGGATCGAGCCCGGCTGCCCCGCGTCGTCCCCGTCGGGCACCTCCAGGAACAACCAGGTGACCGGCTCCTGGTCCAGGACGAGCAGGTTCGGCAGGTCGGCGAACGCCTTCGTCAGCAGCAGGTCGAAGGTGGTGTCGAACTCCATCGGCGAAGCATAGGCCCGGGGACGCGATGCGGCCGGTAGACTCGCGTCCGTGACCACCGACACCACCGAACGGCTCGACGCGCTGGCCGAGCGCGTGCGGGCGGCACGGGGGTTCCTTTGACGTCGCCGGCAAGCAGGAGCAGGTCGCGTCGCTGGAGCGCGAGGCCGCCGACCCCGGGCTCTGGGACGATCCGGCGAACGGCCAGCGCGTCACCTCGAAGCTCTCGCGGTTGACCGCCGAGCTCGAACGCTACGAAGGCCTGCAGCGCAAGCTGGATGACGCGCAGGCGATGGCCGAGCTCCTCGAGGAGGCCGACGACGCCGACCTCGAACGCGAACTGGCGGAGGCCACCGACGCGCTCGAGCGCGACGTCGAGCGCGTGGAGCTCGCGGCGCTGCTGTCCGGCCCGTACGACGCACACGACGCGATCGCGACGGTGCAGGCCGGTGCGGGCGGTACCGAGTCGATGGACTGGGCCGACATGTTGCTGCGCATGTTCCTGCGCTGGGCGGAGCGCGAGGGCTTCGACGCCGACGTCGACGAGGTGCACTACGGCGACGAGGCCGGGATCAAGTCGGCGACGTTCACCGTGCACGGGCAGAACGCGTACGGGCTGCTGTCGGCGGAGCGCGGCGTCCACCGCCTGGTACGGATCAGCCCGTTCGACGCGCAGAAACGCCGGCACACGTCGTTCGCGTCGCTCGACGTGATCCCCGCGCTCGACCAGAGCGAGGCCGACGAGGTCGAGATCGACGAGAAGGAACTGCGGATCGACGTCTACCGCTCCACCGGGCCGGGCGGCCAGGGCGTGAACACCACCGACTCCGCCGTGCGGATCACGCACCTGCCCACCGGGATCGTGGTGGCCTGCCAGAACGAACGGTCGCAGCTGCAGAACAAGGCCACCGCGATGGGCATCCTGAAGGCGCGGCTGGCCGAGCTGGAGCGACGGCGCCGGCAGGAGGAGCTCGACGAGCTGCGCGGCGAGCGCAAGGCGGTCGACTTCGGCTCCCAGATCCGCTCCTACGTCCTGGCGCCGTACCAGATGGTGAAGGATCACCGCACGAACGAGGAGGTCGGCGATCCGTCCCGCGTGCTGGACGGCGACCTCGACCGGTTCATCGAGGCCGAGCTCCGCCGGCGAGCCTCCACCGGGACCGGATGATCGTCCTTCACGCTCCCGGGGAAATCGAGACCCTCTGGTAGGGTGGGCCGACCGTTCCACCTTCCCCGACCCCCGAAAACATGATCAGTCTCCAGCACGTCACGAAGACGTACAAGACCGGCGTCGTCGCCCTCGAGGACGTCTGCATCGAGATCGAGAAGGGCGAGTTCGTCTTCGTCGTCGGTCCCTCCGGCTCCGGCAAGTCGACGACGCTGCGGCTGCTCCTGCGCGAGGAGGAGCCCTCCACGGGCCAGGTCTTCGTGGCCGGCAAGAACCTGATGCGCCTGTCCACGCTGGGCGGGATACCGAAACTCCGGCGGAACATCGGGTGCGTCTTCCAGGACTTCAAGCTGCTCCAGGACAAGACCGTGTTCGAGAACGTGGCCTTCGCCCTGGAGGTGATCGGCAAGCAGAAGCACGTGATCGACACGCGCGTTCCCGAGATCCTCGAGTACGTCGGCCTGGGGGACAAGCTGAACAGCTATCCCGACGAGCTCTCCGGCGGCGAGCAGCAGCGGGTCTCGATCGCGCGGGCGTGCGTGAACCGCCCGCTGGTCCTGCTCGCCGACGAGCCCACCGGCAACCTCGATCCGAACACGAGCGTCGACATCATGCGGCTGCTCGACAAGGTGAACAAGATCGGGACCACCGTGGTGATGGCCACCCACGACCAGGCGATCGTCGACGCGATGCGCAAGCGCGTGATCGAGCTCGACAAGGGGAAGGTCGTGCGCGACCAGTCCCGGGGGGTCTACTCCTAGCCCGTGAACCGGATCGAGTTCTACTTCCGCGAGACCGCCGCCGGGATCCGGCGCAACGGGATCCTCGCGTTCGCGGCGATGTCCACCGCCTTCATCGCGCTGTTCCTGTTCGGGCTCGCGCTGCTGATCGCGCGCGAGCTGAACCTCGTGATCGAGGCGTACACCGGCAACGTCCAGGTCGCCGTGTACCTCGACGACCCGGTCCGGCCCGACACCGTCACCAGCCTGCAGCAGACGCTCTCGGCGCTCCCGGCCGTCGCGAAGGTGGAGTTCGAGGACAAGCAGCAGGCGTGCGATCGGTTCCGCCAGCTGTTCGCGAACCAGCCGTCGATCATCGACAACGTGCCGTGCGACGTGATCCCGGCGTCGCTCCGGGTGACCCTGGCGGATACCTCGCAGTACCGGCAGGTGACGGCCGCGCTCGCTTGCGTTCCCGATCCGCAGACCGGAACGCTGAGCTGTGAACCCGGGGTCCGGCGCGTGGAGGACTACCGCGACCTGCTGGATCGCCTCAGCGCGGTGACACGCGTCCTGTCCCTGGGGATCTTCTCCGTCGCCGTGGTGATGCTGGTCAGCGCGGTGGTCCTGGTGGCGAACACGTTACGCATGGGCATGTTCGCGCGTCGCAAGGAGATCGGGATCATGCGGTTGGTCGGCGCCACGAACTGGCGGATCCGCGTGCCGTTCCTGATCGAGGGGCTGGTCGAGTCGATGGTCGGCGCCCTGTTGGCGATCATCGGGCTGTTCCTGGTCAAGGTGCTGGTGATCGACCAGCTGCGCGGCAAGGTGGCCTTCCTGCCGCTGATCCGCAACAGCGACGTCCTGGCGATCGCGCCGTACATCATCCTGGCGGCGATCGCCGTGGCCGTGATCGCCGGCACCGTCGGGATCCGCCGCTTCCTCGACGTGTAGCCTCGGCCCATGGGCCGCAGCACGCAGGACGGGGAGCAGGTCGTCGCCTCGAACCGGAAGGCGCGCCACGACTACGAGCTGCTCGAGCGCTACGAGGGCGGGCTGAAGCTGACCGGTGACGAGGTGAAGTCCCTCCGCGCCGGCCGGGCCTCGCTGGTCGACGCGTACGGCCGCGTCCGCGAGGGCGAGGTGTGGCTCGAGGGGATGCACGTTCCCCCGTACGAACAGGGCGACACGCGCCGGCACCTGCCGGTGCGCCCCCGCAAGGTGCTCCTGCACCGCCGTGAGATCGAGGAGATCGGCCACGACCTCGCGGAGAAGGGACTGTCGCTGGTGCCGCTGCGCGTGTACTTCACGCACGGGATCGCGAAGGTCGAGCTGGCCCTGGCCCGCGGGAAGCGGCGCCACGAGAAGCGCCAGGCGATCGCGAAGCGGGAGGCCCAGCGCGAGATGGAGCGCGCCGCGGGCCGGCGCCGCTAGGGCTTCAGCCGCGTCCGACGGCGACCGTATACTTCTCTGGACAACCGCATATGGGGGTGTACTGGCTTCGATCCGGACGGAGATCCGTCTGGGAGAAGCGGGCCGTGATCCCGGATGTCACGTAAAACGCCGGACCAACACAAGCGCCAACGACGAGTTCGCGCTCGCTGCCTAGTCTCTAGGTAGCCGCCCTCCCCGAGGGCCTGCGCTCGGGGGCAGGGCGTCACCAAGCAGGCTCACCGCGACGGTCCCGCCCGGGGGCCGCCGGGGGACATCGCACCCGGGCTGGCCGAAGGGTCCGTCGCCGGCGGAGGCCCGGAGGTGAGATCTTCCCGCCGGCTGCGCCCGGAGAAGTCCCAGTCGGTCGCCCGGACACGCGGGTTCGAATCCCGCCACCTCCACCAACCCTCAGTCGAACGTCACGACCGAGCGGATCACCTCGCCCGCGAGCATCGCGCGGAACGCCTCGTCCAGGTCGTCGATCCCGATGCGACGGGTGATCATGCCGTCCAGGTCGAGCGATCCCTCGAGGTACCACCGGGCCATCTCGGGGAAGTCCTCGGCGGGGATCGCGTCGCCGCCGTCGGTGATCAGCAGGTTCACCTTGTGTGGATAGGCCGCGCGGTCGGAGCCGTTCCAGGGGATCGTCACCTCGCTCGGGACCGGGGGGACCCCGATCGCGACCGCGGTGCCGGCGTAGGCGAGCATCTCGACCGCCTGACCGACGCACGCGGGGACGCCGGTCGCCTCGAACGCCGTGTCGACGCCCTCGCCCCCGGTGAGCCGCCGCACCGCGTCCACCGGATCGGTGTGGGATGCGTCGACGACGTCGGTGGCGCCGAACCGTTCGGCCCACGCGAGCTTCTCGGGGGCGATGTCGACGGCGATCAGGCGTTCGGCGCCGCGGATCCTCGCTCCTTGCAGGGCGGCGAGACCGATGCCACCGAGGCCGATCACGGCGACGCTCGAGCCCGGGAGGACCCCCGCCGTCTGCACGGCGGCCCCGACGCCGGTGGAGACGCCGCACCCCAGGAGGCATGCGCGGTCGAGGGGGATCTCCGGGGGCATCGGGATCGCCTGCGCAGCGTGCACCACGGTATGGGTGGCCAGCGTTCCGCAGGCGAGCACGCCGGCGAGCGGCGCGCCGTCCCGCGCGCGCCGCGTGCGTGGCGGTTGGGTCCAGGCGTGGGAGCAGCGCCGCGGCTGGTTCCGCCGGCACGGCGGGCAGGTGCCGCAGGGGACCGCCCACGCGATCACGACGGGATCGCCGACCGCCAGACCGTGGACGTCCGGGCCGAGGGCGTCGATCACGCCGCTGCCTTCGTGGCCCAGCAGCATCGGGAACGGGGCACCCCAGTTGCCGTTCTCCCGTGCCCAGAGGTCGCTGTGACACACGCCGTTCGCGACGACGCGCACCCGCACCTCGCCAGGCCCGGGGTCGTCGACCTCGATCGGCTCGACGACGATCGCGCCCCCCAACGTGTCGACGACGGCGCCCATGGCTTCCCGTGACATCGCCCGGACCCTACCGGACGGGAGCCGCTCAGCCGGCGACGCCGCCGGGCGCGAGCGCTCGCCGGACCCGTTCGGCGGCCGGGCGGGCGCCCATCCGCTCGTAGGTTCCGAAGGCGTCTTGGAGGAACGCCATCGCCGCGTCGCGCGCCGAGACGGACGCCAGCCGCTCCCGCGTGGCAGCCGCCTCGTAGGGGACGTCCAGGGTCTCGAAGGCGTTCAGCGCCTCGATCCAGAGCGCCCGCGCCCGCTCGGGATCGCCGGCGGCGGCGGCGACGTCTCCTTCGGCGCGGTCGCAGGCCGGCGGAAGCATCGCGAAGCCGTCCTGATAGGCGCGGGCATCGGGGAGGAAGGCGGCGAGCTCGTCCGGCCGATCGAGTGCGGTGAGAGCTTCGATCACGACGAGCGTCGCGTGCAGCCGCGGCCACGGCGGCGACGTGATGAGCGCGCCTCGTGCGAGCGCGAGACCCTCCTCGGCGTCGCCCTCGACGATCCGCAGCCGGGCGCGCCACAGATCGATGTATCCGGCCCAGAGCGGATCGGTGGACGTGAACGGCCGTGCAAGGTCAGCGAGCTCGCGCGCCCGTTCCGGATCGCCGCCGAGCGCGGTGCGGGTCGCGCCGGCCAGGACGCCGGCGTGGAGCAACTCGCACGTGGAGTCCGGCTCGTCCGCGAACGCGGCCACGTGCTCGTCCAGGAGCGGATCGAGCTCCTTCCATCGGCCGAGCTGCAGCAGCGTCGGGATCACGAACCCGGTCGCGTGCATCAGATCGTGGGCGCTCAGATCGCGGGCGAGTTCGTAGCCCTGCATGCCGAGGTCCAGCGCGCGCTCGGGCTCACCGGCGACGTCGCGGGCCCAGATCGCGGTCTCGACCAGACCCAGCGACCGTCGGGCGGGTGAGGAGACCCGGTCGAAGACCTCGACCTGGCGGCTCAGCTGGGCGACGCGCTCGTACGAGCCCCGCGCCATGGAGATCTCGCAGAGGAACTCCCGGGCGAAGGCCTCGAGGTCCGGCAGCGGAAGTGCCCGGGCCTCGTCCAGGGCGGTCGTCAGGGAACGGGTCCGGTCATCGAAGCCGTCGATCTCGACGCCCGTGTTCAACCACCAGATCGCCGCGGCGCCCCACATCGCGCGGAGCCACGCGAGGTCCTTCGGGTCGTGCGCGCAGGACAGGCCCTCGAGGACCAGCCCGTCGAGCATCGCCGGCTCCTGGATGGCGCTGAAGGCGCCGCTGCGCGCCAGGATCAGCTCGGCCGCCTTCGTGCAGATCCGGCCTCGGTCGGCGTCGGCGGCGGGGTCGTCGCGCAGCAGCGCGATCGCCTCCCGGTAGGCGGCCAGGGCCTCGTCCCCGTGGATCGCCGCCTCGTGGTCGTCCCCGACGGCCTCGAGCGCCGCCGCGCGCGCGGTCGAGGAGGACGCGAGACCGAGCGCCTCGGTGTGCAGCTCGACGGCGCGCGGAACGGCGTAGCGGCGTCGGGCGACCGAGCCGGCGAACAGCGAGGCGTCGAACGCCGCGCGCTCGACCGTGCGGCGTTCCTCGGGATCCGCCGACCATGCGAGGTCCGCGTCGCCCGTGACCGCGCGGACGTAATGGTCGGCGATCAGCTCGGCGACCTCCTCGGAGCGATCGCCGGCCACGCCCGTGATCCACGCGGCGACCTCGGCGTGCGCGCGTCCGCGGCGGGCGAGCGCGAGCGAGCCGTAGGCAACGTCGCGGATCAGCGCGTGGGCGAAGCGATGCTCCGCGTACCCGGCGAAGCTCGACACCGGCTGCGGGCGCACCAGCCCCTTGGCCTCGAGCCTGGCCAGGACGTCCGTGAGGTCCGCGCGATCCAGCATGTCGGCGAGCGGCTCCGCCCAGAAGCTCCGGCCCACGACGGACGCTTCCTGCAGGGCGCGCTTCTCGAGCGTGGGGAGCGCGTCGATCCGCGCGGCGAGGACCGCGTGCACGGTGTCGGGGAGCGCGGGGATCCCGGCGCCGGAGCGGGCCATCCACCGGCCGGCGTCGCGGACGACGACGCCCTCGTCGATCAGCCGCCGCACGATCTCCTCCAGGAACAACGGGTTGCCCTCGGCTCGCTCGGTGATCGAGGCCCGAAGCTCCGCCGGCAGCTCGGCGTCGGCGAGGAACCCCGCGACCAGTTCCTCGCTCTGGCGATCGCTGAGCGGGTCCAGCCGGAGGATCGAGGCGCCACCGATGTCGTCCTCGAACCCCGGCCGGGCGGTCCCCACGATCAACACGGACCCGCGCGAGCGGGTCGCGATCACGCGCACCAGCTCGACGAGTTGCTCGTCCGCCCAGTGGAGGTCCTCGAACAACAGGATCACCGGGCCTCGGGCCGCCAGCGCACCGACGAACCGGGGCCAGGCGCGCGCGATCCGATCACCGACCTCCTCCGGCTCGAGTTCCGCCAGGAGGTCTTCGGCGAGCGTCAGCCCTGCCGTGGCGGCGAGGGCGGCCGCCGTCAGCCGCACGTCGTCGCTCGAGCCCTCGAGATCCGCGGCCGCGCGGACGCCGTCGAGCAGCTTGCGCGCCGCGACCGTCGCCGGGTCGTCCAGCGCGATCCTGAAGGCGGAGCGCAGCATCTCGCCGAGGGCCCAATAGGAGTTGCCCCGGCCCGTCGCCAGGCATCGGCCCCGGTAGATCCGGGGCGTGTCCGGGCGCGCGGCGACGTGGTCCGCGAACTCCTCGAGGAGCCGGCTCTTCCCGATGCCCGCGGCCCCGACGACCAGGACCGCCCGGGGCGCTCCGGACCCGGCGACGTCGCCGAGCGCGCGCACCAGCGCCTCCAGCTCGCGGTCACGGCCGACCATCGCGGCCGCGAGCCCGGTCGAGCTCCGGACGCCCTCCATCCCGGGCTCGCGTCCCCGGACCCGGTACCCCTGCACGATCTCGGACTTGCCCTTGAGCTCGAGCGGGATCGGTGGATCGAACCGGAACGCGTGGCGGGTCGCCGCGAACGTCCGCTCGCCGACCAGCAGCACGCCCGGACCCGCGGCCTGCTCCAGGCGCGCGGCGACGTTGACCGCGTCGCCGGTCACGATCCGTTGGTCGACGCCGGTTCCGGCCGGCGTGATCACCTGGCCGGTGTTCACGCCGACGTGGATCTGCAGCCGCACCCCGTGCTGGCGTTCGAGCTCCGGGTTCAGTGCCTCGAGCCGCTCGAACATCTCGAGCGCGGCGCGAACGGCGCGCTCGGGGTCGTCCTCGTGCGCGACCGGGGCGCCGAACACCGCGAGCGCCGCGTCGCCGATGTACTTCTCGATCGTGCCGCCCCAGGCGTCCACCGCCGCGGCGACCTCGGTGAAGTAGCGTTGCAGGACCGAGCGCAGGCGTTCGGGATCCAGCCGCTCGCCGAGCTCGACGGAGCCGGTCAGATCGGCGAACACGATCGTGGCGAGCTTGCGTTCCTCGCGCCAGCCGGCCGCGTCGTGCAACGGCGCCCGGCAGTACCCGCAGTACGTGAAGCCGGCGGGGTTGTCCCTCCCGCAACTCGGGCAGGCAGGCACGCTCGCATCCTAGTCGTGGATGCGAGCGTGCTGGAACCGGTGGTGCCGGCGACTAGGTGACGACCACCTTGCCGCACATCCCCCGGCACACGCCGTTCACGAGGACCGAGTGGAAGCGGCAGCGGAAGCGGTAAACGCCGGCGCGGCCGAACGTGAACGAGGTCGTTCCGCCGGTCGCCAGCGTCGTGTCCTTCTTCCAGTGGCCGCCGTAGGCGGTGACGGTGTGCACCCCCGTCACCGCCTTCCACACGATCTTCGTGCCGGCGGCTGCGCGGACGGTTCCCGGGTTCCAATGGAACCCGGACACCCCTCCGACCGCGCGGATCTGAGTCGCGGCGCCGGCCGGCGCCGTTGTGAACACGGCCAGCAGCACCGCGGTCACGGTGGCGAGGAGCAACAGCCTGCGTCGCATGTCGTGGTCCTTCCCTGTCGGTGCCCGGCTACGGGGTGCTGGTCACGGGGCAGTCGAGGACGATGTGCGTTCCGGTCTCCACGAGCTTGCCCTGGGCGATCAACGCGTCGACCTGGTCGTCGCTCTTGATCACGATCGGCTTCACGCCCTTCTTCCAGTGCTCGTTCGTCTCGAGCCATAGCGGCGAGTAGTCCTTCTCGCCCGGCTCGGACCCGAGCACCATCAGCTGCCCCGGGGCGTGCCGGCCTTGGACGATGTAGATCTCGGGGAAGCTCGACGGGTCGAGCGTCCCCAGCTGGTGCGCGAAGTTGATGTGCTTCGCGGCCGCCTGGGCCTTGCTGGAGACGTCGGTCGCCAACATGCCGTCCTTGTGGGCGTCGTAGAAGGTCATGAAGACCTTCGGCGGGCTGACCGTGCTGAGGTCGCTCACGTTGCTCGCGATCACGGGAGCGTTCAGCAGGAGCTTGCGCGGCGTCGTGGTGACCTTGCCTGCTGCCCGAGCGGCGTCGATCTCGTCGTCGCTGCCCAAGAGCGTCGGCGTCATGCCCATGTTCCAGCTGACGTCCACGACGCGCCAGACCGGGGAGTAGTCCTTCTCACCGGGCTCGGCGCCGAGGACCGTCATCTGGCCCATCGCCGTGGGGCCATGGAAGAGGAAGATCCTGGGGAACAGCCCGGGCTTGAGTCCCCGGAGCCCGGGCGCGAAGTTGATGTGCATCGCGGCCGCCTGGGCCTTCCCCGATGAGTCGGTCACGACGATCGCGTCCGTATGGTCGTCGTAGAGCGATCCCTGGACCGCCGTGGAGACGTGCTTCACCATCGGCGTGGCGTTCGCCGGTCCTCCGGCCGTTCCGACGAGCACGAGCGCGACGCATGCCGCGACCGCAGCGAGATGCCGCATGTCGACCCTCCCTTCAGGCGCGCCACGGGCGAGCGCAGCCCGTAGGTGTACGGACGAGCGCCGGAACGGTTCAGTCCGTCGGCTCAGCCGACCTTCAGCTCGCCCACCATGTCGTTCGAGACCTTGTGGAACTTGCAGAAGAACTGCACCGATCCCGAGGTCGGGAAGGTCACGGTGATGGTCTTCGAGGCGCCCGGCTCGATCGTCACGTCGATCTTCTGCGACGTGATCGAGAAGTTGTGCGGCACCGAGTCGTCGTTCGTGACCGTGATCTTCAGCGCCTGACCGGCCGACCCGTCGAGCTCCTTCGGCGAGAACGCGAAATCCTGTGCGGTCATCGTGAACGTGGTCTTCCCGGTGACCGTCGCCGTCTCACCTCCGGAGGAGGACTGCGATCCTGTGGCGGTCGCCGGCGGCGTCGTCGTGGTCGACGTGGAGGTCGACGTGGTGCTCGAGCTGGAGGTGCAGGCGCCCAGCAGCAGGACCGCCGCGGCGGCGCCGGCAAGCGTGAGGGAGCGGATCGTTCGGATGCGCATCGTGGTCCCTTCCGTCGGTCGGTCAGGCGCTGTGGATCGCCGCGGAGGCGACCACGACCCCGTCCGGTGTGGTGATCGTGAGGCGGTCGTAGGTGCTGAGGTCCTCGTGGGTGACGATCCAGGCATCGCCCTCACCGTTGCGGATGTGGAACGGCGGCCACGCGTACGTGTCACCGTCGGGCCCGAGCAGGGTCACCTCGGCCTCGCCGTCGTAGCCGGGGGCCTTGACCATCACGAGGCCCCAGGAGCTCCAGCCGTGCGCGGCGTCGCCGTCGTAAAGGACGACCTTCCCCTGCATCGTCGAGCCCTCGGATGGCTGGATCTCGCCGGTCCGGAACTCCTTGCCGCCGAGGAACCCGAGCAAGGACCGGTAGCTGCCGGCGTCGGCGGACGCCAGGCTCGCGCGATGGGCTTGCGTCGCGCCCCACGTGACCGAGGCCACCACGACCACGAACGCCACCGCGGCCGCGACGGCCATCCACATCGAGCGGCGCCGGGAAGGGGTGGGAGGCCGGGACGCCGCGGGCACGGGCCCCGGGTCCTCCCACTCCTCGTCGAGGGCGCGCAGGACGCGGCCGCGCAGCTCCCCCGGCGGTTCCTGGTCATGCACGGCGCGGGAGAGCGCCGAGACGCCATCCTCGAGCTTCATGCGCTCCTCGCGGCAGGCCGCGCAGCCGCGGAGGTGCCGGCGGATGGCCGCGTCGGTCGTCTCGTCCAGTGCGCGCAGCAGGTGCTCGGGGAGCAGCTCACGGACCTCGTCACATGTCATGGTCCGTCTCCTTCGCCATCTCCTCGCGCAGGCGGAGCAGCGCCGCCCGGATCCGCGTCTTCACGGTTCCCTGGGGGATCCCCTCGAGCGCGGCCACCTCGGCGGTGGTCCGTCCGCCGAAGTAGGCCAGCTCGAGGGCGCTCCGCTGCTCGGCCGACAGCACGGACATCGCCCGACGCGCGCGCGCGGACAGGTCCGCCACGGTCGCGCGCTCCTCGGGGCCGGGCGCCGGATCGTCCTCGCGGGGCATGCCCACCTCGCGCAGCGAGCGCGACTCGAGCACCCGCCGGCGCAGGCCGTCGATCGCGAGCGAGCGGGCGGTCAGCAGCACCCACGTCTCGAGCCGCCCGCGGGCGGGGTCGAATCGGTCGGCGGTCCTCACGAGCTTCACGAACGTGTCCTGGACGAGATCCTGTGCGCTCTGGTCGTTCCCCAGCATCACCACGCCGAGGCCGTAGATCCGCGAAGCGAAGCGGTCGTAGAGCACGCCCGCGGCGCGCTCGTCGCGGCCGGCGAAGGCCTCCATGAGCGCGGCGTCCGCATCCGGGTCGTCGGTCCTCACGCGTAGCACGGTACTGGGTGGGTGTACGGGCGAAGGGCCGCAGCGGTTCAGACGGGTTCGACCGTCTCCACGATCCCGCCGTCGACCCGCAGGGTCGCGGCGACGGCGGCCTCCACGAAGGCCGTCGGGTCCAGGACCACGATCGGCAGCACCGTGCCGTAGAGCTCCCGGGCGACGATCGCGCCGAGCACGAGGATCGGATCGGGTTCGCGCAGGACGATCGCCGCCGGCGCCGTGCCGGCACGGATCGCCTCGGCGAGGACCGACGAGCTCGAACTGGAGCCTCGGCCCGAGGGCAGCACGGCGACACGCCCGACGAGTGAGGTCCCGTGCCGTCGATGATGCGGATCGATCACGAGGCCGGTCGCGGGGTCGACGCCGCCCCAGAAACTCAGCGGTTCCTCAAGGGCCACCGCGAGGCCCTCGGCCCGCCCCCGCACGAGGGCCCGCCCGGTGAACTTCATCGCGGCTCCCACAGGGCGTCGTCGCGTTGCACCCGACCCAGCGCGGCCGAGCGCAGACACTCCTCGGTCGTGGCGAAGACCGGTCGAAGCCCGATCGTTCCCGGCGCGTACCAGGCCCATTTCGCCGAGTCGGTCATCACCCTGCCGCCGCGGTCGGCGATCACCGGCACCAGGTAGGTGCAGGTATCGCTCACCGGGGTCGCGCCGGCGGCGACCAGGCGCGCCTCGTCCGAAGCGGCGAGGACATCCCGCGCGACGTTGACGTAGACCGGCACGGACGGCGGCTCCCGCTCGAGCGCGGTGAGGATCCGGGCGAGCTCGAGCGCGGAGGCGTGGGGCGTGCCCAGGCTGACGGCATCGAGGTGCGAGCCGTCGGGAGCGCCGAGCTCGTCGCGGGCGGCGCGGAGCGCGGCGGCGTCGACCACCAGCTCCGCTTCCGGCTCGCCGCCGCCGAGGGCGGCGGCGAGGTAGGGCGCCTCCGGCGTGATCCCCACCGCGTGGAACATCGCGACGGCTCCGGAGGACGCGGCCGCGGCGCCGAGCGCCTTCAAACCGTCGGCATCCGTGGCCGGCGGCAGACCGACGATCGCGGCGACCCGACCCTCGACCGCGGCGCCCAGGACGTGGCCCACCGCGGCGAGTCCCGCCGAGGTCGCCAGGAGCTCCGGGCGAACGTCCGGCGCGATGCGGACCACGACGCGGGCTCGGCGTCCCTCGTTCGTGTGGAGCCCCACGGCCGGCGCCCGCCCCGTCAGCGCGCAGCACGCGTCGATGAAGTCGCCGTAGCGCTCGGTGCGCGCGCCGAGCACGGAGTTGGCGAACACGATCGCGTTCGACTCGGCCCACGCGATCTGCTCGCCCAGCCCTGGCGGGTCGGCCAGCTGATATGGGGCGCACGTCCAGGTCGGGCGGCACCCCATCGCGACGTACGCGTCCATCAGTCGGCGCGCACGATCCGCGTCGGGTTCCTCGAGCCGGACGCGCCCGGGGTGGAGCAGGTCCAGCGAGGAGACGTTCAGGGTGGTCGGCACCGCGACCCGGCCGCCGTGGCTCCGCAGGAGCTCGGCGAAGGCCGAGCCGGCCTCGCCGTGCGACAGGCAGCCGTCGATGTGCGCCCGCGTGATCCGGAGCAGGCGAGGCGCTCCCATCACCTCGGCCGTCTCCATCAGGATCCGCATCGCGATCGCGGCGGCCTCGCCGCTGCCGCCGTCGCGGATCGCCCGTTCGTCCGCCGAGAGCTCCACGGTGGGGCATCCTCGCACGTCGGCGCGCCTGGGTAGGCTCCGCCGATGATGCGCGACCCTCTCGAGCTCCCGCGCCGCCGTGCGCGCCAGCTCGCCGTGATGGGCCAGCTGCTCGCCGCCCCCCGCCCCGCATCGCTGCTCGAGACGGTCCGCGGCCTCGGCGAGGTGCAGCTGGATCCCACCGCGGTGGTGGCGCGCACGGAGCACCTCGTGCTGTGGAGCCGGCTCGGCGACCGGTTCCGGCGGGAGGAGCTCGAGCGTTCGCTCTGGGGCGACCGCGAGCTGTTCGAGTACTGGGTCCATGTCGTGCCGACGTCGGACCTGCCGCTGCATCGGATCTCGATGGGCCGGTACCTGCGCGGCGACTCCGCACGGCGCACGTACGTCCGGGAGTGGCTCGACGCGAACGCCGGGTTCCGCCGTTACGTCCTTCGGGAGCTCCGGGCTCGCGGGCCGCTCCGCGCGCGCGATCTGGAGGATCGCACGGCCGTCCCGTGGCGGACCGGCGGCTGGAACGACGGCCGCGGGCGCCATACCGCGATGCTGCTCGACATCCTGTGGTGCCGCGGCGAGATCATGATCGTCGGTCGCGACGGCCAGCAGCGGCTGTGGGACCTGGCGTCACGCTCGCTGCCACCGGCGCCGCCCCGGCCCCGGCCCGAGCTCGCACGGGAGCTCGTGGACCGTCAGCTCCGCGCGCGCGGGCTCGAACGGGTCGGTCGGCTCGGGCACCTCTTCGACGGGCCGATGCCGGGCCGGACCGTGGCGATCGACCGGCTCGCGCGCGAGGGCGTGCTGGTGCCCGTCCGCGTCGAGGGACTCGAGGGCCGATGGGTCGCGCACGGCGGCCTGCTCGACGAGCCGTTCCGGGGTCGTACGACGCTGCTGTCGCCGTTCGACGATCTGATCTCCGACCGCGACCGCACGGAGCGACTGTTCGACCTCCGCTTCCGCCTGGAGATCTACGTACCGAAGGCGAAGCGGGAGTTCGGCTACTTCGTGCTGCCGATCCTGCGCGGCGATCGGTTCGTCGGGCGGATCGATCCGGCCTTCGATCGTGCCGCGGGCGTGCTGCGGATCGATGCGGTCCACGCGGAGCCCGACGCCCGTCCGGGGGACTGGCCGGCGGCGCGGCGCGCGATCGACGCGCTGGCCCGCTGGCTCGGCGCCGACGACGTCGAACTGCCCCGGGTGCCGGCCGTCTGGGGTTCGTCGTAGCGGCTGCGGCGCAGCCCATCCGTTGGACCGTTCAAGGGCCCCGCGAGGGCGTCCGATTCGAGAAGAAGCATCCCTCGAACGGAAGGGCTCGTGGGCATCGGACGCATCGCACCGAGGGGACGGCCGCTCCTGGCGACCGTCCCGATACTGCTGTTGGCCGTCGGCTGTACGGCGGGCGGCCGCTCGGCCCCGGGCCGGACGCTGGGGATGGACGAGCACGATTTCCGGATCGACGCCGCGGCGGCGACGATCCCGGCCGGAACCGTCACGTTCGTCGTGCACAACGACGCGCCCGCGACCCACGAGTTCGTCCTGGTGCGCACCGATGACCGCGCCGACGAGCTGCCGCTCGCCCCAGACGGGATCACGGTGGATGAGGACGCGCTCACGTCGCTGGGCGAGCTTTCCGAGGTTCCCCCGGGCGCGCAGCAGACGCTGACGTTGTCGTTGCCCGCCGGCCGCTACGTCTTCTTCTGCAACATGGAAGGCCATTACCTGGGCGGCATGCACGGGGTGCTCGAGGTCACCGCCGATGCGTGAGTCCCGGGGCGTCCGCTGGATCCTCGTGCCGTACCTCGTGGTCGTGACGCTGATGGTCGGCTACCACGCGCGCGAGATCGCGCTGCAAGGCGGTTCGGCGCTCATGGTGAACATCGCCGCGCGCCAAGGCGCGTTGTCGGAGCGCTACATGAAGGACGTCATCCTGCGGACGCAGGGGATCGCGGCCGACCCCGAGGGCGACGCCGCCCAGCTGCGGGCGAACGCGGACGCCCTGCTGCACGGCGGGGAGGTCCAGGCGGTGCAGGGCGCCGACGGAACGGTGGTGATCGACGGCGCCGGCGACGACCCGCGCGTCATCGCGATGCTCGAAGAGGAGCAGCGACTGATCGGCCAGATGCTCGGCGCCGGCGCCGATCTGGTCGCGATGACGCCCGCGACCGCGGGCTACGGGCAGCGCGTGCAGGGTCTGCGCGTGTTCGGCGCGCAGGTGACCAGCATCTCGAACGACGCGGTCGGCCAGATCACGCGCGACGCCGAGGCCGCGTTCCGCAGGCTCGTGGCGATCGGACTGGGCCTCGGCGTGCTCGGCGCGATCGCGGCGATCGCGATGGGGCTGCTGCTGCGGCGCACGGCCGCGACGCAGGCGGCGCAGTTCCGATCCCTCGTGCATCATGCCCGCGACCTGATCACCGTGGTCGATGCCGACGGCGCGGTCCTCTACCAGAGCCCGTCGTCGGAGCAGATCTTCGGCCGGACGCCCGAGGAGCTGGTCGGCACGAGCTACCTCGGCTCGATCGACGCGGCCGATCGCGGACACCTCGACACCCTGTTCCACGAGGTCGCCGCGAGCCCGGACGCGATCGCGACCGCCGAGTACCGGGTTCGTCACGCCGACGGTTCCGGACGCTCGGTCGAGAGCATCGTCTCGAACCGCCTGCACGATCCGACCGTCCGCGGCCTGGTGCTGAACACCCGCGACGTCACCGACCGCCGCGCGCTCCAAGACGAGCTCGCGCACCAGGCGTTCCACGACTCGCTGACCGGGCTGGTGAACCGCGCGGTGTTCCGCGACCGGGCGGATCACGCGATCGCCCGCGCCGCCCGCTTGCACCAGCGGCCGGCGATCCTGCTGCTGGACCTCGACGGGTTCAAGACCGTGAACGACGGCCTGGGCCACGACGCCGGCGACGAGCTGTTGGTCGCGGTCGGGCACCGGCTGCAGGCGAGCGGTCGCTCGATCGACACGGTCGCGCGGATCGGCGGGGATGAGTTCGCGATCTTGCTCGAGGACGACGCGCGTGCCGACGGCGCGAAGGCGGTGGCCGATCGCGTCCTGGCGGTGCTGACGACGCCGTTCCAGGTCCGTGGCCGCGAGGTGTTCGTGCGCGCCAGCATCGGCATCGCGGTCGCCGGCGCCGGAACCACCACCGACGAGCTGCTCCGGAACGCCGACGCCGCGATGTACGCGGCTAAGCGCGCCGGCAAAGCCCGGTACGAGTTCTTCCGTCCGGTGATGCACGAGGAGGCTCTCGCGAAGTTCGAGGTGCAGGGCGACCTCGATCGCGGGCTCGCCCGCTCCGAGTTCGTGCTGCACTATCAGCCGATCGTCGATCTGGCATCGGGCGTCGTGGCCGGCGTCGAGGCGCTGGTCCGCTGGCGGCACCCGACGCGCGGGCTGCTCGCGCCAGCCGAGTTCATCCCGATCGCCGAGGAGACCGGGGCGATCGTGCCGCTCGGCACGTGGGTGCTCGGCGAGGCATGCCGCCAGACCGCCGCCTGGCGGGCGGCCGACGCGGCCCGGGTCGATCTCTGGGTCAGCGTGAACCTGTCCACGCGGCAACTCCTGGAGCCGAACATCGTGACCGCGGTCCGCGAGGCGCTCCGCGGGAGCGGTCTCGAGCCGAGCGCGCTGATGCTGGAGCTGACCGAGGGCAGCCTGATGCAGGGGATCACGGAGACCGCGGGCAAGCTCCGCGAGCTGAAGGAGCTCGGGGTGCGTCTGGCCGTCGACGACTTCGGGACCGGCGCCTCGTCGCTGTCGTACCTGCGACGGTTCCCGATCGATCTGTTGAAGATCGACAAGTCGTTCGTGGACGAGCTCGGCGCCGACGACGCGCAGGGCCCGTTGCTGGTCCAGGCGATCTTGGATATCGCGCGGACGCTCCACGTCGACACGATCGCCGAGGGGATCGAGGAGGAGGAGCAGCTGCGCGGCCTCCGTGAGGCCGGCTGCCGGACCGGCCAGGGGTTCCTGTTCGCGCGGCCGTTGCCGGCCGAGGACGTCGGCGCGCTGATCGACGCCGGCGTCGATCCGCTCGAGGGCGCGCCGACCGGCTGACGCGTCCTCAGCGCGGGCGCCGGCCGCGACTCCGCGCCTCGAACACGGCGACCCAATCGCTCACGTCGAGATCCGGCGGTCGCGCGTCCACGGCGAAGCCGCGCTCGGCGGCCAGGCGGCGCCAGGCGGCCGGCGTCACGGCCGAGCGCACGGCCGCGCCGACCGGCCGGTGCGGCAGGGCGAACGCGGCGGCGAGCATCCTGACGAACGCGGGCCGTCGTGCCGGGGGGAGCAGCGGGGCCGGCCGGCGCCGAACCCGCAGCACACCGGCGTCGACCGCGGGGGCCGGCGCGAACGCGCCGCGCGGGATCCGCCGCACCAGCGCCAGGTCCCACCAGGGGCGCCACCCGAGGGTCGCCAGGGTTCCGGGCCAGACCGAGCCGCGCTTGCGTGCCGCCTCGAACTGCAGGATCGCGTCGAGCGCCACCAGATCGCCGGCGGGGTCGTCCAACAGCCGCCGCAGGATCCGGGTGCCCGAGGAGAAGGGGAGGTTGCCGACGACGCGGTAGGGCTCCCGGGGCAACGGCACGGCGAGCGCGTTCGCCTGGATCACCTCGACGGCCCCGGCGCCGGCGAACGCCGTGCGCAGATGCGCGACGCAGCGGGGATCGAGCTCCACCGCGATCACGCGGCGTGCGCATCCGGACAGGGGAAGCGTCAGCGCGCCCGAGCCGGCGCCGATCTCCACCACCAGGTCGTGCGCGCCGACGCCCGTCTCTCGGACGAGCTCGGCGGCGAGCCGAGGGCTGCGGAGGAAGTGCTGGCCGTCAGCCCGGCCGCCGCGGGGTCGCGGCGCGCGTCCTCGCGCGCCCACGGATCACCGCCGCGAACGTACCCATCGGGCGCGGAGTCTAGCTCAGTGCGTGCCGGCGCTCGCCGCGTCCGGCACCATGCGGTCGCTCGCGAACCGGTCCGGCGCGAACGGGGCGATCAGCGGCGGCGTGCGGCCGGTGGCGATCAGCTCGGCCATCGACCGTCCGAAGATCGGCGAGCCTTTGAAGCCCCAGGTCCCCATGCCGGCCATCACGAAGAAACGCTCGACCTCCGAGACGCCGAGGATCGGCGAGGAGTCCGGGGTCATGTCGCACAGGCCCGCCCACTGGCGCATCGCCCGCGCCTCCGCCATGAACGGCAGGATCTGGATCGAGCGTTTCGCCGCCTCGGCAAGGAAGCCGAACGTCGAGCGCGTCGAGTAGGTGGTGTACGGCAGGATCTCGGCGCCCACCAGCAGCTCGCCGCGGGCGGTCTGCGAGACGTAGACGTAGAGGTCCATCGAGGACACGAGCCCGTCCAGGACGTGGGCGTAGGGCTCGGTCACGAAGGCCTGGAGCGGGTGCGTGTCGATCGGTAGGCGCAGGCTCGCCATCTCGGCGACCGTGCTGGTCCAGCCGGCGGTGGCGCTCACGACCGCGCCGGCGGCCACCGGTCCCGCCGCGGTGCGGACCCCGACGCACGCCCCGTCGACGACGTCGACGCCGGTGACCGGGGTGTGCTGGTGCACGTGCACGCCCAGCCGGGTCGCGGCCGAGGCGTAGCCCCACACGACCGAGTCGTGCCGCGCGAAGGAGCCCGGCGGATGGTAGGAGGCGCCGAGCACGGGCCACTCGCCGCCGGCGCTCAGATCGACGAGCGGACAGATCCGGAGGATCTCCTCGGGGGTGAGCACGTCGGTGAGCACGCCGTACGCGCGGTTCAACAGCGACTTGTCGCGCTCGACCTCGAGGGCGTCGCTCGTGTGGCACAGGTCGAGCTCGCCCTGGGTGGAGAACTGGATGTTGAAGTCGAGCTCGCTCCCGAGCGTGCGCCAGATCTCCATGCTCGCGCGGTACAGCGGCACGTTCTCCGGCGTGTTGTAGTTCGCCCGGATGACCTGCGTGTTCCGGCCGGACGCCCCGGCTCCGATGTACGCCGCGTCGAACACGGCGACGTCGCGGATACCGTGCTTCGACGCCAGCTCGTAGGCCAGCGCGAGGCCGTTGACCCCGCCGCCGACGATCACGACGTCGTAGCGTTCGCGGAGCTCGACCGTCCTGAGGAACTCCCGGCGCCGGAACAGGCCGGTCACGTCGCGGCTCCCCGGTGCGCGAGGCGGCGCCGCAACCGGTCGTGGAGGTGGTGCTCCCACATCGCGGGCACCAGCAGCACGATCCGGTCTCGCTCCGCGAAGACCTTCGCCGGCACGCGCACCACCTCGCCCTGGACGAATCCCTCGTCCGGGAGCTCCAGAGCGGAGAGGAACGCGAACGCGTCGCGGGCGTCCGAGCCCCGCAGGACGGCGGCCGTCCATGCCTCCGAGACGTCGCGGACCAGCGCGTCGGGATCGGTCGCCGCGAGCCGGTCGAGCACCTCGCGCGCGATGTCTTGCGCCTCGCCCGCATCGCAGCGCAGGATCGTCTCGTCCTCGGCCAGCCGTGCGGCCGCGGCGCGCGCCGGCACGACGAGGCGGTCCAGGGCCTCGCCGCCCGCGCAGGCGAGCACGACGCCGACGGCGGCCGCCGAGACCTCAACCACGCAGGCGAGCTCCCTCCGGGTCGTAGAACGGGGTGGGGACCACCACGGCCGTCGCGTCGCCTGCCCGGAGCTCGGCCGGGAAGGCGCCGTCCACCGCCCGGAGCCAGCCGAGACCGACCGTGGCGCCAACCGCCTCCGATCGCGCCGCCGAGGTCACGCGACCCACCACCGCGCCGTCGAGCGTCAGCGGGATCCCTCGGCGGGGCTCGTCGTCGATCCGCAGGCCCACGAGCCGCCGCTCGAGCGGGAGCGCGGCCATCCGCTCGAGCGCGGCCTTGCCGACGAACCCCGGCTTGTCCGTCGCGACCGCCCAGCCGAGGCCGAGCTTCGCCGGATGGTCGTCGGGCAGCGTGTCCTGTCCGAGGTAGGGGTGGCCCTTCTCGAGCCGCAGCACGTCGAGGGCGTCCAGCCCGAACGGCCGGATGCCCGCGTCGCGGCCGGCGCCGAGCAGGGCGTCCCACAGGGCCACGCCGCGTGAGCGCGGATGGTGCAGCTCGATCGCGACCTCGCCGACGAACCCCACGCGGACCGCCCAGCACGGCACGCCGGCCACGACGATGTCCGCGTGCGCGCCCGAGGGCAACGCGCCGGCCGACACGTCGTCGTCGGTCCGGCGCGCGAGCACGTCGCGCGCGCGCGGTCCGGCGATCAGGAGCGCCCCGAGCTCCGCCGTGCGGCTCAGCAGGTGCACGTGCAGGCCGCGGCGGTCGATCCGGTCGCGCAGCCACGCCTCCATCCGGTCGGCGCCGCCGGACGTCGTGCACAGGGTGAACGTTCCGTCGCGGTTCGCCGCCGCGATCCCGTCGTCCATCACGTAGCCGGCCTCGTCGAGCGCCAGGACGTAGCGCGATCGTCCGGGGTCGAGGTCGCCGATCCGGGTGGCGAAGATCTCATCGAGCAGCGCGGCCGCGCCGCGTCCTGCGACCAGGAACCGGGCGAGCGTCCCGACGTCGAGCAGCCCCGCCCGCGAGCGGACCGCGCGGATCTCCTCCTGCGTGTCGCCGAAGGTGGTCGGCCGCATCCAGGCGCCCGAGCGTTCCATCCGGCCCCCGAGCGCGACCAGCCGGTCGTGCAGGGCCGTTCGTCTTTCGACCGCCTCGTCGACGCCGGCGGCGAGGTCCGCCAGGCGAACCGGGCGCGCGGGCGGCCGGGCGGTCGTGCGCGCGGAACGCTCGTTCGTCGCGTCGTCCCCGCCGCTCCGTTCGGCAACGAACGCCGCCAACAACCGTCCGCAGACCGCGCCGCGGCACGGGCCCATCGTCGCGGTGGTGTAGCGCTTGAGGATCTCGGCCGAGCGGAAGCCCTCGTCCCATGCCTGCGCGAGGTCGCTCGCGCCGACGTCTTCGCACAGGCACACCGTGCCGGCGTGGCCCAAGACCGGGGGAGACGGCTCGGGGGCGTTGGCCCGCTCGCCCCGGGCGGCCCGTCGCCCGTCGGCCTCGGCTTCCTCGGGGGAGCGGCCGGGGCGTACGACGTCGCCGGCGCCGGTGACCTCCTCGGGCGTCCCCATCCGCAACAGGTCGTCGCGCGGCGACCAGCCGAGCGACAGCACCAGCGCGTCGCACCCGATCCGGCGCCGCTCGCCGTCCACCTCGACGACCGCCGCCTCGACCCGTCGCGCTCCCTCGGCCGCGAGGATCTTGGCGTCCTCCAGCACGCGCACGTCGACGCCGGCGGCGCCCAGGACCCCGGCGGCGCGCCGCCCCTCGGCGGTGCGGGACACCACGAGCGCGCGACGCCACGGCGCCACGCCACGCGACGCCAGCCGCGCCGCCCCGCGGGCCAGCAGCACCCCCGGCAGATCGTTGCCGACGAACGCGGCGTGCGCCTCCACCGCGCCGGTCGCCGCGATCACCCGGCCGGCCTCCGCGTGCAGGACCTCGTCGCCGCCTACGATCGGCACGAACGGGCCGGCGTAGACCCCGACCGCGACGGCGCGCTCGGCGATCGTCGCGCCGGCCGAGCGAGCCTCTGCGGCCAGCGCTTCGACCCGCTCGCGCGTCGCCGGGTCCCAGACGCCGGCCCCGAGCGCGTGCTCCTCGACCAGGAGCGTCGTCGCGCCGGAGCTCGCCGCCTCCGCCGCCGCGGCCAGGCCGGCGACGCCGCCGCCCACGACCAGGACGTCGGTCCGCACGGCGCGCACCGGAAGCTCGCGCCGGTTGCCCGGCTCGGGGAGTCGACCGATGCCGGTCGCGCGTCGGATCACGCGCTCCGCCAGCGGCCACGCGAACCGCGGCCGGATGAACGTCTTCGAGTAGAAGGAGACCGGCATCAGGCGGTGCAGGCGGTCGGTCACGTGCAGGAGGTCGTGCTCCGCGGAGGGCCAGCCCGCGGCGCGGCGCACCTCCTGCCCGTCGCGCGCCGGCTCGACACAGGACCGCACGCCGGGACGGCCGTCGACCGTGACCAGGCAGTTCGGGCAGTCGCCGCTTCCGCAGTAGAGGCCGCGGCGGCGGCGGTACTTCAGCGAGCGCGTGAACGTCTCGACGCCGGCGCGGGCCATCGCCGCACCGACGGAGTCGCCGTCGACGATCGGGATCGACCGGCCCTCGAACCGGATCGCGCCGGTCACGGCGCGACGATCCGGTTCGTGACGGTGTCGCGCGTGAGGGTCAGCCACCGGCGGCAGCCGAGCGTGTGGAACCACCGTTCGGGCCGTGGGCCGGCCGCGTTGTCGCGCAGGTAGACACGCGCGAAGTCGTCCGCCGGATCGGCCGCCTCGAGCGGCCGGAGCTCGCCGCCGAACGTGAACTCCTCCGAGGGCCGCACCCCGCAGCGCGGGCAGGGGATCCGCAGGCTCACCGCCGCCTCATCCCCTTGGCGTCGCGCAGCAGCGTGTGGGCGGCCACGTAGCCCGGCGCGCCGGTGACGCCGCCGCCGGGATGGACGCCGGCGCCGCAGAGGTATAGCCCGGCCACCGGGCTACGGTAGTGCGCCCATCCGGGGACCGGCCGCATGAAGAAGAGCTGCTGGATGTTCAGGTCGCCGTGGAAGATGTTCCCCTCGGTCAGGCCGTAGGTCCGCTCGAGGTCGAGCGGCGTCAGCACCTGCATCGCCTGCACCGAGCCGGGGACGTTCGGCGCGTAGCGGCCCACGATCTCCACCACGCGCTTCCCGAGCGCGTCGCGGCGCTCGTCCCACGTGCCCGCCCGCAACCGGTACGGCACGTACTGCACGAAGCAGGTCATGATGTGCGCGCCGGCCGGCGCCAGCGTGGGATCGACGTTCGAGGCGACGACGCAGTCGACCCAGAGGTCCTCAGGGATCTCGCCCCACTTCGCGACGTCGTAGATCCGCTCGGCGCCCTCGAGCGTTGGCACCAGCGTCGCGAACGCGCGGCGGTTCAGGTCGGCGTCGGCCGGCATCCCCGTCCACCGCGGCGCCTCGGCCAGCACGAGGTTCACCTTCGCGCAGGGGCCGTCCATCTTGATCGCCGCCACCGAGCGCCGGAAGTCCTCCGGCAGGTCGGCCTCACCCACCAGGCCGAGGAAGGTGCGCTTCGGATCCGCGTTCGACACGACCACGCTCGAGGACAGCTCGGTGCCGTCCTCGAGCGCGACGCCGCGCGCACGCCCGTCCTCCACCAGGATCCGCGCCACCGGCGCCTCCGTGCGGATCTCCGCGCCGGCCTCCCGCGCCGCCGCGGCCATCGCCTGCGTGATCGCGCCCATCCCGCCGATCACGTGGCCGTACCAGCCCTGCACGCCCTCGTCCCCGCCCGACAGCAGATGGAACAGCAGCCCGATCGCCGTGCCGGGCCGGTAGGGCGGCGAGTGCATCCCGTAGACGTTGTTCGCCAGGTACATCCGCTTGATCGTCTCGGTCTCGAACTGCCGGTCGAGCACGTCTCCGAGCGAGGCGGTGAGGAACTCGGTCAGGTCGGTGATCTCGTCGCCGCCGATCCCCTTCACGCGCCGGTAGACGCGACGTCCCTCGCGGATCCGGCTCCAGCGTCGCGCGTGCACGTCCGGCGGCCCCTCGAGGAAGAACGGCTGGAGGTAGCGGGCGAGGCGCTTCAGGCGGACGTCCAGCCGGTCGAACGTCGCTGCGTCTCGTTCGCTGACGCGCGCCCACTCGCGCACCGTGCGGTCGTGGTCGGTCCACCACGGGAGCACCGTCCCGTCCTCGAAGGCGGCCTGAGGCCCGGTTCGCACGGGACCATCCGCAGGCCGTGGCGTTCGAGGTCGAGGTCCCGGATCACCTCGGGGCGGAGCATCGAGGCGATGTACGACGTGGTCGAGGCCCGGCACCCCGGGGCGATCTCTTCGGTGACACACGCGCCCCCGACGACATCGCGGCGTTCGACGACGAGGGTTCGCAGGCCGGCGCGGGCCAGGTAGAACGAGGCCGTGAGGCCGTTGTGGCCCCCGCCCACCACGATGGCGTCGTAGGTCGTCGTGCGCATGGAACCGTGTTCCGATCGGAACGCGCGGCATCGTACGTGACCCGCGTCGACGGGGTCGATCGGCGCCGTGACCGGCCGTCAGGCCGGCGGCGGGCTCAGGCGATCAGCGAGCGCGGCGGGATGCCCGGGTCGGTCTCTTCGCCCCCGTAGGCGGTCTGGCCGTACCGCGACGGATCGCCGAGATGCTCGAGCCAGGTGGCGGCGAAGACGGCCGCGAACTCCTCCTTGTCCAGGAGGTCCTGCTCGACCGCGTTCTGCGGCACGTACGGCCCGAGGTTCTGACGGTAGGTCAGGTGCTGCAGATGCGCCGCGACGTCATCGGGCGTCGCGCCCGAGTCGCGGAGCTCCTTGACGTTCAGGTACACCTCCGACGGCGCCATGAACTGCACCGCCGTACCGAGCCCCGAGCCGAACTGCTCCTCGATCACGTCCTGCAACTGGATCAGGTCCAGGCGCACCCCGTCCACCGCGTCGGGCAGCGGGCACTGGCCGTGGTCGGCGGTGACGATCAGGACGTACTCGCCCGGGAACTTCGCCTCGAGGTGATCGACGAGCGCGCCGAGCTGCTCGTCGGTCGAGCGCAGCATCAGGCCCTCCCACTTCGAGTACATGTTGTAGATGTGCCCGGTGTAGTCGGGCGCCTTGTAGGTGATGTAGAGCAGGGACGGCCCGTCCTGGCCGATCGGCTCCGCGTCGAGGGTCGCGGCGATCAGGTCGTGCTGGTACTGGACCACCGGTGGGCTGCAGCAGTTCGCCTGGCCGCCCTGCGGCGTGAACTCCTGGTCCCAGTCCGGCGCGGTGAACGCGGCCTGGTGCGAGGCGTAGACGTCCTGCCCGGGCACGGTCGCCGGCAGCCGGTAGAGCTCGGGGTTGTGGGGACGCCACGAGGCAGAGCCCTCGTCCCAGTACACGCCGACCGGCTTCTGCCCGGCCGGGCGGTTCTTGCCGCCGTAGCCGATCATCCCCATGTGCCAGATCTGGTAGCCGATCTCGCCCACCCACGCGGCGTTGTCGGTCGCGTCGGAGTACAGGTCGGCGAGCGTCGGGACCAAGATCGTCGAGGGGTCGGCGTTGCCGGGCTCGAGGTAGGCCTTGCGGGAGCCGTTCGCATCGGCCCGGATGTTGTGTCCGGTGATGCCGTGCGTCCGCGGGAACGCGCCCGTGCCGATCGTGGCGTGCGCGCAAGCGGTGACCGCAGGGAACGAGCCGGTGAGCGCGTTGCGGTAGTTCGCGCCGCCCGCCATCAGCCGCTTCAGCACGGGCCAGTCCTGCGGCCAGTGGCGCAGCACGTTCCAGCCGCCCCCGTCGTAGACGAACGTGACGACGACCTTCGGCGTCTTGCCGGTGGTGCGCAGGCCCGGCAGCACGCGGCCGTCGCGGCCGGTTGGCCAGCCGTCGAAGCCGATCAGCTGCGCGGTGGTGGGGGCGAGGTCGGCGAGCGAGACGCGCCCTTCGGAGTCGGACGGCTCCACGATGCCGGGGCCGTAGACGAGCATCGGGATCCGCTCGAGGTACATCCAGATCGACGCGTGGCTCGTCCGCGGATCCTTGGGGACCAGCGAGAGGGACTCGTTCGTGTAGTTCGAGCTGTTGAACGGCGCCATCAGCAGTTGGATGTCCCCGGAGCGCCCGGCGCGGAAGGAGCGCCCGACCAGCTCCATGTACTCGGCGCCGAGGCCGGCGGCCGCCGTCTCCTGGGATGCGGCGGCGTTCGGACGCACCGCCTTCGCGATCGTGCGGCCGATCGCCGCGCCGCCCGCGACCCAGGCGAGCCCGCCGAGGCCGGCGAGCGCGAGGAACCGCCGCCGCGAGGGATCGTGGTCGCCGCCGAGGAGCTGGCGCCGGGCCGCCCACCGGGCCAGGAGGATCGCGGTCAGCCAGACCGCGACGCCCGCCACGATCCCGAGCGTGATGCTGCCGAGGTACGTCACGACCAGCGCGACGGCACCGCCGAGCAGGGCGAAGACCCAGAGGGTACGGGGCACGGGTGTACGAGCCACTCCGAAGGGCAATCGTCGCAGAACCGTGGGCGGTTCGCCGTGGGCCGACGTTGCGATCCCGTGGCGGCCGGGGCCGCTCAGCCGCGCTTGCGGGGGAGATCCAGGAACGGCAGCGGGACGACCGTGGCGCCCACCGTGCCCCGCTCGCCTTCGACCGAGTATTCCACGGCCAGGCGCGAGCCCGGCTTCGCGTGGGCGGCGTCGACCGAGCCGAACCCCACCATCTTCTTGATCGTCGTCCCCCAGGTGATCGAGGTGGCCCGCCCGACCCGGCGGTCCTCCCGGTAGACCGGGACCGGGGCCCGCTCCACGAACGGCGAGATCATCGGCGCCAGGCCGTGTTTGGCGAACATCGCCTCGATCCCCGACCAGTCGAGTTCCAAACCCACGAGGCGTCGCGCGGGGCCGCCGGCGGCGCGCTCGGCGAGCAGCGCCCGCCGGCCCGTGAAGCCGCCGGGCTTGTCCAGCTTGACCAACCGGCCGAAGCCGATCTCGAACGGGGAGTAGTTCTGCTCGGGGGCGATCGCGTGCCGCGCGCTGGTGTACTCGGCCTCGATCAGGATCAGCCCGGCCTCCACGCGTGCGACGTCCATCGCGCGGATCCCGGCCGGATGGATCCCGAAGGGCTCGCCGGCGGCGAACACCGCGTCCCACACCGCGAGCGCGTCCGCGGCGGGGATCCACAGCTCGTAGCCGCGGTCGCCCGTGTAGCCGGTCCGGGTGACGCTCACGTCGACGCCGCCGATCGTCCCGCGCCGATGCCCGAAGTACGGGACGTCGGTCCAGTCCGCGCCGGTGGCGGCTTCGAGGACCTCGCGGCTGAGCTTGCCTTGCAGAGCGAGTGCGGCCAGGTCCTCGGAGATGTCGGCGACCTCGACGTCGAGCCCGGTCGCGTTCAGCTCGAACCACCGGTAGCAGGGATCGGCGGCCGTGATCCGGAACTCCTCGGGGCCGAGCCGGGTGACGGTGCCGTCGTCCAGCACCTTGCCGTCCTCGTCGCACCAGGGCGTGTACAGGACGCGGTCGACGCGCAGGCTGGCCATATCGCGGGTCATCACGCGGTCCAGCAGGCGGACGGCGTCCGGTCCGGCGATCCGGTACTTGTACAGCGGGCTCGTGTCGATCACGACGGCCGCCTCACGGATCGCGGCGTATTCGATGTCGTGGAAGTCGGCGTACACCTGCGCGGATAGGTAGCCGGACCACTCGCCCCAGGCATGCTTGCGGTTCAGCGCCTCCTGGCGCGGATAGAACGCGGTCCCGAGCGACACGGTCCCTCCTTCGTCCGGCGGAGCCTACGGCAGCCCGCGAGACCCCGTCCGGGGAGGGTTGACCTCAGGTCAAGGCCGTGTTGGCTGGCCTCGGAGGCCACGGCTAGCATGCCCGAACGGTTCCGGCGGAGGGCTGGTGGGCATGGCGGAGCGGTACGACGCGATCGTGATCGGCGGCGGGCACAACGGACTGGTGAACGCCGCGTACCTCGCCCGCTCCGGCCTCAAGGTCCTGGTGCTGGAACGGCGACCGATCCTCGGTGGCGCGACCCTGACCGAGGAGATCGTGCCCGGCTACCGGTTCTCGGTCTTCTCCTATGTCGTCTCACTGCTCCGGCCGGAGATCATCCGCGAGCTCGAGCTGCCGAAGCACGGCCTGGAGATCCTGCCGCTGGACGGAACGATCACCCCGCTCGAGGACGACTACCTCTGGCGGGTGAACGATCACGGGAAGACGGTCCGCGAGCTGCGGCGATGGTCGCTGAACGACGCCGAGGCCTACGAGGAGTACGGCCCGCTGATGGCCGAGATGGGCCGGTTCATCAAGCCGATCCTGGCGATCCCACCGCCCGACCCGGGCAAGCTCTCGCCGTTCGAGTGGTTGCCGCTCACGCCGCTCGCCAAGCAGTTCCGCGACCTCCCTCGGCGCCTGCAGACGACGTTCATCCAGTTGATGACGATGTCGGCGGCCGACTTCCTGGACCAGTGGTTCGTGACGGAGCCGCTGAAGGCCACGATGAGTGCGAGCGGCATCATCGGGACGTTCCAGGGCCCGCGCTCGCCCGGCACCGCCTACGTCCTGTTGCACCACTACATGGGCGAGATCGACGGCGCGTTCCGCGCCTGGGGGGTGCCGCGGGGCGGGACCGGCGCGATCGCCTACGCGATCGCCGACGCCGCGCTCGCCGCCGGCGTCACGATCCGGACCGAGGCGCCGGTCGCGCGGGTGCGGACCGACGGCACCCGTGCCACGGGCGTGGTCCTGGCTTCGGGCGAGGAGATCGCGGCCGACGTCGTGATGTCCTCGCTCGATTCGCGGCAGACGTTCATCCACCTGCTGGACGACGGGGTGCTGGAGCCAGGCTTCCGCGACGAGGTGCTCCGCTACAAGTACCGGGGCTCCTCCGGCAAGGTGAACCTGGCGCTCGACGGCCTGCCGGAGCTCGCGTGCAAGCCCGGCACCGGGGAGTGGCTGCGCGGCGCGATCTCGATCAGCCCCTCGCTCGACTACATCGAGCACGCCTACGACGACGCGAAGTACGGCCGGCCGTCGCGGCGTCCCTACGTCGACATCATCATCCCGACGCTCGTCGATCCCACGATGGCGCCGCCCGGCAAGCACGTGATGAGTTGCTTCGTCCAGTACGCCCCGTACCACCTGGCCGACGGCGCGGTGTGGCACGACGCGGCGCGCGAGGCGTTCGGCCAGAACGTGATCGACACGCTGGAGGAGCGGTTCCCGAACATCCGCCAACTGATCGTCGGCGCGCAGTTCGTCACCCCGAAGGACATCGAGGACATCACCGGGCTGACCGAGGGCAACATCTTCCAGGGCGAGCTCTCGCTGGAGCAACTCTTCTTCAACCGGCCCGTGCCCGGGTGGTCGCGGTATCGGACCCCCGTCGCGAACCTGTGGATGTGCGGCTCGGCCACGCATCCCGGCGGCGGCATCATGGGTGCGCCGGGCCGGATCGCCGCGCTCGAATACCTGAAGGAGAAGCGGAAGGGACGGCGCGCCGCCTGATGGCCCGGCGGATCGACGCCGTCGTCGTTGGCGCCGGGCACAACGGCCTGGTGACGGCGGCGCTCCTCGCGAAGGCGCACAAGCACGTCGTCGTCCTCGAGCGCGCCGAGCGCGCCGGCGGGATCCTGCGTGGTTCCGAGCCGGCAACCGGGTTCCGCGCCCCCGGCCTGATCCACACGGTCGGGCGACTGCGGTCCTCCGTGGTGAAGGAGCTGCGTCTGGATCGGTTCGGGTTCGGGGTGATCGCGCCCGACGTTCGGCTGCACGCGCCGATGCCGGACGGCTCCGCGGTGACGTTCTGGGGCGACCCGGCGCGCACCGCCGAGGAGCTCCGGGCGAGGAGCGCCCACGACGCCGACGCGTTCGGCGGGTTCGACGCGAAGATCCGGGCGATCGCGAGCTTCCTCGCGTACGTGCAGGTCGCGACGCCGCCGGATCCGGCCTCGCCGTCGCTCGCCGACGCGATCATGGGGCTGAAGCTCGGCAAGGCGTTCCGCGACCTCGGCGCGCGGACCGGCCGCGAGGCGATCCGTTCGCTGCCGATGGCGGTCGCCGACCTCGTGCAAGAGGTGTTCGAGGAGGAGGCCGTGCGTGGCCCGCTGGCGACCCGCGGGGTCCTGTACACCGCGATGGGCGCGTGGGCGACCGGCACCGCCCAGGTGTTCCTGAACGACTCCGCCGGAACCGACGGCGGCGCCGCCGGCACGGCGGTGTTCGCGCGCGGCGGCACCGACGCGCTCGCGGACGCGCTCGAGGCCGCGGCGACCAGCCTCGGCGTTGAGATCCGCACCGGCGCCGAGGTCGTCTCGATCCGCACGAAGGGTCCGCGTGTCGTCGGCGTCGGCATCGCCGACGGCACCGAGATCGACGCGCCGATCGTGGCGTCGGGTGCGGACCCGAAGCGGACGTTGCGGCTGCTCGATCCGGTCGCGGTCGGGCCGACGACCCTGTGGCGCGGCGAGAACCTGCGCCAGCCCGGCGCGATGGCGCGCGTGAACTTCGCGCTCGGCGGGGTGCCGGCGTTCGCCGGCGGCGACGAGGAGCGCCTGCGCGGCCGGATCGTGCTCGCCCCCTCGATCGACGCGGTGGAACGGGCGATGGACGCGGTCAAGTACGGCCACGTCAGCGAGGAGCCCGTGCTGGAGGCGACGATCCCGTCGCTGACGGACCCGTCGCTCGCCCCCGAGGGGAAGCAGGTGATGAGCGTGGTGTTCCAGGCCGCGCCGCGCCACCTGCGCGAAGGCTCATGGAGCACCGAGCGCGACCGGGTCGGCGACCTCGCGGTGAAGGCCCTGGAAGCGTGCGCGCCCGGCTTCGGCGAGCTGGTGGAGGCGCGTGAGGTGATCACGCCGGAGGACATGGAGGAGCGCGACGGCCTGACCGGCGGCGACGTGCAGCACGCCGAGCCGGCGCTCGA
>Ga0187785_10000056_pt1 | contig 39647 bp, 40 predicted proteins | sample 0815_BV2_4_20_MG_FD_132466 | JGI IMG/M metagenome (GOLD analysis project Ga0187785, IMG submission 132466) | Tropical peat soil microbial communities from peatlands in Department of Meta, Colombia - 0815_BV2_4_20_MG | ecosystem: Environmental > Terrestrial > Soil > Wetlands > Peat | place...
ACGCTGAAGCTCGCCGACGGCCGCTCGCTCGTGTTCTGGATCATCCTGCTCACGTTCCTGTTCGACACCTCGGCGTTCCTGATCGGCTCGGTCTCCGGCGGAGGATGGTTCCCGCGGCCGCTGGCGCCCAACGTGAGCCCGAAGAAGTCGTGGGAGGGCCTGCTCGGCGGAACGCTGTTGACCGTCGTGGCCTCGGTCGCGCTCGTGACCGCGTTCGTGGACCCGTTCAACGGCAAGCGGCTCGACGCGCTGCTGTTGGGCCTCGTGATCTCGCTCGCGGCCACGCTCGGCGACCTCGCCGAATCGATCGTGAAGCGCGACCTCGGGGAGAAGGACATGGGCACGATCCTGCCCGGACACGGCGGCGTGCTCGACCGGATCGACTCGCTGCTGTTCGTGGCCCCCGCCGCGTTCCTGCTGTTCCGTGTGATCTTCGCCTGAGGGCGGCGGCCGAAGGCCGCTCATCGCGTTCGGGCGGCCTCGGGGTAAGCTCGACGCCATGAGATCGGTGACGATCCTCGGGTCCACCGGATCCGTCGGGACCCAGGCGCTCGACGTCGTGCGCCGGCATCCCGAGCGGTTCAAGGTCGTCGGCCTGTCGGCGGCCGGCATGAACCAGGACCTGCTGGTCGGCCAGGCGCGCGAGTTCCTCCCTCCGTACATCGCGATCGCCGACGAGGCCGCCGCCGCCGACGTGAAGGAGAAGCTCCGCGCGGTCCGGGGGATCGAGCTGCTGGTCGGGCCCGACGCGGCCGAGGTCCTGGCCGCGAACACCGAGGCCGACTTCGTGCTCAACGCGCTGGTGGGCTCCGCCGGCTTGGCCCCGACCCTCTCCGCGCTGCAGGCGGGGAAGACGCTCGCCCTGGCGAACAAGGAATCGCTGGTGGTCGGGGGCGAGCTCGTGATGGACCTCGTCAAGGGCGAGCCCGAGCGCCTGCTCCCGGTCGACTCCGAGCACGCCGCACTGGCGATGGCGCTGCGGAACGAGCGCCGGGAGGACCTCAAGCGCGTCGTGATCACCGGGTCCGGCGGCCCGTTCCGCGGCTGGAGCCGCAGCGAGCTCGCGCGCGCCTCGGTCAAGGAGGCGCTGCAGCACCCGGTGTGGTCGATGGGCCCGAAGATCACGATCGACTCCGCGACCCTGATGAACAAGGGCCTCGAGGCGATCGAGGCCCACTACCTGTTCGACCTCGATTACTCGCAGATCCACGTGCTGATCCACCCGGAAGGGCTCGTGCACGCGCTCGCGGAGTTCCGTGACGGGAGCTTGCGCGCCGAGATGGCCTCCGCCGACATGCGTCTGCCGATCCAGCTCGCGCTCGCGTGGCCGGAGCGACTGCCGGACGGGGTCGCCCCGGTGCCGCTCGTCGACCGGCAGCTCACGTTCGAGCCGGTCGATCGCGAGGCGTTCCCCGCCGTCGACCTGGCCTACCGGGTCGGCGGGCTCGGCCTGACGTTCCCCGCGGTGATGAACGCCGCGAACGAGGTGGCGGTGATGGCGTTCCTCGAGAGCAAGATCCCGCTCACGCGCATCGTCGAGATCGTCCAGGCGGTCGTCGACGAGCACGAACCCCCGTCGATCGTCTCGGTCGTGAACATCGAGCGGGCCGACCACTGGGCGCGGGCCCGCGCGGCCGAGCTCGCGGACGAAGGGTAGATCGGTGAGCGCCCTCGCGATCGTCGCGTTCTTCGTCGCCCTGATCGCGATCATCATGATCCACGAGGGCGGGCACTACCTGACCGCCCGGCTTTACCGGTTCCGCGTGCTCGAGTACTTCGTCGGGTTCGGCCCGAAGCTCTGGTCGTTCCGCCGCGGCGAGATCGAATACGGTGTCAAGGCGGTCCCCGCCGGCGGCTACGTGAAGATCGCCGGCATGGACCCGTTCAACGACGACGTGCCGCCCGGCGACGAGGACCGCGCGTACACGGCCAAGCCCGTCTGGCAGCGCGCGATCGTGATCCTGGCGGGGCCGATGTCGCACTTCTTGGTCGCGGGACTGATCTTCGCGGCGCTGCTGTTCTTCGTCGGCGACGGCTGGCGCGTGAAGGTGAACGACGTGACGCCGACGATCGCCGGCGCTGCCTCGCCGGCGGCGGCCGCCGGGCTCCGGCCCGGGGACACGATCGTGCGGATCGGCGACGTGCAGGACCCCTCACGGGACCAGCTGGGCGCCTACCTCGCGTCCCACGCGGGTCAGGAGATCCCGGTGACGGTGCAGCGCGACGGCTCGACGTTCGACGTGACGATCAAGCCGGTCTACGACGCGTCGCTCAAACCGCCCATCTGGCGGATCGGGGTCGTGCTCGGCCCCGTCCCGCGCCCGCTGTTCGGGGCGATCACCGGCGGGGCCGGGCAGGTCGCGGAGTACACGAAGGTCTCGCTGCAGCAGATCGGGCACGTCTTCGGCCCCGGCGGGATCCACCGGATCTTCACCTTGCTGTTCACGAACGCGTCGCGGAACGGCGGCGATGCGACCTCGGTGGTCGGTGTGAGCCAGCAGGTCGGCGCGATCGGCGGGGCCGGCAATTGGGCTGCGTTCTTCTTCGTGTTCGCCTACATCACGCTGTTCATCGGGCTGGTGAACCTCGTGCCGCTGCCGCCGTTCGACGGTGGGCACCTGGCGATCTTGCTGATCGAGAAGGTCCGCGGACGTCGGATCGATATGCGCAAGGTGGTTCCGGTCTCCGCGGCCGTGCTCGTCTTCCTCGGGTTCTTCGTCCTGTCCACGATGCTGTTGGACGTGGTCAAGCCGATCCCGATCAGCCCCTGACCAGCGCGAACGTCGCCTCCGCGTCACGATTTCTCCATCGGGCGGCCCGACCGCGCCCGGCAGCATCCGCGTACGATTGCCCCGTGAGCGAGCAGACGATCCTGGTCGTCGACGACGAGGAGGCGATCGCGGAGGCCGTGCGGGCTCGCCTCGAGAGCGAGGGCTACCACGTGGTCGTGGCGGCCGACGGCCCCGAGGCGATCGCGGCGCACCGGGAGCACCGCCCCGATCTGGTGGTGCTCGACCTGATGCTGCCCGGGATGGACGGGCTGGAGGTCTGCAAGGCGATCCAGCGCGACGGATGGACGCCCGTCCTGATGCTGACGGCGAAGACCGAGGAGGCCGACAAGGTCGCCGGGTTCGCGGTGGGCGCCGACGACTACCTGACGAAGCCCTTCAGCCTCCGGGAGCTCGCGGTGCGGGTGCGTGCGATCCTTCGGCGGGTCGAGCGGATCGAGGGCTCGCGGACCCTGGACGGCGGCCCGATCGTGCGCAACGGCCTGTCGGTCGATGCCGCCCGGCGTCGCGTCGAGGTCGACGACGTGGAGATCGGTCTGACCCCGCTGGAGTTCGAGATCCTGCTGGCGCTCGCGCGTGAGCCCGGCGTGGTGCAGAGCCGCGACCAGCTGATGGACCGCGTCTGGGGGTACCGGGACTACGCCGGCGGGCGCGTGGTCGACTCTCACGTCGCGCGGATCCGGCGCAAGCTCGGCGAGGACGGCAACGACCCGCGCTTCATCCGCACGGTCCACGGCGTCGGCTACGCGTTCAAGGAGTGACCGTCGTGGCGATGCGGCCCCTCGAGAAGCTGCCCACGATCCGGGCCAAGCTCGGGTCCACGATCGTGCTCGCCGTCGCGACGACGCTCCTGATCAGCTTCGGCCTGATCGCGTTCTGGCTGCGGAACTCCCCGAAGGACACGGAGTCGATCAGCACCCTCGGGTGGGCGCGCTCCGTGGCGCTCGGACAGCCGAGCCATATCCCGCACGACGCGATGATCGTGATCAGGGAGCCCGACGGCACGATCACGATCTCGGGGAACGATCTGGGGATCCTGCCGCCATCGTTCACCGATGGGGTTCCGCACTGGGGTGTGCTGCGCAGCGTCACCTACGCGACGGTGCCTACCCCCGACGGACGCTGGGTGTCGGTGCTGAGCCCGTCGCCCTCGCGCGGCTCGCTCGGACGGATCTCCGCGACCCTCGGCTTCCTGCAGAGCGCGTGGTGGCAGTTCCTGCTCGCCGGTGCGGCCGCGGGGCTGATCGCGTTGCTGCTCGCCCGGTGGATGGCCCGCGGCATGACGCAGCCGCTGCGCGACATGGCCGCCGCCGTGCGCCGGATGGAGGTCGGCGACTACACCGCCCGCGTGCACACCAGCAGCCGCGACGAGGTTGGCCAGCTCGCGCAGGCCTTCAACCGGATGAGCGCCGAGCTGGAGGACCTCGAGCGGAGCCGGCGCGACCTCGTGGCGAACGTCTCGCACGAGCTCAAGACCCCGATCACGGCGATCCGCGCGCACCTGGAGAACCTGGCCGACGGTGTCGAGGAGCCGGATCCACGCACGCTCCAGGTGATGCTGCTCCAGACCGAGCGCCTCGGCCGGCTCGTCGATCAGCTGCTCGATCTGTCGCGCCTGGAGTCCGGCGAGGTGCTGTTCGATCGGATCGTGTTGCCGCTCGCGCCGCTGGTGGCCCGGGTGTTCTCCGAGATCTCCGTCGGGCATGGAGTCGACGACATCCGCCTGGAGGCCGACGTGGACCCTTCCCTCGAGGTCCGCGCCGACCCTGAGCGGATCCATCAGGTGCTGTTCAATCTGGTCGACAACGCGGTCCGGTTCACCCCGCCCGGCGGCGAGGTCCGGATCTCGGCGCGCACCGACGCGGAGCGTGTGGTCGTGACCGTCGCCGACACGGGCGTCGGCATCGCGCAGGAGCACCTGCCGCGGCTGTTCGAGCGGTTCTACCGCGTGGACGCCTCGCGGTCTCGGGACGACGGCGGCACGGGCATCGGCCTGGCGATCGCCCGCTCGGTGGTGGAGGCTCACGGGGGACGGATCGTGGCCGAGAGCACGCCGGGGCACGGCAGCACGTTCACGTTCGACCTGCCCACCGTGCCGGCGAAGGCCGTGCTCTCGGAGCGGGGGCCGGCGTGAGATCTCGGACCAGCACGATCACGCTGACGGCGCCCGAGCGGTACGCGTTCCTCGATCTGACGGACGACCTGCGACGCGCGATCAAGGACGCCGGCGTGACCGACGGCGCGGCGATCGTGTTCTGCGCGCACACCACGTGCGCGTTGCTGATCAACGAGTGGGAGGACGGCGCGCTGCGGGACTTCCGCGAACACCTGACGCGGATCGTGCCCCACGAGGGCACCTACTACGCGCACGACGACTTCGAGATCCGCACGCAGAACATGCATGAGGACGAGCGCAAGAACGGACACGCCCACGTGAAGGCGATGCTCCTGTCGGCCACCTCCCATGCGATCCCGGTCGCAGCCGGCGAGCCCGGATTCGGGCGGTGGCAGCGGCTGATCTTCTTCGAGATGGACGAGCCGAAGCAGCGCTCGATCCAGGTCCAGGTGTTCGGTGACTGAGGCGGAGGTCGTGTCGCTCGCCGGCCGCAGGCCGACACGGCAGCTCCACGTCGGCCGCGTCGCGGTCGGTGGCGATGCGCCCATCAGCGTGCAGTCGATGACGACGACGAAGACCGCGGAGATCGACGCGACGCTCCAGCAGATCGCGTCGCTGGTCGCAGCCGGGGTCGACATCGTGCGTGTGGCCGTGCCCCACAAGGAGGACGCACAGGCGCTCGTGGCGATCGCCGCGAAATCGACGGTCCCGGTCGTGGCCGACATCCACTTCCAGTGGAAGTACGCGATGGCCGCCCTCGAGGCCGGGATCCAGGGACTCCGGATCAACCCCGGCAACATCAAGTACCAGGACAAGGTGCGGCTGATCGCCCGTGAGGCGAGCGCCCGCGGGGTGCCGATCCGGATCGGGGTGAACGCGGGGTCCCTCGAGAAGGACCTGCTGGAGCGCTACGGTTCACCGACGCCCGAGGCGCTGGTCGAATCGGCCCTGAACGAGGCCCGGATCCTGGAGGACGAGGACTTCACCGACATCAAGATCAGCGTGAAGCACTCGAACCCGCGCGTGATGATCGAGGCGTACCGTCAGCTGGCCGAGAAGTGCGACTACCCGCTGCACCTCGGCGTCACCGAGGCGGGGCCGCTGCCGATGGGCGGCGTGAAGAGCGCGGTCGGGATCGGCGCGTTGCTGGCCGAGGGGATCGGCGACACGATCCGCGTCTCGCTGACCGACGATCCGGTCGAGGAGGTCAAGGTCGGCAACGCGATCCTGCAGTCCTTGGGGCTGCGGCGGCGCGGGCTCGATCTGGTTGCGTGCCCCTCGTGTGGGCGCGCAGAGGTGAACGTGCTCGAGTTGACCCGCCGCGTGAACGCCGCGATCGAACGTGAGCGTTTCGGGGTGCCGCTGCGCGTGGCGGTGATGGGCTGCGTCGTGAACGGCCCCGGCGAGGCCCGAGAGGCCGACGTCGGCATCGCCAGCGGCAACGGCCTGGGTTTCATCGTGCGGCAGGGCGAGGTCGTCGCCAAGGTTCCCGAGGGCGAGCTGGTCGACGCGCTGCTGGTCGAGGCCCGCAAGGTCGCGGCCGAGAAGGCCGTGGCCGGGTCCGAGGCTTAGGCCGGAGCGGCCGCCGCCACCCGCGCGCGAACCGGAACCGCTCGCCGGTCGCGCGCGCGGAGCCAGATCACGACCACGGCGATCGCGGCGACGTTGCGCGCCAGCACGAGCCACGCGACCCAACCGGCCGGCGTGGCGGTCGGATCGGACCAGAGCAGGCCGATCAGGCCCGTCAGCGCGATCACCACGACCCCGGCCGTGGCCGTCCGACGGTCGACCGCGTCCCCTTCGTAGGCGAGCGCGGTCCACGGCAGGTACCAGGCCGCGAACTGGACCGCGAAGAACGGCGAGAAGACCGTGAGGGCCGCGACCGCCGCGAGGGCCGACCCGGCGGCCGGATCCCCCTCCTGGCGGTCGGCACGGCGCCAGAGCACCGCCTCGACCGCGGCGAGACCGAGGAACAGCAGCCCCCGCATCCACTCGGCCGCGTGGCCGATCCGCAGTGCGTCGGCCTCGACGTAGGTCGGGCTCCGCCCGAGGAGCCACAGCAGGTTCCCCACCAGGCTCTGGGCCTGCCAGCCGCGCGCCTCGCGGAAGCTCGCGACCTGGAAGGGACCCTTGGGGCCGCCGGTCAGGTACCACCAGGCGCCGAGGACCAGGATCACCCCGGCGAACGCGATCGCGCCCGAGCGGGCCCGCCGCAGCAGGACGAGCGGGGCCAGGACGATCGGCCAGAGCTTCGTCATCACGGCGACCCCCAGCGTCGCCCCGCCGAGGACCTCGCCGCGGTGCCGGATCCAGGCGACGGCCCAGACGGCCAACGCCACCCCCACGAGCTCGAACCGCAGGTACACGACCGGAAGCAGCGGGAGCCCGAGGAGGAGGTAGAGCGTGGACGGCCGGCGGCCCCAGCCCCAGGCCAGCGCCCACGCGGCGGCCAGGTCCGCGACGAACGCCAGCAGGGCGACCTTGATCGCGACCGTCGAGGGCGAGCCCCCCTCGAAGAGCCGGACCGTGAGCGTCTGCAGGGGCATCGTCCCGACGGGGAAGTTGCGGTACGGGGTGGCGGGGGAGGAGGCGATACGCTGTGCCCGGAGGACGGCCACGTCCGTGACCGGGTTCCGGAGTGCGGCCGCGATCAGCGCCGCCAGGACCAGGACGCGGACGGCGACCAGCGCCACGACCAGGCCGGTCGGCGAGCGCTCGAGCAGGCCGGGCCGGCCGCGGGCGTCCTCCGCCATAGGGGCTCAACCGTAGCCGCCGCCGATGCCGATGACGACACCATGCGTTCGAAACCGCTCCTCCTGCTGCTGAGCGCCGCCGTCCTGGCGGGCGCGACCGTCGCCCCGTCGATCCCGGTGCGCGCCGTCCCCGTCGAGGGGACCTCCTGCGAGGTCTTCCCGTCGGACAACGTCTGGCACCTGAACGTTTCGAAGCTCCCGGTCAACCGCAAGAGCGCGACGTGGAAGAAGGCGATGCACGCCGGCTCGACGAACCTGCATCCCGACTTCGGCCCACCGTCGTACGGGATCCCCTTCGACGTGGTCGGGGCCGCGCATCCAACGGTGACGGTGCATTTCCAATACGCGAGCGAGAGCGATCACGCACCGTACCCCTTCGGCGCCGACACCCACATCGAGGGCGGCTCCGACCGGCACGCGATCATGCTGGATCAGAGCGATTGCACGCTCTACGAGCTCTACGCGGCGCGCTGGAACGGCGGGAGCCCGACGGCGGGCTCGGGGGCGATCTTCCACCTGACCGGGGCGAACGCGAACAAGCTCCGGCCGGCGGGCTGGACGTCGGCCGACGCCGCCGGGCTGCCGATCTTCGCCGGGCTCCTGCGCTACGACGAGGTGGCCGCCGGGGTCGTCGATCACGCGATCCGGATGACCTCGGACTGCACGTCGAACGCCTACGTGTGGCCGGCCCGCCATCGTGCGGGGAGCGGTGGTGCGAACTGCCCGCCGATGGGTGCCAGGTTCCGGCTCAAGGCCGGCTTCGACATCAAGCGGTTCGGACCGATGGTGCAGGTGGTCCTCCGCGCGATGAAGCGCTACGGGCTGATCGTGGCCGATAACGGCAGCGACTGGTACTTCCAGGGCACCGTCGATCCACGGTGGACCTACAACTTCGTCGACCAACTGAAGCGGATCCCCGCGGGCGCGTTCGTGGCGGTGGATGCCAGCAGGTGCCGTGTCGCCGGCGGCTCCGCGCGCTTCGCGTACGGTCCTGGCTGCCCGAAGCCCTAGCCGACGAGCGCCAGGAAGTTCTCGACGATCCTCGGCCCCTCGGGTGTCAGGATGCTCTCGGGGTGGAACTGCACGCCGAACCGCGGCAGCTCGCGGTGCTGGGTGGCCATCACGAGCCCGTCCTCGGTCCACGCGGTGAGCTCGAGTTCGGCCGGAAGATCGTCGCGTTCGACGACGAGCGAGTGGTAGCGCCCCGCCTCGAACGGAACCGACACGCCCTCGAGGATGCCGCGCCCCTCGTGGAACACGAGCGAGGCCTTGCCGTGGACCGGCTCGGCGCGGTCGACCGTGCCGCCGCAGACCAGGCCCAGCGCCTGGTGGCCAAGGCACACGCCCAGCAGCGGCGTGGCCGCCGGCAGCACCGCGAGCAGCTCGGGGAAGCAGCCGGCGTCGCGTGGGTGGCCCGGGCCCGGCGAGAGCACCACGGCCTGCGGTCCCATCGCGATCAGCTCGGCGGGCGGACGCTCGTCGGATCGCACGACCGTCGTGTCGGCACCCAGGCTCTCGATCAGCTGGACCAGGTTGTAGGTGAAGGAGTCGTAGTGATCGACGACGAGGATCACGGGTCTGCCTCCTCCGGCGCGGCCGGCGCGACCGCGGGGATCAACGCGGCGGCCTTCGCCTTCGTCTCGGCGAGCTCGGTCCCCGGATCGGAGTCGGCCACGATGCCGGCGCCGGTCTGGACGCTCGCGACGCCGTCGGCGACCACGACCGTGCGGATCGTGATGCAGAAGTCCAGGTCGCCGGCGAAGGTCAGGTAGCCCACGGCGCCGGCGTACGGGCCGCGCGCCGTCGGCTCGGCCTCCGCGATCAGCTGCATCGCCCGGCGCTTCGGCGCGCCGGTGACCGTGCCGGCGGGGAAGGTGACCGCCAGCGCGTCGAACGGCTCCATGTCGTGGCGGAGGTCGCCCTCGACCGTCGAGACGATGTGCATCACCCTCGTGAACCGCTCGACCTGCATCAGCTCGGTCGGCCGCACCGTGCCGGGGGCGCACACGCGGCCGAGGTCGTTGCGCGCCAGATCGACGAGCATCGCGTGTTCGGCGCGCTCCTTCGGATCGGCCAAGAGCTCGTGCTCGAGCAGCCGATCACGGACCTCGGTCTGGCCGCGCGGGCGCGTGCCGGCGATCGGCCGCGTCGAGACCCGGCGTCCCTCGACCCGCACGAGCGGCTCCGGGGAGGAGCCGGCGAGTTCCATCCCGAGGGCGCGCAGGTAGAACATGTAGGGCGCCGGGTTCGACACGCGCAGGCGCCGGTAGATGGGCAGGCCGCCGTCCGGCGCCGGGAACGACACACGCCGCGACGGCACGCCCTGGAAGATGTCGCCGGCCAGGATGTGCTCACGGAACCCGGCCACGATCTCTTGGTAGGTGCCGTCGTCCATGTTCGCCTGGCCGTCGCCGGACGCGGCGTCGGTCACCGGCAGCAGCGGGAGCGCCGGCGCGTCGGCGATCGTCGCGATCAACCGTTCGATCGCGGCCAGCCCCTCGTCGTAGCGGCCTGCCGGCACGTGGACGATGGGCAGGAGCCGCTGGCGCCAGTGATCGAACACCACGGCCCGGTCGATCAGCAGCAGGCCGATCGGCGGGCACGGCGCCTCGGCGGGGCGCGGCGCCGGATGCCCGTCGAGGAGCGCCGCCGCCTCGTAGGCGGCGTAGCCCATCAGCCCGCCCGTGATCGGCGGGAGCGCGTCGAGCCGGGGGGCCCGGAGGCGATGGACCGCGGCGCGGAGCGCCTCGCGCGGATGCAGCCGCCGCGAGGGCTCACCGGTCGGAAGGTCGCGGGCGACGTCGCGCAGGTGCAACCCCGCGTCATCGACGACCAGGACCGCGGCCGGGTCACCGGCCACGAACGAGTAGCGGCCCCAGCGCTCGGAGCGCTCGACCGACTCGAGGAGGATCCCCGGACCCGGGCCGGCGAGGGCCGGGAACAGGCCCACGGGGGTGGCCGCGTCGGCCAGCAGCTCGGTCCACACCGGCACGAGCGGCCACTCGGCTGCCAGGGCGTCGAACGTCGCCCGGTCCGGGGATATCCGGTACGGCCGATCCATCGCTCTCCTCGTCTCCGGACGTGCAGAACCCCGGACCGCGGGTCCGGGGCTCGTGGGGCGCTGCCGGTCGGTGCCGCGCGCTACGGGCGGAGCGGCACCGGGCTCCACGAGCCCGCCCGCCACCACCGGGTTCCGTCGCATCGCGTCATGGGTCCGCGATGCTCGCACGCCGCCGGAGCACCGTCAACGGGCGGTCGCAGGACGTGGGGCTATACTCGGCCCAGACGCATCTGTGCACGAGCCGGAGGTGGGCACGCGCCCACCTTTTGTTACGAAGGGGATGGTCGGCAGTGGACGCGGAGACGCTCGTCCGCCCGGTGGTCGAGGGCGCGGGCCTGGAGCTGGTGGAGGTGGCCTTCGGACGCGAGGGCGGCCGCACCGTGCTCCGTGTCGTCGTGGATGGTCCCCAGCCGGTCGACCTCGACACCATCGCGACCCTCTCGGAGAAGCTCTCGCGGCGTCTCGACCTGGAGGACTTCGGGAGGGGCGCCTACGAGCTCCAGGTGAGCTCGGCCGGCATCGAACGCCCGCTGAGGACCCCGGCGCAATTCGCCCGGGCGGTCGGGGAGCGGGTGCGGATCCGGACCAACGAGCCGGTCGAGGGCTTGCGGACCCACGCCGGCCTCCTGGAGCGGGTCGACCACGGCGAGGTCGTGCTCGACCTCGGTGATGGGAGCCAGATCCGGATCGCCACCGGCCAGATCGCCTCGGCGCGAACCGTCGTCGACTGGGATGCGGAGCTCCGGGGGTCGAACGCATGAACCCCGAGATGATCGCGGCGCTCCGCGAGCTGGAGCGCGAGAAGGGGATCGCGTTCGAGACGATCCTGCAAGGCCTCGAGGAGGCGATGGCGGCCGCATACAAGACCGCATGGAAGCAAGAGCACCCCGATGCCGACGACGACTTCGTCGGCTTCCGCGCCGAGATCGACCCCGAGACCGGGGAGATGCGGATGTTCCAGCAGGAGCTGGAAGAGGTGATGGGCGAGGACGGCGAGACGCCGGAGATGAAGGTCCTCTCCGAGCAGGAGGTCACCGTCACCGACGACTTCAAGGGCCGGATCGGCGCGCAGACGGCCAAGCAGGTGATCTTCCAGAAGCTCCGCGACGCGGAGCGAGAGATGACCTACGAGGAGTTCGCCGGGCGCGAGGGCGACATCGTCACGGGGATCGTGCAACAGTCCGAGCGGCGCTACACGCTGCTCGACCTCGGCAAGGTCGAGGCCTTGCTGCCGCAAGCCGAGCAGGTGCCCTCCGAGCCGTACCGGAGCGGCGAGCGCCTGAAGGCCTACCTGACCGAGGTGCGCCGCGGCGCGAAAGGCCCGCAGATCGTCGTCTCGAGGACCCACCCAGGGCTGCTGAAGAAGCTGTTCGAGCTCGAGGTGCCCGAGATCGCCGACGGGGTCGTGGAGATCCAGGCCGTGGCCCGCGAGCCCGGGCATCGCTCGAAGATCGCGGTGTGGTCGAACGAGCCGGCCGTCGATCCGGTCGGGGCGTGCGTCGGCCCGAAGGGTTCGCGCGTGCGCAACGTCGTGACCGAGCTGCGGGGGGAGAAGATCGACGTGGTGCCGTGGTCGGAGAACCCCAGCGAATTCGTCGCGAACGCCCTGCAGCCGGCGAAGGTCCGCGAGGTCCGCATCGACCCGGAGACGCAGACCGCCCAGGTGATCGTGCCCGACTACCAGCTGAGCCTGGCGATCGGGAAGGAGGGGCAGAACGCCCGGCTGGCGGCTCGCCTGACCGGATGGCGGATCGATATCAAGTCGGAGACGCAGGCCACCGCGGCCCCGGAGGCCCCCGCGGGCGGGTGAGGGCATGCCCGGCCGCGCGCCCGTTCGCACCTGCGTGGGCTGCCGCGGGCGGGAGGAGAAGGCCGCGCTGATCCGCCTGGTGGTCCACGAGGGTCAGGTGCGGGTCGATGCGGGTGCGACGGCGCCGGGGCGGGGCGCGTACCTGCACCCGCGTGCCGACTGCCTGGAGGCTGCCGAGCGCCGTGGGTCGCTCGTCCGGGCGCTCGGGGCCGAGGTCGGGCCGGACGGAGCACGTAAGCTGAAGGACATCGTGGCAGGGGAGCGAGCGTGAGGGTTCACGAGCTGGCCAAGGAGCTCGGCGTCACCAGTAAGGAGCTGCTGGAGGCGCTGGCCCAGATGGGGGCGGACGGCAAGTCCGCCTCCTCCAGCGTGCCCGACGACCTGGTGCCGAGGCTCCGCGCCTCCGGCGGCAAGGCGACCGCGGCCACCGCGAAGCCGCGCGAGGTGCTCGAGCCGCCGCCGCAGCCGCGGAAACCGCGCGCCAAGCCGAAGCCCGCCCCGAACACGGTCGTGAAGGAGCCCGAGCCGGCGGCGCCGCCGGCGGCCGAGGCTCCGGCCGCGGCGCCCGCGCCCGCCCCCGCGCCCGCGAAACCCGCCCGCCGCGAGCGCGAGCCCAAGCCGGAGCCGGCGGCCCCCGCCGGCCCGGTGCTGCATGTCGTCCACGGTGCGACGCCGCAGGTGCTCGCCGACAAACTCTCGACGTCGCCGGCCGACGTCGTGAAGGTCCTGTTCATGGCGGGAGAGATGGTGACCGCCACGACCTCCCTGTCCGACGATGCGATCACCCTCGTGGCCGATCACTTCGGCTACGCCGCGGACATCGTGGCGCTCGAAGACGAGTTGAAGTTCGAGGAGGAGCCGGACGAGGAGGTCGCCGGCGAGCTGGTGCCTCGCGCTCCGGTCGTCACGATCATGGGCCACGTCGACCACGGCAAGACGAAGCTCCTGGACGCGATCCGGTCCACCGACGTGGTGGCCGAGGAGTTCGGTGGGATCACGCAGCACATCGGCGCCTATCAGGCGCACGCCGGGAACCGCGAGATCACGTTCATCGACACCCCGGGCCACGAGGCGTTCACGGCGATGCGCGCCCGTGGCGCCGGCGTCACCGACATCGTGGTGCTCGTCGTCGCCGCCGACGACGGCGTGATGCCGCAGACGGTCGAGGCGCTCGACCACGCCCGCGCCGCCGGCGTGCCGATCATCGTCGCGGTGAACAAGGTGGACAAGGACGACGCCGATCCGAACAGGGTCCGCACCCAGATGGTCGAGCGGGGCGTCGTCCCGTCCGAATGGGGCGGCGACAACGAGTTCGTCGACGTGTCCGCGAAGACGAACCAGAACCTCGACTCGCTGCTGGACACGATCCTCGTCGTGGCCGACCTGGAGGAGCTCAAGGGCGACCCGTCGGGGCGCGCCCGTGGCACCGTGCTGGAGGCTCACCTGGACCGGGGGCGCGGTCCGGTGGCGACGGTGCTGGTGCGCAAGGGCACGCTCGAGGTCGGCGACGCGCTGATCGCCGGCACCGCGTACTGCCGGATCCGGGCGATGCAGGACGAGAACGGCCGCTCGGTCGAGCGCGCGGGTCCCTCGAAGCCGGTGCAGATCCTGGGCTGGAGCCATGTGCCGAGCGCCGGCGACGACTTCCGGGAGGTCGAGGACGAGCGCGAGGCCCGCCATATCGCCGAGGAGCGCGAGGCCAAGGCGCGACAGGCGGAGCTGGTGACCGCGCGTCGCGCGACGCTGCAGGACCTGCTGCGTCGCTCCGAGACGGCCGACGTCGCCGAGCTGAACGTGATCGTGAAGGCCGACGTCCAGGGCTCCGTGCAGGCGCTCGAGGACTCGCTGCTGAAGCTGCCCCAAGACGAGGTCAAGGTGAACATCGTCCGCGCGGGCGCCGGTGGGATCACCGAGAACGACGTGACCCTCGCGGTCGCCTCCGACGCGATCATCGTGGGCTTCAACGTCCGGCCGAGCGCCGGCGCCCGCGAGCTCGCGGAGAAGGAAGGCGTCGACATCCGCACCTACAAGGTGATCTACGACGCGATCGACGACATCAAGGCGGCGCTCTCGGGGCTGCTGAAGCCCGAGGAGCGTGAGCGGGTCCTTGGCGACGCGGAGGTCCGGCAGACCTTCCGCGTGCCGAAGCTCGGCGTCGTCGCCGGCTCCTACGTCCAGAACGGCGTGATCCGCCGCAACGCGAAGGCTCGATTGGTCCGCGACGGCGTGATCGTCTACGACGGCAAGATCGGCTCGCTGCGCCGGTTCAAGGACGACGCGGCCGAGGTGCGCGAGGGCTTCGAATGCGGGATCGGCCTGGAGAACTACCAGGACGTGAAGGAGGGCGACGTGATCGAGGCCTACGAGGTCGAAGAGGTCGCCCGGAGCCTCTGAGCGCGCGATGCTCGTCGCGCTGCAGCGGTTCGATCTGCGGGTCCCGCAGAGCCGGTCGCTGAAGGCCAAGCGCCACGTGATCGCCCCGCTGACCGCTGCGATCCGGCAACGGTTCCCCGTGAGTGTGGCCGAGGTCGATCACCAGGATCTCTGGCAGCGCGCGGCGATCGGCGTGGCCGCGGTCGGCGCCGACCAGCATCACCTGCGTCGGGTGATGCACGAGGTGGAGAAGCTCGTCGAACGGTGGGACGGGGTCGAGGTGATCGACGACGAGCTCCAGATCCTGTGGCCCGAGTCGTGAGCGACGTAGGCTGAGGCCATGCCCCAGGGACCCAGGACCGAACGCGTCGGCGAGGGCTTCCGCGAGATCTTGGCCGAGGAGATCCAGAAGCTGAAGGATCCGCGCGCCGGCTTCATCACGGTCACCGGCGTCCGGGTCTCGAACGACCTACACGTCGCCTGGGTCTCCTACACGGTCTTCGGAGACGAGAGGGCACGGGCGGGCTCGCGCGCGGCGCTGCGATCGGCTTCGCCCTACCTCCGCCGCGAGCTCGCCCGCCAGATCCGCCTGAAGACCGTGCCGGAGCTGCGGTTCGAGGAGGACGACACAACCGAGGGCGGGGACCGGATCGATCGGATCATCGAGGAGCTGCACCGCGGGGAGGCGCCGTGATCGAGGATGCGATCGCGCGCGCGGCCGCGACGCTGTCGAAGGCGCCGGCGGTCGCGATCGCCTGCCACGTGAACCCCGACACCGACGCGCTCGGCTCGATGCTCGGGCTCGGCTTGCACCTACGGGAGCGCGGAGCCTCCGTGACCTGCTCGTTCCCGAACGATCCGCCGGATCTGCCGGCATGGGCGTCGGCGCTGCCGGGGACGGAGCTGTTGGTCGGTCCGGGCGCGTTCCCCGCTGCGCCGGCGGTCATGGTCACCTGCGACTGCGCCTCGTTCGACCGGCTCGGCATGCTGGGCGCCGCAGCCGAGGCGGCGGCCGAGCTGATCTGGATCGACCACCACCGGTCGAACGACGGGCTCGGCTCGATCCGCGTGGTCGACCCCTCTGCGTCGTCGACGTGCGAGCTGGTGGTGCGCCTGCTCGACGCGATCGGCGGCACGCTCGGCCGTGACGCCGCCCTCTGTCTGTACGCGGGGATCGTGACCGACACGGGACGGTTCCAGTACGAGGCCACGACGCCGGAGACCCTTCGGATCGCCGCGCGGCTCCGGGAGCTGCCGTTCGATCACGCGCGCCTGTCGCAGGCGCTGTTCGAGGATCGGCGCGCCGGCGCGCTGCGGCTGCTCGCGGTGGCGCTCGACCGTCTGCGCGAGGAGCCGGGGGCCGACCTCGTCTGGACGTACCTGACACGCGACGACCTCGAGCGTGCCGGCGGCGAGTCGTCCGACGCGGACGATCTGATCGATGTGGTGCGGACGCTCCGCGGCGCCGACGTCGCCGCGTTCCTGAAGCAGCAGGCCGACGGCCGGTTCAAGGTCAGCGTGCGCTCGCGCGGGGACCACGACCTTGCCGCGATCGCGAGCGCCTTCGGCGGCGGGGGCCACCGGCTGGCCGCCGGCTACACCAGCGAGCGCGGGCCGGCCGGCACGATCGAGATGCTCGCGGCAGCGCTGGCGGCGCAGCCCGCGCCGGCGTGAGCGGCCCCGAAGGCATCCTGCTGGTCGACAAGCCGGCCGGCGTGACGTCGCACGACGCGGTCGACATCGTCCGCCGCGCCCTCGGGACGCGGAAGGTCGGACACGCCGGGACGCTCGACCCGATGGCCACGGGACTCCTGGTGATCGGTGTGGGGCGCGCGACCCGGCTGCTGCGGTTCCTGGGCGACACCGCGAAGACGTACGAGGGGACGTTCCGCCTCGGCACCGAGACGACCACGCTGGACGCCGACGGTGCGGTGACCCGCACGACGCCGGTGCAGGCCGACGACCGAGCGATCGCGGCCGCGATGGCGGCGAAGGTCGGCATCTCGGAGCAGACGCCTCCCGCGTTCAGCGCCGTGAAGGTGGGGGGCCGCGCGATGCATGAGGCCGCGCGGGAAGGGGTGGTGCTGGAGGCGGCGCCGCGCCCGATCACGGTCGAGCGATTCGAGCCGCTCGCGCGGCGGGGCGAGGACGTCGACTTCGTGGCGGTCGTGAGCGGCGGCACGTACGTCCGCGTGCTGGCGGCCGAGGTCGGCACGGCGCTCGGCTGCGGTGCGCACCTGGTCCGTCTGCGACGCACCGCGATCGGGCCGTTCGACGTGGCCGAGGCGGTCCCCCCCGGCACCGTCGGGACGCCCGCGCCCGTCGAGCGGGCCGTCGCGCACCTCCCGCGGGTGGAGCTCGATACGGAGGAGGCCGCGGCCGCGGCGCACGGCCGGGTCCTCGCGCCGGCCGGGATCGAGGGTCCGTACGGGGTCTTCGGGCCGGACGGCCACCTGATCGGGGTGTGGCGCGACCGTGGCGCGAACGCACGCCCGGAGATGGTGCTGGCCCCGTCGGGGTAGGCTCCGCAGATGGCGACGCCGATCGCGGAGCAGCCCGCCGAGGCGCAGGCTCCGAGCCCGGGTTCGAAGAACCTGTCCTGGAAGCGGATCGTGGGCTACGCGATCTCGGTCGTGATCGTCGTGGCGATCTTCGCGTGGGCGATCCCGAAGTTCGCCGACTACGCGGACGTGATCGCGTGGATCCGCACCCTCACGCCCCTGGAGTCGCTCTCCCTCGTCGTGGCGATGCTCTTCAACCTCGTCACGTACTGGTGGGCGAACCAGGCGGCGCTGCCCGGCTTGGGGATCGGCAAGGCCGCGGTGCTGACGCAGACGACGACCTCGGTCGCGAACACGCTCCCCGCCGGCGGGGCGATCGCGATCGGCTTGACGTACTCGATCCTGGACTCGTGGGGTTTCTCCGGCACGAACGTCGCGCTCTACGTCGGCGTGACCGGCATCTGGAACATCTTCACGAAGCTGGGCCTCCCGGTGCTGGCGCTGGTCCTGCTCGCGCTGAGCGGACACCTCACCCCTGCCTACATCGCGGCGGCCGTGGTCGGCGTCGTGGCGCTCGGCATCGCGGTCGCGCTGTTCGCGCTCGTGTTCCGCAGCGAGCCGTTCGCGATCCGGCTCGGGGACCGGTTCGCGCGGGTCGTGTCGTGGTTCAAGCATCTGTTCCGCCGTCCGCCGGTCAGCGGCTGGGGCCAGGGCGCGGCGCACTTCCGGCGCGACACGATCGCGCTGGTCGAGCACCGGTGGTTCCGGCTGACCTGGACGACGGTGCTCAGCCAGGTGGCGCTGTTCACGGTCCTGCTGCTGTCGCTCCGGGCGCTCGGGGTCTCCGAGCACGAGGTCTCGACCGCCGAGGCCTTCGCCGTGTACGCGTTCTCGCGGCTGCTCTCCGCCGTGCCGATCACGCCCGGAGGTGTCGGGATCATCGACCTCGGCTACATCGGCGGCCTGACCGCCTTCGACAGCACCGAGAAGGCGCAGATCGTGGCCGCGGTCCTGCTGTTCCGGCTGCTGACCTATGGGATCCAGATCCCGATCGGCGGCTTCACGTACATCGTCTGGCGGGCGAAGAAGGACTGGCGCCGGCCGGCCGACGCCGCGGCGCAGCGCGAGCGGGTCAGCTACTTCTCCTGAACCGGTTCGGGCACCGGATCCGGTCCGGCCCCGGGTCCACCGCGTGCTCGATCGAGCAGGTCGCGGCACTCGGTCACGAACGCCGCCCAGAAGATCGCGATGCCGGCGCCCAGCATCGTGCCGACCACGACGTCGGAGAACCAGTGCGCGGCGAGGTAGACGCGCGAGAAACTCATCACGAACGAGATCCCGACGGCGAGCCACTCCCACTTCCGCCGGTGCTCGCCCGGAGGCAGCAAGGCCAGGACCAGGGCGACGCTCGTCGCCGCGGTCGCCACCGCGTGGCCCGAGGGGAACGAGAAGTCGTGCGTGATCACGAGCGGGTTCGGCGGCCGTCCCCGATGGAACGACGCTTTGAGCACCTGCAGCACGATCTCGCTCGTGGCCCACGTCAACGCGAACGCGAGGAAGCGGGCCCAGTGCCGCCGCCAGGCCAGGTACAGCACGGTGGCGATCCGCACGGGGATCGTCACCAGGCCGCTGCCCAGCACGTTCAGGACCTTGCAGAGCCATGTCAAAGGGAGCACGCGGATGTGGTCCATCGCGCGGTCCACGGTCGCGTCGAACCGCCCGATGAACCGGACCGTCGTCAGCGGCGCGAGTTCGGGCGCGTGCTTCCCGACCGCGAACAGCGACGCCCCGCACGCCGCGAGGAGGAGCAGCGCGAATCCGAGCGCGCGTCGGTGGTGGGCGAGCAGGCGGGGATCTTCGCGGGTGCTCATCGGCGTTCGCGGCAGGGTCCCACGCCTGCGTCGGCCGGTGCAAGGCAGCTACGCTGGCGCGCATGCAGGTCGTGGAGGGGCTCGCCGCGCTGCCGCTGGACGACGTGCCGGCGGTCGTCACGGTCGGGTTCTTCGACGGGGTGCACCTCGGGCATCAGGCCGTCCTGCGCACGGTCGTCGAGGACGCGCGGACGCGGGGGATACGATCGGTGGCGATCACGTTCGATCGCCATCCGCGCGAGATCCTCAGCCCGGGGGCCGAGCCGCGGCTGCTGACCACGGTGTCGCGCAAGGCCGAGCTGATCGCCCGGGCTGGGATCGACGTCCTCGTCGTGATCGGGTTCGACCGGGACGTCTCCCTGCTGCCGGCCGAGGCGTTCGTTCGCGACGTGCTGGTCGGTGGGGTGCACGCGGTCCACGCGGCGATGGGCGGCAACTTCACGTTCGGGTTCAAGGCGCTCGGGACGATGCAGACCCTTCCGGTGCTGGGCGCCCCTCACGGGCTGACCGCCCAGACGGTGGGGCTCGTCGAGATCGACGGCCGGACCGTGTCCTCGACCTCGATCCGCGAGGCGCTCGCGGCCGGCGACCTCGACTGGCCCCGGAGGGCGCTCGGCCGGCGGTTCGTGCTGGACGGCGAGGTCGTGACCGGGCACGGGCGCGGTCGCGGCCTCGGCTATCCCACGGCGAACCTCCGGACCTGGCCCCGGCTGCTCCTGCCGGGCCCCGGGATCTACGCGGGGGTGGCCGAGCACGGCCGGCGACGCTTCCGTGCCGCGATCGACGTGGGCACGAACCCGACGTTCGGGGTCGAGCCCCTGCACGTGGAGAGCTTCCTGCTGGGGTTCGAGGGCGATCTGCCGGGCGAGCCGCTCGCGATCGAGTTCTGGGCGCGCCTGCGCCAGGAGGTGCGCTACGACTCGGTCGAGGAGCTGGTCGCCGCGATCGGCCGGGACGTCGACCGAACCCTGGAACTGATCCCGGACGCGGCCCTGGCCTGAGGACCGGGGCCGAGCCGCGGACGGGGTCGGAGCGCCGTCGTCGCTGGTAGCCTTGTCGTTCGACCATGACGCTGACCACCGACGACAAGCGCACGATCATCGAGGAGCACGCCCGTTCCCAGGGCGACACCGGCTCCGCCGAGGTGCAGATCGCGATCTTGACCCGACGGATCGCGCAGCTGACCGAGCACCTCAAGACCCATCCGAAGGACCACCACAGCCGCCGCGGTCTCCTGATGCTGGTCGGACGCCGACGCCGGCTGCTGGAGTACCTGCGACGTGAGGACATCGGGCGGTACCGCGACCTGGTCGCGAAGCTCGGTCTGCGCCGCTGACGTTCGTTCCCGGAGCCTGCGCGCTCCGGCCCCCGAAGGGGTGATGCCACAAGATCCCAGACACACGGCCCACGGGAGGGAAGGCCCGAACCCGCGGTCGGTTCTCAGTGGCGAGCTTCCGGGTCCCCCCGGCGGCTGACCACTGACAACCGGCCGGTAACCCTCCATCGCAGGCGCGCGCCGCGCGCCCGAACACTCCGAGGAGGAGATCGACCGGATGGTCACCACGATGTCGCGCCAGATCGGCGCCCACGAGATGACGCTCGAGGCCGGCAAGCTCGCGAAGCTCGCCGACGGAGCCGTCGTCGTCACCTACGGGCAGACCCAGGTGCTCGCCACCTGCGTCAGCTCGAACCCCCGCGAGGGGATCGACTTCTTCCCGCTCACGATCGACGTCGAGGAGCGGATGTACGCGGCCGGCAAGATCCCCGGCTCGTTCTTCCGGCGCGAGGGCCGGCCGGGCGAGACCGCGATCCTGACGGCCCGCCTGATCGACCGCCCACTGCGGCCGACGTTCGCCGAGGGCTACCGCGACGAGGTCCAGGTCGTCGTCACGATCCTGTCGGTCGACATGGCCAACCCGTACGACATCCCGGCGATGAACGCCGCGTCCTGCGCGGTCAGCCTCGCCGGCCTGCCGTTCCACGGTCCCGTCGGCGCCTGTCGGCTCGCGCTGATCGGCGGCGAGTGGGTCGTGGACCCGACGTTCCAGCAGACCGACGAGGCGACGTTCGACGTCGTGGTCGCCGGCTCGCGCAACGCCGAGGGCGGGATCGACATCCTGATGATCGAGGGCGAGGCCCCCGAGGGCACCTGGCCGCTGCTCGCGGCCGGCGAGGGCGCCGTCGCGCCGACCGAGGAGGTCGTCGCGCAGGGCCTCGAGGCCGCGAAGGCCGCGATCGCTGAGGTGATCGACTTCCAGACCGCGTTCATCGCGGCGCATGGGGTCACGCCGAAGGAGTTCACGCCGACGCCGCTGTACGGCGAGGACCTGTGGAACGAGCTGTGGGCGAACTTCGCCGGCAAGCTCGAGGCCGCGATCGTTCCGGACCGCCAGGCGCGCGAGGACGCGTTCTCCGCGGTGAAGGAGGAGGCGAAGGCCCATCTCGCCGCCGTGTTCGGCGAGGCGTTCGAGGAGCGCGGCGGCGAGTTCGCCGCGGCGTGGAAGTCGCTGCAGAAGAAGGTGATGCGGCGCCGCGTCGTGGAACAGGGCGTCCGACTGGACGGGCGCGGCCCGAAGGACATCCGGCCGTTGCACGCCGAGGTGGGCTTGGTGCCGCGTGCGCACGGCTCGGCGCTGTTCGAGCGCGGGGACACGCAGGCCTTGAACGTGACCACGCTCGGGATGCTCCGCATGACCCAGCTGATCGACACGCTCGACCTGGAGGACTCCAAGCGGTACATGCACCACTACAACTTCCCGCCCTACTCGACCGGCGAGACCGGCCGGGTCGGCTCGCCGCGGCGTCGCGAGATCGGGCACGGCGCGCTCGCCGAGCGTGCCGTGATCCCGGTGGTGCCGAACGAGGAGGAGTTCCCGTACGCGCTGCGACTCGTCTCCGACGTCCTGAGCTCGAACGGCTCGACGTCGATGGCGAGCGTCTGCGGCTCGACCCTGTCCTTGATGGACGCCGGGGTGCCCATCAAGGCGCCGGTGGCGGGCATCGCGATGGGGATGATCGCCGACGAGGGACGCTACGTGACCCTCACGGACATCCTGGGCGCCGAGGACGCGCTGGGCGACATGGACTTCAAGGTCGCCGGCACCAGCGAGTTCGTCACCGCGATCCAGCTCGACATGAAGGTCTCCGGGATGCCGGCCGACGTCCTCGCGGGGGCGCTGCAACAGGCGAAAGAGGCCCGGATGAAGGTCCTCGACGTGATGCTCGCCGCGATCCCCGCGCCGCGGGACGCCGTGAGCGAGAAGGCGCCGCGGATCATCACGATCAAGATCCCGGTGGACAAGATCGGCGAGGTGATCGGCCCGAAGGGGAAGAAGATCAACGAGATCATCGCGATCACCGGCGCCGACATCAACATCGAGGACGACGGCACGGTGTTCATCGGATCCCACGAGGGTGCCGGCGCCGACGAGGCCGCGCGCATGATCGAGGAGATCGCGAACCCCCGCCCGGTGCTCGTGGGGGAGACCTACGAGGGTAGGGTGGTGAAGACCACCACGTTCGGCGCGTTCGTGAACCTGGTACCCGGCCGCGACGGTCTGGTCCACATCTCGAAGCTCGGCCGCGGCAAGCGGCTGTCGAGCGTCGAGGAGGCCGTCAAGGAGGGCGATACGATCACCGTGCTCGTCGAGGACGTCGACGCCCAGGGCAAGATCAGCCTGAAGCCGGTCGGCCCCGAGTGGGAGGTGCCGGAGGGCGCCGAGGTCCCCTCGGGCGGGGGCGAACGGCGGGGCGGCGGCGATCGCAACCGCGACCGCGACCGGCGTTCCGACCGCCACGGCAAGCGTTTCCGTGATCGCGACGGGGGCGGGAGCCCCGCGGGCTCGTAGCGGCCGATGCCGATCACGCGCTCCGAGTTCACCTCGGGCCTGCGCGTCGTGACGGAGCGGATGCCCGGCGTCCGCTCCGTCTCGCTCGGCTTCTGGGTCCTGGCCGGCAGCCGCGACGAGCGGCCGGCGATCAGCGGGCACTGTCACTTCCTGGAGCACCTGCTGTTCAAGGGCACCGCGACCCGCACGGCGCTCGAGATCGCCGAGGCATTCGACGCGGTCGGTGGCGACGTGAACGCCTTCACCGCGAAGGAGTACACCTGTTACTACGCGCGGGTGCTCGACCGCGACCTCGAGATGGCCGTGGAGCACCTCGCCGACATGCTCGAGCACTCGACGATCCAGCCCGCCGACCTGGAGGCCGAGGGGCGCGTGATCCTGTCGGAGATCGACATGCACGAAGACTCGCCCGAGGACGTCGTGCACGACCTGTTCACCGAGACGCTGTGGCCGGGCCACCCGCTCGGCCGGCCGATCCTCGGCACACCGGCGCGGATCCGCGCCGCGACCCGCGCATCCGTGCGCGGGTTCTACCGGCGCCACTACGTGCCCGGCCGGCTGGTCGTGGCCGCGGCCGGCAACGTGAAGCACGAGGAGCTCGTGCGGTTGCTCGCCGACCGGATGGAGGTCGGGCGGGAGCGCTCGGCCCGCGGCGCCTCAACGTGGAGCGTCCGTGATGCGCGGCGGCCGCCGCGGCCGTCGGGGGAGCACCTGATCCGCCGGAAGAAGACCGAGCAGGCGCACGTGGTCCTGGGAACGAACGGGTTGCCGCGTACCGATCCCGACCGCTTCGCGTTCCTGATCGCGAACACGGCACTCGGCGGCGGCATGTCCTCGAGGCTGTTCCAGGAGATCCGCGAACGCCGCGGCCTGGCGTACACCGCCTACAGCTACCACGCGCAATACACCGAGACCGGGCTGTTCAGCGCCTACGCGGGCACGTCGCCGGATCGCGCGAAGCAGGTGATCGCCTTGATGCGCGAACAGATCGAGGCGATCCGCGACGGCGGCCTGACCCCGGAGGAGTTCGAGCGGGCGAAGGGCCACGTCAAAGGCTCGACCGTGCTGTCGCTGGAGGATCCCGGGGGCAGGATGTCGCGCCTGGGAAAGTCCGAGATCAGCCACGGCGAGATCCTGACGGTGGACGAGACCCTGCGGCGGGTCAGCGATGTCACGCTCGAGGACGCCCGCCGGGTCGCCGAACGGGTCCTGTCGCAGCCGATGACGCTGACGGTGCTCGGTCCGGTCCCGCAGAAGCTCGAGGCGGCGATCGCGTGATCCGCGTCGGCGTGCTCGGCGCCGCGGGCCGGATGGGCCGCGAGATCGTCCGGGCCGTCGACGGAGCCGACGATCTGGAGCTGGTGGCCGCCGTCGACCCGGGCCATGCCGGCGACACGGTGGGCGCCGTTGCCGTCACGGCCGACACGGACGCGCTCGACGTCGGCGACGTCGCCGTCGACTTCACGCGGCCCGACGCGGTCCTCGCGAACGCCCGCGCGTGTCTCCGCAGCGGTGTCCACGTCGTGATCGGGACCACCGGGATCGAGCCCGGGGGCCTCGAGGAGCTCCGCGCCCTCGCCGAGGCCGGCGACGCGAACGCGATCGTGGCGCCGAACTTCGCGCTCGGCGCGGCGCTGCTGCAGCGGTTCGCGGCCGACGCCGCGAGGCACTTCGCCGCGGCCGAGGTCGTCGAGCTGCATCACGACGGCAAGCGCGATGCGCCGAGCGGAACCGCGATCGCGATCGCGCGCGCGATCGCCGCCGCGCGCGAGGGAGCGTCGCCGTCGATCCTGGGCGAGGACGCGTTCCCCGGCGCGCGCGGAGGCGACGTCGACGGCGTGCGCGTGCACAGCCTCCGGCTGCCGGGGGCGCTCGCGCACCATGAGGCGATCTTCGGCGGACCCGGTCAGACCCTCACGATCCGGCACGACACGACCGATCGTGCCTGCTATCTGCCGGGTGTGCTCCTGGCGATCCGGGCCGTCGCGGAGCGTCCCGGGCTGACGGTGGGCCTCGACCGCCTGCTCGGATGAGCGGTGCGCGCCGGCTCGCCGTGGTCGTCGCCCATCCCGACGACGACACGTTCGGCTGCGCCGGCACGGTCGCGCTCCACGCCGACGATCCGCAGCTGCGCTTCGTGCTGATCCACGCGACGAACGGCGGCGCCGGACAGATCGCGCCGGGCAGCGGCGCGACCCGCGAGACGCTCGGCTCGGTGCGTGAAGAAGAAGACCGCCGGTCGTGGATCGCGCTGGGGCGCGAGCCCGACCGCCACGAGTGGCTCGGCTACACCGACGGCGGCCTCGCCGACGTGCCCTTCGGCGAGCTCGTCGCGCGGATCGCCGCGATCTTGGCCGAGGAGCGACCGGACGTGATGATCACGTTCGGCCCGGAGGGCATCACGGCCCATCCGGATCACGTCACCGTGGGCCGTGCGGCCACGGAAGCCTTCGCGTCCCTGCGCGACGGCGGCGATGGGTTCGCGCGGGTGCTGCACCAGGCGATCAAGCGCTCCGACATCGACGCGTGGAACGAGCGGCTCGTCGCCGCGGGCAAGGAGCCGATCGATCCGACCCAGATGTTCCAGCCGCGCGGCGTCCCCGACGACACGATCGGGGTCGAGGTGGACTGCACGTCCGTGGTCGATCGCAAGCTCGCGGCGCTCCGCGAGCACCGCACACAGGCGGGCGACACCGGCACGTTCGACGAGGGCGACCTGCGCGAGGCCCTCGCCCGTGAGCAGCACGTGATCGCGTGGCCGCCCACGCCACCGGGGACGCCGCCGCTCGGCGACGTGTTCGAAGGCCTGTGAGCGGGCGGTAGGCTTCGGCGCGTGGAGTTCCGCGCGATCGAGCCCGAGGAGTTGGACGCCTTCCTGCTGTCGCTGTCGCACGCCTTCAGTGAGGTCGTCCCCGACGAGGAGGAGCTGGAGGCCGACCGGCAGCGGCTCGAGCCCGACCGGTGCTTCGCCGCGTTCGACGAGGACCGGATCGTGGGGTGCGCGGGAGCGTTCTCGTGGCGCACCACGGTGCCGGGCGGCGCCGCGGTGCCGACCGCGGGCGTCACCACGGTCGGCGTCCTGCCGACGCACCGCCGGCGCGGCATCACCCGGGAGCTGATGGGCCGGCTCCTCGACCAGGCGCACGAGCGGCAGGAGCCGCTGGCCACGCTGTTCGCCTCGCAGGGCGCGATCTACGGGCGGTTCGGGTACGGGATGGCCACGGCGCTGATCGACCTCGACGTGTTGGTGGAGCGCGCGGCGTTCGTCCCGTCGTACGAGCCGCACGGACGGATGCGACTGCTCGACCGCGACCAGGCGTTGCCGCTGATGCGCGGGGTGTACGACGCGGTGGCGGCCGCGCGACCCGGGATGCTGGTGCTCTCCGAGGACGACTTCGCCTGGCTCAACAAGGAGTACGGCAAGCGCGAGGAGAAGCTCTTCTACGCGGTCCACGAAGACGACGCCGGAACTCCGGACGCCTACGTGACCTACCGGGCCAAGCACGAGTGGCCCGAGGGGCTCCCGCACGTGGAGCTGAAGGTGCGGCACCTGTTCGCGGCCACGCCGCAGGGCGCTGCCGACGTGTGGCGGTACCTGTTGGACATCGATCTGATCTCGAAGGTCCTGGCCGAGAACCGGGCGATCGACGAGCCGCTGCGCTGGCTCGTGCAGGAGCATCGCGCGGTCCGGACGAAGCTCTTCGACGGGATGTACCTGCGGCCGGTCGACGTGTCGGCGGCGCTGGCCGCGCGCGGCTACGCCGCCGACGGGCGGGTCGTGCTCCGGCTCGCCGACCCGTTCGTGCCTCGCAACGAGGGAACGTTCGAGCTGGTCGCCGGCGAGGACGGCGCGCTCTGCGTGCGGACCGACGCCGACGCGGACCTGGCGGCCGACGTGACCGCCGTCGGTGCCGTCTACCTCGGCGGCGTCACGTGGCGCGAGCTCGCGCGCGCGGGCCGGGCGATCGAGCTGACCGACGGCGCCGCCGCCCGTGCCGACCTGCTGTTCGCGAGCGATCCGCCGCCGTGGGAGCCGCTCGGCTTCTGATCGGCGCGGCGGGCCCGCCGGCGATCACGCCTGGATCCCTCGCACCACGAACGCCAGTCCGATCGCGATCAGGGCGGACGCCAGTCCGATCCGGATCCATCGCAGGCCGCGGTCGCCGACGAGGCGGCGTCCGCCGCTGCCGAGCACGGTGAACGTCGCGTCGGAGCAGCTCACACCGACGGCCATCGCGATCGCGGCGAGCACCGCCGCCTGTGTCCCGCCGAGGTGCGTCGCGTTCGCCAGCACGGCCGACGCGGTCGTCGCGAAGAAGATCCACGCGCCGGGGTTCAGCAGGACCGAGACGATCCCTTTCGCGGTGGGGCCGTAGCGCGCCGCGCGGCGTTCGACGTTGCCGTCGGGGCCGGCGGCGTCGCGCACGATCGAGCGCAGCTCCGACCCGCCGATCCACACCAGGAAGAGGCCGCCGACCACCCGCAGCCCCCGGAGCGCTCCCGGGCCGATCTGCAGCGACGCGAACCCGACGGCGAGCACGATCAGGATCGCCAGCAGCGTGAGGTTCGCACCGAGCATCACGCGCAGGCCGCCGGCCAGGCCGCGTTTGGCGGTCTCGGACAGGATCAGCACCTGCACGGGTCCGGGCGCCGCGCCCAGCGCGAAGCCGAGCGCGAATGCCGAGAGGGCGAGCCCGGCGGGGTCGGTCATCCCTCGCCGGCCGGAAGGCGAAGCTCCTCGACCTCGAGGACGCCGTCGCCGCGCTCGGTGACGAGCACACCCTCGCCGGGACGCATCGCCTCGACCTCACGGCCGGTCAGGCCGAACGCCGCTCGCTCCACGAACGGCGTGTGGCTGATCGCCAGGCCGCGACCGCCCTCGGGGAGCTCGAGGAGCATCGCGCGGACCCCGGCAGCCATCCCCTCCGGCGAGCCGCCGGAGGCATCCGCGCCCGCGAGGCCCGCCAGCACCGCGTGTCCGGGCGGGAGCTGCTGGTGCGCGCCGCGCAATATCCACGCGGCGGTCTCGGCGGCACGTCCCGCCGGCGAGACGAACACCGCGTCGTACCGCACGCCGTCCTGCGCGCGGCCGATATCCTCGGCCAGCGCGCGCCCCGCGGGGGACAGGGCGTCGGCCGACGCGTCGCGCGTCGCGTGCCGACGCAGTTCCAGGTGCTTCACGTCAGCGGCTCGCGGGCTCCGCCTCGCCGGCCTGCCATCGCGCCAGCACGAACAGCAGGTCGCTCAACCGGTTCAGGTAGCGGCGCACCTCCGGGTTGACGTCCCGTTGCGCTTGCTCGAGCGCCACCACCGCGCGCTCGGCGCGGCGCACGACGGAGCGCGCGAGATCGAGTGCGGCGCTCGCGAGGTTCGCGCCGGGCACGACGAACGTCTCCGGCAACGGCCGCTGCGCGACGAGGTCGTCGATCCGGCGCTCGAGCCTCGCGATCATCGCGCCGGTCACGAGCGAGATCTCCGGCTCGAGCTTCGCGCGCTCGCGCGGGTTCGCCGCGAGGTCGGCGCCGACGACGAACAGCTCGCGCTGCAGCGTCAGGATGTCGCCGGCCATGGCCGCATCCTCGGTCGAGGCCCTGGCAAGCCCGAGCGCCGCGACGGCCTCGTCGGTGGCGCCGAACGCCTGCGTGACCAGGTCGGATTTCGGCACCCGCGAGCCGTAGAGCAGGGCCGTCGTGCCGTCGTCGCCGGTCTTCGTGTAGATGCGCGGCATCGCGGGCTAGCATAGGCGGGTTCGGCGCCCCGCCGGACCGAAGCCCACGAAGGAGGCGACGCCGATGACCGGGAGGTTCGGCTCCGTCATCACCGCGATGGTGACCCCGTTCCGCGACGATCACGCCGTCGACCTCGACGCCGCGCAGGAGCTCGCCACGTGGCTGATAGCGAACGGCTCCGACGCGGTCGTCGTCGTGGGCTCCACTGGCGAGTCCCCGACGCTCACGTACAAGGAGAAGGCCGAGCTCTTCCGGGTGGTCGGCGAGGCGATCCGCGGGCGGGGCAAGATGCTGTGCGGCACCGGCACGTACTCGACGGCCGAGACGCTCGAACTGACGCAGGCGGCCGAGGACGCCGGTGCCGACGGGATCCTCGTCGTGACGCCGTACTACAACAAGCCGCCGCAGGCGGGCCTGCTCGCGCACTACGCGCGCGTCGCGGAGGCCACCGACTTGCCGATCATCGCGTACAACATCCCGGGCCGGACCGCGACGCGGATCGAACACGACACGCTGCTGCAGCTGGCCGAGAAGCCGAACATCGTCGGCGTGAAGGACTCCACCGGCGACTTCCAGGGGCTCTCGCGCCTGATCGCCGAGGCGCCGCCGGGCTTCGAGGTCTACTCCGGCGACGACTGGGCCGCGTTCGGCTACGTGTGCCTGGGTGCCGTCGGCGTGATCAGCGTGGCGAGCCACCTGGTCGGCCCGCAGATCCGGCAGATGATCGACCTGATCGAGACCGGCGACGTCCCGGCGGCACGCAAGATCCACGAATCGCTCTCACCGCTGTTCAACGCCCTGTTCATCACCTCGAACCCGATCCCGGTGAAGGCCGCGCTGCAGATGGTCGGACGGCCCTGCGGTGAGCCGCGGCTGCCGCTCGTGCCCGCCACCACGGCCGAACGCGACCGGATCCGCAAGGCGCTGGAGGACGCCGGGCTCCTTGCCTGAGTCCGCCGCGCGACTCGTCTTCCTGGGAGGGATCGGCGAGGTCGGTCGCAACATGGCCGCGCTCGAGCTGGACGGGCGCCTGCTGATCCTCGACGTCGGGCTGTCGTTCCCCTCGGCCGACATGCCGGGGATCGACCTTGTCCTGCCGGATATGGAGTTCGTCCGCGACCGGGCCGACGACGTCGAGGCCGTGGTGCTGACCCACGGACACGAGGACCACGTGGGCGCGCTGCCGTACCTCTTGCGCGACCTCGACCGGCGCGTGCCGGTGTACGGCACGGCGTTCACGCTGGCGCTGCTCGCCGGCAAGCTCGAGGAGCACGAGGTGACCGACCTCGCGGAGGTCCGCACCGCGGTCCCGGGAGGCTCGGCCGGGGCCGGTCCGTTCTCGATGCGCTTCTATCACGTCACGCACTCGATCCCCGACGGGATGGCCGTGGCGATCGACACCCCGCACGGCACGGTGCTGCACACCGGCGACTTCAAGCTCGACCCGACCCCGATCGACGGCCGCCCGACCGACCTGCACGGCCTCGCCGAGGAGGCCGGCACCGGCGTGCACGTCCTGCTGTCGGACTCGACGAACGCCGAGGAGCCGGGCCACACCGCCAGCGAGCGCAGCGTCGGTCCCGTCCTGCACGACATCGTGCAGCTGGCGCCGGCGATCGTCGTGGTCGCGTGCTTCTCGAGCCACATCCACCGGATCCAGCAGGTCGTGGACGCGGCGCTGGCGAACCAGCGGGTCGTGTGCTTCCTGGGTCGTTCGATGCGCAACGCGGTCGAGGCCGCCCGGCGCCTCGAGCTCCTGACCGTCGACGACCACGACGTGATCCAGATCGAGGAGCTCGACACGATCGACCCCGGCCGCGTCGTGATCGTCTGCACCGGTTCGCAAGGCGAGCCGTACAGCGCGCTCAGCCTGATGGCCGCCCGCGAGCACAAGTGGGTCAAGCTGCAGGTCGGGGACACCGTCGTGCTGTCCTCGAGCTTGATCCCCGGCAACGAGCCGGCGATCCACCGCGTCGTGGACGCGCTGTACCGGAGCGGCGCCGACGTCTACCACGTGCCGGCAGATCCGGTGCACGCTTCGGGCCACGGCGCGCAGGAGGAGCTGCGGCTGCTCCTGTCGCTCATGCGGCCCCGGTGGTTCGTGCCGGTGCACGGCGAGCGGCGGCACCTGCAGCACCACGCCCGCCTGGCCGAGGAGGTCGGCATCCCACGCGAGCGGATCTTGATCTGCGAAGACGGGGACGTCCTGGAGGTCGGGCCGGAGGTCCGCAAGGTCGACAGGGTCCGCGCCGGTATGACCTTCGTCGACGGCCTCGGGATCGGTGATGTGGGCGGCGAGGTCTTGCGCGACCGCCGCAAGCTCGCCGGCGACGGGGTGGTGGTCGTCGTGGTCGGGATCGACTCGCAGACCGGGGAGGTCGTGAGCGGCCCGGACGTCGTCAACCGGGGGTTCGTCCACGAGGAGACCTCGGCCGACATCCTTGAAGAGGCGCGGGAACGCGTCATGCTTGCGTTCCGGAGCAGCGCGGAGTCCCGGGTCACCGACCCATCCGTGTTGCAGCAGAACGTGCGCCGGGTGCTGAAGAGGTACTTCTTCGAGGTCACGCAGCGCAAGCCGGTGATCCTTCCGGTGATCCTGGAGGTGTAGGTGCCGACGAAGACTTCCCCCTCGCGGCGGACGTCGCGAGCTCCGAAACGCACGCGCGCCCGGAGCACGTCCAAGGGTTCCACCCGCTCGCGTTCCGCCACGCGGTCCAAGGCGAAGCAGCCGCCGAAGACCCCCGTCCGGCAGATCCTGTCGCCGCATGCCCGCGACGCGCTCGGGATCTTCCTGGTCGTCGTGTCCCTGCTCGGGATCCTCGGCATCTGGTTCGGCGCGGCCGGACCGGTCGGCGGGTTCCTGGCGTGGCTCACGAAGGGCGCGTTCGGCGTCGCTGCCTACGTGGCCCCGCTCCTCGGCGCCTATTGGGGCCTGGTGCTCCTGCGCGATACGGCGCGCGAGGAGCGTGTGCGGATGTTCATCGGGTTCTGCGTCCTGGTCGCCGGCGCGCTCGGCATCCTTTCGCTGCTGGGGGGGCGACCGGCGCCGACCGATGGGTACGACGCCGTGGCCGTCGCGGGTGGCGTGTTCGGGGCGGTGGTTGCCCATCCGCTGACGCGGGTGCTCTCGCCGATCGGTGCGGCGATCGTGTGCCTCGGCCTGCTGGTGCTCGGGCTGCTGATCTTCACCGGCACCCCGATCGCCTCGGTGTGGGGGCGGATGCGCGACTTCTTCACCGCGGCCGACGTGGGTGAGGAGGACGAGGAGGTGGCGCGGCCGGCGCCGCCGGCCCAGCTCGAGCTTCGGCCGCCGCCCGAGCCGGAGGCGCCCAAACGCGGGCGCGTCGCGCGCCTCCGGGAGGCGTTCGGCCTGCTCGAGCCCGCTCCCGACGACGAGGTCGTGATCGTCCCCGAGCTCGGGGGAGCGGCCTTCGAGGTGGGAACCCGGATCGACGATGCGGGAACGACCGAGCGGGAGCCGTCGCCGTCGAAGGCGCGTCCCACCCGCGGCCGCACGGTCGAAACCGAGAGCGGCCCCTACCAGCTGCCGCCACTCGACCTGCTGCGCGTCGCCCCCCCGTCGAACGCGGACCTCACCGACGAGCGGAACATGCAGACCGCGCTCGAGCTCACGCTGCACACGTTCGGCGTCGATGCGCGCGTCTCCGCGGCGCACCGCGGCCCCACCGTGACGATGTACGAGGTCGAGGTCGCCTCCGGAACGAAGGTGAACAAGGTCCTTGGGCTCTCCAGCGACATCGCCTACGCACTCGCGACGCCGGACGTGCGGATCATGGCGCCGATCCCCGGCAAGTCGGCGATCGGGATCGAGGTGCCGAACAAGCACCGCGACTTCGTGATGCTGGGCGACATCCTGCGATCGCCCGCCGCGATCGAGGCCACGCATCCGCTCGAGGTCGCGCTCGGGAAGGACGTGCACGGCCGAGCCCGGATGGTGAACCTCGCGCAGATGCCACACCTGCTGATCGCGGGCGCCACCGGGGCCGGGAAGTCCTCGCTCGTGAACTCATTCGTCACCTCGCTGCTGATGCGCACGACGCCCGAGGACGTGCGCCTGATCCTGGTCGACCCCAAGCGCGTCGAGCTCAGCCACTTCGCCGACGTGCCGCACCTGCTGAGCCCGGTGATCGTGCATCCGAAGCGCGCCGCCGAGGCGCTGCAGTGGATCGCCCGCGAGATGGAACAGCGCTACGAGATGCTGGCCACCGTCGGTGCGCGCGACATCGACGGCTACGAGGAGGGCCTCGCGGCCGGGACGCTCCGGATACCGCCCGGGCTGGAGCATCGCTTCGAGCACCTGCCGTACATCGTCGTGGTGATCGACGAGCTGGCCGACCTGATGATGGTGGCGCCGCGCGACGTCGAGGACGCGATCTGTCGGATCGCGCAGATGGCGCGGGCGGTCGGGATCCACCTCGTCGTGGCCACGCAGCGCCCGAGCGTCGACGTCGTGACCGGCCTGATCAAGGCGAACATCCCGAGCCGGATCGCGCTGATGACCTCGTCGCAGGCCGACTCGCGCGTGATCTTGGATATGAACGGAGCCGAGAAGCTGGTGGGTCACGGCGACATGCTGTTCGCGCCGTCCAGCATCTCGAAGCCGGTGCGGTTGCAGGGCGCGTGGGTCACCGAGCAGGAGATCTTCGCGATCTCGGACTTCATCCGCGGTCAACGCGAGGTCGTCTACGAGAACAGCGTTGAAGGGCTCGGGCTGCCGCCGAGCGAGGCCGAGGCCTCCGGCGGCGGGCTCGGCGGGGACGACGAGCTGCTCGAGCAGGCCGCGGAGCTCGTGATCCGCTCGCAGCTCGGCTCCACCTCGATGCTGCAGCGCAAGCTGAAGGTCGGGTTCGCGCGGGCGGGGCGGCTCATGGACCTGATGGAGGACCAGGGCATCGTCGGTCCCTCGCAGGGGTCGAAGGCGCGCGACGTCCTCGTGACGTGGGAGGAATGGGAGGAACGCCGCAGCGCGTGAGCGCGGCTACAGGGCGCCCACGCGGCGCGCGACCTGGAACAGCGTGTCGGCGTGCATCTGCGGATCGATCATCACCGTGCCGGCCACACCCACCAGCTTCTGCCAGTAGCGGTAGATCGTCTCGGCGGTCCAGCCGCGCTTCATCGCTCCCTTGAAGCTCCGGACCATCTCCGAGCCCTGCCAGATCGCCTCCGGCGAGACGAGGAATCCGCCGCGTGTGCCGTCGATCGACAGCCAGAACGCGCCGATCAATCCCCAGGTGCCGTCGTCGCGATCGCCGGAGACCAGCAGGAAGCGGATCGGTCCCTCCGACAGCGCGTACGACGCGGCGATCCGGTCGTAGTGCGAGGCCAGGGGCGAGCGTTCCGCGGCCAGCGTCGTCTTCTCGGGGTCCATCGCGTGGCTCTCTCCCACGAGGCGATGCTAATCACCCATCCGGGGGACGCCAGCCTCCATACGGCTCCTTTCGGTCGCCGCATCGGACCTAGGTCCGCCGGCCCTCGTTCGATCCCGGCCACGCGGATCCTCGGCCACGATCGCCCAGTGCTCGTGATCGCGCCAGCGACCGCCGATCTTCAGGTACCGCGGGCTGAACCCCTCGCGGCGGAAGCCGGCGCTCCGGACCAGCGCGATCGATCGAGCGTTCGCGGGCTGGATGCTCGCTTGAAGGCGATGCAGCTTCAGCCCCTCGAACGCGTACCGCAGGACCAGCTCCATGCCCTCGCGCATGTACCCGCGCCCCGCGAGGGGCGCGAAGGCGTAGTAGCCGAGGTAGGCGCTGCGGAAGGGTCCGTAGAAGACCTGCGAGATCGAGAACGTTCCGCACAGCGCGCGGTCCTCGAGCCGGAACACCCCCAGCACGTGGTGCGTCGGATCGATCGCCGTGTACGCGTCGTAGCCGGCGGCGTCGGTCGGCGGATACGACCACGGCCGCAGGTGTTCCCGGCTCCGGCCCACCGCCGCGAGGAAGGCATCGCGATCCTGGGGTCCCAAGCGGCGGAGCTCGACGCGGGGTCCGCGCACCGACCTCACGGGTCGGCGAGCCGATCGCGGGACTCGTCGATCACGCGCAGCGCGGCCTCGCGTCCCTCGAAGCCGTCGGTCGAGACCGTGTGCCCCTCCAGGTCCTTGTAGACCTGGAAGAAGTGCTCGATCTCGGCCTGGAGCGGCACCGGGATCCCGTCGAGCTCGGTCACGAGCGACCAGATCGGGTCGCGGAGCGGCACGCACAGGATCTTCTCGTCCTCGCCCTTCTCATCGGTCATCCGGAACATCCCCACGGGGCGCCCACGGATCCGGCAGCCGGGGAACGTAGGCTCGCTGACCAGCACCAGGGCGTCGAGCGGATCACCGTCCGCCCCGAGCGTGCCGTCGATGAACCCGTAGTCGGCCGGGTATTGCACCGAGGTGAAGAGCATCCGGTCCAGGAAGATCTGGCCGGTCTCGTGGTCCATCTCGTACTTGTTGCGCGATCCCTTGGGGATCTCGACCACGATCTCGACCACGCCGTCGTCCACGGGGGCCAGTCTCGCACGGGCCCCACCCCGCTACCATGGCGCGCCATGGCCGACGGAACCCCCCGGCCCGACACGATCGGGGTCGGGTCCGCCCTGCGGCGCGCCCGAGAGATCGGCGGCATCTCCCTGGACGAGGCGGCACGCGACACGCGGCTTCGCGCCGATCAGCTCCGCGCGCTCGAGGAGGAAGACTTCGAGGCGCTGGGCGGCGACGTCTACGCCCGCGCGATGCTGCGGACCTATGCGCAGTACCTCGGGCTCAAGCCGGGGAGGGTGGCCGCGGTGTACGCGCGGCATGCCGACGATCTCGAGCCGCCGCCCCCGCCCGCGAAGATGGGCCGGCTCGAGCGCGGGCTCGCAGCCTCGCGGATCCGGGACAACCAGAAGTTCCTTCTGGTCGCGGCGGCGGTGCTCCTGGTGGTGCTGGTGGCGGTCGGTCTCGTCTCACGCGGCGGCGCGCCCGCGCCGGCCGCGATCCCGTCGACCACCCCGTCGTTCGCTTCGCCGTCGGGCTCGCTCGGCGTCGACGTGACGATCGAGGCCACCGGCCCGGTCGAGGTGGGCGCGGTGGTGGACGGCACCCAGCAGGCGCCGACGACGCTGCGTCCGGCCGAATCGGTCTCGTTCATGGGGGAGGAGCAGGTGGCCGTCACGGCCTCCGACGGCGGCGCGATCCGCGTCGTGGTCGACGGCCACGACCTCGGGGTGGCCGGCGCGACCGGGAAGCCCTGGTCCGAGACCTTCGCGGCCGCGGGCTCCTCGTGAGGGCGGAGATCGTCGCGGTCGGCACCGAGCTGCTGCTCGGCCAGATCGCCAACACGAACGCCCGCTGGATGTCCGAGGAGCTCGCCGCGATCGGCGTCGACGTCCTGCATCACCAGGTCGTCGGCGACAACGTCGATCGCGTCGCCGAGGCGCTCGCGCTCGCCGCCTCGCGTGCCGACGTGGTGCTCGTGAGCGGCGGTCTGGGGCCGACACAGGACGATCTGACCCGCGAGGCGATCGCGCGCGTGGCCGGCGTGCCGCTCGAGCGGCATCCCGAGCTCGAGGCGATGCTCCGCGAGAAGTTCCGCGGCTTCTCCGGGTCGGCGATGCCGGCGAACAACCTCCAGCAGGCCGACGTGCCCCGCGGCGCCCGCTACCTGACGCCCGAGCGCGGCACGGCGCCGGGACTGGTCGTCGAGCTCGCCGGCGGGGTCACGCTCTACGCGATGGCCGGCGTGCCGGCCGAGATGGTCGAGATCATGGAGCGCACCGTCCTGCCCGAGCTCGCCGGACGCAGCGGCGCCGCGATCGTCTCGCGCGTGCTCCGGGTCACGGGCATGGGGGAGTCGGCGGTCGCGGAGCGGCTCGCGGAGCTGTTCGAGGCCTCGACGAATCCGACCGTCGCGTTCCTCGCGACCGGCGGAGAGGTCAAGGTGCGCCTGACCGCGAAGGGCACGACGGCCGAGGAGGCCGGACGCGCGCTGGAGCCGCTCGTCGCGGAGACCGTTGGCCGCCTCGGCGACGTCGTGTTCTCCACCTGGAACGAGAGCCTGGAGGAGACCGTGATCCGGCTGCTCGGCGAGGCCGGCCGGACGATCGCGACCGCCGAGTCGCTGACCGGCGGCGGCGTGAGCGCGCGCCTGACGAGCGTGCCGGGCGCGTCAGCGACGGTGCGCGGCAGCATCGTCGCGTACACGGAAGCGGTCAAGCGCGATGTGCTGGGCGTCTCCGCCGGAACGCTCGCCGGCCCGGGGGTCGTGAGTGAGGCATGTGCGCGGGAGATGGCCGCGGGGGCGCGGCGGGTGCTCGGCGCCGACGTGGCCCTCGCGTTGACCGGCGTCGCGGGCCCGGAACCGCACGGCGGGCACGAGCCCGGGCTGATCTGGATCGCGCTGGAAACGCCGGACCGTGCGCATGCTCGCGGCTTCAGGGTCTCCGGTGCGCGGGATCGGGTGGTCCGGTGGGCACAGCAAGCGGGGCTCGACCTGGTCCGACGCGCGCTCGACGGTTCGGCGCTTCCGGTCTCCTCGACCACGATCTGAGCCCGGATGCCCGATCCGTCCGACCGTCGGTCCCACCGCCTGTTCGTCGCGTTCGACGTGCCGGCTGCGGCGGCCGAAGCGGTGGAGCGAGCGATCGCGCCCTGGCGCGGCCGGCTCCCCGGCGCGCGGTGGATCCCCCGGGAGAACTGGCACGTCACGCTGAAGTTCCTGGGTCAGACGAGGCCCGGGCTGGAGCCCTGGATCCGGGAGCGGATCGCCGAGGCGGTCGCAGCAGGCGCTCCGGCTCCTTCGCGGACGACGTCGCTCGGGCGGTTCCCCTCCCGCGGTCGGGCACGGGTGCTCTGGGCGGGGCTCGAGGATGCCGGCGGGAGCCTGGCGCGGCTGGCCGGAGCGCTGGACGCAACCCTGGAGCCCGGGTTCGCGCCCGAGACCCGCCCGTACACGCCGCACCTGACCCTGGCACGTGCCGAACCGCCCCTGGAGGTCCCTCCGGCGTTCGCCGAGACGGTGCTCGAGCCCGTGCCGGTGCGGATCGAGGCCGTGACGCTGTTCCGGAGCCACCCGGGGCGGCCGGTGCCGCGCTACGAGCCCTTGGCGACCTGGCCACTGAGGGGATGAGTGGCGGCTGCTTGCACCCGAACACCTGTTCGAGTAGCGTTCGGCCGGTCCGCACGCCGAATGACAGGGGTGTAAGTTATGTCAGACGCAGGGGCTACGGTCCTCGAACGCTCGTCAGGCTCGCTCGCCCGATCCTCCTCCGGGCAGGGCAGGGATCGGAAGGAGGATCGCGTGGATCGCGACAAGATGCTCGACGTCACGCTCCAGCAGATCGAGAAGCAGCACGGCAAGGGCGCCGTGATGAAGCTGGGAGAGCACCCGATGAATTCGGGCATGGGCGTGATCCCCACCGGATCGCTCGCGCTCGACATCGCGCTCGGCATCGGCGGCATCCCGCGGGGCCGCATCCTGGAGGTCTTCGGGCCGGAGGGCTCGGGCAAGACCACGGTGTGCCTGCACATCATCGCGGAGGCGCAGCGCGCCGGCGGCATCGCGGCGTTCATCGACGCCGAGCACGCGCTCGACCCCACGTACGCCCGCGAGCTCGGCGTCAACATCGACGAGCTGCTCGTCAGCCAGCCCGACTCCGGCGAGCAGGCGCTCGAGATCGCCGACATGCTCGTGCGTTCCGGCGCGCTGTCGCTCGTCGTGATCGACTCGGTCGCGGCCCTCGTGCCGCGTGCCGAGATCGAGGGGGAGATGGGCGACTCGCACATGGGCCTGCAGGCGCGCTTGATGTCGCAGGCGATGCGCAAGCTCGCCGGCTCCCTGTCCAAGTTCGACACCAGCGCGATCTTCATCAACCAGCTGCGCGAGAAGATCGGCGTGATGTTCGGCAACCCCGAGACCACCACCGGCGGCCGGGCGCTGAAGTTCTATTCGTCGGTGCGGCTGGACGTGCGCAAGATCGAGAACCTGAAGGACGGCACCGAGGTCGTGGGCTCGCGCACCCGGGTGAAGGTCGTGAAGAACAAGGTCGCCCCGCCGTTCCGTCAGTGCGAGTTCGACATCATGTACGGCAAGGGCATCTCGAAGGAGGGCTCGCTGCTCGACGTCGGCGTCGACCTCGAGATCATCAAGAAGTCTGGCGCCTGGTTCACCTACGAGGGAGAGCAGCTGGGTCAAGGGCGTGAGAACGCGAGAGCCTTCCTGGCCGAGCACGTCGACGTCCGTGACGAGATCGAGCGGAAGGTGCGGGAGGCGGTCGGCCTGAGCGGGTTCACCGAGGAGGACGACCAGCCGATCGTGATCGAGCCCGATCTCGTGATCGAGGACCAGCCGGCGCCGAAGGCGACCGCGGGGGCGAAGGACTAGGCGGGTGGGGGGCCGGCCCCGGGCCGCGGCGGCCCCGCCGAAGGACGTCCACGAACGAGCCCTGGGTCTCCTCGCCGTGCGTCAGCGGAGCCGCCGCGAGTTGCAGCGGAGGCTCCTGCGGGCCGGCTTCCTCCCCGAGCAGGTCGATCCGGAGCTCGGCCGGCTGGAGGCCGTCGGGCTGCTCGACGACGAGGCCTTCGCGCGGGCCGTCGCCGAGCAAGGCTTCGGGGCCAAGAAGCAGGGGCGGCGAGCCGTGGCCGTGAAGCTCGCGGCGGCGGGTGTGGCCACCGAGACCGCGGGGGCCATCCTGGACGAGCTCGGCGGCGGAGAGCGAGAGCGGGCCCAGGAACTCGCCGACGCCCGCGCGGCCCGTCTGCGCGGACTCCCACCCGATCGCGCCTACGCGCGGTTGGTCGGCCTGCTCGC
>Ga0187785_10000057_pt1 | contig 39595 bp, 39 predicted proteins | sample 0815_BV2_4_20_MG_FD_132466 | JGI IMG/M metagenome (GOLD analysis project Ga0187785, IMG submission 132466) | Tropical peat soil microbial communities from peatlands in Department of Meta, Colombia - 0815_BV2_4_20_MG | ecosystem: Environmental > Terrestrial > Soil > Wetlands > Peat | place...
CAACGGCATCGGCACCACCAACCTTGATGCGCTCAGCGTCACCAAGCTGAGCACGACGCAGGTCGGCGGTCTGACCACCACCACGTTCGGCAAGCTGACGGCGGCGCAGATCGGGGCGCTGACGGTTGCTGAGATCGCGGTGTTGTCGGTCGGGCAGGTTGGTCAGTTGACGACAACGGAGATCACTGCACTCACCAGCACTCAGGTCGGCGGATTGACAAGCACCCAAATCAACGGTCTGACGACGCCCAAGTTTGATGCGCTTACCAGCACCACGGGTATTCCGTCGATCAGCGTGGCCGCCATCGCCGGTCTGACAACCACTGAGATCAGCTCGTTGACAACGACGCAGGGTAATGCATTCACGACAACGCAGATCGGGGCAATGACGATCGCTCAATTGGATGCCTTGGTAACCCTCGTGGGATAGTAAGTTAGTCCGCAAGACGTGCCTTGGGCCCTGCTTTGGGTCCGGGGCAGCCCGAACTGGGCGTACTGTAGCGTAGCGTATCGCGTTTCCTGAAGCGGCCTTGACGGCCGAATCGCGTTCGCACCATCAACGCTAATAGGACGTCGTCATGCCGCCCGAGCCAGTCGATTTCAAAACCGCGACGGAGTTACTTAAAGAGTCGATCCGTCAGGCGATAAGCCGTGAGCTCTCGATCGCCGATCTAATCAACTGCGCGACACAGTTAGATTCCTCCGGGCATAAGCAGTTCGTCGCCGAACTATACAAAACCTGGATTGCGCATAATTCAGGCGACAGCCTGTTGCATGCGGCGTATTTCAATTTTGCTGTTGTGCTCGCCGATCTCGGCGACCGACCAGGCGCCATAAACGCTCTGCAAGAGTGCGTCCGGCTGAAACCGGACTTCTATGCAAGTTATATAAATCTTGGCCGTCTCTTTGAGGATAGTGGGCAACCCGGCGCGGCCGTGTCTCAGTGGCTAAAGCTTGTTCAAAATCTTGCCGTCGTTAATGGCGAAACTGTCGCTCACAAAATTTCGGCGCTGGAACAGATTGCTCGTGTTTTGGAGAGTGCAAACAGTGATGCACCTGCGGAAGATGCCCTCAGGCAAAGCCTGGATATCAATCCGCACCAGACCAAAGTTCTGCAACATTGGATTTCGTTGCGGCAGCGACAGTGCAAATGGCCCGTAATTGCCGAATGGGATCGTGTCAGCCGAAAAGATCTGTTGACCGGAATATCGTCGCTGTCACTGCAATGCCTCGCCGACGATCCGTTGTTCCAGTTGGCAAAGGCGTACCACTACGGAAAAACCGTGATTGGTATGCCGAAAGCTGCGCTGCATTCGCTGGTCGGGAAGCCTGATCCCGACAAACTGCGGATAGGCTACGTCTCGTCCGATTTGCGCGAGCACGCTGTCGGATTTGCCATGACCGACGTCATCGAGCAACACAACCGCGAAAATTTTACAATCTTCGCCTACTATTGCGGCATAAATCGCACCGACGCCACGCAACAGAGGATCATGAGCGCGGTCGACCATTGGGTTGACGTCAACGGCTTGGACGACGATCAGGCGGCGGCTAAAATCGCAGCAGACGGAATCGACATTCTCATCGACTTGAATGGGTATACGAAGGATGCGCGTACCAATGTATTTGCGCGGAGACCGGCGCCGGTCGCAGTGAACTGGTTCGGCTTTCCCGGCACGATGGGGACTCCCTATCACCACTACATCGTCGCCGACTCCAAAATCGTGCCGCCTGAGAATGAAATTTGTTTTTCTGAAAAAGTGCTCCGGCTGTCGTGTTATCAGCCCAATGACCGCAAACGAGTCGTAGCCGAGCAACGTCCTTCGCGTGCCGATGTCGGACTACCAGAAAACAAATTTGTCTTTTGCTCGTTTAACGGCATGCACAAGACAACGGCGCGCACCTTCCGGCGCTGGATGATGATTCTAGGCAGCGTCCCGGACAGCGTGCTTTGGTTGCTGAGTGCCACGGATGAGGCCAATGAGCGGCTGCGGGAGGCTGCAGTTGCGTCCGGGATTTCACCGGACCGCATCGTGTTCGCCAAGAAACTGCCTAACGCCGAGCATCTCGCGCGCTATCCACTTGCAGATTTGTTTCTCGACAGCAGCCCTTATGGGGCCCACACGACGGCGGCGGATTCTCTCTGGATGGGTGTTCCGATCGTCACTTTTGCCGGAAGAACATTTGCTGCCAGGGTTTGTGCGAGCGTTGTACATGCGGCCGGAGTAGGGGAACTCGATTGCTCCACGCCGGAAGCATATATGGCGAAAGCAGTCGAGCTCGCGCATAACCCGGAAAAGCTCGCCGCAATAAAGGCGAAACTTGTCGCGGGACGCGATAGCTGTCTGCTTTTCGATACACCGCGACTTGTCCGTGACCTTGAAGATCTGTACCGGCAAATGTGGAGCGACTTCAGACGCGGCGCGTTGCCGGTGCCAGATTTGCGCAATCTGGATGTCTATCACGAGATCGGCCTGGGCCTCGATCTCGAAAGTATTGATACGCTTTCCGACGATTCCTATGCTTCGCTTTATAGAGAAAAGCTTGAGGCACGGCACAATTCTTATCCGATCCATACGGACGGTCGTTTGTGGCTTGAGGCCGGGAAGGAAAACCGTCCTCGCTTGGGCCTGGCGGTCGCCTAGGTCGTTCATCACCGCCGATCGGAAGCCTGCGCCCAGCAATTATGGCGCGGGTCGCCTCGCATCAACGTGATAGATTGGTGATAAGAAGTTGAATGGCATTTATGCGCAATATCTCTATTTTTGGGGTGTCGAGCGATGGCTTGTAGGTGCGCAAATAGAGGATCGATAAAAGCATGAACCGGCGTGCTCTACTGGCTGGCTGTACCGCACTTTCGGCGTTCGCTTTCATCAGCCGATTTGGCATGGCAGGACCTATGACCACCACCGAAACGATCGACTTCCGCAAACTTTCCGATATGGATTGGCGCCAGCGCCTTACGGCGAACCAGTATATGATACTGCGTCAACATGGCACCGAGCGTGCCGGGAGCAGCCCGCTTAACAAAGAAAAACGCAAGGGAACATTCACTTGCGCCGGCTGCGATTTGCCGCTGTTCTCATCAGATACAAAGTTCGAGAGTGGGACCGGTTGGCCCAGCTTTTATCAGCCGCTGAGCAACGCTGTAGAGACGACGACGGACCGCTCATTTTTTATGACTCGCACGGAGGTGCATTGTGCGCGCTGTCTCGGTCACCTTGGTCACGTGTTTGACGACGGACCACCGCCAACGGGACTGCGTTATTGCATGAATGGAGTTGCGCTGAAGTTTGTGCCGCAGGCCGCATCTGCTTCTTGACCGGCCGGCAAAATCTGCCGCGTTGGCGGCAGAAAGAACCGAGAGCGGCGATCCACCCGGGTCGCCATTTCCTTATAAGGCATTGATTCAGCTTATTTAATTCTGTGGCACATAGCTTGCCACGGACTGTCCGCGAATTTGTTTTTGGAGCCCCGGCCGGGGCGAAGTGTGTCTCGTTTGCGGAGATGAAGTCATGGGTTTGTTCGACGCTCTTACGACCGCCGTCAGCGGTTTGAATGCGCAATCCTTCGCTATGCAAAACATATCCGGCAACATCGCGAACTCTCAGACGACTGCCTACAAAGGCATCGACACCAGTTTCGAGGATCTCATCCCGGGAGATTCCGTACCGACGCGCCAAATCGCCGGCGGCGTAATCGCGAATTCCCGCGCTACGAACAACATTCAGGGGACCATTCAAAGTACAAAGTCCACTACAGATATGGCGATCAATGGCAATGGCTATTTCGTCGTGCAAGCGCCGACCGGTTTCAACGGCAATCAGCCGCTGTTTGGAGGCATCGACAGCTATACACGTCGCGGCGATTTCCAGCTGGACGCGAATGGCTATCTGGTCAACGGCGCCGGCTATTTCCTTGAAGGCATTCCAATCGATCCCACGACGGGCAACCCGGTTGGCAGTGTCGCCGCTCCTTTGCAGTTCCAGGGAAATTTTTTGCCTGCGAGCGCAACGAGTCAGGTGAACTATGGGATAAACCTCCCGTCAAATCCGGCTACGAACGCGTTCACCGCTACGACTCCGAACTCCGAACTTCTCAATCCCACAGACTTCGGCACCGATCCAACCGTTGCCGGAACAGGAACCGTAGTTGGAAGTGACGTATCAACCTTCGTCAATGAATCGATCGATGGCGGCTCTGTAACAATTTATGACCCAATTGGTACGCCAGCGAACCTTCAAATGAGATGGGCCAAGACCGACAGCGTCGCTGCCGGCGGCACGGACACCTGGCAACTATTCTATCAGACAGACTCGACGGCAACCGGCGCGCAGGTCGCCTGGCAGAACGCCGGGGTCAATTTCACATTCGATTCAACCGGGCAACTAAACCCGCCGGTCACCAACATTGCGCTTAACGGTGTGACGATCAACGGTACGGCGCTCGGCAATATTACGATAAACAGTCCCACGGGCGGCATCACGCAATTCGCCAACGTGAGTGGCGTAGCGACCGTCAACAACTTGCAGCAGAACGGCTATGCGGCGGGTCAGCTGAACTCGATCGCAGTGAGCGACGCAGGCAATATCATTGGTACGTTCTCTAACGGGCAAAACGTCGCGCTCGCGCAAGTCCCCTTGGTCCACTTTAACAGCCCTAACAATCTCAAGGCTCTTGACGGCGGTGCCTATCAGTTGACGAACGAATCCGGTCCGGCGATCGCGGGCTCATCGGGCAAGATCATCGGACAGTCGCTGGAAGCTTCGAATACCGACATCGCAACTGAGTTCACAAAGCTGATCGTGACGCAGCAGGCCTATTCGGCCAACACCAAGGTAATCACGACCGCGAACCAGATGTCGCAAGACCTGTTGAATGTGATTCGATAGTAGCCCGTGAGCGCCGGGCATGATCGCAGCGTGATCGGGATCGGCACATGAGTCTGACGCAAGCGCTCAACTCCGCGCTGTCTGGCCTGCAAGTCACCCAGGCCAACATTGCGATGGTGGCGGGTAACGTCGCCAACGCCGATACACCGGGCTACACGCGCAAGGTCGTTAATCAGATTGCAACTGGCGAGAATACAAGCGTTGGCGTTCGTGTCAGCGACATCCAGCGCGAAATTGATCTATATGTGCAGCGACAACTGCGTGTCGAAAACGCCGGGGCTTCGTACGCCGATACGCGCGCGGACATGTATTCGCAGTTGCAGAACCTATATGGCCAACCGGGCTCGAGCACTTCGTTAGAGTCGGTTTACAATAACTTCACGTCCGCCCTGCAGGCACTTTCAACCAGCCCGGATGACCCCGGGGCACGTACCGCTGTCATCAGCAGCGCACAACTGCTGATGCAACAACTCAATCAGATGAGTGGCAACGTCCAGGCGTTGCGCGCGAACGCAGAGCTTGGAATCGCCGATGCCGTAAACAAAGCCAATAATGCGATGAGCCAGATCGCTGCGCTCAACCAGCAAATCGCTGCTTCGACTCCTGGCGACAGCGCCACTGCGACCCTTATGGATCAACGCGACTCCTATATCGACCAGCTGTCGCAGCTAATGGATATCAATGTGGTGCAGGGCGACCGCGGGCAGGTTGGCATCTTCACCAACTCGGGTGTTCAACTGGTTGGTGCACAAGCGGGACAATTGAGCTTTGACGCTGTAGGCACCATTACACCAGCCTCACAGTGGAGCCCGAATCCTTCGCAACGGGGCGTTGGCACCATAACGCTTATTCCTCCTGACGGTGCACCGGTTGATCTGATCCAGGATCACGCGATCCGGTCCGGAACCATCGCAGCTTATCTGTCGATGCGTGACCAGGACCTGGTTCAAGCACAGAATCAGCTCGATGCCCTTGCCGCGGGCATGGCGTCAGCACTTTCGGACAAGACGACTGCAGGCACGCCGGTCTCTCCACTGCCGCAAAGCGGCTTCGACATCGATATTGGCAGCCTATCGGCCGGCAACACGATCACGATCAACTACACGGACTCATTGACAAATACGCCGCATACCATGACGCTGATGCGGGTGGACGATCCGTCGGCTTTGCCGCTGTCCAACGCCGCGACTGCAAACGCAAACGATACAGTATTCGGCATCGATTTTTCGGGTGGGATGGGATCGGTCATCGCGCAGATCAACACCGCACTCACCGGAACGGGAATGACGGCTTCGAATCCGGCCGGAAATACGCTTGAAATTCTCGACGACGGTGCAGGTAACACAGTCGATGTGAATGCGGTCTCCGCGACAGCTACAGTCACGTCGCTCACGGGCGGAAGTGCAGAACTTCCGCTGTTTACGGACGGGTCAAATCCCTACACGGGTGCGATAACCGCCCGTGGTTCCGAAAGCCTCGGCCTGGCACAGCGGATTGCGGTCAACCCTGCCGTCGCGGCCGACCCATCCTCTCTCGTTGTCTTTCAGACCGGCACAGCCGCAGGTGACAGTACGCGGCCGGATTTTATCTATCAGCAGCTCACTGGCGCATCGCTGACGTTTTCACCCAACACAGGAATCGGTACCACTACGGCGCCCTTTACCGGGTCACTCACCACTTATCTGCGTCAGGTTATCAGCCAGCAAGGCGAAGCGGCGACTTCCGCCAGCAACCTCAAGCAGGGCCAGGATGTGGTGCTCAATGCGTTGCAACAGCGTTTCAACGATACCTCAGGCGTTAACGTGGACCAAGAGATGGCGAACTTGCTCACATTGCAGAATTCCTACTCTGCCAACGCGCGCGTCCTTTCGGCGGTGAAGGATATGTTTGATACCCTGATCAATATGTGAGGAAGACATGAGCGTCTCATCAATCGGAGCTCAGTCGCAGCTTGCGATCCAGCAATTAACGCAGATGCGCGCGCAGTTTGACGATTTACAACGTCAGCTTAGCACCGGTCTGAAATCATCAACGTATGCCGGCCTCGGTATCGATCGCGGCGTTACGGTAAGTTTGAATGCTCAGCTGTCGGCGATTGGTGGGTTTGACAATACGATCGACAACGTCATGACGCGCATAAATCTTATGAACACTGCGCTCGGTAATATGACCGACATCACCAGCACAGTGAAGAGCGCGATGGTACAGGCTAACGGCGTCAGTGGAGGCAGCAGCGGTGCTGCCATTGCGCAGCAAACCGCACAATCTTCCCTTGATCAATTGCTTGGATTGCTGAATACCCAGGCCGGTGACCGCTATCTGTTTTCGGGCCGCGCCACAGATCAGCCGGCAGTAGAGACGCTCGACCACATTCTCAATGGCGATGGCACGCGTGCCGGCCTCAAGCAACTCATTGCCGAACGCAACCAGGCTGATCTTGGCGCCGATGGACTGGGCCGTCTGGTTATCAGTACGCCGTCCCCTACGTCTGTATCGTTGGCGGAGGATTCGACATCACCATTCGGCTTTAAACTGGCATCCATCACTACGAACGTGACCGGCGCTACCGTGTCTACGCCGAGTGGTTCACCCGCGTCGATGGGAATTGACTTCTCCGCCGTTCCAAATCCCGGCGAAACAGTCACTATGCGCTTCAATTTGCCGGACGGCACAAATGAGAACTTGACGCTCACGGCTACGACGGATTCGCCCCCCGGAGCGAATCAGTTCACAATCGGCGCTGATCCTACGGAAACGGCTTCCAATTTTCAGACGGCACTCACGACTGCGGTCGGACAGCTTGCCAGCACGTCATTGACAGCGGCGTCTGCCGTCGAGGCCTCCAGCAATTTCTTCAATGCCGACGCCAGCAACCCGCCGCAACGCGTGGGCGGTTCGCCGCCATTTTATGCCGCGACAGGGATGGTCGCCGGGACAGCTGCCAATACAGTGATCTGGTACACAGGCGAGACGGGCACCGATCCGGCGCGTTCGACCGCTACGGCACAAATTGATCCGTCACTATCAGTCTCATACGGCGCCCGTGCCAACGAGGACGCCATTCGCACACTCGTGCAGAATGTCGCGACGCTTGCAGCGGTGACGATTTCGCCAAGCAATCCCAACGGCGTCGCATTAAGCAGTGCGTTGGACCAGCGCTTGACCGTCAATCTCGGCGCGCCTGGTACCCAGACAATAACTGATATCGAAGCCGACCTCGCTACAGCGCAGACGTCCCTGCAAGCGGCGAAAACCCGGCATCAGCAGACCAGTACGACCTTGAACGATTTCCTCCAGCAAATCGAGGGCGTATCGAATGAGGATGTTGGAGCGCAGTTGCTCACGCTCCAGACGCGAATGCAGGCCTCGATGCAGGTTACTTCGATGCTGTTCCAGACCAGCCTGGTCAATTATCTTAAATAGTTGAATCAGAAGAGCAGTCGCTCAAGGCGTTTGCCAGAAAAAAACCGCGGCCAGGCCGCGGTCTTTTTTTTGCGAATTTTAGATGTCGCGCTCAGGCGCGGCCGAGCAGTCCTGCAGCCAGCTCACGATTGATGGTGATGAGTGAGCCAAGGCTTTCAGGCCGGGGGTCGGCCATGATTGCCAACGTGTGATTGAAAACGAAGAGTCCTAGGTTCGCGACATTTTGTCGAACGCCAGGCGGCAGCGGGTTCTCTGGGCTGGTCGCAGATGACACGAAGATCGACCAAAGCCTGCGGTTATAAACGAGCGCCGCATCCAGCTCTGACCACCTGTCATCCCAGCCATCAAGAATCGCCTGTAGCCGGGCAGCTGCATTCAGCAGCAAGTCGGCTTCCAACTCACGCGGTTTTGCGATCTGCTTGGCGACCGCGTCGTAGGTTTGTGCCGCGTGTTGCATGATCAATCAGCTCCTTTTCGTAAGCAATGAGGGCCTTGGCGCTCTTGAGCGCCTTGTACATTTCACCGGCTAGGATGTGATTGCTGACCGCCGAGATGTGTGGCCAGGCGCTCGGCGCGGACTGCACGAGATCGCGCATCAGCAAGAAGTAGGTTTCATGGTGAAGCCGAGGATCGCGCGCGGTATACATCAGCTGGACAACGAGATAGATCCGTTTGGCTGGCGTATTCGCCTGCTGCGCGGTCATGATGTCTTTTTCGCGCAGGATCGGTGCATCGCCCTCTATGAGCAATCGAGTGCGCTGGGTGCCGTTGGTGACCAGGGAATCGCCGAGAATAAAGCGTTCGCCGGCTTTCAGCTCGACTTTGAGACCCATTTGATGCCGCTCCTTGCGGCCGCCTGGTGCACCTGGCGCGGCGAACGGTGCGTCGCCGCGGCCGCGTTAGGAGAAAGCGCTTATTGGAACAGTCGCAACACGTTCTGATCGGCTTGCGAGGCCAGTGACAGTGCTGTGGTCGAGAGCTGCTGGCGGGTCTGCAAAGCGAGCAAATTCGCGCCTTCTTCGTTGCTGTCGGCAAGCGTGAGACTGTCAGCGCCGGATTGCAGCGTGTTGACCATTGCCTTGGTGAAGTCCTGGCGGATCTGCACGGTCGACAAATTGGCGCTCAGTGACTGAGCCTGGGACCGCAATGTCGTTAGCGCGGTCTTCAGATTGTCACTCGCTGCCTGAATGTCGGCGGTGCCCGCCCAGCTGTTCTGTGAACCATTGATCGCCAGATCGCCGGCAGTGGTGTCATTGAAGGATGAAACGACCACACTTGACGTAGCATCTGGGTTCATCGTGATTGTGAGATCGTTGCCCCCAAGCAGATTGATGCCATTGAACCCGGAATCGCCAGCGAGCTGATCGATCTGCGGCAGCAACGCGTCGAATTGGCTTGCGAGCGTTGCACGTACGGTCGTATCTGCAGTCTGTTGCGCTTGGCTGGTAAGCGCCTGCATCGACTGAACCAGCTTGGTTATTGCTGAAATACCGTTGTTGGCCGCTTGAATTGTATTGATGCCGTTAGACATCGCGTCCAGCAGAGAATTGAGGTCATTGGCGCGCACAGACAGGCCTTGAGCGGTGAAAAAGTTGATCGGATTGTCCAGCGCTGAATTGACCTTCTTGCCAGTGGCGAGCCGGGTCTGCGTCTGCGTGATCAGATCCGACGTCTGCTGCAATTGCAGAAGATTGGAACGAACACCGGGGGACAGTACAATGTCACTCATGGCAAACTCCTTGCCTGCTTAGGGCCAAATCGCTTAGCGCCAATAATGAAACGTTAGGGTTGATAGACAGTTAAAACTAAAAATTAAGAATTGATTAACCACGATGGCGAAGCGAATAAAAAAACGGCGGCCCGAAGGCCGCCGTTTTATTCGTTGGGAATGCGACTTATTGGAACAGACGCAACACGTTCTGGTCGGCCTGCGAGGCCAACGACAGCGCTGTGGTGGACAGCTGCTGCCGTGTCTGCAAGGCAAGCAAGTTCGCGCCTTCCTCGTTGGAGTCGGCGAGGGTGAGGTCCGAAGAGCCAGTCTGCAGTGTATTGATTGTCGCCTTCGTGAAATCCTGGCGGATCTGCACGGTGGACAAGTTTGCACTGAGGGTCTGGGATTCCGACCGCAGCGATGTGAGCGCGTTGGTTAGGTTGGTACTGGCGGTAGAAATATCACCAGCGCCGGCCCAGCTGTTGGTCGCAGTGGCGATACTCAATGGCGCCGCGGTGGCGTCAGTGTAGTCCACGCCGACCACGCTGGTGGTTGAATTGCCCGTTTCGTCGAGGGTGACGGTCAGGGTATCGCCGGCGAGCAAGTTGACGCCATTGAAGCCCGAGTCGCCAGCCAACTGGCCGATCTGGGTTACCAGCGCGTCAAACTGCGAGGACAAGGTCGCCCGAACGCTGGTGTCGGTCGTTTGATTGGCCTGGCTGGTCAGCGCTTGCGCGGATTGCACCAGCTTGGTGATTGCCGTGATGCCATTGTTCGCCGCCTGAATCGTATTGATGGCATTGGACATGGAATCCAGCAACCCGCTGAGGTCGTTGGCGCGATTGTCGAGGCCTTGAGCGGTAAAAAAGTTGATCGCGTTGTCGAGCGCCGAGTTGACCTTCTTTCCGGTGGCCAACCGGGTCTGCGTCTGCGTGATCAGGTCTGAAGTCTGCTGCAATTGCAGCAGGTTCGACCGCACGCCTGCGGATAGAACGATGTCAGACATCTTACGTACCTTTCTGGTCTAATTGCCGTACTGGCGTTACACATGTGTGATCCAGTGGATCGGGAAATTCATCGCACAATCCCGCCAACGGCCCGTAAAAGTTCATGGTTAATGAGTTATCGCGGAGTTACGGCCGTGGCCGCTATTTGCCAGGGGCGCCAAACTGCGCACAGCGCAGGGGTGCCCGGGGCGAACACACGTGGTTAGCAAGTTGCTAACATTCAGAATCTGTTAATTTGTTCGCTGTACTTTTCTTGTAGTTCGAATTGCGTTTGCCGGCATGACAGTTATCAGCGCGTCACTCAACCAAGCCAGCCTGTTTCTGAGCGCGGACTCCGCGTCAAACTGGCTGAATAACGCGCTCACTTCCATCCAGAATCAGGGCAATGAGGGCGGCCTGCTGGGCATGCTGCAAAATTCTGGCGGTAATGGCAGCATCAGCTCGTTTCTCGGCTCCAGCGCGACTACGGCAAGCCAATTTGCTCTGATTTCGCAAAACAGCGTCACCAACACGTCCAGCCTTGTCGCGCAGATAGCCGCGCAGAATGCGCAGCAGGCAAATTCGCAGAAGCTGCAGGACTCAATTGATTCTCTGTCGGCATCGCAACAAATGGTTCAGCCGACAAACGTGCTCGATCCCACCATTTTTTTCGCAGATGGATCGACGCTTGATACCAACAGCAACATCCTGACAATGTCGGATGGCACACAAATCGATACGACGACCGGGGCAAAAGTCGTTGATACGTCTTCGTTGATCCAGATGGCGAACGGCGCCTACCTCAACACGGCAACCAATGTCCTCACCATGCCCGATGGTAGCCAGATCGACACGGTGACAGGTTTGAAAGTTTCAGTGACGGCATGACTTTTTCGCGGCCGTCCATCACGGGCCGCAACGGCTTCCGACAGACGACGTGCTAGAGCGTCCGGCTCACCGCCAGGGGAGGGCTTGCTTTGCTGCTTGGCGGTTGCGCGCGGCCAGAGGCGCCATAAGTCGACGGCGCTTGTTTCCGAGCAAGCTCGCCGGACACGCCACGTATGATCCCTTCCGAAACGGCATGTGCGGTTGCCAGTACGGTCAGATTGGTCCGTAGCAAGTTTTGCAAGGTGTCATGCCGTCGTCGCAGACGATCGAGCGCCTCGGGCGCCAATTGCGCAATGGCATTCCTGGCCGCTTTTACGTGCTCGCTTTCGGTGGCGTAGAGGCGGGCACACTCAGTTTTGGTCCCGCCCAGACTCATCGCGTCGCGAAGCCGTCCGGCGCGAACGCGTGCCGTCTCTTCGGTTACGGCTTGCTCCAGTTGGTCCATCGTTTTTTCCAGGCTTGCGAGCGCCTTCTCAGCCTCGTTCGCGTTGGTAATGGGTGGCCTCGCGTTGGACGAAGTCATGAGTTTGCCTCTTGCCGCGCCATCAGCGTCCGATAGACCTGATCAGCGATTCCTATTCCGCCTGCTTTGGCGAACGATTTGGCGTATTCGTCAGTGAGCATTGAGCGCCAGACGCCGGATGCACCACTGCCGCCAAATGGACCTTCGCCGCTGATGCCGGTGAACATGTGCTGAAACATTGAATTGAGAAATACGGCTTCGAAATCCTGTGCCGCCGCGCGCGCCTTCGTTTGCTTCGTCAAATTGAGTTTGCCCGGCTCTCTGCTGTTTGTGAGAAGATCGAGCGGGTTCGGACCCGGACTGGGGAGGACCAATGCGCTTGCCATCACATCACCTCGATATCTGCCTGAATTGCTCCCGAGGCCTTGATCGCCTGCAAGATCGCGATCAGATCGCGCGGACCGATGCCCAAAGCATTGAGACCGTCGACCAGCTGCTGCAATGACACGCCCTCTCTAACCACCGCGAGTTTCTTACCGTCCTCTTGCACACCGATCCGGGTACGAGGGACCACTCTGGTGGTGCCGCCGCGTGTAAACGGTAACGGCTGACTCACTTCCGGCGTTTCGCTGATGGTGACTGTTAAATTGCCTTGTGCGACCGCCACCATCGAAACCCGCACATCTCGGCCCATGACGATGATGCCGGACCGTTCGTCGATGATGATCTTGGCCCCAAGATCCGGTTCGATTTGCAGCTGTTCGACTTCGGTCAGCAGCGAGACCACGTTGCCGCGGTATTGTTGCGGAACGGTGATTCCAACCGTCGAGGGATCCAGCGGTTCGGCTGTCGGTGCTCCAATATAATCGTTGATCGCGGCAGCGATGCGCTTTGCGGTCGTGAAATCGGGGTTACGCAAAGCCATCCGTAGCTGACTTAGGCGGTTCAGGGTGAACTCAATCTCGCGCTCGATCAGAGCTCCGTTGGCGATACGACCGACTGTCGGAACGCCGCGCGTGATCTTGGCGGCGTCACCTTCGGCCTGGAAGCCGCCGATCGCCAATGACCCTTGCGCCACCGCATAGACGTTGCCGTCGGCACCGAGCAGCGGTGTTACCAGCAGGGTGCCGCCCTGCAGGCTTTTCGCATCGCCCATGGCGGAAACCGTCACGTCGATACGAGTTCCTTGTGTACCGAACGCCGGCAGGTTGCTCGTCACCATCACTGCGGCGACGTTGCCAGTTCTGATCGTCTGGCCGCGGATGTTGACCCCGAGCCGCTCCAACATCGCTGTGAGCGACTGCTTCGTGAAAGGGATGTTGTTGAGGGTATCGCCTGTGCCGTTTAATCCGACCACCAAACCGTAGCCGATCAGCTGGTTCTGGCGCACGCCCTCGATATTGGCGAGGTCCTTGATGCGCGAGGTCGCCCCGGCGTTCACCGGGATACACAGGGCCAAAACCACCGCCAAGCATGCGGCCTGCAAAGTCCTCGTCATCACTGCTCCCCAATGTGACGTTTGACTGCGAAGACTATGCGAACACTGTGCCAACGGTGGTGCGCTACCCAAGACTCTGGCAGCGCTAAGATTTTTCTATCACCGCTAAATATTGCCCGCTCGAACGACCGGCACGAACGCTCCTTGGCGGCAATTTTTGCCGGCTTATTTACCGTGGATTAACCATACCGGCTCAGGCTCAAGGTATTCGGGAACCGATCCGTCTTTCGGTGGGGACCAATCGCGATGCGCATATACGGGCCGAACGGAACCGCTCTTGCGGCAACGCCGACCGCAGCCCGCCGGACTGGAGGCGGATCGTTCACTGTCAGCGAGCAGGAAGCGCCGAGAAATTCGACTTCCACCGGGGCATTGCGTTCGATATCGACGCTCGACGCACTGATCGCCCTCCAAGGGGTTGATGACCCGACCGAGCGCAAGAAGAGGGCGGTCGCCAAGGGCCGCAACGCCCTTGATGTGCTCGATACCCTCAAGCTCGGGCTCCTGGATGGGAGCATTGACCAGTCGACCGTCGGGCGCCTGAAGGTCGCATCGGAAGGCCTGGCCGATACGTCAGGGGATGCGGGGCTCGATATCGTATTGGGCGAGATTGACTTGCGCGTCGCGGTCGAGCTCGCCAAAGCAGGGGTACGCTAGTCGTAGCCCGGCCCCGCGAATGCCGAGAATCGCCCGAAGTCATTGAACTGTCATTAAAATTTGACCTATCGCGCGGCCTTACTCGCATATTGTCCCCCGCTGGGGGGACGTATATAAGCCTGCCGCGCGAGGGAGCGACGCACGCACCCAAGAACAAAAGAAACCGGGAGTAGGTGGGATGCTGGCCAAGACCAAGAACTATCGGCCGACCGACAAAGAGCCGTTCATGAACGAGCGCCAGCGCGAATATTTCCGCGTGAAACTGCTCGCTTGGCGGGAAGACATTCTCAAGGAAGCCAAGGAAACATTGCAGCATCTTCAGGAAGAAAATCAGAATCACCCCGACCTTGCGGATCGCGCTTCTTCTGAGACTGACCGGGCGATTGAATTGCGCGCGCGGGATCGGCAGCGAAAACTGATCGCCAAGATCGACGAAGCGCTTACACGCATCGATGATGGCACCTACGGCTATTGCGAGGAGACCGGCGAGCCGATCTCTCTGCGCCGGCTGGAAGCCCGTCCGATCGCGACCTTGTCTGTTGAAGCGCAGGAACGGCACGAACGGCGAGAGCGCGTTTACCGCGACGACTGAACAATCGATATTCAGTTTTTGAATAATAATGCCCGGCTTTTTCGCCGGGCATTGTTATTTGCTCTTCAAAAACTCGCGGCCTCCGACCGGGGAGCAGCCGGAGGCCGCGTCGTTAACGCCGTCTCACGCTCGCGCGATGCGAAAACGGCGCGGGAGCTACAAACTTACGCCACTCACTAGAACGGCAGCAGTACATCAAACACTTGTTCGCCGTAACGGTTCTGCTGCATCTCGGTAATCTGACCACGCCCACCATACGCAATGCGAGCCTGTGCGATCTTGGTCGAGTCTATGGTGTTGTCACTCTCGATGTCCTCTGGCCGTACGATTCCCGCAACGATCAACTCGCGCACCTCGAAGTTGACGCGGATTTCTTGTTTCCCCTCAATTACCAAATTGCCGTTCGGCAATACTTGCGTCACCACGCCGGCAACATTGGTCTGCAATGCTTCTGTCCGCTGGACGGAGCCTTTCCCGTCCTGCGTGGTGTTGGAATCTGCGGTGAAGATGCGCGTCGGCACAGGCGTGTTCATGATCGGCACTTTCGGCTTGCCGAAGAAATTAGTGATACCCGAGTCTTCTGTCATTGCTCGACTACGTTTGGTTTCGTTGTCGATGTTTGCCTTGTCGGTGATGTTGACCTTCACCGTCAGGATGTCACCGATTTGATGCGCACGTTGATCCTTGAAGAAGGCGCGCGAACCGTTGCGCCATAGTGAATTCGGATTGTAGGCGGCTGGCTGTGCTGCCGGCATGGGCATCTGAACTGGTTTGTATCCCGGTCGCGTGGTTGGATTGTCGACGGACGTCAACGGCGGCTGTTGTCCGACCGATTTAAGTCGATCGATGTAGGCGCAGCCGTTTAGAAGAGCACTTGCGAGCGCGGCGAGAACCGCGTGACGCATAACCATGACAACTTTCATGACTTCGCTTTCACTAATAGACCACGGGACTGCATGAGCGTTGGAACTCAGTATTTAGCGTGGGGCGGCACTGGTGCTCTCTCTTGATGAATTGTTCGATGCGAGGCGCGGTGAGCCATTGCTCACGAGAACGCGACCAGGACCAATGATGGTGCCCTGTACCGTGCGCTTGGATTGTTCATTGAGGACGCTAATGACGTCGCCTTCGGCGCCACCGTCAGCGGCCTTGCCGCGTACGGTGACCATGATGCCCGGTACCTCATAGACCAAGGTCACTGTTTCATTGCGCTGAACGAGCTCGGGAGTCGTCAGATCAACGACGCGAAGCGGTCGGCCTGGTTGGAGGCTATTGCGTGCCGCGAAATTGACCGCCTGTTCCCGCTTTGTGATGACATCCCGGCCGATTTCAGCACGCGGCCGCCGATCCATCAGGACGTCTGCCTCCTTAAGGACGCCCCCACGCTCGATCACGCGCGTTACAGTCGCAACCTCAATCGTCGCGACCGCCCGGCCCGAGAGTCGTACGGCCGTACGCTTGCCCGCGCTTGCCGGAATTTCGAGCATCGCGTCGAAACGTCCACTACGTGCATCGAAGTCGATATGTGTGACACGTGGTGTGCCCACGGAAGAAGGCTCCACGTACATCACCTGCATGTCCCGCGTGAAATTCAGGACGATATCTTTCGTCGGACCGAGATCGAAACGCGACGAAAGCGCCCGGGCGACCACGTCTTCGACGTCTTTTGCCGGGATAGCACGGCTTGCGCGCGTAACGACCACGTCGCGTATGCCGGCGGTAGCCACGCCGATGAGCGCGTGCTTGCGAACGGCTTCAAGCACGGCATCGGCGGAAATCGTGCCTGTGGAGCCGAGATCCGGTGAACGGAATATGGGTACTGAAGCAACGATGCCGGAATTCTCGATGAGATCGCCGATCCGTACGATGTCGCCGGTGATGATCGCGTCTGATTTTAGTGTGGGCTGGGCGGCATCTTCCGCTTTGACGATCGTGCCCACTGCGGCGAGCACTACAAATGCGGCAAGAAATGAACGGATCATGACCAAACCTCATCTCATCAGGTTAGAGGTGGTGGAAAGCATTTGATCGGCCGCGGTGATGACCTTGGCGTTCATCTCGTAAGCGCGCTGCGCGGCAATAAGATCTGATATTTCGGTGACTGCCTCGACATTGGCTTGTTCGAGGTAACCTTGCTGCAGATTGCCGAAGCCTTCCGTCGTCGGGTTGCCGTTCTGTGGCGCTCCGGAAGCGGGAGTTTCCAGGTAGAGATTGTCGCCCATGCTTTGCAGGCCCGCCTTGTTGACGAAAATCGCTAGTTCAAGTTGGCCAACCTGGCTGGGTGTATTTGATCCGGGAACTGTTACAAACACCTGGCCCTGCGTGTTGACGGTGACTGCAGTTGCGTTCTGCGGAATGGTGATCCCAGGCTGCACGAGATTGCCTTGCGACGTTACCAGTCGGCCTTGCGCGTCGAGCTCGAATGAGCCGTCCCGAGTGTAGGCCGTGCGTCCATCGGGCAAGAGAATTTTGAAGAAACCCTCGCCACGTATGGCGAGATCAAAATCCTTGCTGGTCTGGGTCAGTTCGCCCTGGCTCATCAACCGGGGTGTGCCGGCGGTCTTGACGCCGGATCCCATCTCGATGCCGGCGGGAAGAATATTGCCCTGTGCGGAAGTCTGCGTGCCGACGCGGGTAACCTGTTCGTAAAGGAGGTCCTGAAATTCCGCGCGCTGGCGCTTGTAGCCGGTAGTCCGCATATTGGCGATATTGTTGGAAATGACCTGGACGTTAAGCTCCTGGGCCATCATCCCGGTCGCTGCAGTGTGAAGTGCTCGCATAAACTAATCTCCCGTCACCGGCGTTCAGCTCGGAACATCGGCAAGCTTCTCAATCGCCGTGCGCTGCAGATCGGCTTGTTGCGATAGCAAGTTGCTGATCTGCGTGTAGCTGCGCGTTACTTCGATCATGCGTGTCATTTCCATGACGGAGCGCACATTTGATTTCTCGATCGTGCCCTGCACGATACGAGAAGTCTTGTCGGTTTGTGGTGTGACGTTCGCCGGCGCCTTGAAGGTGCTGTTGCCATCCTTTAACAAGCGGCCGGGCTGATCGAAACGGACCACGCGAAGCTGGCCGCGTTGTGATTCAGTCGCGGTCGTATTTCCTTCGCCCACGCTGATCGTGCCGTCCTTGCTAATGGTGATATTGCGGTCTTTGGGTTGAAACGTGATGGGCCCGGATTCGCCCAATACCTGATAGCCTTCGCTGGTGACGAGCTCACCGTTGTTATTGATCTGCATCGCCCCGTTGCGCGTGTAGCGCTCACCGGCGGGCGTTTGCACTGCGAGAAATCCACGGCCGTCGATCGCAACGTCGAGTGGATTGCCGGTGCGTTCGAGCGGACCCTGACTGTGGTCGATCCAGGTAGCGCGGTCCTGGACAAAGCTTATTGGCCGGTCGGCAACCAAGAAGTTGTCGGCGGTCGCTGTTGGACTGATGTATTGCTCAAACACTGCGCCATCAGTCTTGAAGCCGGTGGTGTTCAGGTTCGCGATGTTGTTGGCGATCACGTCCAGTTCACGCGCGAGCGCGACCTGGGCCGACAGTCCGACCAGAAGTGCGTTCTGCATCGATAACTCCCCTTGCGATCGGGCAAGGCGGCCCTCCCGAGGCCGGTCCTGTCCGCATGCGACGCCACACGCTCTCCCAAGCCTGCGGCTGAAAGGGGGATTGCAGCCGTCGTGCCAAGTCGAAAATGCTAGGTGGATCAATTAGATATACAAAGACAAGCCGGGAGCTCTACGGGCAAAAACAACCCTTTGGGTCGCCGACCCGGCAAAAGATTCCGGCTGGCTGCGCGCAGGAAAGTATCTGTTAACCATACCAACCTACCTTCGAATTAAGGGGCGCGTGGGATCGCGCAGCCGCGGTGTTTCGCCAAAACGACGTCGCATGCTGTCCCGCCCAAATGTCGTGAACCGGGGTCATCCATGGCAGCCAAGGCGAAGCAGGCAGACGTCGAGGAAGAAGAAGACGACAAGTCCGGAGGTGAAAACGAGCAGCCTGCCGCAAAATCAAGATTTGCTTTTTTGAAATTCAAACTGCCATCGATGAAATGGATGATCATCGGTGGGGCCGGCCTTCTGGTGCTCCTCGGCGGCGGGGGTGGCGCTTATTTTTTCCTGAAGGGCTCCGACCACAAGGAAACACATGCCGCCGTCAAACCCGCAACGTTTGTTGACCTGCCCGATGTGCTGGTCAACCTGTCGAGCACGGGCGCGGACCGCACGCAGTACCTGAAGGTCAAGATCGTGCTTGAACTGCCGGACGCGACTCTGGTGCCGCAAATTCAACCACTGATGCCGCGGGTCATGGACGCCTTTCAGACCTACTTGCGAGAATTGCGCCCAACTGACCTGGATGGTTCTGCCGGCCTTTATCGCCTGAAGGAAGAATTGACGCGCAGGGTCAACGCCGCGGTCGCGCCCAACCGGATCACGGCCGTTCTGTTTAAGGAGATCGTCGTTCAATGACGACTCCATGAAATAAGATTGGCGACTCGAAACAATGGCGACAAAAGACCAAATCGATCAAGACGCACTGGCCGCAGAATGGGGTCTGGCGCTGGAATCGGATTCAAGTGCAGCTCAGGCTGGCGCGGAATCTCCTGCTGCTCCCGGCGCTGACGACCCTGCCGCACAATGGGCGTCGATGGTCGACGACACCGGCGGCCTGCAATCCGCCAAGGGCGGCGCCGAACGCATCCTCAATCAGGAAGAGATCGACAGTCTTCTGGGTTTTAGTCTCGCCGATGTCTCGCTCAACGACAATTCCGGGATCCGCGCCATCATCGATTCGGCGATGGTGTCGTACGAGCGGTTGCCGATGCTGGAGATCGTCTTCGATCGCCTTGTGCGGTTGATGACGACCAGTCTGCGTAATTTTACGTCCGACAACGTGGAAGTCTCACTCGACCGCATCACATCTGTACGTTTTGGCGACTACCTCAATTCGATTCCACTGCCGGCAATTCTGGCGGTCTTCAAGGCCGAGGAGTGGGACAATTTCGGGCTGGCAACCGTCAATTCCAGTCTGATCTATTCGATCATCGACGTGTTGCTCGGTGGCCGGCGCGGTCAGAGCACAATCCGCGTTGAGGGCCGACCCTACACCACGATTGAAACCAATCTGGTCAAGCGGATGATCGAGGTCGTGCTCGCCGATGCCGAACTCGCGTTCAAGCCATTGTCGCCAGTCAGATTCAATATCGATCGTCTCGAGACCAACCCGCGCTTTGCCGCGATCTCGCGGCCGGCCAATGCCGCGATCCTGGTGCGTTTGCGTATCGATATGGAGGATCGCGGCGGCACAATCGAATTGCTGCTGCCCTATGCCACGATCGAGCCCATACGCGCCGTCTTGCTGCAAATGTTCATGGGCGAGAAATTTGGCCGCGATCCGATCTGGGAAGGCCATCTCGCGACAGAAATCGGCCAGGCACAAATTGGCGTCGACGCGGTCCTTTACGAAGCCCGGCTACCGTTGCGGCGGATGATGGGTCTGAATGTCGGCGACACGTTGATGCTCGAGCTCAAGCCGGACGCGATGGTGACGGTGCGTTGCGGCGACATCCCGCTAACCGAAGGCCGCATGGGACGGGTCGGCGACCGGGTTGCGGTTCGTGTCGCGAAGCCACTTCGCAAGCCACGGACCACCTTCGCCATGTTCGAAAAAGCTGACGAGACAGCAACAACTACTGCATTGGAGGTGCCGTGAGCTCTCATTACGGTGTTCTGGTCGAGACCATGGTCTCGGTCCTGCTTCTACTCACGATTCTGTATTGCGTTCGTCTCAACAAGCAGCTTCGTCTGCTTAAAGCTGACGAGCAATCACTGCGCGCGACAATTTCGGAACTCGTGACTGCCACCGAGATCGCCGACCGCGCGATTAGCGGCCTGAAGATGACAATGCAGCAGGGCGAGCAGGCTTTGAGCGAGCGGCTGGAGCGTGGCGAAATACTTTCCGCCGAACTCGATCTGCATCTGACTGCGGGCAATCAACTATTGGCTAGACTGATACGCATTGCTGGCGTTTCGCGGCCACCCGGTGAGTCGCCCGCGATCCAAAATGCCAATGCCGTGGCTGCCGCAGCCCAGGCCTTCGCTGATCGTACGCGCTCTCGGTTGAGCGGTCAGGCTGCATGAACCGCTGGGCGCGAGATGTGCGGCTGATTCCGATCGTGCTGTTCGCCACGGTCAGCCTGCTCGTGCTCAAGATTTCCGGCTTGGTATTCGATGGCGGCTATACGTTAGCCGAGCGAATGCAGGCACGTTACAAGACCGAATTGCAAGTCACCGATCCGGAAAGCGTGCCTGAATATCCGCGGGTCGTTGTCACCGACAAAATAACTTCCGGGCGCAAGCAACCCTGGGCGCAGGAGATGTTCAATTTCAGTGCGCCCGCCAACGGCGACGTTACCGGCTCAACCGGCGCCACGGAGGGAAATCCGAGCGAGCCGGCGCTTAAAGTCAGCGACAAGCCGCCGGAAGCGCCCAAGCTTGAGGTCGCGGGCGCAGCGATCCCCCTCGAACCTGGTCGTATTGCGTCTCCCGGGGAGCGAGCGGTCCTCGAACGCCTGCAAACCCGACGACAAGAGCTCGATACGCGCAATCGCGAACTGGAAATGCGCGAAAGCCTGCTCAAAGCTGCTGAAAAACGGCTGGAGGACAAAGTTACCGAACTCAAGGATACGGAGAGCCGTGTCAATACCGCGATGGGCACGCGCGACAAAATGGGGACTGAGCGCTTTAAGAGCATCGTTTCCATGTACGAAAACATGAAGCCGAAAGATGCCGCTCGTATATTCGATCGCCTCGATATGAAAATCCTGGTCGACGTGTCGACCCAAATCAATCCTCGTAAGATGTCGGATATCCTCGGGCAAATGTCGCCGGATTCGGCTGAACGGCTAACCGTCGAACTCGCCAATCGGGCGAGCCCACAACCACAAACGCCTAGTCCCGACCAGTTGCCGAAGATAGAAGGCAAGCCAAGCGATAACTGACGCACCTATAGACTGAAGTGCGCAAAAGCTTTGAGCTTTTCGAGATTTTGCAGGACCGGGAATGAAATCCAGGCGCGATCACGCAAATGCGGCACCCGGCGAATATCCATCACCTGCGCAAGCTTGCGAATGTAAAACAGCTCCTCCTTGGACTGGACGCTGAAACCCTCGAATTGCTGCTGACCGTCGCGTAAATCCTTGTCCGATATGATTTCGTTAAAACGCACTTTCCACGCTGAGTCCTGTGGCGATACATCAAGACCAGCACCCTCACCGAATGGCACCTTCGTCCGGTCGCGGATCGCCGATGGCAACGTGTCGGGATAGAGATCGTACAAATCACGCAGCGGTGCCTTGCCGCGCGGCAAGCCGTCGACGACCCGCACCAGTGCCTCTGCATCTACGTTCAATGCATATTTGACGACAGAAGGATCGAGAAACGGCTCACGCGTTTCCACCTGGTGGCGCATCGAACAACGATCGACGCGTTGCAAGCTGACCCGATGCATTAGATCAAGGCATTCATCGCGAACGGGGCGGCCGTCGGCATCGCCTTGATGGAAGGCGACCTCGAGGGGAGGGTAACCGCAAAACAGTTCATCGGCGCCTTCTCCGCATAGCGCGACGCGGAAACCGTCGCGGTGCATGCGCTCTGCAGCGAACAGCGAGCACACCGCACCGCGCACCAGATTGGGCTCAAAAGATTCAGTGACTTCGACAACGTGATCGATCAGCGAAAATACCTCTTCGCTGTCCGGTGCGAATGGCACCAGCCGCAGGTCGAAACCGGTTCGGTCGGCGTATTCTGCCGCATAGCGGTAATCCGGCGCGGCCTCCCCACCGACAAAATACCCGGGCGCCTCGGGCCGGACTTGCCGCGCATAGTGGGCAATCAGCGTGCTGTCGATACCGCCGCTGAAGAGAGTTGCCACCGGCAGGCCCGGAGGCAACCTGATCTGCACGGCTTCAGACAATACGCGATCGAGCACGTGAGGGTCGTGGTGCACCGGTACATCGGTGCGCGGATAGATCGGCGACCTGTAGCGTGCGCAGGTTTTGCGCGACAGCGCATAGCCCGGTGGCAACAGCATCACACCGCCCACCGGCACCGTATCGAGCAGAGGCCGCATCTCTGAACAAAACAGGTAGCTGCTGCCGGATTGAATAACGTACAGGGGCTTTACGCCGAACGGATCACGCGCTGCCAGAAATTCACCGTTGGCCAAGTCGACCGCGACAAAGGCGTACATGCCGACAAGACGCTCCAACGCCCGGTAACCCCACACTTGCAGGGCGTTGGCCAGAACCTCGGTGTCGGACTCCGTCCTGAATTCAACTCCGAGGTCAGCAAGCTCTTTCCTCAGTTCGATGTGGTTGTAGATTTCACCATTGAAAGAAACGGCCAGGCGGGCGTTGAATGAAATCTGCGGCTGGACCGCGTGCTCGGCGTCCACGATCCGCAGCCGCCGCGTACCCATTACGGCGTCCTTGCGGAGGCAAACAACGGGGTCGGTCACATCACCGCGGTGCAGGATGCCATCGGTCAAGCGGCGGACCGTGATTTCGGCGTCAGGCCAGCCGATCGCAACCGCAATCCCGCACATATCACGCGCCCCCTGTTTCTCGCCTTACGGCCTGTTCAGACGGGGTTAACCATACGGACCCAGGCGTGAAGTTTGGCTTAACCCGCGGCATCGCCGCACAATCAGGAGGCGGCGTTCGGCCGAGGCTAGCCGGTGCGAACATCCTTAACGCCACATTAAACGCCCGTCCTTAGGCTGCTGCGACCGGCAGGTTCGCCGGCTGGAACGCCCTATGACGGCTTTGCCACTCAGGCTGCAGTGGATGTTCGCGTGCGACTTGCTGCCGCGACGACATAAGTCCGTTTGGCGTGGTGGCCTGGCATTTATGACGGCCCTTGCGCTTCTCGTGCTCGGGCCTGCCAGTGCAGCCCGCGCTCAAGACCCCATCAAAGGTGAAGTCAAAACTGTTTCGGACGGTGGCTATCTGCGGCTGATGTTCCAGTTCGACGAGGCGGTCGAGGCGACCACCCGGGTGTCTGGAGCGATCATCGTCATCAGCTTCAGTAAGCCGGTGGCAGTTGCGGTCGAACGGCTTAACGTTAACGCGCCCGACTACATCAGCGCCGCCCGCCGCGATCCGGACGGCAGCGCGATCCGGATCGCACTAACGCGCAAGGTCAAGTTAAACACAATCTCTGCGGCCGAGCGGCTTTATGTCGACGTCCTGCCCGAGAATTGGAAGGGCCCGATGCCGGGCCTGCCACAAGAAGTGATCGATGAACTTGTGCGGCGGGCACGGGACGCAGAGCGTCAATTGCATCAACAGCGCGCCGCCGACAGACAAAAAAAGCCGGCGGTGGTCCGGGTGAAAGTCGCCAACCAGCCGACCTTCGTCCGTTACATCTTCGCGATGCCCGGCACGGTCAACGTCGTGCCCGAACGCGCCGATGGCAGGTTGACGCTCAACTTTGATCAGCAGGTCGCCTGGGATCTCGCTGACGCAAAGGCGTCGCTACCGCCTACACTGAAGGCGATCGAAGCCGAGGTCGATTTCGATTCAGTTGCTGTCGTCTTCACTCTCAATGGTACGCCGGACGTCCGGGCGTTCCGGGAAGATCGAAACATCGTGGTCGATATCGGCCTTGATGGCACCAAGTCAAAACAGTCCGAGGAGGGCGGTGCCGCGAAGCAGACGGCGAAGGCCGACGGCGCGCTGGCAACCTCGCCACCCGAAACCATGTCGCCGACAAATGCGCCGGTGAACACACTGCCCAAGATTTCTTCATCACCGAAAACAGAATCCGCCGCGCCACCTTCAGCCCCTGCGCCCGTACCAATGCTCGCGCCGGCGCCGGCAAAAGAAGCTGAGCAACCGAAGCCTGCGCCGGCACCGGCCCCACAAAAGAAAGCCGAGCAATCGCAACCCGCACCACCGCCGCCGAAGGAAGAAGAAGAGCGGCCAAAGTCAGCTATGGCGGCTGCTGCGCCAGAACAACCTCAGGCGCCGTCTGCACCAGCCGAAGCGCCTCCCGCCGCGTCCGCAACCCCGGACGCTGCGCCGCCGCCCGCCGCTTCGCAGCAGACGATAATGTCCACGCCTGTCGCGGAGACGCCACCTGCTGTTACGCCTGCAGTCCCAACCGTCGTATCGAGCCCGCAGAAAGTTGCTTCCGGTTCTACTTCGGGCGACGACCCCCTAAAGCCGAAAGCAAATCCAAACGCAGTCGTGGTTGCCCGCGCACAGCAGTCGGGCGACAAGTTGCGTATCGAATTGCCATTCGGCGCGCCGACCCCAGCTGCGGTTTTCCAGCGTGCCGACACCCTTTGGCTCGTATTCGATAGTCCCGTTCAAATCGATCTGACCGCGCTTCAGGCTGACGGCGACAATGGCGTACGGGAGGTATTGTCGGAGCGCAGCGACGACGGCGCCGTGATTGTACGTATCAAGCTTGCGCGACCGCGTATGGCCAGCCTTGAAGCCGATGGGCCAGGCTGGATCGTCAATATCGCCGACACGGCGACAGCGCAAACTCGCCCGCTTGCGGTCGCGCGCAGTATCGTCGGTAAGAATCGTGCGAGCATCGCTGTTCCCTTCGAAGGCCCGAGTGCCATTCACAATGTCAAAGATCCGGATGTCGGCGACCGCCTGATGGTGATCACGGCGCTCGGGCCGGCACGCGGATTTCTCAAGGTGCAGGATTTCGTCGAGCTGCGTGCATTGCCGTCCGCCCATGGCGTCGTCATTCAGCCGATCGCCGATGACATCACAGCAGAACTTAGTGCCGACAAAATCACCATTGGCCGGCCGGCAGGCCTATCATTGTCGGCGACAGCACTCGGACAGCAACAGGTTGCTGTCAGCTTTCGTGCCTTCACCTTCGATACCCAGGTTTGGGGCTTCGATCGCGATGCTCCATTCAATGCCCGCCAGTCCGAGCTGATTGGACTTGCCGCGTCTGCACCGGTGAGCAAGCGACGGCAGGCACGGCTCAATCTCGCGCGCTTTTACCTGGCGAAAGACATGGCGCCGGAGGCCAAGGCCGTTCTGAATGTTGCGCTGTCCGATCAGCGTGCATCGGACGACGTCACCGGGAGCGTGCTCACAGCCGTCGCTGACGTGATGCTTGATCGCCCGGAGGATGCACTCAAGGAACTGTCCAAGCCACAGGTCGGCAATCAACAGGATGCGCCGATATGGCGCGCGATTGCTCTCGCGCGTCAGGGCCGATGGGGCGAGGCGCAGAACATATTCAAGAATGTCGCCGCCGCCATCGGTGCTCTGCCGATCGAATTGCAGCGAATGGCGATGAAGGAGGCGCTACGCTCGTCCATCGAGTTGCGCGATTTCAACAATGCCACCCGCCTCGTGAATGATTTCGAAACAGTCGGCGTGACGCCGGATCTCGAACCGACAATAAATGTGTTGCTTGGGCGCCTTTATGAAGGCCTGGGCCGTAACGAAGATGCGCTCGCAAGCTATCGCGCTGCTGCGATGTCGAGCGATCGTCGCGCCGCCGCACAAGGCCGCCTGCGCGAGATTTCTCTCGCCTTTGCGACGGGCAGTATGGGACGCAAGGACGTTATCAACGACATTGAAACGCTCACCACTGTGTGGCGGGGCGACGAAACCGAGACCGAAGGCCTCAAGGTGCTGGCTCATCTCTATACTGAGGATAGCCGCTATCGTGATGCCTTTCATACGATGCGGACAGCGCTCCTTGCCCATCCCAATTCCGACATGACGCGCAAGATCCAGGACGAGGCCGCGATCACCTTTGAAAGTCTCTTCCTTGGAGGCAAAGGCGATGCCCTGGCGCCCGTTGAGGCACTTGGCCTCTTTTATGATTTCCGCGAGTTGACGCCGATCGGACGCCGTGGCGACGAGATGATACGCAAACTCTCCGATCGCCTGGTGGGGGTTGATCTGCTCGATCAAGCAGCAGAGTTGCTTCAGCACCAGGTCGACCATCGCCTGCAAGGTGCCGCACGCGCCCAAGTCGCGGCGCGACTGGCGGTTGTTTATCTGATGAACCGCAAACCGGACCGGGCGCTTGCCACGTTACAGGCAACCCGCGTCACTGATTTGTCGAACGATCTGCGAGACCAGCGTCTACTGCTCGAAGCCCGAGCCATGTCCAATCTTGGCCGGCATGATCTGGCTCTTGAATTGATCACCAATATCAGTAGCCGTGAAGCGATCCGGCTGCGATCTGATATCCTTTGGGCGGCGAAGCGCTGGCGGGACGCGGGGGAGCAGATCGAACTGCTGTACGGAGACCGTTGGCGCCAATTTGCGCCTCTGGGCGATACCGAGAGATCCGACATCCTGCGCGCCGCGATCGGCTATGCACTCGCCGAAGAGCCGATCGGTCTGGGACGTCTGCGCGAAAAATACGAAGCCAAGTTCGCCGACGGTCCCGATCGTCGCGCGTTCAATGTGGTGACAGCGCCGACTGGCCCCAATGGCGTCGAGTTCCAGGATATCGCCAAGAAGGTCGCGAGCGTCGATACGCTTGATGCTTTCCTGCGCGACCTGCGCGCACGTTACCCGGACGCAGCCGCGGTTTCGCCTGGCGGCACGGCGGGCGAGGGCGCTGCTGCTGCGCCGGCGGCTGACAATGCAAAGACACCGGTAGCAAATGCCACGCCCGACAAAGCGGGCAAGGTGGGATCCGCGGCGTCGGATGCGGGTTCATCGCCGCGGCCGCCGAAACCGGCCGCCGGTCCGGCTGACAAGGAGCCCACCGGTTCGATCACGCCTCTGCCGAAAGCGCGCGCCCGTGCGCGGTAAGTGCGACCAAACGAGGACGATCCACATGCGCATCGCGCTCATTTTTGCAGGGTTCGCAAGCCTGCTGGTTGTCGGTTGTGCGGGGCATTCCTTCGATTGTGTCATTGGTGAAGCCCGCAGCGATTGCGCTCCAGGTACTCCCGGGGGCGAGAAAAGAGTGCAGCAGGAACAGGAAGCAAGAACGTTCAGCGCAATTGACGATGCGCGGTGCCGCTCTCTCGCGAAGGATTCGCTGGGCTATTATGAGTGCCGTCGCAAGATGGAAGAAACGCGCAAAACGTTCTAGCGCCTAGCGCAGCTTGCCCCAGGGATCGACTTTCTTTGGGGCATCCGGAATCGATTTAATCGCTGCATCGTACTCTTTCTCGTCGACCTTCTTTTTTGGCTGGTCGGCCCGCTTTTGAGTTCCGCGCTGGTTTTTTCCTAATCCCGGCATGTCTTCGACGGTGCCTTGCGTGCTGGTTTGCGCGCCCGCGGGGACGCCCAAAGAGACGATTGCTGCTGCTATCAGCAACGTTCTGAACTTGGCCATAGGGCTTTCCGTCATTTGTTATGTCCCTTCGCGCGGCTTGGTAGCCCTAATTTCTGACTTTGCTGTGGCAAACGGAACCTAGTTGGCGTCCTGTACCGGTGGCATAGGCAACATCTCCCTGAGCAATTTATCGATTTCCTCCGGCGACAAATCTTTGACGGGCGTGCGGCTCATCTCGCTCGGCTTGTCGCCGAAATGCACGAGGCCAGGCACAAACAACACCACGATGAGCAAAAGCCACTGTGCTGCCAAAAACGGAACAAGGGCGCGCACGAACGGGCGGAAGGGAGCAGGGTTCTTTGCCGCGCCGCGCACCATCATCAGCGCATAACCAAATGGCGGGAGCAGGAAGCTCGATTGCAACGTCAGCAGGACCAGCACCGAAACCCAGCGTGCGTCCGCCACGCGTACAAGCAGTGATGGAATTACAATCGGCACGATGACGAAGATAATTTCGAAAGCGTCGAGCACGAAGGCGCAAAGCCCGATCACACCCAGAACGATGGCGACGACGAAAATGTCATTGCCGGGGATAACGCCGACGAGGTGGTTTACCAGCTGGTCGGTCCCGAGCAGCCGCAGCACCAGCGTGAAAGTGGTGGCTGCGAGCAGCAAGAAAAATAGTGCGCCCGTGATACTAATCGCGTCGTGGAACAACTCTCGCAGAATGCGTCCATTTAACCTGCCAGTCAGCAAGCCGATGGCAAGCAATGAGAAGCCGCCCATCGCCGCCGCTTCCACCGCATAAAAATAGCCAGTGGCAACGCCCCCCAGCAGGAGGACAAGCGCGGCCAGCGAGACGCCGGCCAGGGCTGCTTGACCGATCGTCAGTTTGTCCGGCGTGACGGCCTTGGTCGCCTTCCGACCGGCGAACCATGACAACATGATGCACAGCACCAGAAAAATTCCCGCCGGCAGCAATGCGGCATGAAAAACATCCTGCGTGTTGATGACGCGGTCAGCGCGGCCGGTTTGTGTTACTGCGATTGTATGGGCTGAAAGCATGGCATCGCTGAGCAAAATCAGCACCAACGACGGAGGAATAAGCACGCCAAGTGTGCTGGCGACCGCAATTACAGCGTCTCGTGTGGCTGCCGGCACACCCTCCGCACTTAGTCGCGGGGAGATCACTCTCGACAATCCCAGCACGCTGGCGCCCACCGAGCCGTTCATTGGGCCCAGCAACGCGCCCAGCAGCATTCCCGATACGAGCGGTGCAGAGGGGCTCCGCGGCAAGGCTGCACTGCTGGCCCGATAGAGCGCATCGGCGAGCGGCAATTGGTTGAGCAGCAACCCCATCGTGACGTAGAGGGGCAGCGCTTGCAGGAGGTCGTTTTCGAACAGATTGACAAGCCGTCCCGGCAGCGCCCCGAGCAGGGCAACAGGTATGGTGCCGGTCATCAGGCCGAACACGGCGCCGATCGACGCCGCGATTATCAGGGCAATGGCAGCGGGCAGGCCGGTGCCAATGATCCCGGCGCCGACAAGCAGGAGCAGCGCGAGACCGCTCCATTCCATCAAGCGCTGTCCCGCGCGAGAGGGCGTGCAATATCAAGGAGCGCTTGGACGAGGATAAGCACCGCCATGACCCATAACGAGAGTTTGACAAAAAAGTAGCCGGGATTCGCGGTGTCGGGGAATGTCTCGTGCAGTCGCAATGACGACATCACACTCGGCTTGCTCGAGACCAGTATGAAGAGCGCCCACGGAACGAGCCCGATCAGCGCACCGATTTTTCCGATGCTGTGACGGACCTTGGGTGAATAGCGCCGCGCTACGGCATCTGCTGCCAAATGCGTGCCGGTGCGGGTTGCCGCTGTTACGCTGACCGCGACAAACAATGCAAAGAGGATTTGGCCGAGGTCATTGGCCTCGCGGGAATAGGCGCGAAAGAAGTCGCGCAGCGGCCATTGCAGGAACAGCAGTACGATGAGCGGCAGCGCCAGCCATTGCACACCTGCAATGACGCCCGCGACGAATTGGTCGAGCCGGCTCAGCCAGCGCATGTTCCGTCCTTGCCGCAACCCAGTTCCTGTGTCGCGGCAGCATTATTGTCCTCGGTCTGGTGCGCTGGCAACGTCCAGGCGGGGTTGAGATCTGCGCGTAACCGTTGGTTTGATCAGGTTTCGCGCAAAATGTTTTCGATCCGACGATCTGGAATAAGCCAGATAACGGCGACTAAAACGTAGATCAGGATAGATAGCCACGGACTGACAAACGCAAGGGCGATTCCGGCAATGTAGAGGACAGGTGATAATTTGCCTTTTGCGTCATTGCCGAGAGCATTGGCGAGCACCGAATGGGCACCCTGCCTTCGTACGATCGCCATCTGCAAAAGGTAGTAGGCAATAGCCGGCATCAATAGCGCTACGCCATAAACCGCTGTGGGTATCGGAGCCAAAAGGTTTTCTCCCATCCATGCCGTGGCGGCAGGAATAAGAGAAAGCCAGAACAACAAATGAGAATTTGCCCAAAGAATAACGCCGTCGACCCGCGTGACGGTATGAAGCAGATGGTGATGATTGCTCCAATAAATCGCCAGATAAACGAAGCTCAATACGTAACTGATGAAATTTGGAAGCACGCCAACAAGGGCCGACCAACTTGCACCGTGCGGCACTTTCAGTTCAAGGACCATGATCGTGATGATGATCGCAATCACACCATCACTGAATGCGGCGAGGCGATCTTTTCCCATTCGATAACTCCGGGACCAAATACGATCGAACAGACATTTTATTACAAACAGGCAACCCTCGCCGGAATAGCACTCTGGCTGTCGGCAAGTTGATTGAGTGGTCTAGGAAGGTGGCTGCGTTGCGAGTAACGGGACGCTGGCTAACCCTTGCCCTCGAACTTAAACGACACTTTTACCTTCGCTCTGTACGCTTCGACTTTTCCGTTCTTCAGCTGCATGTCCTGCTGCACGACCTCTGCAACGCGGAGATCTCGCAAACTTTTGGCTGCTCTATCGACCGCAGCTTTTGCAGCCTTCTCCCACGATTCCGTACTGGTGCCGACCAGTTCTATGACTTTGTACACGGATTCAGCCATTTCTTCCTCCTTGCGTCTCATGCGGCGTTGGATCGTTTGGTCGCTTGGTAAGCCTACTGCGAAGCCGCCGCGCGTGGGTTGCACTAATCATACAACTTCCTGTGATGCTTTTACGAGGAGGTTGGCACGCGCTTGTATAAGGACTGACTCGCGCGAACCCGGGTTTTGCATTTTAGTGCGGCCGCTGTGATCACGGTGGTGCGGCTAATTGGTAAAGCCAGTTCAGTGCCCCACCACCACCGAAGGCAGCCATAACGAAAGTGCTGGTACGTAGGTGACCAGCATCAGCACCGCGAACATGACGCCGTAGAACGGCCAGATTTTGCGCATGACTTCTTCAATGGTGACCTTTCCCACTGCGCAGCCGACGAAGAGAATTGCGCCAACCGGTGGGTGGCATAGCCCGATGCCAAGATTGAGCATCATGATCATGCCGAAATGCACCGGATCGACGCCAAAATTGATCATCACTGGCAAGAGGATCGGCGTGCAGATCAGAATCGACGGCGCCATGTCCACCAGCGTGCCGAGTATGAGCAGCAATATATTGATCAAAAACAGAATGACGTATTTGTTGTCTGATATGGTCAGGAAAAATGCCGTGATCTTTGCCGGCATCTGGGTGAGCGCCATCACGTAGCCGACACTCGACGCGCACGCGATGAGGGTCATCACCATAGCGACGGTGCGCAAGGTCCGATGGACCAGCGCAGGCAGGTCGCGCCATTTGTAGTCGCGATAAATGAACATGGTGACAAAGAAGGCCCACACGCAGGCCACCGCGCCGGCCTCAATTGCCGTGAACACGCCGCCAAGGATGCCGCCAAGGATGATAACGAGCGTGATCAGGCCCCACGCGGCATCGATGGTGATCTTGATCGCGTCGCGCAGCGGAACGGCGGTGCCTTTCGGGTGTCCGTCGCGATAGGCGATCACCAGACAGAGCACCATGATCGCGAAGCCAAGCAACAGGCCCGGCACAACGCCCGCCATGAAAAGGCTGATGATTGAAATCGTGCCGCCGGTCGCCAGCGAATAGATCACCGCGTTGTGGCTCGGCGGCACCAGCAGAGCCTGCACCGATGCCGTGATCGTCACGTTGGTCGCAAACACGCGCGGAAACCCGCTCTTTTCCATCTGCGGGATCATGACCGAGCCGATCGCCGAAGTGTCGGCAACGGCAGAGCCGGAAATGCCACTTAGAAAGGTGGTGGCGAGCACGTTGACGACCGACAGACCGCCTCGGACGCGCGTGAAACCCACCAGCACGTCGGCGAACGCGACCATGCGCCGTGCCATGCCGCCCTCCGCCATAATCGCTCCGGCAAGCACGAAAAACGGAATCGTCAGCATGGCGACTTTGCTTACGCCGTCGGAAATCTTCAGCATCACCGCCTCGAGTGGGATACCGATCCAAAGACAGCCGGCTATAGCCGCGAGCGCCAGCGAATAGGCAATCGGTACGCCGATGAAGAAACAGAAGAACATCGTGAACAGCAGAATGGCGATGTCCATTACTGTTTTCCCAAGCGTTCCGATCAGTGATGACTCGCCGGCGCTGGCGGGGCTCCGCAGAGAATTCGTTCAACAACGAAAAGAAAGAGGACTGCGCCGCCGAGCGGGATCGGTAGATAGGTCACGCCGACCGACAATTGCGGAAAGTCCGCAATGGAATTGTGCCAGGTCGCGATGACGAGCTTGGTGCCCCACACCGTCATGAAGATCGACATCATCACCATGGCGAGTTCGGCGAGCGCATCGAAGAAGCGCTGCCAGAACGCGGGCATAAGCTTTACGAAGAACGACACATTCATGTGAAAGCGTAGCCGATAGCAGGCGGCCGCACCGAAAAAGGTGAGCCAGATCGTGAGCAGAACGGCTGTCGGTTCAGGCCATGACGCGGCGCTATTAAGTACATAACGCGTGTAAACGCCCCAGGGGATCACAGCCGAGATTAGCACCAACGCCGTGCCGGCGATCAGGACGCAAATGAAATAGAGTGCGTCCATCGCCTTGCGGAAGGTGTGCGCCATGATCCACCCAATTTCGGCGAACAACAGCCGGCTATTTCACTTCCTGGATGCGCTTCACGGTCGCCTCGTATTTCGGGCCGTACTTGTCCCACACGGGCTTGACCGCGTCCTGGAAGGCCTTCTTGTCGGCATCCGAGACTTGGACGATCTGGATGCCGGAAGCCTTGGCCTTGTCCATCGCCTGTTGCTCGTAGACTTCCCAAAGCTGGCGCTCTTCCAATTGCGCTTCCCTGGCAAATTTCATCAGCAGCGCCTGATCCTGCTTCGACATTGTATCCCAGGCCTTTTTCGAGAACACCAGCATTTCGGGCACGATCAGGTGTTCGTCGATCGTGTAGTACTTCGCGACCTGATAGTGGTTGTCGAATACGAAACTCGGCGGATTGTTCTCAGCGCCGTCGACCACGCCGGTCTGAAGCGCGCTGAACACCTGATCGTATCCCATCGCGACACCGTTGCCGCCCATTGAGTTCGCCATTTCGACAAACATCGGATTGCCCATGACGCGGACTTTCATGCCTTTGAGATCAGCTAACGTCTTGATGGGCTTTTTGGTGTTGTAGAAGTTGCGGGCGCCGGCATCCATCCAGCACAGGCCGACAAGGCCCTTGCCGCTATTGGTCACCTTGTCGAGCAGTTCCTGACCAATCGGCCCATCGATCACGTGCTGCATATGGGTCGTGTTGCGAAACACGTAAGGCAGATTGAAGACATTGAGATCGTCGACCACCGGGCCAAGCGCGCCGACTGAAACACGCGCGAAGGCGATGGCGCCGATCTGGGCCTGCTCGATCGCTTCCTTTTCACCGCCGAGCTGCATCGACGGATACATCTGCACGCTGTAGCGGCCATTGGTAGCCGCATCGAGCTTCTTGCCGAGCCTCTCAACAGCCACCACGGTCGGATAACCTGCCGGATGGACGTCCGAGGCCTTGAATACCGTTTTTTGTTGCGCGACTGCCGGTCCGCTTGCGAGCGCCGTGACCGCAAGCAGCGTGCTGGTGAGGAATGAAACGAACATCTTCATATTGGCGACCCTCCCGTTTATGATGTTTGACCGTACTATAACCGGGAAAATTGAAATGCATATCCTGATCACCGGCGCCGCCGGCGACATCGGAACACGGCTGCGCAAATTGCTCAAAGACGCTTATCCACACATCCGCCTCAGCGATATCCGCAAGCCCAAAGACCTGAGCAAAGATGAGGAATTCATCGCTGCGGATCTTGCCGACTACAAAAAGGTGAAGAAAATCACGGACGGTATCGACGGTATCGTTCATCTGGGCGGGCATTCTGTTGAAGGCCCGTGGGACAAGATCCACAAATCCAATATCGTCGGCTGTTACAATCTGTTCGAGGCGGCATATCGTTCCGGCGTAAAACGCGTCGTATTTGCCTCGTCCAATCACGCGGTCGGCTTTTATCCACGCGGCCAAAAAATCGGCGTGGATGTGACCGTACACCCCGATAGCCGCTACGGCGTCAGCAAGGCCTTCGGCGAGGCGTTGGGCGCGCTCTATGCCGACAAGCACGGACTGCGCGTCACCTGTATCCGCATTGGCAACGCGAACGACAAGCCGATCGACCAGCGGCGGCTATCGATCTGGGTCAAGCCGGAGGACCTGGCTCAGCTCATCCGTATCGGGCTTGAGCATCCCGACATCCGCTTTGAGATCTTTTACGGATCGTCCAACAACGAGGCCGGGTGGTGGGACAACAGCAACGCAAAGCGCTTCGGCTACCGCCCGCAATTCCGCGCGGAAGAGTTTCGCGCCGAAGCGATGGCCGAGCAGGCCAAGCTTCCGCCCGACCCGATTGGCGACCGCTTTCAGGGTGGCTCATTCTGCTCGGATCAGTATGACGCTGACCGCAGGCTGTGAAGGTGGCCAAACGTCAAAGCGCCAGTGAACTCTTGGCCGCGTGGCTTTCCTCCCGTATCCTCCCGCCTAACAAAAATACGCCAGCGATATCCGGCGAATAACCCGGGAGGACGTCCATGCCTCATTCCCTTCGCGCGCTTGCCTGCGCCTGCGCTCTGTCAGCCACTTTTTCATGCGTCGCCAAAGCCGAAGTCAGCGAGCTTACGGTCGCGCAACAATATGGCGTGAGCTTTCTTCCATTGATGATGATGGAGAAGAACCAGCTTATCGAAAAGCACGCAGCGGTCTTGGGCCTGCCCGGGCTTAAAGTGTCATGGGCAAAGGTCGCCGGGCCCGCCGCGATGAACGACGGGCTCATCTCAGGTTCGCTGCATTTCGCCTCGCAAGGCGCGCCTTCGCTGATCACGCTTTGGGACAAGACCAACGGGCAGATCAAGGGCGTGTCGGCGATGACGACCTATCCGCTCTATCTCGTGACACGCGATCCTGCGGTGAAAAGCATCAAGGACTTCAGCGACAAGGACAAGATCGCGGTGCCGTCGGTGAAAATTTCGACGCAGGCGATCATGCTGCAAATGGCGGCAAGCGCGGCATTCGGCCAGGACAACTACACGAAACTCGACGCGCTCACGGTCTCGTTGTCGCATCCCGATGCCACGCTCGCTTTCATCAACAACACGGCAGGCGTCAACGCGCACTTCTCGACGTCGCCATTCTACGAACAGGAAATAAAGGTGCCGGGCGCGCACCTCATCACCACCAGCTACGACATCCTCGGCGGGCCGGCGACGGCATTGGTGATCACCACCAGCAGCAAGTTCCGCGAAGCCAATCCGAAGGCCTACCGCGCTTTCATCGATGCGGAGAAAGAAGCAATCGACACAATCAACAAGGACAAGATCGCGGCCTCGAAGTTCTACCTCGAAGCCGCGCACGACACCAAAAATTCCGTCGACGGCATCAACGCCATGATCAGCGACAAGGACTATGCGTACACGCTTCAACCCCAAAAGGTCTTTGCGACCGCGCTGTTCATGGCGAAAATTGGCTCGATCAAGAAAGCTCCGGCCTCGATCGACGATCTGTTCTTCGGTGATATTCCCGGACTGAAAGGCGACTGAACCAAGCCGCCCTATGGCCAAAGGAAACGGCACATTCCGGATAGGGACGGGCGCGGGTTTTTCCGCGGACCGCCTCGATCCGGCTGTGGATCTGGCAAAGCGTGGCGAACTTGACGTGCTAGTGCTCGAATGCCTGGGCGAGCGCACCGTCGCCTTCGCGCATCGCGAGCGGATGGCCGACCCGCGCCGCGGCTACAACACCCATCTCGAGCGCCGCATGCGCGCCTTGCTGCCGGCATGCCGCACGGCGGGAACAGTGATCATCACCAATATGGGCGCCGCCAATCCGCGCGCGGCCACCGAGTGCACCCGCGATGTTGCCCGCGCGCTCGGTCTTTCCGGGCTGAAGATCGCCTGCATTGAAGGCGACGACGTGAGCGGGCGGCTTGGCAACGACCAGCCGTTCATGGACGAGCCGGGAAGGCTGGGCGATATCGGTCGCCCGGTGGTCGGGATGAATGCCTACCTTGGTGCCGACGCAATCGTCCCTGCGCTCGAAGCGGGTGCTGATGTGGTGATCGGCGGACGGCTCGCCGACCCGTCAATGTATCTCGCGCCGCTGACACGCCACTACGGCTGGCGGAATTCCGACCTGACGGCGCTCGGCGCCGGCACGTTGGTCGGACACCTGATGGAATGCGGCATGCAGATCACTGGTGGCTATTACGCCGATCCTGGCATCAAGGATGTTCCCGACCTCGCGCAGTGCGGTTATCCGATCGCCGAGGTCTCGGCCGACGGAAGCGCGATCATCACAAAATTGCCCGGCACGGGCGGATGCGTGAATGAGGCCACCGTGAAGGAGCAGCTTCTTTACGAAGTTCACGACCCGGCGGCCTATCTGACGCCGGATGTTACGGCCGACTTCAGCCGTGTGAAGGTCAAGGACCTGGGTCACGATCGTGTGCACGTCACCGGTGCAGGTGGCCGCACCCGGCCCGAAAAACTGAAGGTTACCGTGGGCTTTGATGCGGGCGTTCTTGCCGAAGCGGGCGTGAGCTATGCCGGACCTGCCGCGGGCGCGCGGGGCCATCTCGCTGCTGGGATCGTGGACGCGCGACTGAAAGAAATCCACAAGATCAAGTCGCCCCTCCGGGTCGATTTGATTGGAGCAGGTTCGCTCTTCGCAACGGCCGGAAAGAACCGCATCGACAGCGAAGATGTCAGGTTGCACGTCGCGCTGCGCACGACCAATCGTGACGAAGCTGAATTGATGCTTTGGGAAGTCGAATCGCTTCTTTGCTGCGGCCCGGCGGGTGGCGGCGGCTACCGCGGCGTCATAACGCCTGCGGTGGAAACCAAATCCATTCTGGTCGATCGCGGCCTTGTGAAACCTACATTCGAGATTTTTGTGACGTGAACGTCCGCGGACGCAACCAGCGGCTTCTTGTTCGCGACATTGCGCATGCGCGTGCCGGCGACAAAGGTAATACGTCGAATATAAATATCTGGGTCTATGACCCTGAAGACTTCGAGCTGCTCAAGCGTACCGTGACGCCGGAACGGATAAAGAAGGAATTTCCAAAGCTTATACGAGGCAATGTGACGCGCTACGTTATCGAGCATCTGCACGGGCTCAATCTGGTCATGTCCGAGGCGCTTGAAGGCGGCGTGAATGCTTCTCTCAATCTCGACTCGCACGGGAAATCCTGGAGTTACCTTATTCTCGGGCTGGCCCTCGACAGTGGCGACAGCGGCACTGGATGCTGACGATGGCCCATGACGAAAATTCACCCGTCGTCGAGGTTAGCGGTGTCACGCTCCAGTATAAAACCAGCGACCATCTGGTCACTGCGACCTACCGGGTGGATTTCAACGTGCTCCGTTCAGACCGCTTCGTGCTGCTGGGACCATCCGGTTGCGGAAAGTCGACACTTCTCAAGGCGATTGGCGGCTACATGCATCCGACTGAAGGCAGCATCCGCCTTAACGGCCGTGAGGTTACGCGGCCAGGCCCCGACCGCATGATGGTGTTCCAGGAATTCGATCAGCTACTACCGTGGAAAACCGTGCTGCAAAATGTGATGTTTCCGCTCGTCACCAGCGGAAAATATGAGCGGGCCGCCGCCCGCGAAAAAGCGCTCGGCCTCATCGCGAAAGTCAATCTCGCCAAATTCGCGGATAGTTACCCGCACACTTTATCTGGAGGCATGAAGCAGCGTGTCGCTATCGCGCGCGGGATGGCGATGCAGCCTGACGTCCTGCTTATGGATGAGCCTTTCGCGGCGCTCGACGCATTGACCCGCGTGCGCATGCAGGATGAATTGCTCGCGCTGTGGGACGAAATCAAATTCACCGTAATCTTCGTAACTCATTCAATTCCGGAAGCGGTGAAGATCGGAAACCGTATTTTGCTGCTTACGCCGCATCCTGGCCAGGTCAAGGCCGAGATCAACAGCGTTCCGAGAGGCAAGGGCGAGACGGTGGCAAGCGCAGAATTGGACCAGAAAATCCACGCCATGCTCTTCGCTGACAAGATCGAGGATACGAGCCATGACTGATGTTACCTTGCGGCCCGATATCTACCGTGAGCCTATGAGTCAGGAAAAATTCGGGATCGTCGAAAAACCGCTCACGCCATTCGAACGGCTTTATAACCAGGGCTGGCTGCGCAAACTCTTTGTGCTCATCGTTATTGCCGTGTGCTGGGAAGCCTACGCACGATGGCTCGACAACGAATTGCTGGTGCCCACTTTCAGCGCCACGGTTCGCGCGCTTGCGCAGGGTATCGCGTCGGGCATGCTACTGACGCGTGCCGCATTATCAATAAAGGTGCTGTTGATAGGGTTTAGCGCCGGTGTCTTCATCGCGGCGGTTCTGACTTTTCTGGCAATCAATACCCGGCTTGGAAACGACTTCCTCGAGACGATGACCGCAATGTTCAATCCATTGCCCGCTATTGCACTCCTGCCGCTCGCGTTGATCTGGTTCGGGCTTGGTACGGGAAGCTTGATTTTTGTGCTTGTTCATTCCGTGCTGTGGGCGGTCGCGCTCAATACGCATGCCGGCTTCCGCAGTGTGTCGGCCACGCACCGCATGGTC
>Ga0187785_10000058_pt1 | contig 39329 bp, 29 predicted proteins | sample 0815_BV2_4_20_MG_FD_132466 | JGI IMG/M metagenome (GOLD analysis project Ga0187785, IMG submission 132466) | Tropical peat soil microbial communities from peatlands in Department of Meta, Colombia - 0815_BV2_4_20_MG | ecosystem: Environmental > Terrestrial > Soil > Wetlands > Peat | place...
ATGTTCCATGAGCACTGATGAAATCAACATCAGCCGCAGACATTCTAGCATCGGATAGAGCTTCTTTCATCGCTCTTATTTCCCCGCTGACAGACGGCTTGGTCGGATGTGATCCATCGCACGTACTGCTGTATCCGATTATCTCTCCGTAGACAACAGCCCCTCTTTTCAGGGCCGCTTGCATATTTTCCAGAACCAGCATAGTTGCACCCTCAGAAAGTACGAATCCATCTCTGTTCCTGTCGAAAGGGCGGCAAGCGCAGTCAGGCGCCGAGAATGACAGTGCACCTGCTGACGCATACCCTTGAAAACATAGCGAGCAAAGCGGTGCTTCAGTACCACCGGCAATAACTGTTGAAGCCAGTCCGGACCGTATCATCCTGAAGGCTTCTCCAATTGCTATCGTGCCTGAAGTACATGCATTGGAGATACCTATACAGTGACCATTGACTCCAAGCTTTGCAGCGATGTGAAATGACGCAGCGCTTACCGTAGTAGCAGGCATTAAATGCGGAGAGAGCCTGGACCTGGCTCTCTTTAGGCATGCCCTCTCCAAAGTAGTAATCCCGCCACGGCTTGATCCAACAACCACACCTGTTTTGACAAATTCATCTCTATGCATTTGGGCTAATCCTGAAGAGCTGAATGCCTCTGAAGCGGCTGCGACCGCATAAAGTGAAAAGGGGTCAATATGTTGCAATTCTTTAGCTGTAAAGTATCGATCTGCTATCAGATGGCCGATTTCTCCGGCAGGACAGGCTTTGCCATTATGAAAGGGGACTTTTTTGCAAGAGCGAATGCCTGAAATGCCTGCTTTGATAGAGTTCCAGGATTCAGTGAAGGAGTTGCCTAATGGTGTTACTGACCCGATGCCGGTTATGGCTACTTTGTTCATTGTCAACTATTATATCATGCCAGGTTTACAATAATGCGCCATTGAATATATATAAACATGCGGTCTGCTTCAATATCCTTTGATTTCAGCACGATTGTATGTTAAGTTATATTTATGTCGAAGCTTTTTAAGAAAAGAAGAGAAGAACTTGGTTGGAACATCGCAGATGTAGCTGCAGCTACTCGTATTAAAGAAAGCGCGCTCATAGCGATCGAAGAAGAAGATTATGATAAGCTGCCGATAGAAGTCTACGCGCGTGGATATATAAGGGAATATGCAAAGCATTTGGGGATTTCTGCCGATGAAGGGCTGATAGCGTATGTAAAATATATCGACAAAAAAGCCGCCAGCGCGGAAATGACAGATGCATCTCGCATTCAGCAAAAGCCTGTAAAGCCTGAGAGCAGTTCTATTAAGAAGGCCAAAGAAAAACCGGTTGCAAAACCGGATCATGTATATGAAAAGGCTGGCGTCAGTTCTGAGCTGCCAAAACAACGCGTAGAAGGTAAAAGTGGCATGTCTGGCTTAATTTGGAAGATGTCGCTATTGATTGTAGTGATTGCAGCCCTGGCATATCAATTTATATCTTCACGAAATGCCGAAAAGGAATCCCAGGTGAGTCCTTTAGCTCAACAGATGCAACAGCAGCCTCAGTCTATGGCTGAAAATACCGCTACCGTGCCTGGCCCTGCTGTCCTGCAGACTCCTCCAGTCAATGACGAAGCCAAGTCTGCGGAGCCTGGGCTTGAAAGAAAGCTTCACGAACTTGTTATTTCTGCTGCAGAAACTTCGTGGGTGCAGGTAATCTCCGATGGCTCTAACAAAAAAGAAGCACTGATGAAGCCGGGTGAAAGCCTGACCTTTTCAGCAACGAGAGTTATGCATGTACTGCTTGGTAACGCCGGCGGTGTTTCACTTAGATATGACGGCAAAGAACTGCCGACCGGCAAAGAAGGTGAGGTTCTAAGGCTAAGACTGCCTGATCGGGCAACCGGCGAAACAGGCGAGGTGTCATCTGAAGCTGTCATATCGAAGCTACCTCAAGTTGTGAAGCCCGAACCGAATGAGTCCGAGCGCCAGGGTACCGATGCGCGTCAGAAAGCGTCAGAGAACAGATTACCGGATGCGCCTGCGTCTAAAATAGCCCCATAAGAAGTTCGAAAAGGTCCTTATAAGCCGCAGGACGGCTTGTCAGCAGCTTGCCGGTGGTCTAAACAGATCAGATATTTCAAAGGGAATTGAGATTTTACAAATGTTGGTTGATTTGGACCATGATTAGTGTTAATTTATATGAATGTCAAAACACTATAAATCCCGGAGAGAAGCCGCCGGATATACGATTGATCAGATGGCTGCCGCTACAGAGACAAATGCCCAATGGCTTGCCGCAATTGAACGTGAAGACTATGGGCAGATTCCCGCTGACATAGACATACAAGAATATATCCGTCAATATTCTCATTTCGTAGGAACGCCTGTTGAAGAGGGTCTAGACAGGTTCGAGGAATATCTTAAGAGAAATCCACGGGAGGCGATGCGGTCGCGCAGCACTCCATTAAATGCCTCAGATGCTTCCCCGATTGAAAAAGCGATACATCATGCCCTGGTAGCTTCATCGCAGGATTATATTCTTCAAAACATTGCTGCCGAGAGTACAATCGAAAAATCGGGTGAAACGCAAATTCGTAAGAGAGAGATTGCTAAAGTCGATGAATCTTATGATCAAGCTGAAAAGCATCCATCGGCAATTAAGGCTTCCGAGTCTTTTGATACCGTAGCCGGCGACAACAGGATTGAAAAGTTAGATGAAACAGAAATTCATGAAAAGGTGTTTGTTGAAGTTGATCAATCCAACGAACTGGCCGTAGAGCATACGTTGGAAAAAATGAATTCAGAAGCTTCCAATATCGCAGTCGGCGACACCAGGTTCCATAGTGGTGTCAATACCGTTGCGAATAGGAGGTTTTTGTATATAGGCGCTCCAGTATTGATTCTAATAGCATTGGTTGTGTATCAAAGCCTGCAGTTGAAGAAAGCAGAGAAGCCGGTACAGATGACGCCTGATATTCGGCAGACAATAGTTGCAGAAAAGAATGTTCAACAACCTAAGAAGCAGGCTGCTTCAGTCGCAGATAAGCAGGCAGCAGGAAACAAATTTGCTGTTTCTTCAACAAAGAGCCATACGCTTGTAATTTCAGCTGACGAGTCCTGTTGGATACAGGTCATCTCTGACCAGACCGAGAAGAAGGAATACCTGATGAAACCCGGCGATAAGCTTACATTTAGAGCTGCAAATACTATGAATGTTATCGTCGGCAATGCCGGAGGAGTGTTGCTGACTTTTGATGGGCAAACCTTGCCGGGAGGAGAGAAAGACGAGGTTCTTCATTTCGATCTGCCGCAAAAGGTCAGGCAAGGAAAGAGGGTGAATCGCGAATCGCCTGAAGAGACGGCATCCCCCGCGGCTGGGCATGAGTCCAGTGAATCTAAAGAATCTTCCCATGAGGATAATCCAGGTAGCACATCGTCGGATCAGTCAGCTCCACCAGAGAAACCCTGATATTGCATGAAAATAGGCTCTTTAAGCGACTATTTAAACCGCAAGACAATTATATTATTCCTTCTGCAGTTTGTATTTATTGTTGCTCTGCTTGGATATAGAGCCTGGAATGATTCCAGCATCGAATGCGTTAGGTGCCATTCCGACAACGAAAAAATGGCTCGCCTTGGATTCCCGCAGTTCTATCTCACTCAGAAGATGGTGGAAACCGAGAGTAAGCACCCCTATGTTCAGTGCCGCGACTGCCATCTCGGAAATGGGCGGGCTTCTGAAGCTGACAAGGCTCATCAGGGTATGCTCAAACCTATGCTAGTGAGTGATGAAGGCGAAGTTCTTGACCGCAAGAGTGTTTTTCCTAAGGCTATCTTGCCGCGCGGACAGGATGCGATCCGTCAACTGCTGCCCCATGAGAAAATTGGAGAATCATATTATCCGGTAAATTCTGTCAGGAATGTCTTATGGCATGATCGCGATAGAGCTAGTTTTAATTTCGACCCGGAAATAGCCGGAAAAACCTGCGGCAAATCAAATTGCCACCCGGATCAACTGAAACAATTCCGCACTACGATAATGGCGACTAATTTCAGGCAGCGTACAATGAGGACATGGCTCGAGCCGTACGGCCCTCAAAATTGTGGGCCGTCCTTTGCGGACCTGCCTCCGGCGGAGGTGCTAAAAAATGCGGGCTTCTCCTTCAAGAATACGGCAGATATACAAAAGGAAATCAATGTTCCTTTCTCTCATGAACAGGCAGTGGCAAAACAGAAATACTGCAACATTTGTCATGCCGGCTGTCTTGACTGTCATTACGATCCGGACCAGAAGAAGGGGCTGCATAATATGACGAGCAAGCCATCCTCAGCAAGCTGTGATGGTAACGGCCGAGGCACAAGCATGTGTCACACAGGATCAATGCAAAGCCGTAGAGGCGGGACTTACATAGGCGGATCGTATTCTTTGCCCGAAGGAATGAAGCCTGACGTCCACTACAAGAAAGATATACACTGTGCTGACTGCCATACCACCGGCGAAAAGGGTATGGGCGATATGCAGAGGCGCGCCAATTGCCAGGACTGCCATCTGGACATTGAAGAGGTGCACGCAAAAAGTATCCATAAGAATCTTGACTGCTCGGCATGTCATATCAATGAGTTGAGAGGTTATCAGATTGTGACGTGGGGTCCCGGCAAAGTTTCTGCTCAGGACAATCCGTTCAAGAAGTATTCACTTTATTATGGAATCCAAAGTCCGCCTATACTAATGAAAGATCAAAGAGGCCGATGGATGGCGGTCAAGGTATTTCCTCATAGCGTAGGCAATATTAAACAGGATGTTCAACCTTCCGGCAAGATTATCTATCGCTGGCCAAAAGGCGAGACGAGAGATCCGTATTATATAGTAGGGACGGTCGATGCGGCGGCAGACAACAAGCACCTCTTATGGATAGAAATTCAGCAGGCGTCTCACCCCTTCGGCAAAGGGCGTTCCTGTGAAAGTTGCCATAAGGAAAAGCAGATAACTGTGTCCAGATGGGAATACATGGACGATCAGGGTTCAGACAATGCCTTTACCGGCGGCTACAAGATAGTGGCTGATAGTAACGGTCTTCGAATAAAGGATATGAAGAGCGACCAGCCCATTGTTGCTGCGCCCGGTTATAAACTATCGGATTTTGCTGCCTGGACCTATTTCAAGGATAGCTGGCAAATGCCTGGCGATTTTTCAATCAAGGCTGAAAATAAGAAATATCAGGACTATCTTATGATATCCAGGAAGTTGGATGCTCAGATCATGCATCTCGATACTTTTTTCAAAGACAAAGATTCCAAGTCTAAAAGAAAATATGCGGAGGCCAAAGGAGAAGCTCTTCACAGTAGTGAAGGAGCTCTGCAAAAACTTCAGGACTTCAAAAGCAAATATCATATTAATTAACTTTAATAAATAAAACTTAACATTATGATAAATAATGATATAGTTCTGGCTTTTCTGAAAAAGAAGGCATCCAATCCGATGAGTTTTGTTGAGCTTGCTGCCGGATTGGGTCTCGATTCCAAGGGCAAAAGGGCTTTCAAAAAGATTCTGCGGATTCTTGTTAGTGAAGGTCATATTGTCAGGACTCGTAAAGGGTTGTACGGCATATCAGATGAGATGAGTCTTGTCAATGGTTATTTCGAGTCTCACAGGGACGGGTACGGTTTCGTAATTACCGACAAGCCAGGTGAGCGCGATGTATTTATTCCGGCCAGGGCAACCTTTGGGGCACTCGATAATGACCGCGTGATTGCCAGAATCGAGAGCAGGCATCGACGAGAAGGGCGTATCATCAGGATTCTGGATAGGGCATGCTCCAGAATTACCGGTACGTTTGAGCAAGCCAGGGCAGCATATTTTGTCAGACCGAAGAGCAGAAAGATTCGTTTTGATCTCTATATTTCGCCATCGGATATCGGGCAAGCTGTTGATGGCGACAATGTAATTGCTGAAATCATAAATTATCCGACCGACAAGCGGCCTCCTGCCGGCAAGATTGTTAAGGTTTTAAAAAAGGCAAAGTCGCCCCTTGAAGACACAGAGGCAATAATAGAAGAGTTTGCTTTTCATAAAAGGTTTCCGCGGGCTGTTTTGGAAGAGGCGCAGAAGTTGTACAACAAGGCGCCCGATGAGACGGTTCAGATTAAGAGGAGAGATCTCCGCCTGCTAAACACAGTTACTATTGATGGTGAGCGAGCGAAAGATTTTGATGATGCGATATCCATAGCGAGAACGGCTGATGGTTTCCGCTTATGGGTACACATAGCAGATGTCGGTCATTATGTAGGGTGGGATTCATTTTTGGACAAGGAAGCTCGTAAGCGGGCAACGAGTGTGTATTTTACTGATCGGGTAATCCCGATGCTTCCTACAGAACTGTCTGAAGATCTTTGCAGTCTGAAACCTAAAGTTGACCGTTTGGCTTTTACCGTTGAAATGCGCTTTGATGGCCGCGGTGAGAAAATCTCCGACAAATTTTATCCCAGCATTATCAACAGCAATGAACGCATGACATATACAGCGGTCAGTCGCATTTTGATTGATCGAGATCCGGCAGTAGTCAGCAAATATCAAAAACTTTTAGCGGATTTTGAGCTTATGGCTGAGTTGTGCCGTGCGCTGAAGGATCGAAGGCTCAGTAGGGGCAGTCTTGACTTTGATTTTCCTGAACCGGAAGTCCTGCTTGACATACAGGGTAATCCCAAAGATATCATTCGGGCCGAGCGAAATTTCGCTCATATCATAATAGAGGAATTTATGATTGCAGCAAATGAAGCGGTTGCAAAGTATCTGGAGGGACTTGATTGCCCGAATATTTACAGAATTCATGAAGAACCGGATATGATGAAATTGGACGAAATAACATCTGTAATTTCCAGGATGCGACTGCTCGGGCCCTTGAAGGCACTGAAACCCAAAAACTTGCCGGATATCATCAGGAAGGCTAAAGGCAGCGACGTCGAAGATATTGTTAATAACATGATTCTCCGCAGCCTGAAACAGGCCAGGTACTCCACAATCAATGCAGGACATTTCGGTCTGGCTTCAAAAAGCTATTGTCATTTCACTTCTCCTATTCGTCGGTATCCCGATCTGGTCACCCATAGGATATTGGCTGAGGCGCTTTTAAAGAAAGGACTATCTGATGGCAGAGTGAAAGAGCTTGAAGAATTCCTGCCTGACATAGCCTTTCACTCATCCAGAGCTGAGCGCACTGCTGACGAAGCTGAACGGGCTGTCCTCGATGCAATGCGTGCCTGGTTTATGAAAGAGAGAATTGGAGAAGCATTTGAGGGAAAGGTAGTGTCTGTAACGCCTTATGGGCTGAAGGTCAGACTCAATGAGTTTTATGTTGAGGGGTTTCTCCATGTTTCCTATATGGCTGACGATTTCTATGAATTTGACGAGAGGCAAATGAGTCTTAATGGCCTGAATCGCAGGAAGAAATTCCATATTGGCAAATATCTGACAGTGCGAGTCGAGAGTGTTGATATGGAAGAGCGCGAAGTTGTTTTTGCAATGCCATCCTGAACTCTGTCTCCGGTCTGTAGTATAATTCTATGTTCAAATTATTGGATTGAAAGGTCGAGGTAATGTCTGAACTTACCCCGTTGATGAAGCAATATTTCGGCGTCAAAGAGCAATATCCGGATTCTATAGTCTTTTTCAGGCTTGGAGATTTTTATGAGATGTTCGGAGAGGACGCAAAGATCGCCTCGCGCGTTCTGCAAATTGCACTGACAAGCCGCGACAAGAGCAAGGAAGACCAGATTCCGATGTGCGGCATCCCTTATTTCTCAGCGGAATCTTATGTCTCGAAGCTAATCAGGGCCGGCCACAAAGTGGCTATTTGTGAGCAGGTTGAAGATCCAAAACAGGCCAAAGGGATCGTGCAGCGCGAAGTTATAAAAGTGATTACACCAGGCACACATCAGCCGGAGGAACCAAAGGAAAACTCTTATATTATAAGCATCTTACCGTATCAGGATATTATCGGCATTTCGGTTGCCGATATTTCCACCGGCGAGTTTATCGTCTATGAAACGGACAAACCGGCAGAAGATGAGATAAGCCGTTTCGAACCGAGAGAGATTCTCTGCCCGGCAAGTCTGAAAGAGAACATTTATTATAAAGAAGCCTTTCTAGGTCACTATGTTACATATTACGACGACGCCTACTTCGATTTTGGTGAGTCCTACCGGATTCTTTTGAAATATTTCAGGGTCGCTTCATTGGAAGGTTACGGCTGCGACGGCATGCAAGCTGGAATTTCGGCGGCAGGCGGATTACTTGGCTATCTTATGGATACTCAAGGAACCCTGACATTTAAGAGGATAATCGTTCCCGGCAAGGCCGCCTATATGTTTCTGGATGCTGCCACTAAGCGTAACCTTGAACTTCTTCATAATATCAAGGATGGATCTGTTGAAGGCTCCCTGCTCTGGGTTCTCGATGAAACCCTAACACCAATGGGCGGCAGGCTTATGAGAAACGCGGTTTCGAGCCCGCTGATCAAATTAGCAGATATTGCAATCAGGCAACAGTCGGTCGAGGCCATTGTTGATGATTTTGAACTTTTTGAAGATCTGCGATATACGCTCCGGAAAATACAGGACATAGAAAGGCTGACATCCCGAATTATATCGAAATCTGCGGGACCGCGTGAACTGGTTGCGCTCGCCGGATCCCTTGAACTGGTTCCTTCACTGAAGAAATCGCTCGGAAAATGCCGGTCCGAAATTATAAGCGGTTTGGGGAGCAAAATGTCAGGGTTCGCGGAGTTGCAGGAGATTATCGCATCGAGCATAATCGCTGCTCCCCCTGCTACCGCAAAAGAGGGCGGCTTCATCCGGAGAGGTTACCATAAGGAAGTCGATGAACTGCGTGATATCTCAACTTATGGCAAAGACTATATTGCCAGAATGGAAGCAGACGAAAGGCAGAAGACCGGTATTTCATCGCTCAAGATAGGATTTAACAAAGTCTTCGGCTATTACATTGAAATAACAAAAACAAACCTCCATCTTGTACCGCCGGATTATATGCGTAAGCAGACGCTTGCGAATTGTGAACGTTTTATTACATATGACCTCAAAGAATATGAGACAAAGGTGCTGGGAGCCGAGGATAAGCTTAAGGAACTTGAATACAGGCTTTTTCAGGGGATACTCGATAAGATCCAGCCTTACACTGAAAAACTCCTTGAGACATCTGAACTGATAGCATTAATAGATTTTTACACTGCACTTGCCTCTGTTGCAAAAAAATATGACTATGTAAAGCCAACTGTATCCGACAATGATGTCATAGACATAGTTGATGGGCGTCATCCTGTGATAGAGCGGCTCATCAGCGCTCATGGATTAGCGCTGATGGATGAGAAATTCATCCCCAACAACGCATTACTGGATTCCTCCGAAAACAGGCTGCTGATTATTACAGGTCCAAACATGGCCGGCAAGTCTACCTATATGAGGCAAGTTGCACTGATAATACTAATGGCACAGATAGGCTCTTTTGTGCCGGCTGCTTCAGCGCGTATAGGCATAGCCGACAGAATTTTCACCAGGATAGGTGCTTCTGACTTTATCGCCAAAGGACAGAGCACATTCATGGTCGAAATGATCGAGACGGCAAACATTCTGAACAACGCGTCAAGCAAAAGCCTGATTCTACTGGATGAAGTAGGGCGCGGCACCAGTACCTTCGACGGGATCAGCATTGCATGGGCAGTGGCAGAGCATATAGTAGAGAAAGTGAAAGCACGCACGTTATTTGCCACTCACTATCATGAGCTGACCGATCTGGCCGCCAATATGGACGGCATAAAGAACTATAATGTTGTGGTTAAGGAATGGGGTGACGAGGTCATATTCCTCAGGAAGATCGAGAGGGGACCAGCAGATAAAAGTTACGGTATCCAGGTCGCGCGTCTTGCCGGCCTGCCTGAGGAGGTTATCGATAAATCCAAGATTGTCCTCGAAAAACTCGAAAAGAAAGAGACAAACGCGCTTATTCCTCGCCTGGCGCAGATGGATCTTTTTTCTGCAGGAGACCCTGTAACTGTTGAACTTATGAACCTTGACGTAAGCTCGTTAAAGCCTCAGGATGCCCTGCGAAAGCTGAAGGAGCTGAAGAAGAAGGCGGAAAGAAAAGCATGATAGTAGTTGGGCTCACAGGGAACTACGGTTCAGGTAAGAGCACCGTAGCTGACATGTTCCGGCAGTTGGGAGCAAGAACACTTGATGCTGATGAGATAGTGCATCAACTTCTTGATGGCCCGGAAGTGATTAAAGAGATCGAGGAAGCTTTCGGTGAAGAGATTGTTGCAGGCGGCGTTGTTGACAGGAAGCGACTTGCTGCCTGGGTTTTTGGCGATGCGCATGCCAGGATAACTCTTGAAGACATACTTCACCCCAGGGTCTTCCAAAGAATCTATCAGGAAGCGGCGAGGTACTCCTCAGAAAATGAACGCATACTTATTGTTGAAGCCACAGTAATATTCGAAAGGGGACATCAGGGAAAGTTCGAAAAAATTATCACTGTGTTTGTATCGGAAGAAACAGCACTTAACAGACTTATGGCCAAAGGCGTTTTGGAGGAGGATGCTAAAAAGAGACTTTCTACTCAGCTGCCGGTTGAAATAAAGATAAGAGGATCTGATTTCGTTATAGACAATGATCGCGATATAGAGCAGACTCGCGGGCAGGTTCGTGTTATATACCAGACACTGATATCCTTGGGGAGACAAGATGGAAATAATTAGGGGTTTGCCGGTAAGCAAAACATATAGGGCGCCGGTTGTAACAATCGGGAATTTCGATGGCGTGCATATAGGACATCAAAAGATCATACGGGCGGTGGTGAACAAAGCATCGGAGTTGCATGGAACAGCTGTCGCTATGACATTCGAACCGCATCCTGTGAGAGTGCTTTTGCCTGAGCGCGGGCTGAAACTGATAAATTCCTTTGAAGAGAAGGCACGACTGATAGCCGATCAAGGCATCAAATCGTTAATATGCATTGAGTTCGATCGCAACTTTGCCCATACAGACGCTGAGGAATTCATACGCAAGATAATAGTGGAACACTTGAAAGCCAGGTGGATTGTAGTCGGACATAACTATGCATTCGGCAGGGGAAAGAAAGGGAATGCGTCGCTACTGAGGCGACGGGGGAAAAAGTATGGGTTCGGTGTCACTGTGGTGCGCTATGCAAAAGTGGCAGGAGGCATCGTCAGCAGCAGCAGGGTGAGACAATCGATCACCGCCGGAAAAGTTGGCGACACTGCAAAGATGCTTGGCAGAGCCTACTATATCGACGGCGTTGTGATTAAAGGCGCCGGCCGGGGTAATGCATTGCTCAAAACTCCTACTGCAAATCTGCAAACAGACGATGAACTGCTTCCCAAAGAAGGGGTATATGCGGTTCGAGTCTCTATAGGCAAACGGCTGTATGACGGAGTCGCGAATATTGGCAGAAATCCAACATTCAAAGAAGGCAGGATGAGTTATGAAGTTCATATTTTCGACTTTCATGAGAATCTGCTTGGACAGAAGCTAAGGCTGCATTTCATCGGCAGAATAAGGGATGAGAAAAAGTTCTCCTCAGTTGAAGATTTATTCGATCATATAAAAATGGATATCGAGACAGCGCGGAGGATATTGAAGAAGAGAAAAACCCCTGTCTTTGTGTGATTCTCTAAAATTGTAAAAGCCCGGACTTGGCAGTATGAACACTGCCGGATTGAATCGTGTCCATTATGCATTATTGAAGACGAGGCATAATTACATATCAAATCTTGATAGGATCCACGTCTGTAACAATCTTGATCTTCTTATCACTCTCTAGTCTGATCAACAGGCTTTTTGCCATTTTGTGAAGCCTTCTGCTGTCCCGAGATTTGAGCAGTATCTGATAGCACCCGGCATAGGATTTAGATTTCGACGGAACCTCAACAGGACCAAGTATAGTGACAGCACTATCCCTGAATTCGCGCACTACATGCCACAGATCTTGAGATATGGTTCCACCCTGTTTGCTGAAGACTGTGAATAAGATCATTCGCGTATACGGAGGATGATCTAAATCCCTTCTTTGAGCCAGCTCAAAATCATAGAACTCTTCGAAGTCGTAGTGCTTGAGACATCTGATTATTTTGCTTCCCGGAGATCTTGTCTGGATAAACAGAGAACCGTCCGGCTTCACTATTTGTGAGACTTCAATGATTTCCTGAAATGTTCTTTCATATGCTCTGAAGTCGGGCTGCGCCATGATCAGATCGACGTTCATCAACACTGCGGAAGTAAATTTCTCTTCCCGATTTTTCTTTCTCTTGACCAAAGATGTGCCAACTACGATGGGGAAGAAATCAGAAAGGTCTGAATTGACAGATACAGTATCAGAGTCTGAAGAAATCTTAGCCTTTTCTATTAGCATAGCAGGGCTCTTAAGCAGCTCAGAAACGTCTTCGCGAATCTTCTCAGTGCCAGCAGAAAAGGATTGCAACGAGTTGCCGCCGCACTCCTCGCAATATTCAGGACAGCGTTGCTCAGCACTGCAATGATGACATTTCAGCATTTGCGTGCTTTTGTAATAAGGCATAGGTACTGTGCATTTGCGACATGACAGTATATGTCCGCAATCAGCGCAACGGATAAGTGAATAACCTTTCCGCCCTACAAGAAACAGCACTTGATCATTCATCATCAACACATTTCTGGCGTGGCTGATTATCTCAGGAGACAGGGACAACTCACTCTGCTTCGCGGATTTGAATGACACGATCCTGATGCGGGGACGTTCCTCCTCAGTCTTCAGGGACAATTTGTTGAGTCTGATGTATTTGCCTCTGCGTGCATTGAATACTGTTTCCAGGGATGGGCAAATGGAAGACAGCAGAACGCATCTCTTTTCAATAAAGCCTCTCATAACTGCCAGATCGCGGGCGTTATAATGCAGACCTTCCTCTCCCTTATAAGAGGGGCTCTGCTCCTCAAGCACTGCTACAAATGATAGTTGTGGCAGAGGAGCTAAAGCAGCAGAACGCATCCCAAGTACCACATCCGTTTTCCCGGATAGGATATTTTTGATCGACTCAATACGCTCTTTTCCGCTTAATTGGCTATGCAATATGCATAGACGTGCACCTACAATATTTTGCAGAACAGGAGCTAGCCTGTCTATGTGCCATTTTTCAGGGACGATTATCAAATGTCCACGGCTGCAATCGGCTGCTTTCCGTATTGTCTCAATTAAAGCGGCGTACTCTCTTTCAATACTGGAAGCATGATAAAGCAGCGCTGTATAGTCGGTATCTGATATCTTTGCTGCTACAGCGTTGGCTATAGGATTTTGGAATGCGAACGGCTCGCATGGCTGGTAATTAAAGTCTGCCGAATCCTTTTTTTTGCCGGATCTTCTTTTCTTGTCAGAAAATTCTGCAATCGCTTCATCGAAAAAGGAACTTTTCAGGGCAAGGCCGACCGGTACCATATAATATTCAGCCATCCATTTGAGAAAGTTTAGAAAAGAAGCAGTTGCAAATTGATCATGTACGCTTATAATATCCCTGATTGTTTGTCCATCAAAGTCAGTAGTGTCTCTAGTATCAGCGATTATGCCAAGGCTGATCTGTTTTGATAGAGGAGCTTTAACAATCCTCCCTTTAAGATCGGCTGCTGATTTGCAAATATCTTCCGGAAGCCTGTATGTAAGCATTGAAAGTTTGAGCGGAAATATTACGTCAGCAAACATCATTAAGAATAACGAAAGCGTGGAGGCTGAGACAAGATATCACTTGAACGTATTGAAATGGCGCCATTAATTGACAACAAATATGGAAACCGGGTAGACTTTTATTAGGGGAATAACGCTTTAAGGAGAAAAAAGATGTTCGAAAAATTCACAGAGAAGGGAAGAAAAATAATCATATACGCTAAAGAAGAAGCCGAGAAGAGAAGCAATGACTACCTCGGTACAGAGCACCTCCTTTTGGCCATATTGCGTGAAGAGGACGGTGTGCCCATCACGATTCTGAAGAAAATGGGCCTGTCTATAGAAGAAGTTCGCTATGAAGTTGAAAAGAGCTTGCCTGTCGGCAGCAGCCTGATGACATTCGGCGATATACCATTTACTCCGCGGGCAAAGAAAGTGCTGGAGCTTGCAATTGAAGAAGCAAGATTGCTGGGGCACGCATACATAGGCAGCGAACATCTTCTGTTGGGCCTTGTAAGAGAAGACGAGGGAATAGCCGGCAAAATACTCCGTAACCTCGGCGCCAACCTGCTGGGCGCTCGGCAGCTTACTATTAATCTATCGATAAAGCCGCAATTCCAGAGCGCGCAGCAAAAGGAAAAACGCAAGACAACAACGCCTGCCCTGGATGAATTTGGTCGAGATCTCACTGTGCTTGCATCGGAAGACAAGCTGGATCCGGTCATAGGCAGGGAAGAGGAAATTGAACGTGTTATTCAGGTTCTCGGCCGCAGATTGAAAAACAATCCTGCAATTATCGGTGAACCGGGAGTCGGCAAAACTGCGATTGTTGAAGGTCTGGCGCAGAGAATAGTGCTCGGCGATGTGCCTGATATCCTGCTGGGCAAGCGGATTATTTCGCTTGACCTCGGTGCCCTGATTGCCGGAACAAAATACCGCGGCCAGTTTGAGGAGCGGCTTAAAGCTGTAATGAGAGAGATTTTGCAATCAGAGAATGTGATCCTGTTTATTGACGAGTTCCACACGATTATTGGAGCAGGAGCAGCGGAAGGCTCAGTTGATGCCTCTAATATGTTAAAGCCTGCATTAGCCAGAGGAGAGCTTCAGTGCATCGGTGCAACTACGCCTGATGAGTACCGCAAGCACATTGAGAAAGACGGGGCTCTTGAAAGAAGATTTCAGCCGATTTATGTGCAGGCGACCAGCAATGAGACTACGCTTGCAATATTGAAAGGCATACGGCACAAATATGAGAGCCATCATAAGGTTAAGATTTCGGACGATTCCATGTCGGCTGCCGTAAAGTATTCGGACAGATATATCACAGACAGGTATCTTCCTGATAAGGCTATTGATGTCATTGATGAGACAAGTTCTCGCATCAAGCTTAAGAAGTCGACCACTCCTCAGGAATTAAGAGATATGGAAAATGAGCTTATGCAACTGTCTAAAGAAAAGACGCTCTATGTCAGGCTTCATGAAATTGAGAAGGCGCAGCGGTTAAGGACTCAGGAAGATAAACTCAAGAAAGCATATGAGGTCCAATATAAGAAATGGAAGGATTCGCTGATGGCTGAAGTCCCCGTGGTCAGCGAGGAGGATGTTGCATATACAGTATCAAAGATGACCGGCATTCCTCTTCATAAGATGGAAGAAACTGAAACTGAAAAGCTTCTGAAAATGGAAGATATATTACACTTGCGGATTATTGGCCAGGACGATGGTATAAAGGCTGTATCTAAGGCTATTCGCCGTTCACGGGCAGGTCTGCAGAGCAAAAACCGACCTATTGGATCGTTCTTTTTCCTTGGTCCTACGGGTGTGGGTAAAACAGAATTGGCAAAGGCCTTGGCTGAGTTCATGTTTAATGATCAGGGAGCTTTAGTCAAGATCGACATGTCGGAATATATGGAAAAATTCACTGTGTCCCGTCTGACCGGTGCTCCTCCTGGTTATGTCGGATACGAAGAGGGCGGTCAGCTCACTGAAAAAATAAGGAAGAGACCGTATTCGGTGATTCTTTTTGACGAAATCGAGAAGGCGCACCAGGAGGTCTTCAATATACTGCTTCAAATTCTTGATGAGGGCGTGTTGACCGATAGTTATGGCAGGAAGGTGGATTTTAGAAATACGATTATAATAATGACTTCGAACCTCGGAGCGCGCATTATCGAAAAGGCGACACCGCTCGGTTTCTACCGTTCAACCGGCGAGAATATGTACGGAAAGATGCGGGATAACGTCCTGTCAGAATTAAAGAAGACATTCAACCCCGAATTTTTGAACAGGGTTGACGAGATCGTTGTGTTCCACACGCTCGAAAAAATGCATCTGCTTTCGATCATTGATCTTCTGGTCGATGAAACTAACCGTAAGCTGTTGGAACACTCGCTTACGCTTAATGTTTCTCCGGAAGTCAAAGAGTGGTTGTTGAATAAGTATTATCAACCCGTATATGGAGCCAGGCCTATGAGAAGGGCCATTTACAAGGAAATTGAAGACCCACTGTCGGATGAGTTGCTTAAGGGCCGCTTTAAAGAAATAGCGGTTGTCAATGTTGAACTCAAAGATGGCTCTGTACAGTTTGTCGAGGCACCTGATTCAGTACTTGCTTCCATAAACTAAGTGTATTAACATTAAACAGATCCATTCAGAGGGGCGTATCCTTCGGGATTCGCCCCTTTTTATGAAATGAAAAACAAGGGAATAATACTACTTTCAGTTTTGATATTCGGCATGCTCCTTTTCGCCTATTTATTTAGTGGGCAGGAAGAATCTCCTGTGTCGCGAAGGGCTGTTGCGGGAATGTCTGCGCCTGATTTCACGCTCCCGGATATTTCCGGTAAAACATGGCGCCTTTCTGATCTGCGGGGAAAGGTTGTCCTTATTAATTTCTGGGCGACGTGGTGCGATTCATGCAAAGAGGAGAACCCGTCATTACAGAGATTTGTCAGCGCTGAGAAAGAAAACAAAAACCTTGTCGTATTGACAATTCTTTATAATGACTCTCCAGAGAACGCCACTCAATATTTAAAAAACAATCATTTCTCTTTTAATGTGTTGATTGATGATAGAAAAACATCTCTTGAATACGGAATCACGGGTGTCCCTGAGACTTTTGTGCTTTCAAAATCAGGATCGTTGAAAAACAAGTTCATCGGTCCTGTCAATTGGGATGACCCGGATGTTAAAGCCGCCATTGACAAGCTTGCCGCAGAGATGTAAAGAGAGTGAACCAAATGGGCAGGATTAGAACCCCGGAAAAAACGCTGCTATTTGCAGGTGTGCTGTTTAAGGATAATCAATATTATCTGAAGGCCTATGATAATCTTAGGCAATCATTTGGGGAAGTCATTATGGAGACGGCACCGCTCAGATGGGAATATTCTGATCATTACAGGCAGGAGATGGGGGGTCCGCTTTATCGCAGATTCCTTTTTTTTAAAGAGCTTTTCGATCCGGAAAAACTTGCAGAAGCAAAGCTGATTACAAATAAAATTGAATGCTCCATGTCGATCGATGACAGGCGATGCGCAAATCTCGACCCTGGGTATCTTACACTCGCAAAGATAGTGCTTGCCTCTACTAAGGACTATTCGCATCGCATATACATTAGAGATGGCATTCATGCTGAAGTTACCTTGATTTACTCAAAAGATGCCAAGGAATATGTGCCGAACATTAACACCTATAATGATTATAAAGATGAGCGGCACAAGAAAATATTCATGATCGGGCGAGAACTTCTGGCAATGATGAACCGAAAAAATTAGGCCGTACATTAGGAACATGCAGGCCAGAAATGCCATTATTTCTTTTTATGAGTCAAGTTGATTTTGGCAGAACGTATACATTAACCTATAAGGCATTGTTTATTTAGGAGAGGTGACCGAGAGGCCGAAGGTGCACGACTGGAAATCGTGTGTGGGGCTAACACCTCACCGAGGGTTCGACTCCCTCCCTCTCCGCCATGGAGCGGATTTTACGTAATCAGGGGCCGGCCCTGCGCAGCAGGCCGATGTGAACCCCGTCAGGTCCGGAAGGAAGCAGCGGTAAGCATTATGTCTGGGTGCCGCAGCAAGCCGGTTCCATAACTGATCTTGATCTGGTCAGTGCCGGTCCCTGAGTATGGAAAATCCGCTTATTAAGGCATTGAAAAGGTGAATCTTCTATGTCCTATCTGGTTCTTGCGAGAAAATGGAGACCCAAGACTTTTGATGAACTAACCGGTCAGGAACCGATTGCCGGCATTCTCAAGAACGCTATTATCAGTAACAAGGTTGCTCATGCCTATATATTTTCCGGGCCGCGAGGTGTCGGCAAGACCTCTACAGCCAGGATACTCGCCAAAGCACTGAATTGCACACAGGGACCGACAGCTGATCCATGCGGAACATGCGCATCATGCATGTCTATCTCTGAAGGATCCTCAATGGATGTTACCGAGATAGACGGCGCATCGAACACCGGAGTTGATAACATTCGCGACCTCAGGGAGAGGGTGCGTTATGCATCCTATGGTGGCGCATTCAAGGTCTACATTATTGATGAATCACATATGCTATCGACGGCTGCCTTCAATGCGCTGCTAAAGACACTTGAGGAGCCGCCTGCTCATGTTATATTTGTTCTCGCAACTACAGAGCCCAAGAAAATTCCTGCAACTGTTCTTTCTCGCTGTCAGCACCTGCCTTTTAGGCGAATTACTACTCAAAAAATTAAATCGCGTCTTAAATTCATAGCCGACAGTGAAGCGATTAGGATTGATGATTCCGCACTCGAAATGGTGGCACGTGCAGCAGATGGCAGCATGAGGGATTCGCTTACGATCCTTGATCAGATTGCTTCATTTTCAGAAGACATATCGACTGATGATGTTAAAGACCTGCTTGGATTTTCTGATATGCAGAGTCTAGTCTCTCTTGCTGCCGCTGTGATAGAAGGAAAACGTAAAGAGATTGTTGATCTAATAGCCGGACTGGCGGAGGGCGGCCTGGACTTAAAATCCTTTACTAAGGATTTCCTGCAATTCATGCGAGATCTCCTGATCGCTAGAATCGTTGGCGATGTTACCGGCATAATGGACCTGAGCGAAGAGGAAGCAAAGGCTATTGGGTCTATAACTTCGATGACCAGTGAGGAACACCTTGCGCTGTTGTTGACTGAGCTGATCAGGGCTGAACCTTCGATACGTTCAGCGATTTTCCCGCGCATTAATCTTGAAATTACAATGCTGCGACTCAGCCTGATGAGCCATTTTTCAACGGTCGATGAAGCTTTACGGTCTATCGGGGGCGGATCGACACGCGCTGCGACCGGGAACAAGGTAAATCATGCACCTGTTGAACAGCAGAGATCGAGAAGTTTGGAAAGTACTTCCGTCAGCAAATCTAAGGGTGAAACCAAACGCATTGTGCCAAGCGTCAAGAAGAGCATTGAAGTAGCATCAAGCGCTGACGAGAAGAAGCAACCGAGTACAAAGACTGATGATTCAAATCTCTGGGAGGCTGTTCTGGCAAAGCTTGAGACATCTCATGCTCCGTTAGTTTGTAAGCTCAGGGAGGGTAATGCGACTATATCCAAAGATGGCGTCGATATTTTATTTAATGGTGGTGTGGGAGTCCTTGCCGAATCAGTTCGGGAAAATGTAAATCTTATTCAGGATGTTATCAAAGAAGTTGCAGGAAAGTCATTGCGGGTCACAATAGCAACAAAGGAAGCAAAAATAACGAGTAGATCCGATCTGAAAGAGGCAGCGCTGAAAAATCCGATTGTTCGTGAAGCCCTGGAACTCTTTGATGGACGCATAGCTGAAATTTCGCAAATCAATGACAAACAGAAGGAGGCATAAATGTCTAAGAAGATGCTAGGTGACATGATGCGACAGGCCCAAAAACTTCAAGCCGATATGCAAAAAATGCAGGAAGAGGCTAAGAAAAAGACGGTAGAGGCGTCAGCCGGCGGAGGTATGGTTACAGTTGTGGCGAGCGGTGCGGGAGAACTCGTTTCTATAAAGATAGAAAAAGATGTCGTGAATCCGGAAGATGTCGAAATGCTTCAGGATCTTATCCTCGCAGCAACGAATGAGGCGTTGAGACGTGCGCAGCAGATGGTGAACGAGGAGATGTCCAAGCTTACCATGGGACTTAACATTCCAGGACTAGGCGGTCTCGGAAATATCATGGGCAGATAACAACTACTTAAAACATGACACAAGGAATCATCGACAATCTGGTTAATCAGTTGACTAAACTTCCCGGCATAGGAAGAAAAACGGCTCAGAGGCTTGCTTTTTTCATTCTAAATATGCCTTCAGATGAAGCGAAAGCTATGGCATCTGCTATAATTGACTTAAAGGATAAAGCGCTTTTTTGTTCGAACTGCTTCAATATAACCGATACTGATCCTTGCGAAATTTGCAATTCTCCCGGACGCGATAAGAGCAAAGTGTGCGTCGTTGAAGAACCCAGCAATATCCTTGCGATAGAGCGCTCAAGGGGATTTGATGGGACATATCATGTCTTGCTGGGTGCATTATCTCCCATAGATGGCATCACTCCTGACCGTCTCAAGATAAATGAGTTGACCGATAGGGTAAGAAAGGGCGCTATTCAGGAAGTAATAATTGCGACTAATCCTAATACAAAAGGTGAGGTAACCGCGCGGTATCTGACAGAGGTATTGAAACCGCTCGGTGTTGGGATTTCGCGTATTGCTTACGGGTTGCCGATAGGAAGTGATATTGAGTTCGCTGATGAGGTAACTCTCTCCAAGGCTTTAGAGGGCCGCAGAAAAATCTGATTCGTCCGTTTCTATGTTAAGTGCCTTCCGACCGAGAAAATATTGCCGGGTGCCGGCCTGACTGGGAAAATATTTAAGATAACTCATGCCATGTGCGATCCTCGAGAATTGCTATCGTCGGACAAGTGATTGTATTACCGCAAATAATCTGCCTGATACGAACTGGTATGGTCATTGCAAGGTTATCCTCAGGAGGATACGCCAATGTCAATCATATTCAAAAATACTTTATTGTTCCGTGGTCTTACCGATGAGGAATTATCGGAGGTAACAAAAAAGGTGAGGATTGAGTCATTCCGCAAGAACCAGACAATCTTGCACGAAGATGAAGCTAACAGCAACATGTATATCATTATTAGCGGTATGGTCAAGGTTGTACAGATCACTGAAGACGGCAGGGAAATAGTTATCGCCATCCATAAAACCGGAGATTCCTTTGGGGAAATATCAATGATTGACGGCATGGCGGCCTATGCAACGGTTATTGCCATGACAGATACCACTGTCGGTTTGATGCACAAAGAGGATTTTCTCAACATGCTGCGGCTCAATCCCAAAGTATTTGAAAACGTGCTCAAGATAGTCTGTGCGAAATTCAGGCAAACTCTTTATCCGGTAAAAATATCCAATGTCAAGAGCTCACTCGGCAAAGTGAAAACGCTGCTTGACTGGATAGCCAGCGACTACGGTAGAACAAATTCTGATGGTATCAGCATTGATTTTCGCCTGACTCACCAGATCATAGCCAATATGACAGGCCTATCACGTGAGACCGTCACGCGCGGTATGGATAAACTAAAGAGCGATCATCAGATCGTACTTGAAGGCAACAGGATCTGTCTCAACCGCGGTTAATAGCGCTTCTGCTATCTGGCAGAATAGATTTTTATATGCTTGTAAAAAAAAGGCTTAAGCACCTTTAATCCCGCAACAGAGGCTATAGGTTTCACGAGCCAGGTCAGGCGGGATTTGCTGCCGAGACATCTTTTACAATACGGATGGACGAGCTTCATCTGCCTGAAGCCTCTTACTATATTTCCAACTGTGTCAGATGACAGGATGTCTTCCAGTGACTTGTTTTTTGCGTTGCCAACCCTAGCATTGCCGTCATAATCTATACAACACAGTATTACGTCACCGTTATGAAGCACGGCGAAATGATCTCGCATGCCAAAGCAGCAACCGGCCCACGCGTCGTGAACATCTGAATCATCAAAGGCATGCCCCCAATCTGCCAGCACATAGGTTTCGAAGAATACGTTGGGGTAAATTTCTGCTACGTTCCATTTATAGCTGACGAGCTTTTTGATACGGTCAAGAGCCGATTCTCTCTCTTTACCATTAAAGCCCAGAATATCATAAATGCGACTCGCCCAATAAACGAAGGTGTCACGCAGCTCCTTCGTAGACGACAAGACCCTGATGGGTCCTGTCCTGGCCTCCATAGATTTATTCGGAAACCTCGTATTCAGAAAACGGAATTTGAAAATTGTCTCCTTATGGCGCCGGTGATATTCGCCGAAAAAATTTATTATCCCATCCAGGTATCTGTCAAAAGAAATAGATCCCGCTTTCCTGAGTTTAAATGACTTTTCGTCGGGTGTCTGAAGTGATATGTCTATCTGATGAAGGTTGAAATCAAGAAGGCGTTTGCCTATGTCACCGCCGAGCCTGCCGCCATTTGTTGTGAGACCAACCTTCACTTTCGCTTTCTGGCTATAATCCAGAATTTCAAAAAAATCCGGGTGCAGGGTCGGTTCGCCCATGACATGGAATGTTATTTTTTCTGCAATGCCTTTATCCCCCACCTCGGAAATAAGCCTTTTAGCAAGCGAAGTATCCATGTAACCATACGGCCTTTTCATCTCAGACTTAGGACAAAAGACACAGTTGAAATCACAAATGTTTGTGAGTTCAATATGCACCCGCTTCAAAGGGATATCTATATGACCGAATTTACTTTTCTTCACCGAACTAATTCAGTGCTTCCCTTGTTATTTTTTCAGCTGTATCAAAAACAGCGGTTTTCGCGCCTTCAGTTCTTGCTTCTATATAAAACCGCACTTTTGGCTCAGTGCCTGAAGGTCTGATCATCAACCAGGAAGCATCATCAAATATCAGCTTTATACCGTCAGCCGTAATAACATCTGTAACCGTGCGCAATTGACCGCATATATCTACTTTACTGCCTGGCGAATAGCGCCCTGAAATGGTTGCAAGTTTGTCGAGCAGGGGCTTCCCAACCAGGGATTTATCTACAGAAATGCCCGAACGATCCGGGTAATAGTATCCGTACACATCCATCAGTTCCTTCAAATATTCACCCAGGTTCAAGCCGGTTGCCGCCATGATTTCTACAGACAGTAAAAAGCCGAAGAGAGCGTCTTTTTCCAGAGTGTGATTGAATCCAGAAATGCCGTCAGACTCTTCAAAGGCGACTATGGCCCTCTCGTCAGACGATTGAAGAAGATATGGACGAAAATTTTTGAAGCCGACTTTCGTCTCCCGGACAGATATGCCAAGTTCTTCAGCTATAGCGTTAACAAAGTTACTGGTGCCCACTGATTTGGCCACGATACCCTGAATACCCCTATGCACGTGAAGATAGTGCAGTGCCACGGCGCCGAAATAGTTCATCGGCATCTGCACAGTTCCATCTGAATGCCTTATCCTGTCACCGTCGGGATCCATTATAACTCCGAGTTTGAAACGTGCGTGGCTGCTTCTAAGGAAAGCATCTATTGCCGCCATATTTGTCTCGCTTGGCTCAGGTGCAACGCCGCCAAAGAGATAATCATCTCCGGTCCGCATATATTTTATGTTGGCGCTCTCTCCGATAATTCTTTGGATGCAATTGCGCGTAGAGCCATGCACATTATCAACGCATATACAGCAGTCACTTCTGTTAATGAAGTTCTTAATTCGGGCTAAATCGATTGTCTTTCTAGAAACCAGGTATTTAATATACAGGTCTGTTAAATCGACGTTGGATACCTTGTCAGGCAAATACGACGGAAGATGCACGCTATCACGCATCATGCGGTTTGCTATATCCTCGATTACTGATGTTATCTCAGTACCGGCGGGGCCACCGTCTGCAGGATTGAGCTTGAATCCGGCATAATTTGCAGGATTATGAGACGGGGTTAGATTGATCGAACATGCAGCCCCTAGCATCTCTATCCCCGCAGAATATTGAGGGGTAGGGGCCTCACCAGCGTACCATGCTTTAATCCCGTCATTCTGCAGAATCCCTATGACCTCCATAGCGAATTGCCGTCCCAGGTAGCGGTTGTCATGGCCTACTACAACTCCGCGTTTTTTGATGTCCTCATACCCGGATACGCCGATGGCCTTCATCACAGAAGGTTCTTCGCCTTTAAACATTTCAACAATGGCAGTTGTCACAACCCGAAGATTATTGAAAGTAAAATCGGTCCCAATCTCTCCGCGCCAGCCGGATGTGCCGAAAACAACTTTGCATGGCTCCATATTTTCCCTTGCAAAGTGTTCTATACCCGAAAGAAGACTGCTATTCTTATTGACATCCGACAGGATAGCCTTCCAACAGGAAGAAGCATCTTTGAATCCATGTATCATGAATACCTCCACTGTACCGGCAATTTGAAATCATTTTATTGTAACAGACTTGACGCATCGTTAAGCAATTGAATCGCGGCAATATTATATCCATAGCAGGCTAAAGGCAACTGTATGTTTAGCAATGACCAGCTTAGAGAAATAGCTGCACGGCGGGCCTGTTCGGCATAGAAGAGGAGCAAAAATTCTGGATTAAAAGCACAGTTGATCCTACTGACGGAACAAAGTCAGGCCAACTAACGCTGAGCCATAATCCTGGACTGCCACGCTGCTGCCTTTTGCAATATGGCCCCTTCATCGGCATATAAATGACGCCTGTCGCTTATCAGCGGCTTTCCACCAACGATGACACATTCCACATCTGAAGCCATTGCCGAATATACTATATGCGAGTAAATATCATAAATGGGGCTCAAATGAGGCTTCTTTAAATCCATAGATATCAGGTCAGCTTCCTTCCCTGCCTCAAGACTTCCTATCCTGTTATCCAATCCCAGGGCTTGCGCAGCCCGTCTGGTTCCCATCAAAAGCGCTGTTTTGGAATCAAGCACTGTTGGATCATGAGTTATTGCCTTGTGCAATTTTGCTGCTGTGGACATTTCACTTAATATATTCTGATCGTTGTTACTTGCGGCCCCGTCTGTTCCAAATGACACATTTATGCCGGAATTAATCATTTCAGGCACCCGTGCGATTCCTGAAGCAAGCTTGAGGTTACTTTCCACACAATGCGAAACGGAGACAGATCTCTTGGCAAGCAGCTCAATTTCGGATTCATCAAGATGAATGCAATGAGCAGCGATAAGCCTTTCATCAAGAAAACCTGCCGTTTCGAGATATTCCACCGGGCGCTTTCCATGCTTTGACATAATTTCTTCAACTTCCCAGAGCGTCTCAGATAGATGCGTGTGGAGTTTTACATCGAGGCGGTCCGCAAGTTGCTTTGCCTTTCGTAATGTCTCGGGGCCGCATGTATGAGCGCCGTGGGGGGCCAGACAAGGGAAAATATGATCATCGCCCTGCCAATTTTTAATGAAATATTCTGCATTATGCAAATATTCATCCAGAGTTGATGCTGCCACGGTAGGAAAGTCAATAATGCCAGCTCCCAGTATTGCCCTCATGCCCAACGCCTTCGTAGCCCTTGCAGTGCTGTCTCCAAAAAAATACATGTCATTATAAGTTGTAATTCCGGCTTTGAGCATTTCAAGGCAGGAAAGCTCAGAAGAGTCATACACGAATTCCGGTGTAAGCCATCGCGCCTCAGCAGGCCAGATATGCTTTTCAAGCCATTCCCTCAGAGGCAAATCATCGGCAAGTCCGCGAAAATATACCATTGCAGCATGAGTATGAGTATTAATAAAACCTGGTAACAGGACGTTGTTGGATCGGCTCATAATATGCGCATCCGGATATTTTTGTTTAAGCCTGTCCGTTTTGCCGACATCCACAATGATGCTGCCCTTTATTGCAACAGACCCGTCCGTAATAGTTTCAAGGTCATTGTTCATCGTCAGAACATAATCGCCGCAAATGATAAAATCAGCAGACTGCACCTTTAACTCCTAATCACCTTCAAACTCTGTTAGATGAAATATCTTGTAGCCTTTATTACGCAACTTTTTTGATCCGCCTACATCAGGCAAATCTACTATGAATGCCATTTCTACAACTACGCCACCAAGCTTTTCTATCAGTATCGCTGAGGCCAGGGCAGTACCGCCCGTGGCAAGAAGGTCGTCAATCAACAAAATACGATCCCCTTTTGTTATTGCATCCTTATGTATCTCTATAATGTCAGTTCCGTATTCCAGCTTATATTCATGGCTTATGGTTTCGGCTGGCAGTTTGCCTTTTTTTCTTATGGGGACGAAGCCTTTGCCAAGCACGTAAGAAAGAGCGCCTCCGATGATAAAGCCTCTGGATTCTATTCCGACTATAATGTCGAAGTCATCTGCCTTATTGCGAAAATATTGTGTGAATGCGTCAATGACCAGTTTGAACCCAACGGGGTCTTTTATCAGCGTCGTGATGTCCCGGAACATAATACCTTTCTTGGGATGGTCGGGAATCGTTCTGATCTTGGATTTGATAGACATCGCGGCCTCCTATTTCGTGCAGTTGCACCCGATGTTTGCAATCTTGGGTATTGTATTTAGAAGCAGCGCCTTCACATTGTCTGCATTCTTTCTCATGATATTTACGATCATGTCCCATGTGACGGGATCCTCGCCTTCCTTCCAACAATCATAGTCCGTTGACATTGCAATCGATTGGTAGCAGATGCCCAATTCACGCGCGAGAATGACCTCTGGCACGCTTGACATATTGATTACATCCGCACCCAGCAACCTGAACATATGCGATTCCGCTTTAGTAGAGAAACGCGGACCTTCTATAGTTACCACAGTTCCCTTTGCGTGATGGCGCAGTTTCAGTTCTTTTGCTGATTTGACCAAAAGGGATCTCAGGTTCTCACAGAAAGGCTCAGCCATTGGAGTATGAACTACCTTCTTTTCATGATATGTCAGAGTGCGATGCTTTGTGAAGTCAATAAACTGGTCTATGAAAACAAGATCGCCTGGTTTAATCTTTTCTCTCAGGGAACCTACAGCAGTTGTAGCCAGTAGATGGGAGCACCCCTCTTTTTTCAATGCATACATATTAGCTCTGTAGTTGACTCCGGTCGGATATATTGAGTGGTCCCGGCCATGCCTGGCGAGTATGGCTATACCAACGCCCTTTGCTTTGCCTGTTATCAGTGACGATGACGGCTTACCGTAAGGAGTACGCACATGCTTCATGCGGACATCCTGCAATATATCAGGATCATCCATGCCGGATCCGCCTATGATTCCGATCTTGATGTCAGCCATTCATTGCTCCTTGCTCAAGGTTATTTGGTCATAAGAGAGATTACGGTAAAAGTTAAAATTGTAATGCTTATATATCCGTTCATATTGAAAAAAGCCATATTTAGCTTGCTGAGGTCGTCCTGCTTGACCAGAGAGTGCTCATAAATAAGTAGTGAGCCGACGATCGCAAGACCAATAAAAAACCATATCCCAAGATGAAAGATAGCGCCGGTTACAACGAACAGTCCGAAAGTCAACAAATGAAGACTGCGCGAAATGATCAGAGATCTGCCAATGCCGAATCTTCTTGGCACGGAAAAGAGACCATAGCTCTCATCGAAATTAATGTCCTGCAGAGCATAAAGAATATCAAACCCGGCTAACCAACAAATGACAGCTATCGCGAGAGGAAGTATCTCCGCATCTAATGATCCGCGTATGGCAATCCAGGCGCCGAGCGGCGCGCCTGAAATAGCCAGACCCAGGACAAAATGGGATGCCCACGTGAATCTTTTCGTGAAAGAATACAGGACTAATATTGCAATTGCCACTGGTGAGAGCGTAAAACACAGTTTATTCAGTTCGTATGATGCAAAGACCATTAACCCCAGGGAAACAGCGGTGAAAAACATAGCGTCGCCGACCTTAATTTCCCCGGAGGGTATTTCCCGATTGCTTGTACGGGGGTTATGAGCGTCAATTCTTCGGTCTATGATCCTGTTCAGCCCCATGGCGCCTGAACGAGCTCCGACCATAGCAATCGTTATCCATATAATTTTGTTCAGGGACGGCAGTCCATCGGCAGCAAGCAGGGCCCCAACAAAGGCAAACGGCAACGCGAAAACAGAGTGCGAAATTTTGATCATCTTAAGATAAAGCGATGTTCTTTCTAAGACTGACGTCATGGTTATGTATGATACCATAGGTATAACAGACCGTTTTTAACGGCAAGTGAGACCAAACCATGTAATATTTCTTTTATGGCTGCGCCTTAGTATATTGATAGATAGAAATCATTGCTCTGAAATTTTTTGTTGATTAAAGGCCAGAAACTATGTTAAGTAATTCGAACGGCATAATCATCCAGGACAGGAGGAACAAATGAATCCCGAAGATATCAAGTATCATAAGGAGCATACCTGGGCGAAGGTCAAAGGTAAGAAAGCCACAATCGGTATAACCGATTATGCTCAGGAATCTCTTGGTGATGTCGTCTACATCGATCTTCCGGAAACCGATATAGACGTCGAAGCCAATACCGATCTTACAGAGATTGAATCAACTAAAGCTACATCTGCCGTTATATCGCCTGTAAGCGGCACAATTTTAGAAGTCAATGACAAGCTGGCTGATTCTCCGGAGGTCATTAATGAGGATCCATATGGTAAAGGCTGGATAGCGGTTATCGAGATGAGCGATCAGTCTGAACTAGATGTACTAATGGATGCAGATGAGTATGAGGCTTACATCGAAGAGGAAAGCAAGTGAGGATTGCGATCATCGGATCTGGGCCGGGCGGTTATGTAGCTGCCATAAAGGCAGCTCAACTGGGTGCTCAGGTCACTGTGATTGAGAAAGACGAGGTCGGTGGTACATGTCTCAACTGGGGTTGCATTCCTACAAAAACGCTGAGCGCTTCGGCCGAGGCACTTTATAAGGCAAAGCGTTTATCTGAGTACGGCATCGATGTTCAGGGAGAGGTGAAGCCTGATCTTTCCAGGATCATCGATCGTAAAGACAAGGTAGTAGCCACTCAAATAAAGGGGATACGCTCTCTTTTTAAATTCAGGAATATCAATCTAATCGAAGGATCCGGCAGGATAAAATCGATCGGACAGATTGATGTTGAAAAACGTGACGGCACTCGGCAGGTCGTTGAAGCCGACAAGATCATCATTGCAAGCGGATCGAGGCCGGCTCGCATAAGTACATTCCCCATAGATGGAAAATCTATATTGTCAAGCAATGAAGCTGTCGTTCTCAGGCAGCTCCCCCAAAGCCTGATCATTATCGGAGCTGGTGTAATAGGGTGCGAGTTCGCCTGCATATTTGCAGAATTCGGGGTCGAAATTACTATGTTGGAGCTGTTAGACAGGGCAGTTTCGACAGAGGACTATGAGATTTCAGAAATTCTGGAGCGTGAGCTTAAAAAGAAAAAGATTAAAGTTGTAACTGGAGTGAAGGTCGAAAGAGTTGAGATACTGCCAGATGGTGTTCGGGCAGTAGTTGAAGGCGAAAAGACATATTCAGCTGAAAAGATGCTGGTTTCCATCGGCAGGCAATATAACACCGAAGACATCGGGCTTGAAGCAGTGGGCATTTCTAAAGGGCCACGCGGGGAGATTATAGTCGATGATTCAATGGAAACAACCATTAAAGGCATTTATGCAGTTGGAGATGTAGTGGGTGGGATGTTGCTGGCGCATGTTGCGTCCAAGGAGGGAATCGTCGCTGCGGTGAATGCATGTGGAGGCGATATGAAGATGGACTATTCAGTAGTGCCTGCTGCTATATTCACTTCACCTGAAATCGGCTCAGTCGGTCTAAGAGAACATCAGGCGGTATCAAAGGGACTGAAGGTCAGGGCAGGTCGTTTTCAATTCAGAGCTCTCGGGAAGGCGCATGCGATGGGAGAGATAGCAGGTTTTGTGAAGATTATTGCTGATAGCGACAGTGACCGTATTCTTGGCGTGCATATTATAGGTCCGCATGCTGCCGATCTTGTTCACGAAGGTGCGCTTGCGATAAAAGGAGGCATGACAGCCAAACAGCTCGGTGAAATGATACATGCCCATCCTACGCTTTCTGAAGGTTTGATGGAAGCCGCCGAAGATGTTCACGGCTCGGCAATTCATTCAGCCAAATAAATGTTGCAGAGGAGATAAAAATGGGAGAAATTCTGGACATAATAGCTCGCGAGGTTCTGGATTCACGGGGTAATCCGACGGTTGAGGCTGAAGTTGTGCTTGATAGCGGCATAGTCGGATCAGCCATTGTGCCGTCAGGAGCATCTACCGGCCAAAGAGAGGCTCTTGAACTCAGGGATGGTGACAAGAAGAAGTTCCATGGCAAAGGTGTGCAAAAAGCGATCAAGAACATTAACGTGCAAATAGCTTCTCTTCTGATGGGAATGGACTCCTTCGACCAGGTGCTGATCGACAGGATGATGATTGATATGGATGCAACTGAAAATAAAAGCAAGCTTGGAGCTAATGCGATTCTAGCCGTTTCCATGGCTGTATGCAACGCATCTGCCAACGAGCTGAATATCCCTCTATACAGATATATTGGAGGCTGCAATGCCAGAGAGCTTCCGGTTCCTATGATGAACATCATGAACGGGGGGGCTCATGCTGACAACAATCTGGATATACAGGAATTCATGATAATGCCTGCAGGTGCGAAGAACTTTGCCGGTGCTATAAGGGCCGGTGCTGAAATTTTCCAGACCCTTAAGTCGATACTGAAAAAGAAAGGACTGAACACTGCTGTAGGAGACGAAGGCGGTTTTGCCCCCAGTCTTGGATCCAATGAAGAGGCACTGTCCATTATTATGCAGGCCATATCTGAAAGCGGATACAGGCCCGGCAAAGATGTTATTCTTGCTCTGGATGTGGCTTCGTCGGAGTTTTTCGACAAGGGGAGATATTCGTTTGAAGGTCGCAAAATGTCGGCAGCTGAAATGGTGGATTACTACGAAAAGCTTGTCGATAAGTATCCCATACTTTCCATTGAGGATGGCATGGCTGAGAACGATTGGAACGGCTGGAAGTTACTGACGGATAGACTCGCCAAGAAGGTTCAGCTTGTCGGGGATGATTTGTTCGTCACGAACACCAAGATACTCAGTGAGGGGATCCAAAAGGGAATTGCCAACTCTATACTCATCAAACTAAATCAGATCGGGACTGTTACTGAAACGCTGGATGCAATAGAGATGGCTAAGAAGGCCGGGTATACTGCTGTGATATCGCACCGGTCTGGAGAGACTGAAGATACTACTATTGCAGATTTAGCCGTCGCGTGCAATACAGGTTTCATCAAGACCGGCTCACTTTCTCGCAGTGAACGGATAGCAAAATACAACAGACTGCTCAGGATTGAAGAGGAACTAGGCTTAACAGCTGTTTACAAGGGACGCGGAGCTTTTTATAATATATAATGGCTAGAGTTGCTAGATACAGTCCGAAAGCGCGCAGCCTTAGGCAGCAGGTTGCGCATGAACAAAAAAGGCGATCTTATATTTTTTTTGCTGTAATTGCTATAGCGCTTGCTTATCTTTCATACAACCTTGTTTTCAGCGATATGGGACTTGTGAAATATCTTGAGCTAAAGAAGAACAAGTCGAAGCTTGAAACAGAGATAACACGCGTAGGCAAGGAAAATAAGGCAATCAGTGAACAGGTGAATGCGCTAAAGAAAGATCCCTATTTCATCGAGAAATATGCTAGGGAGGAATATGGCATGGCAAAGCGCGATGAATTCATCTTTCAGTACAAAAACTCCGACAAATAGGCTGATCCAGACCAATGAATGACAGGCCGTTAAATGTAGCGTTCCTGTGGCATATGCATCAGCCGAATTATAAGGATCCTTTCAGCAACGTTTATACGTTGCCATGGGTACGGCTCCACGGAGTCAAAGATTATCTGGATACACTGAAAATACTTGAAGACTTTCCTGATATCAGGCAGACCTTCAATGTAGTTCCCTCCCTTTTGGATCAGCTTTCCGATTATGTTGAAAATGGCGCTGTCGACCGTCATCTGGAGTTGACGCTCAAACATCCGTCTGATCTCACCGCTGATGATAGACTTTTTATAGTTGAGAATTTCTTCCTCGCCAATTGGGATACGATGGTCAAGCCCTATCCGCGGTATTACGAACTTCTTGTCAAGCGAGGGCTCAGATATTCCAAAGGTGAAATCGGCAGAAGGATGCGCTATTTTTCTGATCAGGATATAATGGACCTACAACTTCTTTTCAATCTGGTATGGGTTGATCCCATGTTTAGGCAGGCAGATTCATTCCTCAGCGGGCTGATGAGCAAGCAGAAAGACTATAACCAGGAAGAAAAGATCATGTTGATAGGCAAGCAGTTTGATATCCTGAAGCAGATAGTCCCGGAATACCGAAAACTTGCTCAGACAGGTCAGATCGAAATTTCTGTAAGCCCTTTCTATCATCCTATTTTGCCGCTGCTCTGGGATACTGATGCTGCCAGGATTGCCATGCCGAATGTTAGACTGCCAAGAAAGAGGTTTCAGCATCCTGAAGATGCCGTGAGGCAGATCAAGATGGGCTCCGATTTCTTCGAGAAGAGTTTCGGTTTCAGGCCGGTAGGCATGTGGCCCTCCGAGGGTTCTGTGAGTGAATCGGTGGCCCAGGCTATAAAGTCTGAGGGATTCAACTGGATAGCGACTGACGAAGAAGTACTTTCGCGTTCACTGCAAAGGCCGTTACGGGGTGGTGACGGAAATCCCATTGATCCTTCGGCGTTATATCAACCTTATGTCTACTCCGACTTGTCTATTTTTTTCAGAGATCATAAGCTTTCTGATCAGATCGGCTTCGTATATTCAGGATGGAGTCCTGATAGGGCCGTCTCGGACTTTATCGGCAGACTTTCTCAGATACGAGAATCCTTGCCAAATGGCAGGCCTTTTATTGTGCCCGTAATACTGGACGGGGAGAATGCCTGGGAATATTATCAGAATGACGGCCACGATTTTCTCGGCGCATTATATCGGGCATTAACTGATGATAATAGATTTAAGACTGTAACTATTTCTGACTACCTTGAAGAGTTCGGAGCTGGAGGCAGGCTCGAAAGTCTTCATGCCGGATCATGGATAAACGCCGATTTTCATGTCTGGATCGGACATGAAGAAGACAACCTTTCGTGGGACTATTTATCGCAGACTAGAGATGACTTGGAGACGTTTGCAAAGGAAAATCCGGATGCAGACATTGCTGAAGCCTGGCGTGCGCTGTTTGCCGCCGAAGGCAGCGACTGGAACTGGTGGTACGGTGACGAACATTCAACTGAAAGTCAGGTAGAATTTGATGCTCTCTTTCGAAATTATCTGATGAAAGTTTATCGTGTAATAGGCAAGGAACCTCCAGCGAATCTTTATGTTCCGATATTGCTGGAGGACAGGAAAGTAGCCCCGGACAGTGAGGTGAGAGGGTTTATCGAACCGAGGATTGACGGGCTTGTAACGAGTTACTACGAATGGTATAACAGCAGCCGTATAAACGTGAAGAAAGGCGGTGGCAGCATGCACAAGACCGACAGCTGTATTTCTGATCTTTATTACGGTTTTAACAAAGATAACCTTTATGTACGGATCGATCCTGTCACGTCTTTTAGTGAACTTGACGGCAAAGTAACACTGCATCTGGATATACACCATCCAACCATATTAAAGATCGTTTTTGTACCGGCATCGAATACAACGACTGTGTTGGAAAAGAAGAATGATAGCTGGGTCGGAACTGATCTTTTTTTTCAAGCAGCTATGGCTGATATATTTGAAATTTCGGTACCCTTTTCAGCATTGGGAGCAAAGGAAAATGACGAGGTGCATTTTTCAGTGGAAGTCATGAAGGGTAATGGCGATACTCCTGTAGTAAACGATCCGGACTCTACCGCTGAAAGAAGCATTGAAAGATGCCCGCTACGGGGACATATCATGCTTACCGTTCCATCAGCTGATTTTGAAAAAATCATGTGGTATTGAGCATGAGGCTTCTATCGTAAAGCTCTTTTTTGCTGATGCCATATATGCCGGCTACTGTCTTGACAGCTTCTTTCCGGCCGAGCCCTTTCTTCATCAAGGCTGAGACTTCTAACAGCGCTTCTTCGAAACCTGGTTCCTGCTTGCTAAACCCCTCCATGACAATTACATATTCACCAGCGATCATTTTGTTATGAAGTGATGCAAGGACATTGGAGATAGTGCCTCGAAAAATCTCCTCATGAATTTTGGATATTTCCTTGGCAACGGCTACCCGCCTGTCACCCGAGAGTTCCATCGCGTCTGCAAGTGTTTGCAAAAGGCGATGCGGGGCTTCATAGAAGATCATGGTTCTTGTTTCATGTTTTAACTCAATCAGGCGTTTACGTCGTTGTGTTGACTTTGATGGCAGAAAGCCCATAAAGCAGAATTCTTCTGTCGGCAAGCCTGATACTGATAGCGCAGCCGTGTGCGCTGAAGGCCCTGGAACTGCAATTATATCTATTTTTTCCTCGATTGCTTGCCTTATCAGTACTGATCCGGGGTCGGAAATACCTGGGGTACCTGCGTCTGAGATCAGGGCCACGCTCAGTCCGGATCTTAATCTGTCCAAGATCTCCTCCGCCCTGATCTTTTCTTTTTCAGACCAGTAGCTGATAAGCGGTTTGCTAATATCATAATGATTGAGCAGCTTTAGAGAATGCCGAGTATCTTCAGCTGCGATGATGTCAACCTCACGCAGCGTTCGCAGCGCCCTTAGCGTTATGTCCTCAAGATTGCCCAAAGGCGTAGACACTATGAATAGCTTGCCTGACACGATTATTCGGTTTTGAGTAGCTGCCGCAGGCGCTTGTCGATTTTTGATATATCGTCAGGGCTATCTCCGGTGATATCCCAGGCGTATTCGCCTTTTGCGTTTCTATGGAGTTTGATTTTAGGCGGCTTCACAGGCTTTACATCCTTGATTTCTTTGTTTTCAGATATTTCAACGGCAGAGGCATTCTTACGAACTTCTTGCTGCTGGTTTGCAATATTTTTGTCAGGAGTAACCGGGTTATTGGTCGAATTGCATCCCAGCATGTTAAGCAGCATCAGCAATACAATAATAATACGAACAGTGTCCGTATTCATGATCAATAGCTCCTATAGCGATTTGTAATCGGGAAGCGTCTATCCCTTCCAAAGGCTCGAGGCGTAATCTTGATTCCGGGCGGCGATTGCCTTCTCTTGTATTCGCTTCTATCAACAAGAGAGATCACTTTCTTTATGCATTCGCTATCAAAACCTAGATTCAGGATTTCTTCATAGCTCCTGTCGTCTTCAATATATGCTTTAAGTATCGGATCAAGGATTTCATAAGGTGGAAGGCTATCAGTGTCCTTCTGGTCAGGTCTGAGCTCGGCAGTTGGCGGCTTGATCAAGACCCTTTCGGGTATGATGACTCTGCCCGAGATTCTGTTTTTCCATTCGCTTAATTTGAAAATCAGAGTCTTCGGAACATCCTTTACGGGGGCGAAGCCACCGGCCATATCACCGTATAAAGTCGCATAGCCCACACTCATCTCTGATTTGTTACCGGTGGTAAGCACAAGCCACCCGAACTTGTTGGAAATGCTCATCAGTATATTGCCTCTGATCCTTGCCTGGATATTCTCTTCAGTAATGTCTGGAGGCAAATCCCTGAAATGAGGCCGCAAAGACGAAATATATATATCGTATAGAGGGGTTATTGGAACATCAGTAACAGCTATCTCTAAATTATGCGCCAGTGCATATGCATCCTCTCTGCTGGCGATAGATGTGTATGGTGATGGCATAAATATGCCAGTGACATTTTCTTTTCCAATGGCATCCACTGCCACAGCGGCAACCAAAGATGAGTCTATGCCTCCGCTCAGTCCAATGCAGACCTTTCTAAAGCCATTCTTGAACACATAATCCCGTGTGCCGAGAACAAGTGCATTGTAGACTTCTTCTTCGTTAGCCGGAGCAGAATCACAGGAACTTCTCACAGCGCCTCGCAGGTGAGAGGGGATTACGGCTTTTTCAATCACGCTAGCCGACCTGACGATCTCTATTTCGTCAACTTGCAGATTTTTAAGCGGTCCGTCGATTTCGCGCCCACGAGGTGAATGCAGCCGTTTCATGAATACCTCTTCCAGGAGCAGATCCATGACAATGTCGTCCTCTTCAAAACACTTGCCCTCAGCTATCAGCTCAGCATTTTCATTTACGACCATACTATGTCCGTCAAAAACCAGCTCATCCTGCCCCCCGACGGTATTGAGGTAGACGATCGCCATGCTATTGTCAGTAGCCCTGGTAGAGAGCATCTTAAGCCTGGTGCCTGCTTTTCCCATGTGGTAAGGCGATGCATTGATGTTGATAATAAATTCCGCGCCGCGCGTTGCTTGTACAGAAGCCGGTCCTTCCGGATACCATATGTCCTCACAAATATTTATGCCAAAGCGCATGCCGCCCATCTTATAGACCGGATAGCGATTTCCGGGCTTAAAATACCGGAATTCATCGAAGACACCATAATTGGGTAAATGTATTTTATGGTAGACATCAATCAGCTTGCCATTATGAATAATGGCGGCTGCGTTATAAATATCCTCGCCCCTGTCCACAAAACCGACGATCGCAATAAAATCATTGACACTCTTTTTAATCTCTTGGAGTGACTGAATATTATCTTCGATAAAATGCGGCTTTAGCAGCAGGTCCTCAGGTGGATATCCAGTGATCGCCAACTCAGGGAACACCATTATGTCAGGCTCGTGTTCCTTCAGTCTACTTATGCAGCCAATTATTTTCTTAACATTTCCAGTTAGATCGCCGACAGTCGGATTGATCTGGCAGAGTGCTATCCTGACTCTTCTCATGCATTGATTTTACTTGGCTTGCCGTTGTTTGTAAAGGATATTCCGTTTTAGTCATTTCCTTGATATTTTCGAAAATGTAGGATAAAATTGTAGACCACATTATAATCCAGATAAACAATACATGCAGGAGGAAACCATGGCAAAGTCCGTTAAGGGGGGGAAGCCTTCAAAAACCCCGAAGAAACCTATGAAATCCGCTAAATCAATCAAGTACGTATATTTCTTTGGACAGGGAAAGGCTGAGGGTAGTGGAGATATGAAGGACTTGCTCGGCGGAAAGGGTTCAGGTCTTGCCGAGATGACCAATCTTGGCGTGCCGGTTCCAGCTGGTTTTACCATTACGACAGAAGCTTGCAATGAATATTTCAAGAGAAAAATGAAATATCCGGATAGCATGTGGGATCAGGTTCTGACGCATATGAAGCGTGTGGAGAAGACCATGGGCATGAGGTTCGGCGACCCAGAAAACCCCCTGCTGGTTTCTGTAAGATCTGGTGCGAAGTTTTCTATGCCGGGCATGATGGATACGGTATTGAATCTCGGTATTAACCCCAATACCCTTGTTGGAATTATCAAGAGAACAAACAATGAACGCTTTGCCTATGATGCATATCGTCGTTTTATTACCATGTTTGGAACAATTGTCATGGACATTGACAGGCAGCGGTTCGAATCCGTTCTTGACAAGATCAAAGAAGAAAAGGGCGTTCGCCAGGATACCGAATTGGAAGCAATTGATCTGAAGAAGGTTGTTCAGGAGTTCAAGAAAATATATAAAGAAGAAACGGGTTCGGAATTTCCGGTCGATCCGTACCAGCAGCTTAAATTGGCAATAAATGCAGTCTTCGGCTCCTGGTTCGGCGATAGAGCCAAGAAATACAGAAAGCTTCAAGGCATATCTGATGACCTGGGCACTGCCTGCAACGTGCAGTCTATGGTTTTTGGCAATATAGGTGATACATCCGGCACTGGAGTAGGCTTTACAAGGGATCCTTCCACCGGTGAGAAGAAATTTTTTGCCGAATGTTTAATCAATGCGCAGGGCGAAGATGTTGTTGCAGGTATCAGGACGCCAATGCATATCGCAGAACTAAAGAAGAAGATGCCTGCGGCTTACAAGGATTTAATGAGAATATATCAAAAGCTTGAGAAGCACTATCGCGATATGTTGGATATCGAGTTCACTGTGCAGGAAGGTAAGCTCTACATGCTTCAGACAAGAGTGGGCAAGCGCACAGCTGCTGCTGCACTCAAGATTGCAGCTGATATGGTCAAGGAAAAGCTCATTGATAAAAAAACTGCAATAATGAGAATCAATCCAACCCAGATAGATCAGCTGCTTCACCCCATGATAGATCCAAAGGCAATAACAAAGGTAGTCTGCCGAGGACTTCCGGCTTCGCCTGGAGCGGCCGTAGGAAAAGTAGTTTTCAATGCTGAAGATGCTGAAAGCGCTGCTGCAAACAGAGAAAAAGTTATTCTGGTCAGAACTGAGACATCTCCGGAAGATATCGGCGGCATGATCGCTGCGCAGGGGATATTGACTGCTCGAGGCGGCATGACATCGCACGCTGCTGTAGTTGGACGAGGCATGGGCAAGTGCTGCGTTGTGGGGTGCGGTGCTATAGACATTCACGAACACGAAAAATATTTTATGATCAACGATGAAATTATCGTCAAGGAGGGTGATTATATTACCCTCAACGGTACGACTGGCGAGGTTATGCTCGGACAGGTACCTCTTGTAACTCCGATGCTAAAAGGCGACTTTAAAACGATCATGAAATGGGCTGATGAAACAAGAAAACTGGGTGTCCGCGCAAATGCTGACACGCCAAAGGATGCACGCGTTGCTATAGAGTTCGGGGCAGAAGGCATTGGATTATGCAGAACAGAACATATGTTCTTTGATGCTGAAAGAATAAAGGCAGTCAGAGAAATGATACTCTCAGATACCCGCGAAGAGCGGGAGAAAGCTTTGGCCAAGCTTCTGCCGATGCAGAAAGAGGATTTCATAGGCATCTTCAAGGAGATGAAAGGATATCCGGTTACGATAAGATTACTCGACCCGCCGCTGCATGAGTTCCTTCCCCACACTGATCAGGAATTCCAGGGCCTGGCAGATGAGATGCGTGTACCCGTTGAAAAACTTAAGGCCAAGAATAAGTTTCTTCATGAATTCAACCCAATGCTCGGACACAGAGGCTGCAGATTGGGCGTATCATACCCGGAGATTTATGAGATGCAGGTACGGGCTATTATGGAGGCAGCTTGCGAACTTGCTGCAAAGAAGATAAAGGTCACGCCGGAAATCATGATACCGCTTGTGGGCCATGTCAACGAGCTGAAAGCTATGAGAGAACTGACGGTAAAGATTGCTGATGAGGTAAGGGCGCGCTTCAAGTCAAAGCTGGATTACAAAGTTGGTACTATGATTGAACTTCCACGTGCATGTATAACATCCAATGAGATCGCTGAGTATGCTGATTTTTATTCTTTTGGCACTAATGACCTGACCCAAACAACATATGGTCTATCCAGGGATGATGCCGGAAAGTTTCTGCCTTTCTATATAGAGGCGAAAATATTGGCGGACGATCCCTTTGTAACGATCGATCAGGAGGGTATTGGCTCGCTCATGAAGATCGCTGCTCAAAAGGGCAAGGCTGTGAAGAAGAATTTGAAACTTGGCATATGCGGTGAACATGGAGGAGATCCTGCATCCGTTGAGTTCTGCCACCG
>Ga0187785_10000059_pt1 | contig 39178 bp, 32 predicted proteins | sample 0815_BV2_4_20_MG_FD_132466 | JGI IMG/M metagenome (GOLD analysis project Ga0187785, IMG submission 132466) | Tropical peat soil microbial communities from peatlands in Department of Meta, Colombia - 0815_BV2_4_20_MG | ecosystem: Environmental > Terrestrial > Soil > Wetlands > Peat | place...
ATACAGGCGCTGAAGTGAATCGCATCGGGCTTCAATTCGGACAGCTTGGCCGCCATTCCAAGCGTGGGAATCACTGTTCGGCCCGGACACTCGCAACTGACGAACGCAATGACCGACGAGGGCTGGTCGAACTTGCCTTCGCCCAGGGATGCAGCCTTCAGGCATCTCCATTCTCCAGGGCAACCGTAACCGCTGTCCATATAAGCTCCGCATCCAACTACCGCGACTTTTTTCATAAGAGTTCCTCCAAGAGTTTTGATTCGGGCTGGCGCTCAATCCCCGTGCTGCTCAACCGGGGCGGACCGTTCTGCAGTGTTTCGCACAAGGTTGCCGCAAACCCACAGATCTGCCTCCGCATGGTGAAGTTTGAGCCACCGGAGCATCGTCTCCGGAAGGGTGGAACGCACAAGGCGTGAGGGAAACAGCAATTTGCTCCCAGTGTTTCCGCTCTGACCGTATCCTACTTCCGAACAGGTCACCCTTTCAAGCTCATTCGTATGAAGTGCCTCATTCACGGGGATTTGGCTACCCGCGCGTGCGCCATGGCGAGCCGAAAGTATCTCGAGACGTCGCCTCATTCCTTCCGCGGTGAACGCGCTAAGCGCGCTTGGTCGCGGGATTATTGTTCGGGGTTCCGCGCGGGGTCAGAGGGCTGTGAAGGACTGTGGTGAATCGGCACACCGATGTGGTAGTTTGCCACACCGATAAAGACGCCTGAAAACAATAACATAGCTATGTGTGGGCGAGGTTGAACGACAGGGTGTTGCGTTTTTCCCGGATTGTTCCCGGGGAGGGCAGTCACGCTTGAGATGAGAAACGATCTCGATTACAGCTACTTATAAGTAATGGTGAAATTGGCACAGAACATGAATAAGAAAAGGGCAACAAGGCAATCACGGGGAACGAAAAAACCCCTCGATGAACGGTTCCGATCCAAAAAATACACAAGGAGGCCCGCCATGGAATGCACACGAATCAGGAGGCTGTTCGAGCCGACCCCGAGACAGCAGCTGCGCTGCCGTCATGCAGTGACCGGTCTCGCGCCGGAGTCCAAATTGTGCGGCAATTGGTATGCATGTGGAACCTGCGAATACGACCAAATGCTGGAGGACACGGCCCCTGTTCCAACGATCAGCCCCGCTCCCAGGGCATCATGCAAAGCCGCCTGATGGAGATCTGCACGGCCGAGCGGCTGTGCACGACTCGCGTTCCAGGATCGACTCGCTAAAACGGGGGTCCCCGGGTGGTGAATCCACGTGGGGGCCTCATGGACGGAAAGCATAACAAAGAAGGAAGGAGGCCGGCGATGGCGACTATAGAGAAAAAGAGAGATCTTGTGGCAGGGTTCAACTTGTCCGAGAAGGAGTGCATCTGGATGCGAGCCAGGGTCGTACCCGTGAAGTATTGCGACAATGCCTTCGACTGCACGACCTGCACCTTCGACAAAGCCATGGGGCGCAAGATCGCAAAGGAATCCCATGATGCGCGCTGGAGCAGCACGGTTTTCAATAAGGTGAAGGATCTGCGCTGTCGACACGCGCTGACGGGCGGAGCGCCCATGAGTAAGACGTGTGCCAACAATTACGACTGCGGCACCTGTCCGTACGACCAAATGCTCGATGATACGATGCAGACGGACCACACCCTGTTCGGACCACCCCAATATCTCAATGCCCACGGGTATCTGGTGCCCAGGGACTACTACATCCATAAAGGGCATGGGTGGGCAAGAGTGGAATACGGCGGCCGCGTTCGTATCGGGCTGGATGATTTCGGGAATCGCCTCGTTGGTACAGTGGACAAATTCCGCCTTCCTTCGTTGGGAACTCGTTTCAAATCGGGGGATGAATCGTTCATTCTCACGCGAGAGAGCAACGAAGCAGGCGTGAAAGCGCCGCTTACCGGAGTTGTCACTGCGATCAATCAGAAGCTGATGGATTACCCGGCGTGCTCCAACTCCGATCCGTACTGCTCCGGATGGGTGATGCTCATCGATCCCATGGAGCTGAAATCAGATCTCAAAGATCTTACCTTCGGGGTTGAGAGCGTGAAATTTATTGAAGCGGAAGCGGAACGCCTGCTTTCCATGATTTCCGACGATCCTGCCGCAGCGGCAGCGACAGGTGGCGAACCCATCGCCGATGTGTATGGCGCTTTCAAGGAAATTGGCTGGAAGGGCCTTGTAAGAAGCTTCATCTGACGGGTTTGTGGCATGAAAACCGGGAAAGAGGCTCACCCCCATGGACGTGAGCCTCTTTCCGTGATGTCGCGAAGCATCGCATTGCGGATCATACGCGACCGCTACCCGCTGGCTCTGCTAGTCCTCGGCGCTCCCCATGACCTGACCTGTGCCGTAAGAAGTGACTCCCTTCAGACACCCTTCGGACAGAAATGCCTGGTAGTTGCAGACTAATCTCTCCACTACCGCTCCGGCCAGGCGTTTGTAAAACAACATTCCCGTTTCCGGATGCTTCTCGAACAATCGGGCGAGTTCTTGCCTGTCCATTTTGTACACTGTGCTCGGAACCAGGCATTGTGCATTGGAGGTGTAGCACTCACGGTCCACCAGGCCGGACCAGCCGAAGGCCTCCCCGCGTTTGCTCACCGTGTAGTCTATTTCCGCTTCGTCGCCTATGGACAGTCGCACTCGTCCATCCCAGAGGACATAGAAGTTCTGGGCCGCATCCCGCCGGGTATAGATCTCCTCCCCTGGATTGTACGACTCTTCCACCATGATCTTTGCCAATTCGGCCATAGTCTGATCGCCTAGATCCTTGAACAGATCCGATTCCTGGATAAACATGGTCCACCTCCTTGGTAAGCGCGCTATGCCTCCAGACCGGCTTCTCAGCAACCTTCCGGCACACGTCGCGCACGCCTGGTCCGGGAATCGGAGTCGCGTGCGAGACGATGCCTCCCGGTTCCTCTCCTGAGTAGTTCATGGTGAGGTGCCCATTTTTGGCTGGTTTCATCGAGGAATGAGACTAAGAATGAGACTGAGTGCCTGTCGCTTCATCAAGATCCGAGTCGGCAAAGTAAGAAAAACACACGAGAGAACCTGCCAAATGGGCCGTCCCTTGAAATCTCCCGTCTTTGTTTTCTTCCCCCTTGTCGTTTAGCCGGCAGTTGGAGGATTATTCGGTCAGGACACCGGGGTATTCTTCAGGCGCAAGCGATTGGCCGTCCTGACGTACCTGCTTCGGTCGTCTCCACCACTTATATGTTACTGCTTTGACGTCCTACCAGCCAGCATTATTTCGGTGAGCGACCATCCATCCGGTTATGGATGGGAAAAGGAATGTCATTGCCAGGGCAAAGCCCGAACTAGTGACAGTCCTTCTTTCTTTTCGGGTGATGAAAAATGACACTATTCTTGAGAATCCCTATATTTCGTGATGGCCTTGTGAAGCAGGGCTCTGCGCATTCTACCGGTTGAAATTTGCCTGTCCTGTCCCCACTCTCGGACGATTGCCATGGCTTCTTCGGAATTTTTGGTCTGTGCCAGTCCTTTGAGCAATTCGCGATCCTGAGCGGCCCGACTTACCGCTGCAAGCACATTGATCTGCATATCGGGGGGGTGACTTGGTGAAAGGATAAGAAAGACAATCTCGATCGGCCGAGCCGTAACTACATCCAGCAGTCCGTTATGAGTCAGCCCCATCGTTATCACCGGTGCAGGCAGACCATCCAGACGAGCATGGGGTAGCGCTACTCCTTCATTCAAGAAAGTCGAGCCCTCCTTTTCCCGCTCCGATACTGCGTGCCAAATTTCCTGGAAGGAACAGTCGCCGCAATCTGTGGCAGCGACTTCAACCAGGGCCTTCAATACCACTTCTTTTTCAACCGGATTGTCCCATATGATGATTCTTCGGCTTGTCAGCAAATCCGTGAAACGGATCCTGTTGCTTCCCAGCAGAATCGGGCGTGCATCCTTCAAAAAAACCGTATCTGGTTCTGCTCCCGGGACGTCTTTCGTACGGGTGTCCAGAACAACAATGGTAATACCCCTCGATCTTGCGATCAGGCCTTCTACGACACTCTTCTTGCCCATCCATCTCTTCCAAAAGGGAATTTTAGTCGGGCTGCCGATGACGATGTGGCCAACCCGGTATTCTTCGGCGAACCGCAGGATTGTTTCTTCAATATCTTCTCCTTTATACGTGAAGACCATGGCGCCGAGTTGTTTTGCAAGGGTCAAGGTACCCGACAGGATTCGCTGGGTGTGGGCGTCGATCATGGTAGGCTCTTCGGGTGGGGTCTGAACGTAAACTGCGTACCAGTTTCTGTTGAACCTGCCCGCGAGTCGAGACGCGTACCGCAGCAGCATTTCGCTGTTCGGGCCTCGTGAGCTGAGGCAAACCATCACCTGGTCTGGACTGGAATAGACTCCTTCTTCAGATCTTTCCCGTATCTTCACATCGATTTGTGCGGCAAGCTCTCGCAGCGTCAACTCTCGCAGTTTCTCAAGATTGGAAGTCTGAAAGAAATTGGCCAGAGCCGTGTCTATTCTGTCGTGAGGATAGATCTTGCCGTCCCTCAGTCGCTGTTGAAGATCTTCCGGGGTCAAATCCACATTGACGATTTCATCGGCTTCGCCAACGATCGTATCGGGCAGGCGTTCCCTGACGTTCACATGAATAGATCTCTGTACCGTATCATAGAGGCTTTCCAAATGCTGGACGTTCAAGGTGGTAATCACATGTATACCCGCGTTCAGAATGTCCTGGACATCCTGATACCGTTTTGCATTTTGGCCGCCCGGAACATTGGTGTGAGCCAATTCGTCTATGAGAGCGACTTCGGGTGCACGGCCGAGAATGGCATTCAGATCCATTTCTTCAAGAATGTGGCCCCTATATTCCTGACGCATCCTCGGAACGATTTCCAGACCCTCAACGAGGGCCGACGTTTCTTCACGTCCATGAGGTTCCACTAAACCGATTACCACGTCCACTCCCAGGCTCTTCAGTCTGTGCCCCTCTTGAAGCATTTGATACGTTTTTCCGACTCCGGCACCATAGCCCAGGTAAATTTTCAGTCTGCCGCGGCGCGAACGACGGATCATGCGTAAGAAATTATTGGCTCTCTCTTCGGACGCCTCGGGTTTCATTTCGCATCCAGCGCCAAATTGAGCAAGAGAACGTTCACTCTCGGCTCACCAAAGACTCCCAGGTCTCTCGCCGCAGTATGGGCAGAAATTTCTTTCATGACAGCTTCTTGGCTCAGGCCTCGTGCCCTGGCGACGCGGGCTGCCTGGAGCCGGGCATTCTCGACACTGATGTCAGGATCCAGGCCGCTCGCGGATGCCGTAACCGCGTCGGGGGGTATCGGCGTTGTTGGCTGCAAACCGTTTTCAGTTCGGTAGAGTTCCACCCGTTTCTCCACCGAATCAACGAGCTTCTTCGACAGAGGACCAAGATTACTCCCCCCCGAATTGCTTGCATCGTAGCCTGCCTCACCGGCGGATGATGGCCGCGGGTGGAAGTACTTAGGATCGGTAAAGTTCTGAGCGATGAGTTCAGACCCGATCGCTTTGCCGTCTTTCTCGATCAGCGACCCGTTCGCCCTAAAGGGGAAAAGTCCCTGCGCTATTCCCCAAACCGCGAGAGGATAGATACCGCAAACGATAAGGCCCAATAACACGGTGGCAACAAGAGCAACACGAATCTGTCCGACAATGTGGTTCATGCGAAATCCTCCCGTTTACACGAGGTGCAGCGCTGTAGCCGCCAGGTCAATGATTTTTATGCCGACGAACGGCGCTACCAAACCGCCGAAACCGTAGATCAACAGATTTCTCCGCAAGAGAGCAACAGCCGTCAACGGCCGAAAATGAACTCCCCGCAACGCCAATGGAATGAGGAGTACTATGATCAATGCATTGAATATCACCGCACTCAAAATTGCGCTTTGGGGAGAATGCAATCCCATAATGTTCAGCGGGCCGATCACGGGGAATGTGGCAACGAGCATTGCGGGGATAATCGCAAAGTATTTTGCCACGTCGTTGGCAATACTGAACGTGGTTAAAGCGCCACGGGTCATAAGCATTTGTTTACCGATCTCAACGATTTCGATGAGCTTGGTCGGATTCGAATCCAAATCCACCATGTTTCCGGCTTCTTTTGCCGCCTGGGTCCCGGTATTCATGGCGACGCCCACGTCTGCCTGCGCAAGAGCGGGGGCGTCGTTGGTGCCGTCGCCCGTCATGGCCACCAGGTGACCGGCAGCCTGTTCTTTCCGAATAAGTGCCAGCTTGTCTTCCGGTCTGGCTTCTGCGAGAAAATCGTCCACTCCGGCTTCCTTTGCTATGGCAGCGGCGGTCAGTCGATTGTCGCCCGTGATCATGACGGTCTTGATGCCCATGGCACGAAATCGTTCGAAGCGGTCCTTCAATCCCCCTTTCACAATGTCCTTCAGTTGGATGACGCCAAGCACGCTTTTGTTTTCAGCAACCAGCAGAGCTGTTGCGCCTTCCTTGGACACCTCAGCCACCACACTTTCGACAGATTCCGGCAGAACATTGCCAACGAACTCGCGAACCGCATCCGGCGCCCCTTTTCTGATGTGCCGTCCGTCAATGTCAATGCCGCTCATTCGCGTCTGAGCCTTGAATGCCATGAATGCGGCACCGGGCATCTCCGACATGGAGCGTCCTCTCAGACCATATTGCTTGGCCAATACCACAATGCTCCTGCCTTCCGGAGTTTCATCCGCCAATGACGCGAGCTGAGCCGCATCGGCCAGTTTCTGAATGTCCACGCCTTCGGCAGGAATGAATTCGGTAGCTTGTCGATCTCCGAGGGTGATCGTGCCGGTTTTGTCCAGCAAGAGCACGTCCACATCACCGGCGGCTTCTGCCGCTCTTCCGCTCATGGCAAGCACATTCTTTTGCACCAGGCGATCGATGCCGGCTATCCCGATTGCACTCAACAGACCGCCAATCGTAGTGGGAATGAGACATACGAGCAGCGCTACGAGAACAGTGATTGACAGGGAAATCCCCGAATACATGGCATAGAACTTCAGGGTCATGACAACCACGAGAAAGATGATGGTGAGAGCTGCCAGCAGGATGGTCAGAGCTATTTCGTTCGGAGTCTTCTGCCTTTGGGCGCCTTCAACGAGATTGATCATGTGATCGAGGAAGCTCTCCCCCGGGTTTGCCGTTACCCTCACCACGATCGTGTCCGACAACACCCTCGTACCGCCCGTAACCGAGCTCCGGTCTCCTCCGGCCTCTCTGATCACGGGCGCGGACTCCCCGGTTATGGCGGATTCGTCCACGGAAGCAACACCTTCGATGACTTCGCCGTCAGCCGGTATGAATTCACCCGCGACTACTACGACAATATCGTCCTTGCGCAATTTGTCGGCAGATATGTTTTGCTCGACCAATCCATCTTGAATCATCCTATGAGCTAAGGTCTGCGTGCGGGTTTTCCTGAGGGCGTTTGCCTGAGCCTTGCCTCTCCCCTCTGCCACCGCTTCGGAAAAATTGGCGAACAAGACGGTGAACCAGAGCCACATCACAATCTGTACTTCGAAGGTCACCGCTCCCTTTTCAGGGTTCAAGATTAATTGCAGGGCAGTAATCGCGGCGCCGACTTCGGTTACGAACATGACCGGGTTTTTCAGCATGTTCACGGGATTGAGTTTCTTGAACGATTCAATCACGGCTTGAATCAATATGTCACGCTCAAAGGTCGAATGAATTCTTATGGAAGCCATGGTAAAAAATCCTCAAAATACCTTATTTGAACCTGTCATGAGAAAATGTTCCAGAATGGGACCCATTGACAATGCAGGGAAAAAGGTCAGAGCACCGACTATCAAGACCGTGCCTATCAGCAGCAGAGTGAAGAGGACGCCCGAAACGGGGAAACTTCCGCCCGTTATGGCCATCTGCTTCTTCCCTCCCAGACTTCCGGCCAAAGCCATGACCGGAACGATCATGAGAAATCTGCCGATGAGCATGGCCATGCCCAGGGTGGTGTCGTACCAGTAAGTGTTTGCACTCAGGCCCGCAAAAGCACTCCCGTTGTTTCCCGTAGCCGATGAGTACGCATAGAGAATTTCACTGAAACCGTGAGGGCCGGAGTTGTTCAATCCCGCCAGTCCCCAGGCACTCACCGATGCCCACGCGGTGAACCCCAGAATGCTGAAAACTGCTGCCATAACGAACATCACGGCCGCCTTTACGTCATAGGACTCAATCCTTTTTCCGAGATATTCCGGGGTTCTGCCTACCATAAGACCGGCCAGGAATACCGTTACGATCACAAAAACCAGCATTCCGTACAATCCCGCTCCAACCCCTCCGAAAACGACCTCGCCCAACTGGATGTTCAGCATGGGAATCATTCCCCCCAGGGGAGTGAACGAGTCATGCATTGCGTTGACGGCTCCGCACGAAGCGTCCGTCGTAATAGTTGCAAACAGTGCGGAATTTACGATCCCGAATCGAACTTCCTTGCCTTCCATATTTCCGGGTACCACGTCGACACCAAGAGCATGGAGCCTTGGATTGCCGCTGGATTCCGCCCACCAGCACACGAGAAATCCAACCATGAAAACCACCAGCATGGCGCTCCAGACAGCCCAGCCGTGCCGCTGGTTTTTCACCGCTCGGCCGAGATAATAGGTTAGTCCGCTGGGAATCAAGAATATCGATAGCATCTGGAGAAAATTGGACAAAGGGGTGGGGTTCTCATACGGATGGGATGCATTCGCGTTTGTAAATCCGCCGCCATTCGTTCCCAGCATTTTGATGGCAACCTGCGATGCCATAGGACCTTGCGCAATGGTTTGGGTTTTGATTCTTACGGTGTCCGGAACCGGGAAACCTCGTTCGTCCTTGATCTCCTGACCCTTCGCATCCTTCTTCGCAATCCGGGCTTCGTACGGATTGATCAACTGCACCTCTGCATAGGGTTTGAAATTCTGAATCATTCCTTGCGATACCAAAATCGAAGAATAGACCAGACATATCGGAAGCAGCAGGTAAAGATTGATGCGCACGAGATCCACCCAGAAATTTCCGAGATTCTGCGTAGACCGTCTTGCAATACCCCGGACAAGGGCCGCGGCTACCGCAATTCCTGTTGCAGCAGATACGAAATTATGAAATGTGAGACCCACCATCTGTGAAAGGTAGGACATGGTGGCCTCACCGCCATAACTTTGCCAATTCGTGTTTGTCGTGAAACTGACTGCCGTATTAAATGAAAGATGATCTCCCACGGGACCCAGATGTTGCGGATTCAGGGGCAATAAGTTCTGCAGACGCAATATGCCGTACGTGAACAGAGCCCCCACAAGGCTGAATGCAAGCAGGGAAATCGTATACTGTTTCCAGGTCTGTTCCTTGGCGGGGTCCACGCCCATGAGGTAATAGATTCCCCGCTCCACCGGTTTGATGACCGCATCAAGAGCCGTCCGGCCTTCGGCATCCAGCACTTTGTATAGATACAGGCCCATCGGTTTCGTCGATGCGAACAAAATCAACAGGAACAAAACACATTGAATGAAATCGACATACTCCATGGTGCATCACCTCGTCAGAACTTCTCGGGATGAAGTACTGTGATGAACAAATAAGCGATGAGAATGATTCCTATCAGACCCATTATTGCGTCTATATTCATTTAATATGCTCCCATGCGAGACAGTACAGCAGACTGGCTGCAAAAAAAACGATCAAGACCGTGATAAAGAGTACATCGGTCATGCCGGCTCTCCTTCTGCAAAGTCAGACCTTCTCACGGAAAACGTGAACGTACTTCCTTTGGCTATTTCACTTTCGGCAGTAATTATGCCGCTGTGTGCCTCCACAATTTCTTTGGCAATGGCGAGGCCAAGGCCTGCGCCTGACTGGTTATCCTGATCGGGCAGTCTGAAGAACTGCTCGAATATCCTCTTGAGATGTTCGGGAGGTATGCCTGCGCCCGTATCGGTTACAGAGAAATACACGCAATCGTCGTCCGCGGTGGCGGAAAGCTTAACCGTGCCGCCCGCCGCGGTATGTTTCAGTGCGTTGGAGAACAGGTTCGAGAAGACGTGGTTGATCCGGATGGGATCTACCCACACCGGGGGTAAGTCGCTGGGCAGCTCAAGCACAAAATTAATTCCCTTGTCCTTGAAAGCCGCTTGAAACGGTTCGGCTGAATCCAAGCACATCACGTGAGGCAGTACGGAATGAAAGTCCATGGGTACTTTTCCCGACTCAATACGGCCAATATCGAGCAGGTCCTCCAGAATTCTGTGCAGCCTTTCGGCATCTTCTTCCGCGGCGATCAGCACATCCAGTTGATCCTGGGTCAGAGGTCCGAGTGCCTGCTCCAGCAGCAGATGAACTCCCATACGCACTGATGTGAGCGGTGTTTTCAATTCATGGGATACGGTTGAAATAACCCCTCGTTTCAAATCCTCCTCGTGACGTTGCTGCGTTACATCAGAAATAATGATCATTACTGAGCTCGGAAACTGCTCTTTATCCAGAATAGGAACGACTTTGGGCAAGAAATACCTCTCCTCCCCGTTCACGAAGAATTGAATTGCAGACGAAATCCCTTTCGATGCCACGCTGCGGCCTTCTTTGAGCGCTTGATTGTAGAGGGTTGCCAGCCAGTCCAGTGGAACATCTCGAATTTCGGTGTCAGGCTTCAGTCCGAAAAAGTGAGCTGCAGAGGAAGTGGCGACTTCGACGCGACCATTCAGGTCGAGCACCGCCACCGAATCCGGAAGCTCATTAAATGCTTGCTGAACGGTATTTTGCATCTGCGCGAGCTTATTCTCGCGGCTCCTGCGAACACGCCGAAGGCTCTCGGCCATGGTATTGAACGCGTCAGACAATTCTCCTATTTCGTCACTTGAGTCGATCTTGACTACAAGGTCTAAATTTCCTGCCGTTATGTCGTGTGCCGATTCGATCAGCCGGGTGATGGGACGGAGAACCCATGTGCGAGTGAGGAATATGAATGCTCCTGCGATCACGGCTCCCGCTATGAGGAGGAGATACATCTGCCGTATAGCCTCGGTTGCCCGCTGCCGAGCCTGGTCATTGGCGTCGTTCATGTTCTGCTGATTCATACGGAGGATTTCGTCGGCCGTATTTTTGGTCTTCTCGTACAACGGTAGCAATCTCGTGAAATACTCACGGTGTCTTGCATCCACCGAAATATGCGAATCAAGGGCCAATCGAAGCGCCTCCCTGTAATTCTGAAACAAGTCTTTGAGGAGATAGGCCTTTTCTCGCTCTCCGGGGAGGGTGATATTGTTCAATTCAATATGCAGAGCACGGTCAAATCGAGCCTCATGAGTTTTGATGTGATCCGCGCCTGCAGCCGCGTCACCCAGCAGACGGAATTGCACTAATCTATCAATGCTTTCGATGGCTTCCTTCATGTCCTGGCACGCCACGACACTTCGATAATTTTCCCGAAGGATTACGTCAATGGAATCTCCGAGTTCATACAGGAGAAAAATGCTTCGTATGCCAATTGTGAGAATGATCAGAAATAATCCACCGAAGCCCAAAGACAATTTTTGTCGCAATCCCAACATCGCAGCACCTCGCCGGGATATATGGGCAAATATCATGCCAATTCGAACGCGAGGTCAAAGAGGGCAATTCGAGCCCGTCACCAATTCAAGATGCGCAATGCAACCTTGCGTTCGGCAAGATCGCCGTTGAGACGGCTTGCATTTTGCAAAGAAACCCCAGCAGATCAAATGTTGTACTGTTTTCTGCGCCGCCAAAGAGTGGCCTGATCTATTCCAAGGATTTCGGCAGCTTCCTGAAGTGAATCTGTTTCTCCCAAAACCCGCCGGATATGTTCTTCCTCAATTCTCGAAAGACTTACCAAATCCCCCACGCGAACGGCCCCTGTCTTCGCGCGTATTGTGTCGGGCAAGTGCTCGATGCCAACCAACGGGGATTTGCACACGATGGCAGCGCGTTCTATGGCATTGCTCAACTCCCTCACATTTCCCGGCCACCCATATTCCATTAGAAATTGCACAGCTTCTTCTGTAAATCCCTGATAAAATCTGTGGGCCTTTCCGCCGAAAAACGCGAGGAATTCTTCAGCAAGCGCACGGATATCGCCGTGCCGTTCGCGTAGTGGCGGAATATCAATTTGCAGAACATTCAATCTATAGTAAAGATCCTGCCGGAATCTGCCCTCGGGCATGGCGGACTCCAGGTCCAGGCTGGTAGCAGAAATGATTCGGACGTCGGCCTTACGGGTAAGGTGATCGCCTATCCGCTCAAATTCGCGGTCCTGAACAAACCTCAATAACTTTGGCTGGATGGAAAGAGGTAAGTCTCCAATTTCATCAAGGAACAGGGTTCCACCTTCACATGCTGCTATTCTGCCGGGGTAATCTCTTATTGCGCCGGTAAATGCTCCTTTCGCGTGTCCGAACAGTTCACTCTCCAGTAAGTCTGCCGACAGACTCGGACAAGAGATGATCCCGAAAGGCTTTTCAGCTCTGTCGCTCCAATTATGGATTGCTTTCGCAAGAGTGCTTTTTCCCGTGCCGCTTTCCCCTCGAAGCAAAACATTCGATGCTGACCCGGCAACCTCGCGGGCCAAATTTACAGCCCGTTGCATTGCAGGACTTTGGCTTGCGAAGTCCAATGGGGGGATGGTCCTTCCTAATTCGTCCTGAAGAGACAATACCTTGTGTTCCAGGGAGCGCAACGCCGTCACTTTTTGTATCATCAAGTTTATCTGAGCAGGGGTAAAAGGCTTGGGAAGATAGTCCGCCGCGCCTCGCTGCATAGCCTCCACAGCGGTCTCAACGGATGAATACGCGGTTATCACGACGATCTTCAGCCAGGGCATCAGCGCCAGCAACTCGGGAATGAGATCGAGTCCGTCAGCCGTTCCGAGTCTGAGATCAACAAACGCCACATCAAAGGACCGCCGTGCCCCTTCATTGACAGCGTCCCGAAAATTGCCGACGGCAACGACCTTGTGGCCTTTGGCTTTCAAATAGACTGCCATCATCTTGCGAATGTTGGCCTCATCGTCGACAACGAGAACGTTCAACATGGTGAATGCTTTGCCCTGCTGGGTCATACGGTCAATGTCTTCCTTTCCGTCCCATGAAACGTACACCACTGCCCGTTGCACCCTATCACATCGAAATGTGGCCTTCTATCCGAAAATAACCAATACCGTAATCACTCAGCCTCCCAATGACACAGGTCAGGCACATCCCCCGAGCAATTGAATGATTACTTCCGCAATTTCCGGCCCCTCCCGGCAAGGCAATGATACGGTCAATAAAGTGGCTCATCGAGTCTGATAAAGGTCGGAACGGACATCGCGTATCTCATTGTCGAAGGTGAAAAGTTTCGTGTGACCTCAGCGTGGCCCCGGCCGGACAGCGCCGCGCGGCGTTCGGGTGACGAGCGCGGATGTGAAGAATGGTTGACAGGGTCGCTTGGGGTGAGTTACGCTCGGAAACGGGCGGAAAACGCCTTTTTCAGGGGAGGCGGTGCCAGTAGCGCCCCTGTGAGACTCAGCGGAGACGGCGCGGCGGCGATTGAGGGGCAGCGGGGCCGGCGAGGGACCGATCAGGACCCCGAAGAGTTCCAAGACGGCAAGCGCGCCGCATAATACCGGTGCACAAGCAGCACGGGTGCGAGGGAGTGTTCATTCAGGTCACGCTGTATTCGACGGCCTGTATCCATTCAGTGACGGGTGGAAAAAGATTGTCATTGCGAGCGCAGCGAAGCAATCTCGGCCTTTAAGTATCCAGATTGCTTCGTCGTTTCACGCCTCGCAATGACACAGGCCAGGCAGTTCCCCTGAGTAACTGAATGATTACGGCGGCCTGGACGTTGCGGTGGATCAGGGCCGGGCACGCACGTATAGTCCACCAGGCGGGCCCGTAGAGACTTTTGGGGTTCACCGTGAATGTGTGTTGGAGCAGGATGAATGCCGCGTTCTGTATGCGGCTCGCCTGCTGAGTTACAATTCAGTCTTATTTCCTAGACTTAGGTAAGGAAAGGAGTCGAACATGGCTGAGCAAGGCAGTGCTCTTCTTTACCAAAAGAAGACGATGATGGAGAGTGAGGACTGGTGGGCTGTCTGGCTGGGGGGCTTTGTGTTCCTGCTGGGCCTTGGACCGATTTTCCACTTCGACTTGTTGGGATGGGTCGTCAAGACCCCCGTCTGGATAGACTTCGCAAAATGCGCAGCGCCGGCTTCGGCCGCTTACAAAGGCATGTCCGGCGTCACATCGAGCCTACTCACCTTCTTCTTCCTGCTGGTTATAACCTCAGTCGGCATAATCGGCATGGGCGGCAATCTCAAAAAGTACATCGTAGGGTTCACCATTATTTACTGGATGGTGTTTTTCTGCATGGTGCTGGGAAACAATGCCTACATTGCCGCATCACCAGACAAGACAGCGGCGTTCAAAATTCCTTGGTCCCTGGGCCTGGGGGAGATGGGGCTGATTATTGCCATGGTGCTGGGTCTCATCATTGGCAACTTCATTCTGCCCTTGGCAAAATTCCTGGAAGAAGCGGCCAAACCTGAATGGTTCATTAAGACCGGTATTGTGATCCTGGGCGCAGCTATAGGAATCAAAACCGTCGAAGCTGCAGGTCTGGCAGGAACGGTGATTGTCCGTGGCATCTGCGCTGTCGTGGAAGCTTACCTCATTTATTGGCCGGTTGTGTACTTCATCTCGCGGAAGTGGTTCAAGTTTACCCCGGAATGGGCCGCTCCCCTGGCATCCGGCATTTCCATCTGCGGTGTGTCTGCTGCCATCGCCACGGGTGGGGCTATTCGGGCCCGCCCTGTGATTCCCGTCATCCTGTCCGCAGTGATCATCGTGTTTGTGGCTGTGGAACTTCTCTTGCTTCCTCCTTTGGCGACCCATCTCCTCTACGACGAACCGATGGTTGCCGGCGCGTGGATGGGATTAGCGGTCAAGAGTGATGGCGGAGCGGTTGCAAGCGGTCAACTCGTGGACACCTTGATCCTCAATAAGGCTGCCTCTGTACTCGGCGTCAAGTGGGAAAAGGGCTGGATGCTGATGGCCGCAACGACCACAAAGGTCTTCATCGATATCTTCATTGGAGTGTGGGCATTCATTTTGGCCGTGATATGGACAGTATGCGGGCTTGACACTCGAAGGCCTGCCACAGAAGGAGAAGCCTGCGCCCCTGTGTCTGCATCGGAAATCTGGCACCGCTTCCCCAAATTTGTTATCGGTTTTGCCGCGACCCTTCTCATACTTCTGGTCATCGGGCTCATATATCCAGGAGCAGTCAAGGGGGCTAAGGAGGGAGCTGACCAGGCCAACTTGCTCAGAACCCTGTTTTTCGCTCTTTGCTTCTTTTCTATCGGTATGGTCACCAACGTCCGGAAGTTGTGGGCTGAGGGAATGGGACGCATAGTCTGGGTATATGCGATAGCCCTCTTTGGGTTCATTCTCTGGGTCGGCCTATTTATCTCTTGGCTCTTCTACCACGGCATTACGCCTCCGCTAGTCAAGTGATATGAGTTTTATGAAAAGGAGTGGACACATGGCAGAAGGAAAAGGACCTCAAACGACGCAGTCTTCGGCTGGCGGCCAATCAGTGGCAGAGGAAGAGTGGTACGATCTCCTGCCCGTAGAAAAAAAGTTGATTGGTTATTCGCTGGCGCTGGGGGTTGTTTTGCTCGTAATATTTATTTTCGCATTTGGAGTCTTCAAATAGCTTGGTGGCTCAGAGAGTCACCACCTGTAACCCGTGCGTCCTTCAGAGTGCTTTCGGGCAAGGCCCCGGGGGTTGTGAGCCAGGGCCTCTGAAGTATCTGAACATTCGCTGGCTGGAGTTCTCTGATACCATTGCGCTTTGAAATACGTAAAATCGGGCGGGACCCTTTACAAAGAGAGTCCCCCCAATCTTATTGCTTGAAAGCGCATTCGTATTGGAGTCTCCAGCCTTTTTTGCCTTCAAGACCTGATCAGTGGTCGGAACATCCGCCTCTGCAGACCTGTTCGTCTCCAATCAGTTGAAGTCTGCCCCGCAACAAGGAGTCGATCGCGTCGGCTACGGTCCCGCTTTCTGCCCCAAAGTACACTTCGATACCCATCTGATGGAAACCCTTCAGGGGGCGCATGCCTATACCGCCCACGATCAGAGCGTTAGCCCCATTCTGATGGAGCAGCCCAACCGGGGCAAGACACCCACCATGCTCATGACCGGCATTCTGAACGACGGATATGTTGCCAATATCACTGTTGTCCAGTTCCACCAAGGTGAAGACGTCGCATTGTCCGAAATGTCCTGACGTCCGGGCGTTCAGACCGCCCGGGTGCATTGACGGAACCGCTATGGTTTTACTCAAAGTGCCAATTCCTTTCACGATACGTGTTGCGTCTCAGGCATATCACCCTGCGACGGCTCATTCTAACAAGTCCGCAGGTAATACACAACTGTCCGGTACTTTCGTGCCCCCACATGGAGATCGTTCTCCGAAACGCCAAGTACCTTTTCGCTTCCGAATACGTGGGCGGGACAGGCTTTATGCAGAGGGTCCCCCTCTCGAAAGCGCATCAGCAGGAGAATGTCCGTCTGGCCTGTCGGCAGACACGGCTTCGTACCAATGCGCGATCAGGCAAGTGACGATGGATGAAGCCTGCCCTGGCGGGTCTCCGCAGCGAAGCAGGCCGCGCCGTTCGTAGCGGAGGAGATCTGCCAGGACAGGCCGCGAACCAGCCTTTCAACGTTACTCTTTTGAAAGCGCATTGGTATGAGAACGCTGGGAGCACTATGCATCAGCCTCTGGAGGTGAATTCCCTGTAAGAACCTCAGGGTGCACATTCGAGAGAAAAGACTTGACAGCGGAGGACAGGTTTTATAGTATTTTCCCAATTGGTCAAATGGAGGAAGATATGGAACCAAAAGTCAAAGAAAGGTTGCTGCTGAAAGCAGAGGTGTTCAAGGCAATGGGGCACCCGCTTCGCCTGGGTATCATTGAATTCCTCCACGGTCGCGAAATGTGCGTCTGCGACATAATGACCCATGTGGGCACCGAGATTTCCAACGTTTCCAAGCATCTATCCATACTGAAAAAAGCCGGCCTGGTTGCGGATCGCCGGGACGGTCTCAAGATAATGTACAGATTGACCATGCCCTGTGCTCTCGATTTCGCACGTTGTGTGGAAGGCGTTGTTATCAAGAGGCTCGAAGAGCAGCGAGCGGTGATGGTGGCGTGAATGATGGGTAAAGGCATGCATGAATGGATGTGGCGAATTTTGCCGGACAGCGAATTTACCCATCTGCTCAAACACTCAACCCAGAAGAGGGCGACATGGGTTCCGAAAAAGAATTGACAGAAACCACGAACGTGGAAATTCAGGGGCTCGAAAGAGAAGGCCAACCTGGAGAACAAATTCTCACCCTCCCGGTCATCAGCGATACGTTCCGCTCGAAGATCATGTATCTTTTTTCGGGCGCCGTCCTGTTAGCCGCCTGGTGGCTTGTCTACGACAATTTGTTGTCCTTCTCTCGATTAATCACGTATCACGTGCTGCCTCTTCGGGAAGGCACGCATCTTGGCTCCACGGTGGAGTTTTTCATCTTTGAAGTCCCCAAGGTACTGCTGCTGCTCACTCTCATAGTATTTGGCGTGGGAGTCATCAGATCGTACTTTACCCCGGAGCGCACTCGCAAAATCCTGGCCGGGAGTCGCGAGTCGGCAGGGCATGTGCTGGCCGCGTTGCTTGGTGTCGTAACGCCTTTTTGTTCGTGTTCCGCGGTCCCCCTGTTCATGGGTTTTCTTACTGCAGGGGTGCCACTCGGCGTGACTTTTTCGTTTCTGGTTTCCGCGCCTATGGTTAACGAAGTTGCACTGGTACTGCTTTTTGGACTGTTCGGGTGGAAGGTGGCGGGCTTGTACATGGGCACAGGACTGCTGATCGCCTTGATTACCGGTTTCATTATAAGTCGGCTCCACATGGAAAAATATCTCGAAGAGTGGGTCCTTGAACTGACTTCCAATAAACCCGAGCTATCTCAACTGGAAACCGAAGACGAACACATGGGATGGGATGAAAGAGTCCAATTCGGAATCGATGCGGTGAAGGAAATCGTGCTCAAGGTGTGGCCGTACGTCACGGTTGGTATTGCGGTGGGAGCCGGTATCCACGGATACGTCCCCGAAAATTTTCTCGCCGGTATCATGGGAAAGGAAGCCTGGTGGGCAGTCCCGGTGGCAGTGCTTATCGGGGTTCCCATGTACAGCAATGCGGCCGGCATTATTCCCGTAGTGCAGGCGCTGCTCACAAAGGGTGCGGCATTCGGCACGGTTCTCGCGTTCATGATGGCGGTGATCGCAATATCCACCCCTGAGGCCATAATTTTGCGCAAGGTGCTCAAACCACGCTTAATAGGGGTTTTTATAGGAGTGGTGACTGTCGGAATCATTTTCGTGGGGTACCTGTTCAACATAGTACTCTGATCCCAGGAAGCAAAAAAGCAGGAGGAATCGATGAAAGTAGAAATCCTCGGTGTGGGATGCGCCAAGTGTAGCAAACTGTACGACATGGTTACCGAGCTTGTGAAGCAAAAAGGAATCGATGCCGACGTGTCAAAGGTGGAGGACCTGAAGGTATTTTCTCAATACGGGGTATTCATGACTCCGGCATTGGTCGTTGACGGTAAGGTCAAGGTAGCCGGAAAGATGCCCAAAGAGGCTGAAATCATTGCGTGGCTCTCTTCCTGAGTGGCGCATTCGGAGATAACGCTCATGGCCCGACAGCAGTGGGTTCCGTCGTATGGCAATTCGTGGTCGGGTAATGTGGCTGCGAGCCGAGCCCCAAAAGGAATAACAAAAAGCTCAAAGGAAATGTGATCACAATGAAGAAGAAAAGTTTAATTCGGTCTACGGGTTGGATGAATTCGACTCTTGTCGCATTGGCGATTCTGGTGGTCTGCGTGGTAATGGTGTCGCCTGCAAGGGCTGTTGAACAAAGCAGTTCAACTGCAGATATTCGCATGGGAAATCTGCAGGAAGTTTTTGAGGTCGGGCTCAAATTTCATGGGCATAAGTGCCCGGCCATGCCCTTGGGATTGAGGGCGGGGATTGCCGCAATGAATGCCCTTGGAGTAGAACGTTCCAAGGACAAGGAGCTTTTCGTCATATCCGAAACTGGAAAAGGCCACGCCGCAGGCTGCTTCCTTGATGGCATTATGACAGCCACCGGCTGCACATATGGAAAGTCGAACATCGATAAACGCCACTGGAGTAAGATGGCTTTCACCCTCGTTGACCAGCAGACGGGAAAAGCGGTGCGAGTCTCACTCAAACCTGACTTTTTCGAGAATGCCCTGAAATCGCCTTTTGTCCAGGAGCGCAAAGCAGGCGTTCCGCCGCAGGACATCAAACCGGAAATCACGGATCCCATGGTCGCCCGCATTCTATCGGGCAGTGAGAGCTCCTTCTTGGAGATCGGTGAAGTCCATTCCGTACCGGTTGAGAAGAGCAAATCGGTTTTCACTGCAAAGCGTTGCGCTGTTTGCGGTGACCTCACTTTTGTCAACAAACTTCGAGTCGCGGATGATGGCGCTCTCGTGTGCGTACCGTGCTCCGGTTACAAGGACTAAGAATGTGAACAGATTTGTTCGAGCTTATTCGCTCAGACGCGCAGCAGCGCATCGTGCGACTTTTATCGATCACGAGATGCGGCTGAGAGAGCATCTTTAGAAACAGGGAGGATTTAGTGGTGAAGAAGTGTTGCGGCGGCGTAATATCGGGTATAGCAATGGTTTTATTGTTAATGATTGCACCTAGTTCCGCGGAGCCGAAAATCGACCTGAAGGGCTTGGTATCAAAGCGAGTGCCGATACTTCTTGAATTCGGAAGGGGCTGGTGCATCCCGTGCAAGTACATGAAGCCGATCCTGAGCGACATGTCCAATGTGTACGCAGGAAAGGCGATTGTCACCACGGTCGATATGGATGCCAACAAGGACCTGGTAAGGGACTTCAGGATTCGTATGATGCCCACTCAGGTCTTCCTCATGCCTGATGGAAAGGAGTTCTTCAGAAATGAAGGGACCCTGGAGCGTGAACAGATAGCGCAGGTGTTTGCGAAGATGGGTGTGTCAGGTCCCGCCCAAGCAGCTTTTCCTCCGCCAATTCCGGAGGCCATGCCGCCAAAGGGCAATTAGGGCCGATATAGGCCCGCTCGGCTTTCGATGGAGATTCCCTGATACCGGTTCGCGACGATTCGGATCGGAGATTCTCAGGCGCATAATTGACCTGAACCATCCCAAGCCTTGAATCGGCAATTGGCACGGGACAAAACATCGACTAAGTATTGCTTTTCGTAAGTTCGGTGCCGGATTTTATGACCAAGAGAGATTGCTTCGTCGCTGCGCTCCTCCCAATGACAGGCCCGAGCAGTGTCATTGCGAGGGAAGCGAAGCAATCTGCTCCGACAAAAATGTGCGACCTGATTACGAAAACCTGTACTAAGGAGCGTGTGTATGGAGTCAATTTTTGCAATCGTTCAACAATGGGTTTCTTCAGGCAGCGTTTGGCTTGCGGCCGGTGGTTCATTTGTAGGGGGCGCGTTAACTGCCATGAATCCATGTGTCATTGTCATGGTCCCGTTGCTGATTGGCTTCATCGGGGGCATGGATGAAGAGATGACTGCCTGGAAGTCATTTCTGTTCACGCTGGTCTTTATTCTCGGTTTCAGCATTGAGCTGGCTATCCTATTCACCGTGGGATTGGCGGCTGCCCCTTTCTTGCAGTCCGATTACATGGTTTACGTGGTGGCAGCGATCTGCATCTTGTTGGGGCTTCACTTCATGGACATCTTCCACATCCAGCTCCCCATTTCCCAGGACAAGCTTCCCAAGTATACAGGATTCCTCGGAGCTGCGCTGTTCGGGTTCATGTTCGGACTCGTTTCGCTCCCTTGTACTGGGCCAGCGCTCCTGCTCATCGTGAGCGTGATCCCGTTGAAAGGTGCGCTTTTCGGCGGTGTCATGATGCTCTTCTACGGCATCGGTCATTGCTTGCTGATCCTTGCGGTGGGAACCTCCGCAGGTGCTGCCAAGCATCTCATAGGATCGACACGAATGCGCTCGGCTAATCTTGTACTCAAGAAGGCCGCAGGAGCGCTTCTGACCGGTGTGGGGATTTATATTGCCGCAGGAGCTCTGTTTCCTTCCATTGGTCTGGCCTTCTAGTGCGGATTGGAACGGTGTTTGGATATGGCAGACGATCACTGTCGCATTCGCGTTGGAGATCATGAAATCGGTCTCATAGGTTTGAGAGGAGCAATGGAGGAGATCGCCCAATCTCATGCAAACAAGACGGACGAAGAGATTCAGCATGTCCTTCTGGAGTCGCTATCCGTTAAAAACTATATCCCGAGTTCCGCCAGGCAAGGCTACGGTGAAGCGCTTGTCCGCGAGTTCCGTAAGTTCCTGGGCCAGCCGTACGAAGATGTGGCGCAAAGGTCGGTGCATGTCGTGGTCCTTGGTCCAGGCTGTTTTCAATGCAACCGTTTGGAGCAGACGGTGGTGCAGGCTTTGACCGAGTTGGCGCTACCGGCGTCATTCGAGCATCTCACGGATATGAAAGAGATGGCAGCATACGGATTTGTTCTGACGCCTGCACTCATAATCAACGGAAAGGTTCTTGCCAAAGGTACGGTGCCCTCGGTGAAAAAGATCAAGCAATGGCTGATCGAGGCGCACCGATCCCAGACTTCTCAGTAACAATAGAATAAGGATGTCTCTTATGTTGCCTGGCCCGCGAGATACCTGCGTGAAATGGACGCTTGCGGTTTCATTCCTTTTTGTCTTACTTTTCAGCAGCACTGTCGTCCGCAGCCATGCGCTTGAACGGGTCTCCACCCTGGATGAATTGATAACTCGCTTCGATTCCTCCAGTTGCAAAGAATGCCATGAGAAAATTTTCGAGCAGTGGGGGAAGTCCCATCACGCAAGACCCCTCATGGGCATAGACGACCAGATGCTGTTGACCTCTTACCTCAAAAGGGTTGCCGTCCCTGGAAAACCCGCTGAGCAGGCGATCAAGAGCGACTTCCCCTGTTTCAAGTGCCATCTTCCTCAGATAAAATATGGAACGGATGACGTGGCAGGAGAGATAGCCAAGGCCATGCTCAAGGATGACAAAACCACGGTTCGGAAGTTGAATATCGGTTGCCTGGTGTGTCACAACGAAAAGGCAGTGGTTCATGGTCGCCCTGAGAAAGGAGTTGTGTACGGCAGTAAGGAAGTTCCTGAACACAAGGGCCATCCGGTGAAGAAAAGCACTCTCCTCAACGATTCCTTGATGTGTGGACAGTGCCACGGGTTGGGGCCGGTTCTAGATTCTGAGATGCCGGTGCAGTGCGCTACCCTCTATGGCAGCTATCTCCACGCCTACATACCGTCAGGCGGCTCACAGACCTGCCAGGAATGCCACATGAAAAATGCGGACCACTACATGCCTCCAGATTTTAATCAAAGGGCCGATTTGTCTGAACGCCTCCGGAAATCCCTACCTATGGAGGTTCAGTCGTACGCTTACACCTTCCACCCAAGCGAAGAGAAATTTTTCCCCAAGGTTGTGGTGAAGACAAAGATCACCAGCAAGGCCGGACACCGTATCCCAGATGGTTGACCGTCGAAGACTCAAGTGGTCCTGGATGTGACCGCGAAAGACCTGGACGGTAAAACGATATTCCAGACTTCCAGATTTTACTCCAGTCAAGCAACGGATTCTCGCTCTACACAGACGGTTCTGGGCCCCGAGAACAAATTGGGCTTTATACGGGACACCAGCATCCAACCATTCGCTCCCAAGGAGGAGACCATCGAAGTGCCGTTGCCACAAGGCTTGCGGGATGCCGTGATCGAAGTGAATCTCAGCTACCGGCCTCGACCCGGGAATGTTTACCCCATTGACAATGTGGTGAAAAAAGTGAGCCTTGATAGAGCAAAATAGTCTGCTTCTGTCGTAACGAAAGAGGAGAAGAAGATGCTGCTTCGAGGATACACGAAGGAAATGTTTTTGCCGAAATGCAACCCCAATTTTCAGTCCGTGCACTGTGTGGCTCATTTGGAGCAGGATATCTCCGAGGTGTTACCGTATCTCAATACAGTAATGGGAGGGGGAGACTACATCGAATCACCTGCGTCGCTGACCTTGCGGATTCACGGAAAGCTCATTACCTTGCATGCTCGGGAGATATTTGTCAACGCTCTCAACGACGAAGTCGAGGCGGACAAGATACTGGAATGGCTCAAGAAAGAAATCAATGCGGCATGGGACGATCGGAAGAGCATTCAGCCCAGCTTCGATTCTCCTGCAGCCCCCCAAATGCTGGCTGTTTTGAAACTTTTGCCGAGAACAAACTGCGGCAAGTGCGGGCTGCCCACTTGCATGGTTTTTGCCGTGAGAACAGCGGAAGGAAGCAAGGGAGCCGAAGATTGTCCGGAACTGGTGTCGGAAAACAAGGTCGAGCTTGAGGAGTACCTCGGGCGGTTCCACTTTGATTATGCATGATTGTTGCTCTCACACCCCGGGGCACAACTATCCATGTCCCTGCGCACATCCGAAGAATTACCCGTTCTGGGTATCATTGATCGCCGTACTTTTTTGGGCTTTCCCGTGCCGGCAGCGCTGCCCGTACTGTCTATAGCCGCCGTGCGTAACGCAAGGTTTGGATGATGGGGACAATCACGGACAGAAAGGTGAGCTTTGCAACCGTAAGCACGGATTGCGGTGCGACAAAAAGGCACGAGATCCCAAGGATCATGACACATACCCCCCAACACATAAGTGCCTTGGACCCGTACCTGTTGATCGTGTACCAATTTTCCTCGGATTCAAAAGCCTTCCGAATACGAAAGCCATAAGCACAGTTCATCTTGATTTTGCCGAGGAGCAGCGGAATCGACACGAGAATCACCACTATTCCCAAGCCCACAAGAGTAACAGCCGTCTTTACGTTCACACTTTCCATAAAACCCCGCGCTGAAAGGAATTGCAGGAACGCTTCATTGCCCGCTACGTCGGGCTGTCTGTCCATCAAGCCGCTGACGTTGCTGTGCCCGAAAGTCCTGTGATAGAGTAAGATCCGATTCGCGTCAACAAGGAAAAGACGGAGGTGGTTCGTGGTGAGGTCAGGATGTATGCCCCATCCGGACCCAAAGTCCACGAAGAGGTGCGGAGTGAACTCTCCACGAAAGGTCAGGGCTTTGTGAATGGGCATCAGTGGATAACTTACGTAGAGTAGGTCTCGAAAATTGTGTCGGATTCTCTCATAATTCTCGTCCGTATCCCGGTGGTCCAATCATGTCATTGCGAGGAGTTGAACGACGAAGCAAGCTCGGTTTTAGTCAGTTGGAGATTCCTTCGGGCTTTGCGCCCGCAATGACAATTTTTCAATCTTTTCGAGTAGTCAAAACCGACATTACTTCCGAGAATCCCAATAGAGCGGCCCCTGGAGATTTTCACCCACAAACACCTGGCGACCCGGTCACCCAGAGGAGGAACTTCTCGTGAAATTCAGTGAGCGTATCTCGTCGCTAAATCAGTATTTGGTTATGGGTTGCGAGCGCATCATAGCCCTGTCGCTTTTGTTGGCCGTGATATGTTTCTTCTTGGCCACATTGCGCATGGCTCTTGGTCTTGACTGGAGTTCGCTGACCACTCTGCATGAAATTGGCCAAAGGGTTCTGTTAATGACCATTGCTCTGGAGTTGGTTCGCACTCTCATCTGGCACGAGTTGAGCTCTATCGTGAATCTGTTATCGTTTGTCGTGGCCCGGAGGGTGCTGGAACCGCAAACAGCTTTTTGGGAGGTTCCCCTGGGCGTGCTGGCTTTCGCAGTACTTATGGCTACCCGCCGTTACCTATTGAATGGATCGTCGAACGATGGCGAATCAGAAGAATGAACCGAGGGGGGCCTGTCTTTCGATCTCTTGCCCCTTTGGCCTTTTCGGTGCAGATGGTTATCCTTGGTATGTGGTCGGGAATGCCGGTTTTATGGAACTGAGGAACGAAATGGATCTGGAAACTGCTCTATATGCTTTTGCTTGGATAGCCGGCTTTATCATTTTTCTGCTGCGCTTTGGGAAACTCTATCGCTAGAGTGCTGCGCATTATGAACACGTGTGCCGGCCAGGTGTCCCCTTTCCTCCCGACGGTCTGCCTTACTGCCCTGCGAGGACAGCCTGGCTGACTGCGGACGGAAAGCACCATTTCCAATGCGCAGCAATAGAGCCCGCAAACGGGCGGTCCACGATCGGCTTTGCACCCAAACGCATGTGCGGGCCCTTTGCCGTAGATTAAGGGAATAGGATTTGTTCGGAATCATAGCGTCCTTTGATCTGCTCGTTCATGTGGACCTTGGCGTTCAAATATTGTAGTCACCGAAAATTGTGTCGGATTCTCTCGTAATTGTCGCCCGTATTCCGGTGGTCCAATCATGTCATTGCGAGGAGTTGAACGACGAAGCAATCTCAGTTTCGGACGGTTGGAGATTACCTCGGGCTTTCCCCTCGCAATGACAATATTCCAATCTTTTCGAGTAATAGAAAACCGAGATTACTTTTGAGAAGCCGACTTTTTCGATAGCGCGAGCGGGACAAGGGACGTGCCTCTGGCCGAGGCCAGTCGCATGAAGTACTCCTTGCCCGTCGCAGGGGGTTCAAGACGTTCAGATTCGGTCTTCGATTGCAGCGACAAGGCTTCGCTGGGACACGTGGTGACGCACAACCCGCAACCGATGCATCGATCACGGTCCACTGCGGCCGCGCTATTGTCTCCCACCTTGATCGCTTCCATCTGGCAGCGATCGACGCAGGTTTCGCACGCGGAGCAGGCATCCGCATCAACGGCGGCGTAGTAATTGGTCAAGACCTTTTCCGCCGGTTTGGGATGCAATTTGATGGACCTGAGTATTCCGCAGCAATCGCCGCAACAGTTGCAGAGACCGCCCGCGTCCTGAGACATGAACGGCTGCGGAACCAGTCCGTCCTCCTCGCACTTGGTTATGATGCCGAGGGCTTCCTCCTGAGAGATAAACCGGGCCATGCCTTTGTCAACGTAGAACTGAGCGTGACTGCCAAACTGGAAACACACCTCCCGCGGCTTATCGCACCCTTTTTCCAGGAGGCCCTGCTGTACTCTGCATATGCAATTTCCCACGGCAATCTTGTCTTTGGACCGAAAGATTTCCTTTACGTCTTCGTATGGGGCCACCGGCCAGAGGTGCTCGACCGATTTGTTGACGGGAATGGTTCGCAGAGGGGCCATTTGACCTATTGCCTGCTTGCCGAAGGCTTCCAGCAGGTATGTATCGAATAATTCCGCAAATTCCCTGTCCATGTCTTTGATCTGATATTCGAAAGACCCCACCACAAACGGCACCGCACCGTATTTGGCGCCGTCGCCCTTCTTGAGCCTAAAAATGAGCCCCTTGTCTACCATGCGTTCCAGCAGGGCAGCTACAGCGGCCGGTTCCAGGCCGGTTCGTTGAGCAATCGCTTCGGGGGGTTCAAGCATCATGCTGAGATTGAGGTAGAGCTCGGCTTCCTCTTCCGAGAACAGCTTTTCCAGTATCCGCATCTCAACTCCCGACTCGGATGCGGGAAATCCCATTGAATATTGATCCAACTGTTCACGCAAATCGTAGTATACCTTGGCGGTCATCTGTTCCTCCTGATTATGGGATGCCAGCCCTTGGGCATCAAGGCCGATGGTAGTGGCAACAGGTAGCCGAGCGGCGATCGTTGCGTTTTGGTGTCACCCTGCTCTCACACTGCAGGGAGCGAACCTGTGGGGCCGCGTTGCACTCTCGGATATCTGTTGCCCGTTTTGTGCCTTACTTACTTGTATATACACCTATCCGAACAAGAAATTACGTGATTGCTACCAGATCGGAAATTCCTTTCAATAGCGAAGTCCAGCGGTCTGTTCCCAACTTTACGGATATTGCACCCTGCGCTTTTTTCCAGAGCGGGAATGCTGCCAGGAGCGCGGCGTGTCCCTGTCGGGTGAGGGATAACCTTCGGGTACGAAGGTCGTCACCCTGTTCTACGTCAATCATCGCTTTCTTGTTCAACAAGGAGACATTGCGGCTCAAGGTGGTCCGATCCATGACAACCGCCCTGGCGAGCCGTTTCATGGTTACCGGTTCGAGAACCCTGATTGCCGTGAGAAGAGCCACCTGCGTCGCTTTCAAACCAGACGGTTTCAGAGCGGCATCGTAAACGCTCGTGACGCGTCTGGCGGCTTTTCGGAGATTGAAGCATGTACAGTACTTTCCCATATCGAGGGCAGTATCCAGCGGGAGGATTTCAAGTTTTTCCGATATGTCGCAATCGTTTTCAGACGCCATCTTTCCTCTCTCAAGCATATCCGGGTGGTCGGCTCCGCGCCACGGAAACAGTGTATATACACCTTTGTCATCTTGTCAAGAGAAACTGGGAGTTATACGCATTCGCCACAAGATTTGTGAGATGTCAGGGCTGGGGGCTCTCCTGAGCGAAGTGATGAGACGGCTCTGCGTCGTCCGCAGCGAAGGAGTGCCCCCAGCCTGTGCCCAGAATCGAGTTACGTGTAAAAAAGTGAATCCGTATTATACGTGTCCATTCAGTTGCGAATGGAAAAAGGCCGTCATTGTGAAGGCAGCGAAGCAATCTCCGCCTTTATAGGGAGTCTCGAAAGTAATTTCGATTTTGATTACGCGAAAAGGTTGGAAGATTGTCATTGCGAGGGCAAAGCCCGAAACAATCTCCAACCGACCAAAACCCAGATTGCTTTGTCGTTCCACTTCTCGCAATGACATGATTAGACCACCGGCATGCGGACCAGAATTGTGAGAAAATCTGACGCAATTTTCGAAAACCGGTATAAGTATCGAGACTGGTTCGTCGTTTCGCTCCTTGCAACGACAGACCCCAGGCAGTTCCCCCGAGTAATTGGATGATCACCGGAATATTTCAGCCTGGACGCAGGCCACCAAGAACTTGGAACGCCACCCCTGGAGACGAAGCATTCATCTCACGATACCTTTCGTGTCGCGCTCATCGTCCGCTCAGTAAGAGTCGATCCCGAATGCGACCGGTAGCGCGCCATTGTGAAGAAATCAATAATTATTCCAGGTTCCCACAGGACGTTGTCGCGTATCTTCGGGCAACTGACGTACTCCACTTGGGAGTTGACGCAGAGGGGAGATACCACTCACGTCAAGGTTGCACCTCTGAAGAATTTGATTCGCATCTGCCGGATGTTTTCGAACCATATGCAAGAACTCATCCCTGGTCGGTATTGATCGAAAGCATTGGGGCTGCGAAAGTCCGACGAACCCACCCGTTTTCGTGAGCTCGCGAAGCAAGCGAACCTGTGGTGTTTCCTCTTCCGCTTTCTTTTCCGGGGACGGGCGAGCATGTGACATTTTGCGGAGCAGGGGGAGTACTTCCGAAGCAGGCGGAACTTGTATGGGAAATCGGGGTTGTGTTTCGGAAACGGCGGGAGGTGTTTGGCTTGACCGGGCTGGTTCATCGGTATTGCCGTACACGAGCGAATTCATGGACAAGAAGATCATCACCGCAACTGCACAACGGAGTCTCATTTTTCGGCCTCTTACTACACTATGTAATTCCGCTTTCACAAAAATCAAGCTTCTTGAGACCGAAACGCGGTAATTCACGGTCATACGGCTTGGTCGTAGCGACCCGTATGCTCAAGCAGAGTTTTCTCAAGCCCTTATCGGGAATTAAGGTAACTACCCGCGGATATCGTGTGTCATTTTACATGCAGCTCGACGCGAACATCGAGTGACCCGAAACGTGTGACGCAGCTTTTTAATCTTATTATGGAGCTGGGAGTCACCACCGGTGCATGGCGTCAAGATCGCCGGCACCCGCTGCATGAGATGCGGCCAGCTTCCTGTTGGAGTTGCTCTATCCTACGGTGCCAGTCGACCCTGAAAATGCGCCGGTGACCAAATTATGCTGCCGCTTACCGATCCTTGCATTGCGGCAGCCCTGCCAAGGCCGTACGCTGAAACCGCGGGAGCGAATAATGCAAGTGATCTCCAAACCTTTGGATCGATGCGTTGGGGTATGCATCCGGATGCCTGCACTTTGACGCTCCTCACGTCTGGCGGTCAGGGTTTGAGCCTTCGGCTCGGTCATCTCATCACAATAGGACAGGAGGCATTTTCATGAACGCACTAACGCTCGTGTTCGTTGCCTTGTGCGTTTTTGCGCTGGCATATCGTTTCTACGGACTCTTCATTGCCCGCAAGGTCCTGGAAATAGATCCCAGTCGGCCGACACCCGCTGTGGCCATGGAAGACGGGCACGATTACCATGCCACCAACAAGTACGTCATTTTCGGACACCATTTTGCAGCCATTGCTGCCGCAGGCCCTCTGTTGGGACCGGTTCTGGCTGCACAATTCGGCTTCCTTCCGGGTGCGTTGTGGATCATCGTCGGCGCGGTGGTTGCCGGTGCAGTTCATGACATGGTGGTCCTTTTCGCATCCATGAGGCACAGGGGCCAGAGTCTGTCGATCATCGCGGAAAGCCTTTTGGGGCCGAGAGCCGGAACCGTGGCATCGATCGCCATCTTGTTCATCCTCATTCTCACCCTCGCCGGTCTGTCCATAGCAGTAGTGAACGCCATGTTCAGCAGCCCATGGGGAACCTGGACGGTATTTTGGACCATTCCCATAGCTCTTGTCATGGGTGTGTACATGCACATGCTGCGGCCCGGGGACGTGAAAGGAGGCAGCATCATCGGCGTGGCTCTCCTGTTTCTGGCTGTTGTGACCGGTCCGTATGTTGCGGAACACCCTACGTTGTCTAAATTGTTGACGCTCACCAAACCACAGCTGTCCGTTTTCATACCGATTTACGGATTCGTGGCGTCGGCGCTTCCCGTGTGGCTCCTGCTGTGTCCCAGAGATTACTTGTCCACGTATCTCAAGATCGGGACAGTGGCAATGCTCGCAATAGGGATCGGTTGCGTCCGGCCGGACTTACAGATGCCGGCTCTGACTCAATGGATCCATGGTGGAGGACCGATCATTCCCGGAGCGGTGTTTCCCTTTCTTTTCATCACCATTGCCTGCGGGGCCATTTCGGGTTTTCACGCGATCATCGGAACAGGCACCACTCCCAAAATGGTTGCCAACGAGCGGGATATCCCGTTCGTGGGGTACGGCGCGATGCTGACGGAGGGATTTGTGGCTATCATGGCTCTGATAGCTGCATGCGTGCTGGTCCCCGCGGATTATTTCGCCATCAATACTGCGGCTGCAGCGTATGAAAAACTGGGCATGACTCCCGTTCATCTGCCTCAACTGGCCCAATCCGTGGGGGAACAGCTTCAGGGGCGTCCCGGCGGAGCGGTATCTCTGGCAGTGGGTATGGCGTACATCTTTGGTTCCGTGCCCTACATGAACGGACTGATGGCATACTGGTACCATTTCGCGATCATGTTCGAAGCCGTGTTCATTCTCACTGCCGTCGATACGGGAACGCGTGTCGGACGCTACCTCCTCCAGGAAATGATCGGAAAAGTGATTCCGAAGTTCAACGAAAAGAAATGGGTGCCGGGAATCATTTCTACCAGCTTCCTCTTTACCGTAGCTTGGGGATACCTGGTGTACACGGGTGAGATCGCTACCATTTGGCCGTTGTTCGGAATGAGCAACCAGCTTTTGGCCACGTGCGGACTCATCGTGGGCACTACGTTGATTCTGCGCATGGGTAAGGCGCAGTATGCGTGGGTGACGGCAGTTCCGGGGTTGTTCATGCTGCCCATCGTTATGTCCGCGGGTTATCTCAATGTAGTGAACAACTTCCTGCCCAAAGGTCTCTATCTCCTGGTCGTCCTGTCCATAGTGCTCATGTTCCTGATGACCGTCGTGTTTGTGGAAGCGTTCTGGAAATGGTATCAGCTGTTCAAGTATGGAGCCGACAAGGTTTACGCAGACTCCAAGGAGTACCGGAAGGCTGCATGACGTCTTAGGTCCCCAAAACAAGATAGCGTGCGTCAACTTCCGGGTACCAGAAAGGCCGCCTGGATCAAGAATCGAGCAGCCGAGCATTCTTTCACGACGATGACCGGCTGCTCGTCAACCGATGCAATCGTTAGGGACGCCTGCAGTCACAAGCGCGCTCCTTGGACATTATTACAGAACCACCGGCAGCAACTATAGGGATTCTCAAGAGTAAGGTCGGTTTTGACTACGCGAACAGATTGAAAGATTGTCATTGCGAAGGTAAAGCCCGAAGCAATCTCCAACTGGCCAAGACTGAGATTGCTTCGTCGTTCCACTCCTCGCAATGACATGATTGCACGGTCGGCATGCGGGCGAGAATCGTGAACGAATCCGAGAGAATTTTCCGGAACTCCTATATACGAACAGCACTGTGCCTTTCCTTACGACCGGGCTTTCTCGAATACTCAGGTATTTCAGCTTCCATGGTATAATGGATCGCACTTTCCCGAGACGGCTGTGATTGACCCCGGGACACTAAACAGTGAATTGTGTTGCCCGATACCACTGCAGCGCAATCGGTGAGATCCCATGAGCTTATTCCTCTTCCTGTCCCTTTTGAAAACCATGGCCGTGTTCCTGGTGGTGGGGTACATCTACTGTAAGTCTCCCTGGTTCAGGCCCATGACCACTCAGAGCCTGACGGTGCGTGACAAGGTGTACCTGTATTTCTTCTTTTCCGCTCTTTCCATAATGGGAACGTATCTGGGGGAACCTGTCCGAGACGCATTGGCCAACACCAGAGCCATCGGCCCGGTTCTTGCCGGGATCATAGGCGGACCTGTGTTGGGTACTGCCGTGGGGTTTACCGGGGGTTTTCACAGATATTTTCAAGGAGGATTCACAGCCGTATCGTGTGGGTTGTCCACGACCGTGGAGGGTCTTATCGGCGGACTGGTTCACCTGTATCTGGTCCGCCGGCAAAAGCTCGATTACGTATTTCGACCGGAAATAACCCTTATCACCACGGCCTGTGCCGAAGTTGTTCAGATGGCGATCATTCTCTCGGTGTCCAGACCGTTTGCCGATTCTGTATCTCTCGTGAGAGTTATCGCTCTTCCCATGATCATCATGAGTTCCACGGGCGCTGCCCTTTTTATGAGCATTATACGAGACCAGCGAAATATGTACGACCGCGCTGCGGCAGCCTTTTCCGCCAAGGTCCTCAATATTGCCGAGCGCACGCTTACGGTTCTCACGAAAGGGTTCAACCGCGACACAGCTCAGGAAATGGCCAGAATCATTCACGAAGAAACCGGCGTGAGCGCAGTGGCCATAACGGACACCGAGAAGGTGCTCGCTTTCGTGGGAGTCGGTTCGGAACACCACAAACCCGAAGCGCCTATTTCGTCTGCTTTGACCAAAGAGGCCATAGTCGAAAATAGAGTCGTCTTTGCAGACGGTGTTCGTGAACAATACACCTGCACGTTGTCAAAAAAGTGCCCGCTCAGTTCAGCCCTGGTGGTGCCGCTTACCGTGGACGACAGCGTAGTCGGTACGATTAAGCTGTACGAGGAGCGCAATAAACGGTTCCTCAACATGAACAAATCACTGGGACAGGGAATAGCTCGGCTGCTGTCCAATCAGCTCCTGTTTTCACGGTATGAGCAACAGAAGAACCTTCTCGTCATGGCGGAGCTGAAACTGCTTCAAGCGCAGGTGAATCCCCACTTTCTCTTCAATTCCATGAACACGATCATCTCTGTCCTGCGAAAGGATGCCGGTCGCGCAAGAGAGCTGTTGGTTCACCTGGCGAATTTCTTTCGGAAGAACCTCAAGAGGCAGAGCGAACTGTCGACTTTGCAAGAAGAGCTTGAACATGTCCATTCCTATCTCACCATTGAAAAGGCTCGATTCGAGGATCGACTGGTAGTGGAAATCGACGTGGATCCGAATCTGCTGGGCATCACCATTCCCACATTTACGCTCCAACCGCTTATTGAAAACGCCATCAAACACGGCATTGCCAACATGCTGGATCCCGGTATCGCCAGAATCAGAGCGTACAGCCAGGACGATTTCGCTATTATCGAAATCGAGGATAATGCGGGGGCATTTTGCGAAAACGGTTCCACAGGGGGCCTCGGCATAAAGATCGTGGATCGTCGGCTCAAATTTTTGAAAGGAGCCAAATACGGGGCGAGCCTGACGTGTGTGCCCAACGAGAAGACCAAGGTCACTATTCGCATTCCCATCGAAAGCAATGCGCATGATTCGCACGCTCATCATTGACGACGAAGTGCACGCACGAGAAGAGCTGCAGGCTCTCCTGGAAGAGACCGGCGAATTCATGATCGCGGGCTCATGCGCCAATGCGGTGGAAGCTCTTCAGGCAATCAAACACGAGAGGCCCGATCTGATTTTCCTGGACATTCAGATGCCCGGAATTACCGGTCTGGAACTCTTGAGCATGATTGACCAGGAGCTTATGCCAATCGTGGTGTTTGTGACCGCATACGATGAATACGCGTTGCGGGCTTTTGACGAAAACGCCCTGGATTATCTGCTGAAGCCTGTGGAAAAACAGCGATTGGCCAAAACGCTGCAAAAGATCGGCAAAATGCTCGGGCAGAAAGTGAGACCTACGTACACAGCTCCCCCTGTCGAGAAAATACCGTGCATTTCAGCCAACCGAATAAAATTGATCAATGTTTCCGATGTGGAATACGTAAGATCGGATGTAGGGGGAGTGTACGTGGTGTGCTCGCAGGGAGAGTTCTTTACGGAGCTCACCTTGAGGGTGTTGGAGTCAAGAACCGCCTTGATCAGGTGTCACAAACAATTCCTCGCGAATATCGACCTCATGGATGAAATTATTCCCCAAGAAAACCAGAGCGCACTCATTCAGATGAAATCCAAGAGGACAGTGCCGGTCAGCAGGCGCTTCTTCAAGAAGATAAAAACGCATCTCGGTATCTGATTCTGAGGGTATTCATTCAGTTACGGGGTGGGAAAAGGCTGTCATTGCGTACGCTCGCACTCATTCCCGGCAGGTGACCGTGCCGGAGGACCTCTTCATACGGATTCGCTTTTTTTCAGGTAATACCAATGCGTTTTCAAGCACTTGAAATCGTGGAGGAACGTCTTTACAAGGAGGGTCCTCCCAATCTCACTTCTTTGAAAGCGCAATCGTATAACTCGATTCTGGGCACAGGCTGGGGGCACTCCTTCGCTGCGGACGGCGCAGAGCCGTCTCATCACTACGCGCAGGAGAGCCCCCAGCCCTGGCATCTCATAAATCTTGAGGCGAATGCGTATCACTATTTCCGGTGCAGACATCTCGCCGACCGTCAAGCCGGACTTGCTGAACGTCATCAGCACGCAGAAACTTTTCTATCGTCGGTGCATCCAACATGCATAGGGCTAAATGACGAATCGGCTAATTTACGAAATTTTTACGCCGAGTGAGATTTGGAGCCATCAATTAGTTCGGAACAAGAGGAAATCGCAGCCATTTCAAGCAACACGAGAGAATCACTGTTTGAATACTAATGGTTAGGCTCCTGCAGGTCGCCGCAGTGACTGTGGGCGGCGATGTCGTTGTCGTGGTGCCGTGGGTGACCAAGCAGCGTGGCGGTCCGGGAGTCGCCCACGATCTGCCGGCGCAACGAGGCCTCGCCGGTCAGGCAGAAGTGCGGTGAGACAAACGCAGCGAGAAGAAGTGGCATGAACCATCGACTTGAAAACAAGAGAGCGCTGGTAACCGGAGGCAGTAGTGGCATCGGAGCCGCTATCGTCAAGCGTCTGGCCCGCGAAGGAGCACACGTGGCACTGACCTACGTCGGCAACAGGGACAAGGCTGAAGAAACGGTGAAAGCAGCGCAGGCGTTCGGTGTAAAGGCGGTGGCCATCCAGGCGAACAGCGCCGATGCCGCGGCATTGGTCGTTGCCGTAGAGCGAACGGTACAGGAACTGGGCGGAATCGACATTCTGGTCAATAACGCCGGGATGCTGACCATCGCGGCCATCGACGACTTTCGTCTCGAAGATTTGGATCGCACCCTCGCGGTAAACGTGCGCGGCGTCTTCGTCGCCACGCAGGCCGCACTGAAACACATGCGGGCAGGCGGGCGTATCATCAATACCGGCAGCTGCAACGCCGAACGTATGCCCTTCGCAGGTGGCAGCGTCTACGCGATGAGCAAGGCCGCTCTCGTCGGACTGGTCAAAGGATTGGCTCGCGACCTCGGCCCGCGCGGCATCACGATCAATAACATCCAACCCGGTCCCGTTGATACCGACATGAACCCTGCCACGGGCGATTTCGCCAAGGTATTGGTGCCGTTCATAGCGTTGGGGCGCTACGGTACCGGCGACGAGATCGCGTCGCTGGTGGCATATCTGGCCAGCCCCGAGGCATCCTACGTGACAGGAGCCAGCCTGAGCATCGACGGAGGATTCACAGCGTAACTGCCTGAAATAACAGGCCGCTGAATCAAAGGTCACGAAAAGAGAAGCCATGAAGATTTCATTTACAAGGATTCAATGGATTGTAGCCACCAGCGTATTGCTGTCGGCCGGTATCATGTTAGCCGAAGCGAATGGCCGGGAAGGGGGTCTGCAACCTCCAGCCGACAAGGACCTTGCCCAGCAAATCTTCGCAACCATGCTCCAGGTGCCGGGAGACAAAGCGGGCTATCGCCCTGTCCATGCGAAAGGGATCGTATGCCAAGGAACATTCGCACCCTCGGGAGATGCGGCGACGCTTTCCAAAGCCGCTCATTTCCAAGGAGCTTCGGTGCCCGTAACCGTTCGCTTCTCGGATGGGGCGCCTGACCCTTCCATCCCGGATAACTCGCCCAACGCCGGCCCGCGCGGAATGGCGATTCGATTCAAGCTCCCCGGCGGCGAGGAAACCGATATCGTGTCGATATCGCACAACGGATTCGTCGTCGGCACCGGTGAAGAGTTTCTCGCGCTTCAAGAGGCCGTCGTGGCGACGGATCCCAGCAAGCCGCACCCATGGCCTATCGAAGTGTTTGTCACCACACGTCCCCTCGCCCTGAAGTTCGTGCAAGAAAGCAAGGTGATACCTGCCAGCTTTGCCACCGAATCGTTCTTCTCCAACGACGCATTCATTTTCGTGAATAAGGATGGAGTGAAACAGGCGGGGCGTTACAAGATTCTTCCCGTCGCCGGCCAGCATGACTTGAGCGACGCGGAGGCAAAAACCAGGTCGGCCAATTTTCTCGTGGAAGATCTCAAGACGCGTCTGGCGAACGGACCAATCACGTTCCGTCTGGTTGTGCAACTTCCGAATGCCGGCGACCCCACGAAAGATCCCTCGCTCGTCTGGCCCGACGATCGCAAGAAAATTGACGTGGGCACGATCGCCATCACTTCCGTCGTTGCCGACAACGATGCCGCCGAAAAAGCGCTGGCGTACGATCCGACGAAGCTGACGGATGGGATCGAGCTGTCCGATGATCCGTTGCCCGCTCTGCGATCCAGTGTTTATGCGCTCTCAGCGAAACATCGCCACCAAAAGTAGCGAACGGACGGTTGCACGTGGACAGTTTTGAAAAAGAGTCTTTGAGGAGGAGTCCCTCGTTACGGGCGAGTTACTGAACAGACCCGTTCTCGGAGAACGAAACTCCCGAGAAACATCTTGACTGCCGGAAAGGCAAAATCCGGGAACCTCGATCTGGAGTGCAAGAACTGTGGCATCGGCGAGCAGGACGATGCTTCTACATCTTCGAGCCGAAGCAAGGAGCGCATCACATGTCCACGGTACCAACCAAAGACGGGACGCAGATCTGGTCGCGTTTCTCAAGGCGTAGGCTGACAGGTCGGGGTGCATTCGAACAGGAGCATTACAAGCAGACCAAGAACAGCGATTGTGACAGGAGCGTCCGAGGTAATCGGATCGATCCTGAATAACAGGGAGGAGGATCCCATGTCAGCTCTTAAACCTGGTGTTCGTGCCCCTGACTTTTCCCTTTTGACCACCCCTGATCAAAAAGTATCCCTATCCGACTTTCTCGGACGGCCCGTGATTCTGGTCTTCTATCCGGCCGATTGGAGTCCCGTTTGCAGCGACCAGTTGGGGCTCTATAGCGAGTTGAAGCCAGAATTCTCCGAGTTTGAAGCGCAAATCGTCGGCATCTCGGTCGACGGCGTTTGGAGCCATCTCGCGTTCAGCAAAGACCGCAAATTGCACTTTCCGCTCCTGGCAGATTTTGAGCCCAAAGGCGCTGTGGCTCGTCAGTACGGCGTGTATCGGGAGACAGATGGCGAGTCGGAGCGGGCGTTGTTTGTCATCGATTCCGTAGGCGTCATTCGTTGGAGCTACGTCTCGCCGGTCGGCATCAATCCGGGCGCGGACGGCATTTTCAAAGCCCTGGAATCGATGGCCAAGAGTTAGAAAGGAGTCGGCTCTCGAAACCAGTTCAACGTCCGAGTCAGGAGGTATCATGGACAAATCCGCCACACTCACCCAGCCAGTTTCAGCCTATGACCACGCTGAAGGACCCGCAGACGCGCCGTTGACGCTAGTGGAATACGGCGATTATCAGTGCCCCTACTGCGGAGCCGCTTATCCGATCGTGAAGCGGCTGCAAAAGACGTTAGCGAAGAAGCTGCGATTTGTGTTCAGGAACTTCCCTCTCACCCGGGCGCACCCCTATGCCTTGATCGCGGCCGCCGCGGCGGAAGCCGCAGCACTCCAGGGCAAGTTTTGGGAGATGCACGATCTGCTTTTTGAACAGCAGACCTTCCTCCAACCGGACATCATTCCCGTGTGGGCTGAAAGGATCGGGTTGAATCTCGAAAAATTCGGGAACGATATCAAGCAAGGCGATGTCGAAAACCGGATTAGGGAAGACCGGCAGAGCGGCATCCACAGCGGCGTTAACGGCACGCCGACCTTTTTTATCAACGCAACACGCTACGACGGCCCGCCGGATTATGAGTCGCTGCTGGCGGCGCTAGAGTCCGAATTGGCCCTACGCTCTCTCTGATACGGATGCACTTCGTGTAAGAAGTTGCCCCCAATCTTCCTCGTTTGAAAGCGCGTTGGTGTTATACGCATTCGCCACAAGATTTATGAGATTCCAGGGCTGGGGGCTCTCCTGAGCGAAGTGATGAGACGGCTCTGCGTAGTCCGCAGCGAGGGAGTGCCCCCAGCCTGTGCCCAGAATCGAGTTACCCGTAAAAAAGCGAATGCGTATTACACCATGTTTTTCGCCTTCAATTCCGCTTTCAGCCAGGCATACGCTACCGGAGCAGCGATGAGCCCCGCGGTTCCGAAGACCGCCTCCAGGGTAACCATTGCGCAAAGCAGTTCCCATGCTGTTGCCTGGACTTCTCCGCCGACAATACGTGCGTTGAGGAAATATTCCAACTTGTGAACCGCCACGAGAAAAACGAGCGAGACGACGGCTATACCCGGCGACGCTCCAAGACTTATCAAAACGATAGCCGTATTGGACACGAGATTGCCGATCACGGGGAGAAGGCCGGCCACAAACGTAAGCGGGAGAAGGACCTTCAGCAGTGGTAAATGAATGCCGAACATCGGCAGGATAATAATCAGATAGACTGCAGTCAGCAGCGTATTGATGGCCGAAATCTTGACCTGTGCGAAGACTACTTTGTCGAAGGAATCAGCAAGAGTTCCCGTACGGGCATACAGCGCAGCTGCAAACCGCGGGCATCGGCCGTCGATGTCGAAGTGATGAAGAGCGGTCATTCCACCGATCACCATTCCGAAGGCGACGTGAAGGAAGGTCTTTATTCCTGCCATTCCTGCAACGGAGATCTTATGGGCGTGTTCACGCAACAGACCGGTGCTTTGTTCGCGGAGATCTTCCATTGTTGCTGGAATGGCTTCGGCCACGTCCGGGGGCAGTCCCCGTCTAATGTTCTCCAGAGTCTCCGCAACTGCGGCGAGCAAGGCGGCCATGCCCTTGCTTCCGTGCAGAAAAGACCACAGTCCCAGGCCGATTCCGAACAGCCCCACGATGACCAGGCTGCCGATGGCAGCCAGAGCAAACTTGTGAGCCAGGCCTCCCCATCCTACAGGCAGTCTCCGGGCGAGTTTGACTGTCAGCACGTGAACTGCAAGCCCGGCGAATACCGTGGGCAGCAAATGAAAGTACATTACCAGCAAGACAGCC
>Ga0187785_10000060_pt1 | contig 38889 bp, 35 predicted proteins | sample 0815_BV2_4_20_MG_FD_132466 | JGI IMG/M metagenome (GOLD analysis project Ga0187785, IMG submission 132466) | Tropical peat soil microbial communities from peatlands in Department of Meta, Colombia - 0815_BV2_4_20_MG | ecosystem: Environmental > Terrestrial > Soil > Wetlands > Peat | place...
CCCTCGCCGGCGACCTCGACGCGCGTGCGCACGAACCGCCGCTTCGCGCGAAGCGCCGGCCGCTCGATGGCCAACCACGACACCACGACGGCGAGCGCCGTGAGCGCGTACTCCAGGCCGATCCGCGGCAGGAACGCCAGCGCCGTCGCGCTCAGCGCCGCGACGATCGGCCAGTGGTACAGGTAGATCCCGTAGGAGACACGGCCCACCGCCGCCGCCGGCCGCCACGCGAGCGCGCGGGCGATCGCTCCCTCCGGCAGCGCGATCACGTGGGCCAGCAACGCCGCCGTTGCGACGGCGACCACCGTCGTCATGCCGTAGTCGCTCCACATCTCCGGTGAGCGCACGAACGACAGCAGCGCGAACACGCCGGCGAGCGTCAGGAGCGCCGCCGCTCCGATCCACGGCCGGTCGGCGGCCCGCACGACCCGTTCGGGTTCGCGCGTCACCGCGATCGCCAGGATCGCGCCGATCAGCAGGCAGTCGGCCCGGGAGGTCGTCCACACGCTGAAGTTCAAGGTCGAGGGCGCGAACGGCGTCAGGAACGCCCGCGCGAGCACGAGCCCGATCGTCACCTTGACCAGCAGCTGCAGCGCGTCGCGCCGGCGCGCGAGGGCGACCACGACGAACGGCCACACCAGGTAGAACTGCTCCTCGATCGCGAGGCTCCACGTGTGCGACAGGAACCCGAGGCTCACGCCGGCGGCCTCGACCCAGTTCCCGACGTAGAGCACCACGGCCGGCACGGCCCGTGTCAGCGGCAGGCCACCGTGGTTCCCGCCGGTGACGGCGACCAAGACGACGCAGAGCGCGATCGCGCCGAACAGCGCCGGGAGCAACCGAAGGGCGCGGCGGGCGTAGAAGGCGCCCTTGTCGATCGAACCCCGGGACGCGATCTCGCCGAGGAGCAGCGTCGTGATCAGGAACCCGCTGAGCGTGAAGAAGATCTCGACCCCGATGTACCCGCCGGACACGTGACGCAACGAGTGGAACACCACGACCATCGCGATCGCGATCGCGCGGACGCCGTCCAGCGCCCGGTTCCTCGATCCCCGCTCCATGGCCATCCTCGGATGCTCCCTCGATCCACCCGTCAAGGTATCGGGCCGGGACATCGGGTGGGTTGAGGGCCCCCTACACTCGACACGTGATCGCCTGCCCCCGCTGCGGCACGGAGGTGCCCGATGGCGCCCGCTTCTGCCCGAACTGCGGGAACGCGCTCGGCTCGGTCACCGACGCCGAGGAGCGCAAGTTCATCACGGTGCTCTTCTGCGACCTCGTCGGCTTCACCGAGCGCTCGGACCGAGCCGACCCCGAGGACGTGAAGGCGACCCTCCGGATCTACCACACGGTCCTGAAACGGGTGATCGACCGCTACGGGGGCACCGTGGACAAGTTCATCGGCGACGCGGTGCTCGGCGTGTTCGGCGCGCCGGTCGGCTACGAGGACGATCCGGAGCGCGCGGTCCACGCGGCGCTGCGGATCGTCGACGAGATCGCGATCGCGAACGACGAGCATCCCGGGCTCGAGCTCGCCGTCCGGATCGGCGTGAACACCGGCGAGGCGCTCGTCACGTTCGGCCAAGGCCCGCAGATCGGCGAGAGCATCACCGGCGACGTCGTGAACACCGCGTCCCGCCTGCAGACGATCGCGCCGGCCGGCGCGATCGTGGTCGGCGAGGCCACGTACCACGCGACATCCGACACGTTCGAGTACGAGCCGCTCCCGGACGCGACCGTGAAGGGCAAGGCCGAGCCGCTCGCGATCTGGCGGCCGGTGGGAACGCGAAGCCGCGCCGGCGTCGACGTGCGGGACCGGCCGCACACCCCGTTCGTGGGCCGGGACGACGAGGCCGCCACGCTGCGGCAGCTCTGGCGCAAGACGATCCAGCTGCGCGAACTCCGGCCAGGGCGGGGATCGGTCCAGCTGGCGACGATCACCGGCGAACCGGGCGTGGGCAAGACGCGGCTGATGCGCGAGTTCTCGGCCTACCTCGACGAGCTGCCGATCCTGATCCGCTGGCGGCAGGGCCGCTGCCTCCCCTACGGCGACGGCGTGGGCTACTGGGCCTTCGGCGAGATCGTGAAGTCGCAGGCCGGGATCCTCGACTCCGATCCGCCCGAGGCGGCGCACGCGAAGCTCGCCGGGGAGCTCGAGCGGTTCGTGCCCGATCCCGGGGAACGCGACTGGGTGCGGACGCGGATGGCGCCGCTGTTCGGCTCGGGCGAGCACGCGCTGGACGTGCCGCGCGGCGAGCTGTTCGCGGCCTGGCGCCGCTACGTGGACGGCCTGGCGGCCGACGGGCCGCTCGTGCTGGTGTTCGAAGACCTCCACTGGGCCGACGGATCGATGCTGGCGCTGATCGAGGACCTGGTCGAGCGCTCGACGGAGCCCTATCTGATCCTCTGCGCCGGCCGGCCCGAGTTCCACGACCGCGCGCCGGCGTTGACCTCGGACCGGCCGAACGCGGTGGCGATGGAGCTGCCGCCGCTCTCGGAGGCGCAGACCGCGGTGCTGCTGAGCTCGCTGATGCAGCGCGCCGTCCTGCCGGCCGATGTCCAGTCGATCTTGATCGAGCGCTCCGGTGGGAACCCGCTGTTCGCCGAGGAGTTCGTCCAGCTGCTGATCGACCAGGGCATGGTCGATCGCGAGCACCCCGACCGGCTGCTCGCCGCGATCCACGACATCCCGGTGCCCGAGTCGCTCCAAACGCTGATCGGCTCGCGCCTGGACGCGCTGCCCTGGGCCGACAAGACGCTGCTCCAGGACGCCGCGGTCGTCGGCAAGGTGTTCTGGTCCGGCGCGCTCGCCGCCGTCGCCGGGATCGACGACACGGACGTGGCCGGGCGCCTCGCCGAGGCGATCGACCGTGATCTGATCCGCCACGACCGGACCTCCACGCTGGCCGGCCAGGATGAATACTCGTTCTGGCACGCGCTGATCCGCGACGTCGCGTACGGGCAGATCCCGCGCGCCGGGCGCGAGCGCAAGCACGTGGCGGCCGCACGGTGGCTCCGCTCGGCGATGGCCGATCGCCTGGCCGATTTCGCCGAGGAGCTCGCGTACCACTACACCGAGGCGCTCGATCTGGCGAAGGCGTCCGGCGAACGGCCGTCCGCGGAGCTCCGCTCCGAGGCCGGCGAGGCGATGCTCCTGGCGGGTCGGCGCGCCGCGCCGACGGACGCGATCCGCGCCGACGCGTACTACCGGCGTTCGCTCGAGCTGCTCGCGGCCGACGACCCGCAGCGCCCCCGGGCCGCCGCACGCGCCGCAGAGACCGCCGGGTGGCGCGGCAACGTGGCCGAGAGCGAGCAGCTCCTGCTTGCGGCGATCGCGGGGTACCGCGTGACCGGCGACCTGCTCGGGCTGGGCGAGGCGCTCGGGATCCTCTCGCGCCTCTACGCCCACCGGGGCGAGGAGGATCGCGCCACGGCGGCGATGGACGAGGCCGTGCTCGTCCTGGAGTCGCAACCGCCCTCCGCCGAGCTCTGCCGCGTGTGTGTGCTGAAGGCCGGCGGCCTGCTCACGGGCGAGCAGAACGAGGAGTGCATCCACTGGTCGAACAAGGCGCTCGAGCTGGCGGCCGACCTCGGGCTGCGGGACGAGGCGGTGCGCGCCCTCCAAGCTCGCGGCGCCGCCCTCTGCGAATTGGGCGACGACGAGCACGGGCTCGCCGACCTGCGGGAGGCGATCCGTCTGGGCCGGGAGGCCGGCGCCGGGCAGGCCGTGGCGATCGCGTACGGCAATTACGCGTACCAGCTGTGGTTCCGCGAGGGGCCGGCGGCCGCCCTCGAGGTCTGGGAGGAGATGGAGCGGCTGGCCGAAGCCCGCGGCTTCACCGCGCAGGTCCAGATCTCTCGGATGGGTCGGATGGAGTGCCTGTTCGACCTGGGCCGGTGGGACGAGCTCCTCGAGCTCCGCCAGACGATGGGGCCCTGGTCGACGCCCGACGAACTCCGGACCGAGGTCGCGGTCTACGCGCGCACGTTCGAGGCGTGGGTACGGCTGCGCCGCGGCGAGGGACCGACGATGGCGACGTTCGCCACGGACCTGTTCCGGGACGCGTCGCGTTTCACGGCCGCCGAGTACCTCGCGCCCGCGCAGCTCGTGGTCGCCGAGGTCCGCCGCAGCACGGGCGATCTCGTCGGAGCCCGCGAGCTGTTGGATGCCTTCGTCGAGCTGACCGAGACGGCGCCGAACTACCGAGCGCTGTTCGCGCCGGTGGCCGCGCGGTCCTACCTCGCGCTCGGCGACGTCGGCGCGGCCGAGGCGATGCTGCCGGACCGTGGCCGCGCCGAGACCGAGCGCCACACGGTCAGCCTGCGGACCGCGCGCGCGATCGTGGCCGAGGCGCGAGGCCGGATCGACGAGGCACTGACGGGCTATCGGGCGGCCGCTGAACGCTGGCGCGACCACGGGTTCCATCTGGAGCTCGCGCAGACGCTGACCGGCGCGGCTCGCTGCCTGCTCGAGCTCGGCCACGGGGACGAGGCGACCGAACTCCTCCTGGAGGCTCGCGACATCCTGACGCGGATGCGGGCCGAGCCGGCGTTGGGCGAGGTCCAACACCTGCTCGATGACCCCGCCGAGGGGACCGGATGACTCCCGGCGTGACCGGGATCAGCGGACGGCCCCGAGCGGACGGCGGGCGTCGAGCGCGTCCGCGATCAACCGACCGGCCTCGTCGTACGCGACACGGTCGGTGTTGATCACCAGGTCGTACAGCATCGGATCGTCGATGTCGGCGCCGTAGTACTTCTTCACGTACCGACGGCGACCGAGATCCTCCCGGTGTGCGTACGCGGTCGCTTCCTCGAGGGTCAGGTGCCGAGCTTCGACCAGGTGCTCGATCCTCCGCTGGAGCGAGCCGACGAGCCGCACGTGGAACGCGTTCTCGAGGTTGGCGGTGATCAGGTTCCCGCCGCGGCCGATCACGATCACGTTGCCGATCTCGGCCAGATGCAGGATCGTGCTCGCGGTCTTCCGCACGAGGGTCCACGAGGACGGCCGCAGGCCGAACAACCCATCCAGCGTGTCGGCCATCTCGCTCCGCCGGTCCTCGGGCATCGCGGCGGCGAGCTCGGCGGGGAGTTCGTGGTCCGCGAGGACCTGCTCGACCAGGTTCTTGTCGAAGATCGTCCACGGCGGCGTGCCCTCCGGCGTCTCCCGCCGCATCCGCGCGGCGATCGCCTCCGCCACGGGCGCCGAGCCGGCGCCGGCCTCGCGCGAGATCGTCACGACCGATCCGCGAGGCCGCGCTCCCGGTCCGCCCTCGTGCGGCGGCAACGCCCATTGCCCGCCGATGAACCTGAGGTACCCGTCCGCGGCGTGGGATCCCATCATCACGACCACCCCCCGATCCCATCGTGGGGCCGGCAGCCGAGGCTCGACCGGGCCGAACGACCCGCGCGCGAGGGGCCGTCGATCCCGCGGAACCGTCTCCGGCCGGGGCTTCCCCGCGCGTAGCATCGCCACATGACCGACGCGGGTCCGGAGATCCTCGGCGCCGAGCTCCCGGAGGGAACGCGGTTCATCGGCGCGCCGGGCGCCGAGCCCGGCTGGCTCCTCGGCCGCGCCGCGCCGGCCGCCGCCGATCTGAACGGCTGCGTCGCGTGCGGGCTCTGCCTGCCCCACTGCCCCACCTACCGGCTGACCGGCGAAGAGTCGGCGTCCCCTCGCGGGCGGATCGCCGCGATGCGCGCGGTGCAGGACGGCGCCGCGACCCTCGACCCGACGTTCGGGGGGTTCATGGATCTGTGCCTGGTGTGCCGGGCGTGCGAAGACGTGTGCCCCTCGCACGTGCCGTTCGGCCGGATGATGGAGGCGGCCCGCGAGCAGATCGAGCCCCTCCGCTCGCGCCGCGCGCGCTTCGTCCGTTGGCTCGGGTTCCATTGGGCGCTGCCGCATCCGTCGCTCGTGAGGACCGCGGCGGCGCTGCAGCCGCTCGCACGGCCCTTCCTGCCCCGGAGCGCTCGTCGGCTCCTGCCGCGCTCGGGGCACCCGTTCGCGCGCCTGCCGACGCTGAGCGAGCCTCCGGCCGCCGTCGAGGTCCGCGGAACGGTGGCGATGCTGTCGGGTTGCGTGCAGGACCGCTGGTTCCACCGGGTGAACCTCGCCACGATCCGGGTCCTGACCGCGAACGGCTGGCGCGTGCGGGTGCCGCGCTCGCAAGCGTGCTGCGGCGCGTTGGCGGCCCACAACGGCCGGCTCGCGGTCGCGCGGCGGCTGGCGTCGCGGGCGAGGCACGCGTTCGGCGACGCGGACGTCGTCGTGGTGAACGCCGCCGGGTGTTCGGCGCACATGAAGACCTACGCGGAGCTGCGGCCGGGCACCGAGCTCCCGATCCACGACCTGATGGAGTTCTTGGACGAGCACCCGCCGACCGCGCCGCTCGGACCGGTCGCGGAGACGGTCGCCTACCACGACGCGTGCCACGCGCTGCGTGCGCAAGGGATCGCGGCGCAGCCGCGCATGCTGCTCGGGAGGATCCCGGACCTGCGTCTCGTCGCGATCCCCGACGGCGACCGGTGCTGCGGCGCGGCGGGGATCTACAACGTCACGGAGCCGGAGGCCTCCGACGAGCTCGGCGGCGCGAAGGCGGCGGCGATCGCCACGACGGGGGCCACGATCGTCGCCTCGGCGAACCCGGGCTGCTCGATGCAGCTCGCGGCGCACCTGGCCGACCGGGAAGGGTCCTCGATCGCCGTGGTCCACCCGGTCGAGCTGCTCGACCGCGCCACCCAGGCCGGGCGGACGCTCACCAGCTCGGCTGGCTCGCGGTGAGCGCGGCGGTCCCGGTGCAGTCGGTGCCGGCGCCGTAGTAGGTCTGATCCGATCCGTCGATCCGCAGGTAGAAGCACGCGCCGGGCCGGGCCTGCACGGCCGCCGCCCAGCCGGTGTCGGAGGCCGCGACGCTCACGTCCTCGAGCCCGGTCGACGGGAGGTCGGCGGCGCGGAACGTGAGCGAACGCTCGACCGCGCCCAGCCCGCCGGCGTCCGCCGCCGCGAACGTCCCTTCCGTGGTGCGGATCCCTTGAGCGGCTCCCTGCGCGACCCGCAGGCTGTGCTGGGCGGTGCCGATCTGATCGCCCAGCGGCTTGTTCGCGAAGATCTCGCCGACGAGCACGACGCACGCCAGACCGATCGTGCCGATCACGATCCAGAACCCACGGTTCGAGCGGCGGACCGGGACCGGCTCGCCGGCGAGCTCGAGCTCGTAGGCCTCCAGGATCTCGTCGTCGTCCTGCACCGCGGACCAGCCTACCGGCTCCTCAGGAACCGATCGCCGCGACGAGCTCCTCCAGGCTCTCGAGGTTGTGCCCGGACAGGAACACGTCGACGCTCGGGAGCGCCGCGGACATCCCGCGGGCCAGCGGCTCGTACCGCGGCGAGCCCTTCAGCGGGTTCGCCCAGATCAGCCGGTGGGCAAGCCGCCGCATCCGGGCCATCTGGGCGCGCAGCAGCTCCGGATCTCCTCGCTCCAGGCCGTCGGAGCAGAGCACGACGACCGCGCCGCGCAGTGCCGCGCGCTGGCTCCAGCCATCGAGCAGCGCCTTCAGCGACTCCCCGATCCGCGTGCCGCCCTCCCAGTCGGCGACGAGCCGGGCGATCTCCTTCATCGCACGGTCCGGATCCTTCGTGCGGAGCGTCCGCGTCACGCGCGTCAGCCGGGTGCCGAAGCAGAAGACCTCGACGCGCCGACCGGCCGCCATGGCCGCGTACCCGAACTGCAGCAGCGCGCGCGAGTACGGCGCCATCGAACCGCTGATGTCCAGGATCAGCACGAGCGGGCGAGAACGGACCCGCCGGGTCCGGAACGCCCGCTCGAACGGCTCGCCCTGCGTGCGGAGCGAACGCCGGAGCGTCCGGCGCACGTCGAACGTCGACCCCTTCGGCGCCGGACGGGTGCGTCGCGTCCGCTCCATCGGCACGCGCACCGTCAGGTCCCGGATCATCCGCGCGACGCGGCGCCGCTCGTCCTCGCTCAGCTCGGCGAACGATTTCGCGCGGAGCACCTCGACGGCGGAGGCGACGATCCGGATCGCGGCCTCGTCGCCCGGCTCGGGCTCCTCGTCCTCGCCGGCGTTGCGCCACGACGCCGCGGTCTGCCCGACCGTGACCTCCAGCCCCTCCGGGAGCTCGGCCTGCTCCGGCGGCGCGACCGGCAGCTGCAGCTCGACCGTGAGCCCGGCGTCGCTCGGGCCGAGCGAGCGGTACCACGCGTCGAAAGCCTCGTCGTACGTCTCGATGTCGCCGCGGCTCGCGACGAGCGTCGCCCTGCCGGCCCAGTACAGCGAGCCGCGATCGACCAACCCCAGGACGCCGACCGCGCGGCAGAACGTCAGGATGCGTCCGGTGCCGACCGGCAGCCCGCGGGCGCGGAGCTGCCGCCCGAACCGCACGAGCGGCGCCAGGGGGCCGCTCGCGAGCCGCGCCTCCTGGTCAGGCATCCTCCCCGACCACCTCGACCAGTCGCGCGGTGACGAGCTCCTGGTCTTCGTGATCCTTCACCACGGAGCCGAGCGTGTCGGCCGCCGCGCCGGCGTCCAGCCGCTCGGTGCCGAGGAACGCGAGTGCGTTCGCCCAGTCGATCGTCTCGGCCACGCCGGGCAACTTCGCCAGGTCCAGCTCGCGCAGCCGCGCGACCGCTTCCGCGACGTCGCGTGCGAGGTCCGGACCGACCTGCGGCGCACGGGCGCGAACGATCTCCACCTCACGGTCGAGCTCCGGGTGGTCGATCCAGTGGTAGAGGCACCGGCGCTTCAACGCGTCGTGCAGCTCGCGCGTGCGGTTCGAGGTGATCACGACCGCGGGCGGGGTCAGCGCAACGATCTGCCCGATCTCGGGGATCGTCACCGCGAACTCCGAGAGGATCTCCAGCAGGAACGCCTCGAACTCGTCGTCGGCCCGGTCGAGCTCGTCGACCAGGAGCACGGCGTCGTCCCCGGCCCGGATCGCCGCCAGGAGCGGGCGCTCGACCAGGAACTCGGGTCCGAACAGGTCCTCGACGTGGTGCTCGGCCACGGTCGCGTCCATCGCCCGCACCGCGATCAGCTGGCGCGCGTAGTTCCACTCGTAGAGCGCCTGCGACGCGTCGATCCCCTCGTAGCACTGCAGGCGGATCAGCCGCCGGCCGAGCAGGTCCGCGAGCGTCTTCGCGACCTCGGTCTTGCCGACGCCCGCCTCGCCCTCCAGCAGGAGCGGCTTGTGCAACGAGAGCGACAGGTAGATCGCGGTGCTCAGCCCGCGATCGGCCAGGTACGCGTGGCGCCCCAAGGATCCCTGCAGGTCGTCGACGCTCGAGAACGGCAGTTCCGTCATGGCGACCAAGGGTACGTCAGACGTTCGGTGGGCGGCTCGGGGCGGCCGGGGACGCAACGGGCGCGGGCGGGGTCGCGAACCCCCGCTCGGCCAGACGCTGGGACAGCTTGGCCCGCAACAGCCGTTCGCATTCGACCCGGTGGCTCGGGGCGGTCTCGGCCGTGACGCGGATCACCTCCGCGACGTCGGTCAGCTGGGTCACGCCGAGCACCTTCGGGCGCTCGCGGAACCAGTCCTTGAAGGGCTCCTGCTGCTCCAGCTCGTCGAACTGCTCCTCGAGCACGTCGCGGACCTTCTCCGGGTCCTCCGTCAGGGCCAGGCGGAGGTCGACGATCGCGCGGCCCCAGCCCCGGGTGCGGTTGTTCGTGATCACGATCGCGCCGTTCGGGACGATCGACAGCGTCCCGTCGAACTGCCGGATCGCGGTCGTGCGGATCGACAGCTGCTCCACGGTGCCGGACACGCTGCCGTTCGTGGTCGTCAGGTCGACCACGTCGCCGACGTCGTACTGGCCCTCCAAGAAGATGAACAGCCCGGCGATCGTGTCGCGGACCAACGTCTGGGCACCGAAGCCCAGCGCGACGCCGGCGATCCCCGCCGAGGCGATGATCGGACCGGGGTTCACGCCGAGCGCGACCAGCAGGTCCAGCGCGAAGATGAACCACACGATCACCACCAGCACGCCGGCGATCAGGCCGACCACGGTGGCGACCCGGCGCTCCCGGCGACCCTCGGCGTCGTCCCCGGCGCCGGCGGCACGTTTGCGGAAGCGCCGGACGTAGTGCCGCGTGAACGCCGTGAGCGCGATCGCGATCAGCAGCGTGACCGCCAGACCGATCCCGTTCGTCGTCCACCACGAGACGGAGAAGAGCGGGAGGTCCGGCCTCTCCAGGGCGAGCAGGAGCCGCATCCGCCGACCCTACCAAGCGGTCCCCGCCGCTCCGCGGAGCGCGGGCGCTACGCCATCGCCTCCTCGAGCGCTCGCCGCACGAGGACCTTCGCGAGCTCGCGCCGGTACTCCTCGCTGCCGAAGCTGTCCGACGGCGGCGATGTGCCCTCGTCGGCGTGCGCCGCCGCGGCCGCGGGATCGGCGCCGCCCGCGACGGCGGCCTCGACGCCCGACGCTCGGATCGGCGTGAAGCCCATGTTCGTGAGACCGACGTGCACGCTCCCGTTCGACCGAACCGCCGCCACCCCGACGACCGCCCAGTCCTGCGCGCGACGCTGGAACTTCAGGTAGCTCCAGCCGCCGGTGGTCTTCGGCACGCGGATCTCGGTCAGGACCTCGTTCGAGGCGAGCGCGGTCTCGAACAGCGACGTGAAGAAGTCACCGGCCGCGATCGTCCGCGAGCCGCCCGGCCCCTGCGCCACGAACTCGGCGTCGAGCGCCAGCAGCACGCTCGGCAGGTCGGAGGCCGGATCGCCGTGCGCGACCGAGCCACCGATCGTGCCCATGTGGCGGACCTGCGGATCGCCGATCTGGCCGGCGGTGTAGGCGACGATCGGGCAGCCGGCCTCCAAGGCCTCGCTGTTCGCCACGTCGTGGTGGCGGGTGAGCGCGCCGATCGCGATCCGGTCGCCGTCCTCGCGGACGTACGACAGATCCGAGAGCCGGCCGATGTCGACCAGCATCGCCGGCCGCGCGATCCGCAGCCGCATCGCCGGCAGCAGCGAGTGCCCGCCGGCCAGGACCTTCGCGTCCTCGTTCGATCCGAGCAGCGAGATCGCTTCGTCGAGCGAGCCCGCACGTGCGTAGTCGAAGGGCGCCGGGATCATGCGGACCCCCCTTCCCCGCCGCGCGCTTCGCGGATCGCCCGCCACACCCGCTCGGGCGAGGCCGGCTTGCCGATCTCGGTCACGCCGAGGTGCGACACCGCGTCGACCACCGCGTTGATCACCGCCGGCGGCGATGCGATCGTGCCCGCCTCCCCGATCCCCTTGACGCCGAGCGGGTTCGTCGAGGACGGGGTCTCCTGGGAGTTGTCCGTGATCATGCGCGGGATCTCGACCGCGCTGGGGATCAGGTACTGCGTCATCGACGAGGTCATCAGGTTGCCGGCCTCGTCGTAGATCGCCTCTTCGTAGAGGGCCTCGGCCACGCCCTGCGCGACCCCGCCGTGCACCTGGCCCTCCACGATCATCGGGTTGATCACGGTGCCGCAGTCGTCGACCGCCACATACTTCACGATCTCGGTGCGACCGGTCTCGGTGTCGACCTCCACCACGCACGCGTGCGCGCCCGAGGGCCACGTGAAGTTCTTCGGGTCGTAGACCGCGGTGGCGTGCAGGCTCGGCTCCACGCCGTCGGGCAGAGCGTGCGCGTGCCACGCCGACAGCGCGACCTCCGGGATCGTGCGCGCCTTCTCGGGCGCGCCCTTGACCCGGAAGGAGCCGTCGGACCACTCGAGGTCGTCCTCTGCCACCTCCAGCTCGTGCGCCGCGATCGTGCGGGCCTTCTCCTTGACCTTCTCCATCGCGAAATGGATCGCGACGCCGCCCACCGACAGCGACCGCGAGCCGTACGTGTCCATCCCGAGCGGCGTGATCATCGTGTCGCCGTGGAGCACGGTCACCTTGTCGGGGTCGACGCCGAGGCCGTCGGCCACGATCTGCGCCCATGAGGTCTCGTGACCCTGCCCGTGCGGCGAGGTTCCGGTCTTCAGGATCACCTCGCCGAGGGGAAGGCATTCGATCGTCGCACCGTCCCAGCCGCCGGCCGCGTAGCGCAGGGCGCCCAGGATGTTCGAGGGTGCCAGACCGCACATCTCGATGTAGGTCGACAGTCCGATCCCGAGCTGCTTCGCGTCGCCGCGGTCCCGGCGCGCCTGCTGCTCGGCGCGCATCGCGTCGTAGCCGACGAGCTCGAGCGCCTTGTCCAGCAGCGGCTCGAAGTTGCCGGAGTCCACCGACAGCCCGCAGATGAACGGCGTCGCCTCGTCGAACGGCGGATGCAGGTTGATCCGCCGGATCTCGGCGGGATCCTTGCCGACCTTCCGCGCGAGCGCATCCATCCCGCGCTCCACGACGTAGGTCGCCTCCGGCCTGCCGGCGCCGCGGTAGGCGTCGGTAGGCGTCGTGTTCGTCACGACCCCGCGGAACTCGTACCAGTACGCCTGGGGGTCGTACGGGCCCATGTACACCCACCCGCCCAGCTCGGGGATCCCGGGCGTCAGCAGCTGGTAGTAGGCGCCCATATCCGCGAGCTCGACGAACTTCATGCCGAGCAGCTTGCCGTCCTCGTCGGCGGCCAGCGTCACGTCGTGGAGCACGCCCCGGCCATGGATCGTCGCGACGTAGTTCTCCCCGCGCTCCTCGATCCACTTCACCGGCCGGCCGAGCTTCTTCGCGATACCGAGCGCCAGCGCCTCCTCGGCGTAGACGTTCAGCTTCGAGCCGAACCCGCCGCCGACGTCCGGCGCGATCACGCGCAGGCTCTGCTCCGGGATCCCGGTCACCCCCGAGAGCGTGACCTTGACGATGTGCGGGATCTGGGTGGACGACACGAGCGTGTACTCACCCATCGACTGCACGCCGTACGCCAGACAGCCGCGCGGCTCGATCGCGTTGGGGATCAGGCGCGGCTGGACGTAGCGTTCCGTGACGATCACCGGCGCCGTGTCGAACACGCCCTGGTCGCCCCCACCGCCGTGGACCCAGTGCACCGTGACGTTCGTGCCGAGGTCCTCGTGGATCAGCGGCGCGCCGTCGGCGGCAGCGGCCTCGAGATCGGTGACCGCAGGCAGCTCGGTGGCCCGAACCGCGACCGTCTCGGCCGCGTCGACCGCCTGCTCGCGCGTCTCGGCCACGACCACCGCGACCGCGTCCCCCGCGAACCGGATCTTGTCGTTCGACAGCGCATGGTGGACCGGCACTTTGATGTCCTCGGTGATCGGCCATACGAACGGCAGAGCCCCGAGCCCCAGGTCGTCGGCGGTGTAGACCGCAACCACGCCAGGCAACGCAGCGGCGGCGGACGTGTCGATCCCGTCGATCGTCGCGTGCACGTACGGCGGACGGACCATCGCCATCCACACCATGCCCGGCATCGTCCAGTCGTCGATGTACCGCGCCTGCCCCGTCAGCAGGTCCGGGTCCTCCTTGCGGAGGACGGGCTGCCCGATGAACCGCTCCGTCGCGACCATCGTTCCTCCTCAGGCCCGGGCGCCGGAGGGCTGGCCCGCGGCGTCCAGGATCGACTCGACGATGTTCTGGTACCCGGTGCACCGGCAGAGGTTGCCCTCGAGGGCTTCGCGGACCTCTTCCTCCGTCGGCGCCGGGTTCTCCTTCAGGAAGCTGGAGGCGGCCATGATCATGCCGGGCGTGCAGTACCCGCACTGCAGGCCGTGGTGACGGTGGAACGCGTCCTGCAGCGGGCTGAGCTCACCGTCGGTCGCCATCGCCTCGATCGTGGTGACCTCGCGGCCGTCGGCCTGCACGGCGAGGACGGTGCACGATTTCACCGACTCACCGTCCAGGTGGACGGTGCACGCGCCGCACGAGGAGGTGTCGCACCCCACGTTCGTGCCAGTGAGTCCGAGGTCCTCGCGGAGGAAGTACACGAGGAGCGTGCGGGGCTCGACGTCGGCCTCGTGCTGCTCCCCGTTCACGGTGAGGGACACGTGCGTCACGGAACGGTCCTCCTTCCGGATGTGGAAGCGTGTTGGCTGGAAGGCGGAGCGTACTCCCGGAGCGCCGACCGCGCGACCCGGCAGCGCAGGACGGTTGCTACCAGGAGGGATCGACGGCGCCGAGCGCGGCCCGGCCGGTGCAGACCGAGCCGGTGCCGTAGGACGTCGTCCCGTCGGCTCGCAGCAACACCCAGTAGCACGTGCCCGAGGGGCCCATCGTCGCCGCCGCCCACGAGGAGCCGGCGGCCACCACGCTGACCACCGACGGCGCCGTCGAAGGGCCGTCGACGAAGATCGGCAGCGATCGCGATCGCGAGAGCCCGACGGGGCCGGCGGCCGCGAGCGAACCGCTCGCGGTCAGGATCGCGCGAGCGCGCTCGAGCGCGACGTCGGTGTTCGCGGTCGCCTGCTGGTCCAGGGCGGCCGTCTCGGCCTGCCTCGCGAGCTCTTCGGCCTGCGCCTGGTCCTGACGCCGGATCGTGGCCTCGAGCGCGACGCGACGAGCGTCGGCGGCGCTCTGGGCGTGGGTGACGAACATCGCGAACCCGCCGGCGAGCAGCGCGAGGATCACGCCCACGACGATGCAACGGATCCAGAACGGATCGACCTGGCGCCGCGGCATCGCGGTCGCGACGATGCTGAAGGTGTCGTTCATCCCCGGCTCACCCCACCCGAGCTATCGGCCAGCGAGCGGGGGACCCTGAGCGCGGGCTACCCGGCCGGCCAGGCGCCGTTCGAGGCGCCCGATGCGGCCTGCCCGGTGCACGCCGCACCGGTGCCGTAGCGGACCGTGCCGCCGGCGTCGAACGCGTAGAAGCAGGTCCCGGAGGCCGACCGGACCGCGACGCCGACCCCGGTCGCCGAGGTGGCGACGCTCACGACGTTCGGCCCCGTCGAGGCTGCCGCCGTGTACGTGAAGGTCGGCTCGAACCGCTTCATCGCCGCAGGATCGATCCCCTGGAACGACCCCTGCTCGGCGTAGAGCTGCTGGGCCACGCTCACCGCCTGCTGCGCGGACAGCTGCGCCTGGACGTCCTGCGCGGTGCCGATCTGCGCCACCGCGGTCGCGTTCGCGGCGCCGATCGCCTCCCCGCCCCGGTGCACGAGGGTCATGAACCCCACGATCGCCGCGACGACGAGCAGCCCGCACAGCCCGACCACCAGCGCGAGGGTGCGCGAGCCCGTTCCACGCGTCGCCCGCGGCGGACGCGCGCTCGGCAACGGCCGGCGGCGAGCGGGTTTGCCCAGCGAGAAGGAGTCATCCATCCCCCCAGGTATCGGTGCATGCGCCCGGGTTCCTGAACCCCGGTACCATCGCTGCATGAGCGAGATCGCGGACGTGCTCGAGGCGATCGAGTCGCTGTCGGCGAAGGGTGAGCGGATGGCTCTGGCGACGATCGTGGCGGTCCGCGGCTCGACCTACCGGCGCCCCGGCGCGCGGCTGCTGGTCCCCGAAGAGGGCGCGCCGATCGGCAACATCAGCGGAGGCTGTCTCGAGGGCGACGTTGCCGACATGGCGCGGATCGTGATGGACGAGGGCCGCGCCCGGCTGGCGGGATGGGACCTGACGGCGGATGACGACGCGGTCTGGGGCTTGGGCCTGGGCTGTAACGGGGCCATCGAGGTGTTCATCGAGCCCGCCGACCGCGCCGCGGAGGTCGCGGCGGCGCTGCGGATGGCCCTCGAGGAGGAGCGGCCGATCTGCGTCGTCGTGGTGCTGGAGTCCGACGTGGCGGCGGTCCCATCAGGAGCCCGGCTCGTGGTGCGCTCCGACGGCGGCGTCGAGGGGTCGCTGGGCGAGCCCGCGCTCGACGCCGCGGCGACCGATGCCGCACGCGAGCTGCTCGGAGCGGGCCGCTCGGAGATCCGGACGTTCGTCGGCGGGGTTCGAGCATTCGTCGAGGTCCTCGAGCCGCCGTTGCGCCTGGTGATCTGCGGTGCCGGTCACGACGCGATCCCGCTCGTGCGTGCAGCCGAGGTCTTGGGATGGAACGCGATCGTCGCCGACGACCGCCCGGCGTTCCTGAACGAAGAGCGCTTCCCGGGCGCCCACGGATTCGTGGCGCTCGAGGAGCCCGGTGACGTCGCGAAGGCCGCGCGGATCGACGAGCGGTCGTTCGTCGTGGTGATGACCCACAACTTCCTGAAGGACGAGGCCTACCTCGCGAGCATCCTCACGACCGACGCGCCGTACGTCGCGATGCTCGGCCCGGCGGCACGCACGCAGCGCCTGTTCATGGACCTCGCCGAGGAAGGCGTCGCGGTGCCCGAGGAGGCACGGGCTCGGATCCACGGGCCGGCCGGCCTCGACCTCGGGTCCGAGGGGCCCGAGGAGATCGCCGGCGCGATCGTCGCCGAGATCGTCGCGGTCAGGCACGGCCGCACCGGCGGCTTCCTTCGCGAGCGACCGGGCCCGATCCACGACCGACCCCGGCCGGGCACGGAGGCCCGGGTCGCGGGATAGGCTCCGGCCCATGCTGATCGAGAACGGGTTCACCGTGCAGCGCCCGGTCGACGAGGTGTGGAACTACCTGCTCGACGTCGAGCGGATCGCGCCCTGCATGCCGGGCGCCGAGCTGACCGAGGTCGTGGACGACCACACGTGGAACGGCAAGGTCAACATGGCGTTCGGACCGGTGAAGATGTCCTTCGCCGGCTCGGTCTCGATGGAGGAGCGCGACGACGCGGCGCACCGCGTGGCCCTGAAGGCCAAGGGGACCGAACAGAAGGGCAAGGGTGCGGCCAACGCGACCGTCACGTCGTGGCTCGAGCCGGTCGACGGCGGCACGAAGGTCTCGATGCAGGCCGACATCACGCTGACCGGCGCGGCCGCACAGCTGTCCCGCGGCCTGCTGCCGGAGGTCTCGAAGCGGCTCACGCAGCAGTTCGCCGATTGCCTCGAGGAGAGCCTCGCCGCGAACGCCACGGCGACGGCCGCGGCGGAGGGCGCGGGACCTGCCGTGGAGGCCGGCGCCGCCGAGGCCCCCCCTGCCGCGGCGCCGAAGCCCGCGCCGGTCGCGGCGAAGCCCGTCGGCGGGATCCGGCTCGGCCTGGCGGCGATCTGGTCCGTGATCGCCGGGTTCTTCCGCCGGCTGTTCGGCGGGGGCTCGAAACCGTCATCGTGATCTCCGGCGTCGTCCTGGCCGCCGGCACCGGTTCACGGTTCGGCGGCACGAAGCAGCTGGCCGAGGTCGACGGACGCCCGCTGGTGCTCCACGCGATCGCGGCGCTCCGCGACGCTGGCGTCGGCGAGGTGCTCCTGGTCACCGGGCACGACGCCGAGGCCGTCGAGGCCCTCGCGCCGCCCGGCGTCACCGTCGTGCGCAACCCTGACTACCGCGAGGGCCAGGCGACGTCGCTCGCCGCGGCGCTGCACGCCGCGGCCGGGGACAGCGAGGGCGCCGTGATCTTGCTGGCCGATCAGCCCGGCGTATCGTCCGGCGACGTCCGCGCGTTGATCGCGGGGTTCCGCGCGACCAATGCCCGGATCGTCCGCCTCCGGTACGCGGACGGACCGGGGCCTGCGTTGCTGTCCCGCGAGATCTACGCCGAGGCCGGCCATCTCCACGGGGACACCGGCGCGCGGATCCTGATCGCGTCGCACCCCGACTGGGTCGAAGAGGTGCCGGTCGACCGGCCCGCGCCGATCGACGTCGACGCTCCGGAAGACCTGCCCGGCTAGGCTCCACGCGTTCGAACGGGAAACGCGATCGAGGGAGGGGTTCGCATGATCGGTGCGCTGTTGATGTGGGTCGTCGTGCTCTTGGTGGCCACGTTCCCCGCGACCTGGCTGCTGATGCTGTTCCTGGGCAACGTCGGTGTGAACACGTCGTACTGGGGGACGCTGCCGCTCGGCATCGTCGTGTCGCTGTTGCTGGGGGCGGCCTCGGCGCGCAGCCGGGCGTGAGCTCGGCTCGAGCGGCCGCGCGCGCGAAGCGCGCGCGGCCGCGGTCGAGCCTTCAGGTGCCGAGGATCTTCGCCTTCGCGGCGGCGAACTCCTCGTCGGTGAGCGCGCCAGATTCGTGCAGCTTCGAGAGCTTCTCGATCTGCTCGAACGGGTCCTCGGCCGGCGGTGGCGGCGGCTCGGAGGCGGCCGCGCCTTGGCTGGCGCCGCCGGCGACCTGCTCGGCGTAGTCGGCGTCCTGACCGGCGTACTTGCGCTGCTGGCGACGGGCCACGCGGCCCGACACGGCGGTCGCGGTACCCGCGACCACGGCCGTGCGGGCGGCCATCCCGACCAATCCGGGTCCTCGACGCATCATCGGGATCAGCCTCCTATCGGTTGGACTCGGCGAAGTCGACGGCCGCCTGGACGACGTCGCGCGGGATCCGCTCGAGGTCCCACAGCTCGCCCCCGGCCGCGACGATCGCGTCGGCGATCTTCGTGGCCCAGACGTCCTCCCACACGAGCAGCCCTGCCGAGCAGTTCGGCTCGAGCTCCTCGGCCGCGGCGAGGATGTCCTCCTCGTTCAACAGCCCGCCGCGCTCGTTGCCGATCACCTGGGCGAACGCCGACCCGACCTCGGAATCGAGGTCGTCGACCTCGAGCGCCGTCACGTTGCCGTCGGCGTCCTTCATCACGAACGCCAGGTCGATGATCCGGATCGTGCCGGCGTCGACCTGCTCCTTGATCGCCGGGATGATCTCTCCCCGGAACTGGTTCCCGGGGAACTCGACGATCATGTACTCCACGGGACCGATGGCCATCCGTTCCTCCCTCGCTTCCGGTCTCGTCGCGGGATCGTTCCCGCCCGCGAACGGTAAACGCTGGAGAGGGTTCCTGCCACCTGGAACGGCGGCGCCCCGCACGGACCGGCACCGCCGATGCTAGCGTCACGCCCGCCATGGCCACCGCCGCCGACACCGCCACGACCCAACCCTCCACCGCGCCGGAGCGCGCCGGCCTGGTCCTGCTCGCGCTGATCCTCGTCGCCGCGGTCGCCAACCTGAACCTGGCCGTCGCGAACGTCGCGCTGCCCTCGATCGGGGCGGCGTTCGACTCCTCCCAGACGACCCTGAACCTGATCGCGGTCGGCTACTCGCTCGGGCTGGCCGCCTCGGTGCTGTACTTCGGCGCACTGGGCGACCGGTACGGGCGCAAGATGATGCTGGTGATCGGCACGGCGATGGCCGTCCCGGCGAGCCTCTTGGCCGCGTTCGCCCCCACCGACACGGTCCTGTTCCTGGCCCGCGTGCTCGGGGGCCTGTCGGCCGGTATGGCCTATCCGACCACGCTCGCGCTGATCACCGCGCTGTGGTCCGGGCCGGCACGCACGAAGTCGATCGCGCTCTGGTCGGGCCTGGGCGGCGCGATCTCCGCGCTCGGCCCCCTGTGCGCGGGGTTCCTGCTGGAGCACTACTGGTGGGGGTCGGTGTTCCTGTTGACCCTCCCGCTCGCCCTCGTCGCGCTCGTACTGGCGATACGGTTCGTTCCGGCCCACGTGAACGAGGCGACCGACCCGGTCGACAACCTCGGCGGCGTGCTCTCCGTGCTGCTGGTCGCGGCGCTCGTGCTCGGGATCAACTTCGCGGCCGTGCCGAACGAGGCGAAGCTCGTCCTGTCGCTCGCAGTGATCGCGATCGCCGCCGGCATCGCCTTCGTCGCCCGTCAGCGTCGGGCCGAGAACCCGCTGTACGACCTGCACATCGCGGGCCGGCGGATCTTCTGGGTCGCCGCGTGCGCCGGGATCATCGTTTTCGGCACGCTGATGGGCGCGATGTTCATCGGCCAGCAGTTCCTCCAGAACGTGCTGGGGTACGACACGGTCGACGCGGGCCTGTCGATCCTGCCGGCGGCGTTCCTCATGGTGCTGATCGCCCCGCGGTCGGCCAAGCTGGTCGAGGCGCGCGGCGCGCGGTTCACCCTGCTGACCGGCTACGTCTTCTGCCTGCTCGGGTTCATCTGGATGCTGCTGTTCTGGAACGAGGGGATCCCCTACTGGGAGGTCGGGATCGCCTACGCGCTCGTCGGCGCGGGCGTCGGCTTCGCCGGCACGCCGGCATCGCACTCGCTCACGGGCTCGGTGCCGGTTTCGCGCGCCGGGATGGCCTCCGGCACTGCGGACCTCCAACGGGATCTGGGCGGCGCGCTGATGCAGTCGATCCTGGGAGCGCTGCTGACGGCCGGCTACGCGACCGCGGTGGCCGCGAAGATCGCGAGCGCGCCGAACAAGCAGCAGATCACCGACTCCGTGCAATCGGCCCTGACGAAGTCCTTCGCGAGCGCCGAGCAGGTCGCGCAGCAGTACCCGCAGTACGCCGGCGCGATCACGGCCGGAGCGAAGTCATCGTTCCTGTCGGGCGCAGACTGGGCCTACACCGCCGGGATCGTCGCGATCGTGCTCGGGGGGATGGTCGTGTTCTTCCTGTTCCCGAAGGCGTCGGAGGAGAAGGAGCTCCTGGCGGGCTACGCCGCGCAGGACCGGACCTCGCCCTCGCCCGTTACCGGCCGCGCCGCCGCGGCCGGATGATCACTCGGGCGGCGCCTCCTGCCGAACGCTCGCCGGGTCGGCGACATCGAGCTTCACGTCCCCCTGGGCCGCCATCTTGCCTCGGACCCCGCCGCCCTTGCCACGCAGGATCCAGGCCACCCCGACCGCCACGAACATGCCGATGAATGGGCCCACGATGTACACCCACCAATCGTGGTAGTTCCCGCTCACGATCATGGGGCCGAGTGAACGCGTCGGGTTCATCGACGCGCCGCTGATCGGGGCAGACCACAGCCCGGCGAGCGCGATGTACGCGCCGACGCCCAACGCCCCGAACACGCCGACGTTCTGCGCGCCCGACGCCGTTCCCAGGATCGTGCTCAACAGACCGAGCGTCAGCACCGCCTCGAAGATCAACGCCGTCGTCGCCGTGATCGCGGGGCCTGGCTCGGTGGTGCCGAGCCCGCCGATGTTGCCGAGCGTCGCGCGGAGGAAGAGCACCGCCAGGATCGAGCCGATCAGCTGCGCGATCAGGTAGCCGGGAACGCGCTTCCACGGGAAGTCCCCGCGCAACGCGAACCCGACGGACACGACCGGGTTGAAGTGGGCGCCCGACACCGCGCCCATGAACAAGATCATCGCCATCACCATCAGCCCGGGGGCGGTCACGCGGACGGCGAGCGGGATCTGTCCACCGCTCTGCGCGTTGACGACACCGCCGCCGGCGGCGACCAGGACCAGGAAGAACGTCCCGATGAACTCCGAGAACAGCCGGCGACCCTCGAACCGCGGATCGTAGAAGTCGCGGAACTCACCGCGGATCTTGTCCTCGACGTACTCGAGCCCGCTCCGGACCTCCGCGCTTCCGCTCCGTGTTGTGTCGGCCACGCGATCCCTCCCTCGTCCGGCGCGGAGTCTATACCCTTCCCCTTCCGTCACGCGTTCCCATCGGACGCCGGGATGTGATACGCAAGAGTGCGAACGGGGGGCGACCGACACGGAAGCATCGGATGAACGGATGGCGACATCGATGGATGAGCGCGAGGTGAAGCTGGCCGCGCCACCGGCGTTCACGATGCCGGACCTCACGACCGCCGCAGAGGGTCTGCGGGTCACGGCCGCGCTCCCCGAACGCACCACGACCACCTACCACGACACCGCCGACCTGCGCCTCGCACGCGCCGGGGCGAGCCTCCGGTTCCGCACGGGGCAGGGCTGGACCGTGAAGCTCCCGGGCGCCGAACGAGGCGGGGTGCTCCGTCGGCCGGAGCTCCTGTTCGACGGCCCGCCCGAAGAGGTCCCGGCGCCGGCGGCCAACCTGGTCCGTGGGCTGATCCGGACCGGCGACCTGGAGCGGGTGGTCCGGCTGCGCACGATCCGCCGCCGCTCGTCGGTCGCCGACGAGGAGGGGGTCGAGCTCCTGGAGGTCGACGACGACGAGGTCTCGATCCTGGGTCCCGGCAACCGGATCGCGGGCCGCTTCCGCGAGCTCGAGGTCGAGCTGCGCCCCGTCGTTTCGGACGAGGTCGTGACGGCGGTGGTGGACCTGCTGCGGCGGGCGGGCGCCGGCGAGCCCGACCCGACCTCGAAGTACCTCCGGGCACTCGGCTCCCGTGGATCGCAGCCACCCGACCTCGTGCCGGTGCGCGTGGCGAAGAAGGCCCGCGCCGGCGACGTGATCCGCGCCGCGATCGTGGAGTCGGTCCTGCACCTGTTGGCCGCCGATCCGGTCGTGCGTCTGGACGAGGACATCGAGGGCGTCCACCAGATGCGGGTGGCGAGCCGCCGCCTGCGCTCGCATCTTCGGACCTTCGCCGCGTTCACGGACCCGGCGTGGAACGCGTCCCTGCGCGAGGAGCTCGGCTGGCTCGGGACGATCCTCGGCGCGAACCGCGACGCCGACGTCCTCCTCGAGCGGCTGCGCGCGCTGACGGCGCGGGCCCGAGAGGGAACGAACGCCGACCGGCTGCTGCAGGCGCTCGCCGCAGAGCGCGACGCCGCGCACGCGGCCGTCCTGGAGGCGCTCGGCAGCGACCGCTATCCCCCGCTGCTGGAGCGGCTGATCGAGGCCGCCCTCGCCCCCGAGCTCACCGCGGCGGCCGAGACGCCGGCGGCCGCGCTGCTCGCGCCGGTCCAGGCCCAGTGGGGATCCCTCCGGCGGCGCGTCAAGAGCTCGTCGAGACCCCCGACCGACGAACAGCTGCACCGCGTGCGGATCCACGCGAAGCGCACCCGCTACGCGGCCGAGGCGCTGATCCCGGTCGCGCGCAAGGACGCGCGCCGGTTCGCGGCCGCGGCCGCCGACCTGCAAGGGGTCCTGGGCGAGCAGCACGACGCGATCGTGATGCGGACGTGGCTGCGCCGCCAGGCGACCGAGCGCGCCATCGATCGCACCACGGCCTTCGTCGCGGGCGAGCTCGCCGGCCTCGAGCAGGTGCGTGCCGAGTCCGCCCGCGAGCGCTGGCGGCGCCGCTACCGGCGCCTGGTCGAGGCGAAGGAGCCGGCGCGTTGGGTGAAAGGTCCGCGGCCGGCGACGCCGGCCACGGATGAGGACCCGCAGGAGCGAGGGTAGCCGGGAGGACCCGATGGGCGGCGCCACGAACAGCCGGCCCGCGCCGCGCGCCGGGCACCATACGCCGCAGGAGCGCGCCGCGATCGGGAAGGCCGCCCGCGCCGCGGTCCCGCGGGCCAGCCACGGCGACTGGGTGCCGGCCGCCGACCGGCGCGACCCGGTCGCGCTGCTCCAGGAGCAGGCGGCGACCCGCGTGCCGGAGCTCGTCCCGATCCGATACGGCCGCATGCTCACGTCGGCGTTCGCGTTCTACCGGGGCGCCGCGCTCGTGATGGCGGCGGACCTCGCCCCGACGCCGGTGTCCGGACTGACCACGCAGATCTGCGGCGACGCCCACCTGTCGAACTTCGGGATGTTCGGCACCCCCGAGCGAGAGCTCGTGTTCGACATCAACGACTTCGACGAGACGCTGCCGGGACCGTGGGAGTGGGACGTGAAGCGTCTCGCCGCGAGCCTCGTGATCGCCGGGCGGAACAACGGCTTCGCCGACGCCGATCGGGCCTCCGTCGTGCTCGCGACGATCCGTGAGTACCGGAAGTCGGTCGCGCGGTTCGCCGGCATGGGGAACCTCGCGGTCTGGTACACGCAGATGCAGATCCAAGAAGGGCTTCCGCGGCTGCGCGAGGTCCTCGACAAGCACGAGCTCAAGGAGGCCGAGCGCGCGGTCGACAAAGCCCGCACCCGCGACAGCCTCCAGGCCTTCTCGAAGCTCACGCGTGACGTCGGCGGCGAGCCGCGGATCATCAACGACCCGCCGCTCGTGGTCCCGGTCGAAGAGCTCTTCCCGGGCGACGATGCACGCCGGTTCTTCGAGGCGTCGCACGAATTGATCCGCTCCTACCGGCGCACGCTGCTCGGCGACCGGCGGCGGCTCCTGGAGGATTTCCGGTTCGTGGACATGGCGCGCAAGGTGGTCGGGGTCGGCAGCGTCGGCACACGCGCCTGGATCCTGCTGTTCCTCGGGCGCGACGACGGCGATCCGCTGTTCCTGCAGGCGAAGGAGGCGCAGGCGTCCGTGCTGGAGCGGTTCGTCGCGAAGAGCGCCTACGCGAACGCCGGCCAGCGGGTCGTCGAGGGCCAGCGACTGATGCAGGCCGCGAGCGACATCTTCCTGGGCTGGGAGCGGACCGAGGGCCTCGACGGCGTGGCCCGCGACTACTACGTCCGGCAGCTTCGCGACTGGAAGGGATCGCTGGCACCCGAGGCGATGGATCCCACCGTGATGGCGGTCTACGGCCGGATGTGCGGGATGGCGCTCGCCCGCGCGCACGCGCGCTCCGGCGACCGGATCGCGCTCGCCGCCTACCTGGGCAAGGGCGACACCTTCGACCGCGCGATGGGACGGTTCGCGGAGGCCTACGCCGACCAGAACGAGCGCGACTTCGCGACGTTGCGGAAGGCCGTCGACGCCGGAACGGTCGAGGCCAGGTCGGGCGTGTGAGGGCACCGTGAAGCAGGACGAGGCGCAGGCCGAAGGGATCGAGACGGAGGCGGCGCCGGAGCGCCGCCGGTTCCGCCGCGCCGACGTCCGGATCTTCTCTTCCGCGAGCGACGCTCCGCTCGCCCGCCGCCCGAGCGACATCGTCCTGCTGCTCGTCTGCGTCGTGGGCGTGGTGGCGCTCGCGATCCCCGCGCCCGGGCCGACCGCGCTGGACACGGCGGTGATGAACCTCGTCCAGCAGCTCCCCGGCCTGTTCGGCTGGTTCTGGGAGATCTCCTACAACCTGCTGCTTGCCTGGGCCCTCGGGCTGATCGTGGTCGCGCTGGTCGCGCGCGGGCGGAAGAAGCTCGTCCTGCACGAGCTGCTGGCCGCACTCCTGGCCCTCCTGTTCTCCGCGATCGCCGGGCGGGCGGCCGGAACCGACCTCGACGTCAGCCTCCGGGCCGTCTCGAGCTCCCAGCCCCCCGCGGTCTACCTCGCCGTCCGGGCCGCGATCGCGATCGCCGTCGTCGTGATGGCCTCGCCGCACATGAGCCGGCCGCTGCGGTTCCTCGGCCGGTGGATCGTGGTCGCCGGCGCGATCGCCGGCGTCGCCCTCGGCACGACGTTGCCGATCGGCCTGCTCGCCGGCGTGCTGATCGGGCTGGGATCGGCCGCGATCGTGCACCTGCTGTTCGGCTCGCCGGCCGGCCGGCTCAGCCTCGATCAGATCGCGCTGGACCTGGACGATCTGGAGGTCGAGGCCTCGGACATCCGCCACGCGCCGCTCGAGCCGCGCGGCGCCGCGCTGGCGCTCGCCTCGGCCCCCGACGGCCGCCGGCTGTTGATCAAGGTCTACGGGCGCGACGCCCGCGACGGCCAGCTGCTGACCTCGACCTGGGCCTCGATCTGGAACCGCGGCGAGACGCCGAAGCTCGGCGTGGGGCGCCTGCAGCAGGTCGAGCACGAGGCGCTGATGACGATGCTGGCCGGCCGCGACGGGGTGCCGGTCCTGCCGGTCGTAGTGGCCGGCATGGCCAACGGCCGGGACGCGCTGCTCGTGACCGAGGTCACCGGACGGCCGCTGATCACGTTCGCCCCGACCGAGCTGACCGACGCCTCCCTGGCCGAGACGTGGGCCGCGGTCCTCCGCCTCGGCCAGCTGGGCACCGCGCACGGACGCATCGCCGGCGAGACGATCGTGCTCCGCCCCGACGGCAGCCCCGCGCTCGGGGACTTCGGCCGCGCGCAGGTGGCCGCGAGCGACGCCGCGATCCGCGGCGACCGGGCGCAGCTGCTGGTCGCGACCGCGCTGCTCGTCGGACCCGAGCGCGCGATCGCCGCCGCGAACGCGGCCCTCGGCTCCGAAGGGCTCGCGGACGTGATCCCGTTCCTCCAGCCGGCGGCGCTCGCCTGGCCCACGCGGCGTGCGATCCACGACGCGGGCTGGGACCTGGGCGAGCTCCGCGACCGCTGCGCCGAGGCAGCCGGCATCGAGCCGCCGAAGCTCGAGCGGCTCCGGCGCGTGACGGTCGGATCGATCGTGAAGGTTGCGCTGATCGGGCTGATCGCGTACGGGCTGATCGCCTCGTTGTCCGGCGTCGACTTCAAGCAGATCGCCGATGAGCTCGCCTCGGCCGACAGCATCTGGATCTGGAGCGCGCTGCTGCTCTCCCCGGTCGTCCAGGTCGCCCAGGCTTTCTCGACGATGGGCGCCTCGATCCATCCGGTGCGGTACGGGCCCGTGCTGATGCTGGAATACGCGATCGGGTTCATCGCCCTGGCGATCCCGAGCTCCGCCGCCCGCGTCGCGTTGGAGATCCGCTTCTTCGAACGGGTGGGCGTCGACGCCGGCGGCGCGGCCTCGATCGGGTTGATCGACAGCGTGAGCGGCTTCGTGATCCAGATCGTGCTGATCTTGACGATCACGCTGACCGGCCTCGCCACGATCACGCTCAACGCGGTCAGGTCCTCGTCCTCCTCCTCGTCGGGGAGCTCGAGCTCCGGAGGGGGCAGCGTGTGGATCATCCTGGTGGTGCTGCTCCTGCTCGCGGCCGTCGTCGCGCTGGCGGTCCCGCGCTACCGCAAGACCCTCAGGGATGGCGTGCCGCGCTATCGCGCGATGCTGAGGGAGCAGGCGTCCTCCGCTCGCGGGGCGCTCCGGGTCTTCCGAGAGCCGCGGAACGTTTCCCTGTTGTTGGGCGGGAACCTGGCCGCCCAGCTGATCCAGGCGATCATCCTGGGGCTCTGCCTCAGGGCGTTCGGATACGGAGCGACCCTGGCGCAGCTGATCTTGATCAACACGTTCGTGAGCCTGTTCGCCGGCTTCATGCCGGTGCCGGGCGGCATGGGCGTGGCCGAGGCCGGCTACACGGCCGCCCTGCAAGCGATCGGCGTGCCGAGCGCGGCGGCCGTCTCGACCGCGATCGCCTTCCGGCTCGTGACCTTCTACCTGCCGCCGATCTGGGGCACGGCGTCCATGCGTTGGCTCCGGCGCCACGAGTTCGTCTGACCGCACCACGACCGAGGGAGGACCGCACCGTGACCGAGCGGCACCACGAGCACCGCCACGAAGCGCAGGACGCCGCCGACGAGATCTCCGTGAACCCGATGTTCGCCCGCGGTGGCGAGACCTCGATCCCGCGCTGGCGGATCCCCGAGGGCGAGATGCTCCCGGACTCGGCGTACCAGATCATCCACGACGAGATCCTGCTGGACGGCAACGCGCGGCAGAACCTCGCGACCTTCGTCACGACGTGGATGGAACCGCAGGCCGAGCGGCTGTACGCCGAGGCGTTCGACAAGAACATGGTCGACAAGGACGAGTACCCGCAGACCGCGGCGATCGAGGAGCGGTGCGTGCACATCCTGGCGGACCTGTGGAGCTCGCCCGAGCCGCACACGACGATCGGCACGTCCACGATCGGGTCTTCCGAAGCGTGCATGCTCGCCGGACTCGCGTTCCTGCGGCGCTGGCGCGCCCGCCGCCGCGAGGCCGGGCAGGCCGAGGACCGGCCGAACATCGTGGTCAGCGCCTCGGTCCAGGTCGTGTGGGAGAAGTTCGCCGCGTACTGGGACGTCGAGCCTCGGTACGTCCCGGTCACGCGCGAGCACCCGAACCTGTGGGCCGGCGGGATGCTCGACGCGGTCGACGAGCGGACGATCGGCGTGGTCGCGATCCTGGGTGTGACGTACACGGGCGACTACGAACCCGTGGAGGAGCTGGCGAAGGCGCTCGACGACCTGCAGGCACGGACCGGACTGGACGTGCCGTTGCACGTCGACGGCGCGTCGGGCGCCTTCATCGCGCCGTTCCTGGACCCGGAGCTCCCGTGGGACTTCCGGCTCTCCCGCGTGCACTCGATCAACGCCTCGGGGCACAAGTTCGGGCTGGTCTACCCGGGCCTCGGCTGGGTGGTGTGGGCCAAGCGCGAGTACCTGCCGGACGAGCTGATCTTCTCCGTCAGCTACCTCGGCGGGGACATGCCCACGCTCGCGATCAACTTCTCGCGGCCGGGCGCGCAGGTGCTGCTCCAGTACTACAACTTCCTGCGTCTGGGGAGGGAGGGGTACCGCCGGGTGCAAGCCGCCTGCCGGGCATCCGCCCGCGTCTTCGCCACGCGGATCGCGGAGGTCGGGCCCTTCGAGGTGATCGCGGACGGCAGCGCGATGCCGCTCGTGACCTGGACGCTCCGCGGCGACCATCCCTGGGACCTGCACGACCTGTCGGCGCGCCTGCGAGAGCGAGGGTGGCAGGTTCCCGCGTATCCGATGCCGGCCGACCTGCAGGACATGACCGTGATGCGGGTGGTGTTCCGGAACGGGGTCTCGTTGGATCTCACGAACCTGCTCCTCGCGGACATCGAACGGGCGGTCGCCGCGCTCGACGCGTTGCCGGCCCCGCCGCCGCGGACCGCGACCCCCGCCTCGGCGTTCCACCATTGACCGGCCAGGACGTTCCGGCGCCCGGCGAGCCGCCGGTCCACGGAGAGCCCCGCTGGCCCGTGAGCCTCTCGGTGCTCTTCGTGATCGGCGTGACGATCGCCCTGCCCGACCGGGTGCACGTCTTCCCTCGAGGGCTCTTCCCGGTCGTCGTGCTGGTGCTCCTGATCGCGTTGATCGCCACCGACCCCGGGGCGATCACGATCCGATCCCGGAAGCTCCGCGCGCTCTCGATCACGCTCGTGCTGGTGATGGTCGGAGGGTCGCTCGCGTACACGACGGTGCTGATCAACGACCTGCTGAACAACGCGCCCGGTCTCCAGAAGCCGGGCCCGCTGCTGTCCAGCGGCGCGGCCGTCTGGCTCATGAACATCGTCGCCTTCGCGCTGCTCTACTGGCAGTTCGACTGCGGCGGCGCGGCGATGCGCGCGCACGGGATGCCGGCGCATCCCGACATCGCGTTCCCCCAGCAGCTGAACCCCGAACTGGCGCCACCGGACTGGCGACCGGAGTACGTGGACTACCTGTTCATGAGCATCACGACGTCGGTGGCGTTCAGCCCGACCGACGCGATGCCGCTGTCGCGCTGGGTGAAGATCGCGATGGCCGTGGAGGCGCTGATCTCGCTCGCGATCCTGGGGCTCGTGATCGCGCGCGCCGTGAACGCGTTCACGTGAGCTCGCCGCGGCGCAGGCGGAGCGTCCGGTCGACCAGGCCGAGGCCCTCGGGGCGGTGCGTGATCAGGACCACGCTCCGCCCGTCGGCGGCGTCCAGCGCGTCGCGAACGATCGCGTCGGCCGTCGGCGGGTCGAGATGCGCGGTCGGCTCGTCCAGGACCAGCACGCGGCCGCCGGCCAGGAAGGTCCGCGCCAGGGCGATCCGCCGGCGCTCGCCGCCGGAGACGGCCGTCCCCTCCTCTCCCACGAACGTGTTCACCCCGTCGGGCAGCGACGCGATCCACGGCTCGAGTCCGGCACGCGCGAGCGCCGAGCGGAGCTCGTCGTCGCCGGCCGCGGGCCGGGCCAGGCGGACGTTCTCGCGGATCGTCGTCGCGAACAGGTACGCATCCTGCCCGTCCAGGACGTTCGCGGACCGGACGTCGTGCTGGGTCAGCTCGCGCAGGTCGATGCCGCCGATCGTCACGGCGCCCGCCGCCGGATCGAGGAACCGGACCAGCAGCGCGGCGACGGTGCTCTTGCCGGCCCCGCTCGGCCCGGTCAGCGCCACGCGTTCGCCCGGCGCGATCCGGAGATCCACCTGGTGCAGGACGGGGTCCTCGGTCGTCGCGTAGCGCACGTCCACGGCACGCAGCGTGACCGTCGGATCGTCCGGCAGGGGCTCGGGCTCGGCCGGATCGCGCACGGCCGGGGCGCGGTCGACCACGTCCAGCACGCGCCGGCCCGAGGCGGCCGTTTCTCGGAGCTCGAGCGCGGCGGCCGGCAGCGGCGCGACCGCCTCGAAGGAGGCCATCGCCAGCAGGGCGACCGACGCGACCAGGACGCGATCGAGCATCCCGCTCCCGGCGGCGGCGGCGGCGACCGCGAGCACGCCGGCGACGGTCAGCCCCGCCACCAGCACCCCGAGGACCTCGATCGCCCCGGCCGCGACAGCGGCCCGGCGCGCGCGGCGGGCCAGCGTCGCGTCGAGGTCGGCGATCCGCTCCCGCGCGGCGACGTCCGCGCCGAGGACGACCAACTCGGGCGCGCCGCGGACCAACTCCACGACCTCGGCCGTCAGCTCCGCCCGGAGCTCCGCCCGCCCTCGGCCGGTCCGCCCGGCCGCCGCGACGGCCAGCGCCGGCACCACGACTCCGCCGAGGAGCAGCCCGGCGGCGAGGATCCCGCCCGCCGCCGGAACGAACAGCGCCGCGGCGAGGATCGAGATCGTGCCCGCGATCACCGCGACGATCGGCGGCGTGATCCCTCGCAGGAACAGCTCCTGGGTCGCGTCCACGTCGTCGACGATCCTGGCCAGCAGGTCGCCGCGCCGGTAGGCCTCTTCCTGCGCCGGCACCTGCGGCTCGAGGTGACGGACGAACGCGACACGGATCCTCGCCAGCACGCGGAACGCGAGGTCGTGCGACCGCAAACGCTCGAAGTACCGCGACACCGGCCGCCCGATCCCACAGGCTCGCACCGCGACCATCGCCACCGTGAGCTCGAGGATCGGTGGGCGCTCGGCCGCGCGCGAGATCACGTAGCCGGCGAGCGACATGAGCCCGACCCCGAGGAGCACCGTGAACGACCCGAGGGCCGCGACGACCACGAGGCGGCCCTTCGGCGGATCGCCGAGCCGGATCAGGTCCCCGAGGGTGCTCATCGGACCCCGGCCTCCGTGGAGGCGGCCGCGATCCGGCCGTCCTGGAGGCGCACGATCCGGTCGGCGATCCCCGCGAGCTTCGGATCATGGGCGATCACGAGTACGGCACGGTCCGGCCCGGCCGAACCGATCGCGGCGGCGATCGCGTCGGCGTTGTCCGGGTCGAGGTTCGCCGTCGGCTCGTCCAGGATCAGCAGGGGCGCGTCCGAGACCAGCGCCCGCGCCACGGCCAGCCGCCGGAGCTCTCCGGCGGACAGCTCGCGACCGCCCTCGCCCACCACCGTGTCGAAGCCCTCGGGGAGCTCGTCCACCACGTCGGCGAACCCGGCGCGCGCGGCGGCCGCGCGGAGCTCCGTCTCGCTCGCGCCGGGCTTGCCGAGCGCGATGTTCTCCCGGACCGTGCCGCGGAACACCGTGGGCCGCTGCGGCATCCACGCGACCTGCCGGTGCCAGGCGCGGACGTCGAACCCGGCGAGGTCGGCGCCGTCCACCTCGATCCTGCCCGCCTCGGGACGCCGCAGACCCAGCAGCAACGCGGCCACGGTGCTCTTGCCGGCCCCGCTCGGCCCGGTCAGGGCCACGGTCTCACCGCGGCGCACCGTCAGGTCCACACCGTCCAGCGCGGAGGCGGCCCGCGCCGGATAGCGCACGACGACATCGCGGAGCGTCAGGGCGTGCCAGCCCTCCGGCGTGGGCGCACCGCCCTCGCCCGCGGAGCTCGCCTCGCCGAGTTCGAGGATCCGCTCGGCCGCGGCCAAACCGTCGGCGCTCACGTGGAACAGCGCCGCGAGGCTCCGCAACGGCGCGTAGAGCTCCGGCGTGAGGAGCAGCACGGTGAGCGCGGCCTGCAGGCCGACGCCGCCGTCGATCAGGCGAACGCCCAACGTCACCGCCACGAGCGCGGTCGCGAGCGTCGCCGCGAGGTCCAGGACCGCGCCCGAGAGGAAGCTCACGCGCAGCGTCTCCATCGTGGCCCGCCGGTACGCCTCGCTGGTCGCGGCGATCCGCTCCGCCTGGACCTCACCGCGGTTGAAGGCGCGGAGCGTCGGCAGGCCGCGCACGACGTCGAGGAAGTGATTCGACAGACGCGCCAGCGAGCGCCAGCGGGCGCGCGTCTTCGCCTCCGTGTACCGGCCGATCACGATCATGAACACCGGGATCAGCGGCAGCGTCACCAGCATGATCGCGGCCGACGTCGGATCGATGTTTGCCGTCCACAGCAGCACGGCGACCGGCACGAGCACCGCCAGGACGACCTGTGGCAGGTACCGGCCGAAGTACGCCTCGAGCCCGTCGACGCCGCCGACCGCCGCGGCGGCCACCTCGCCCGCCTCGGGCGGCTCCGGCTCGTCGCCGGCGGCCAGCCGCGCACCGACGAACCGCATCCGCAGGTCGGACATCACGCGGATCGCCGCCAGGCGCCCGGTGGTCTCGAACACACCGCGCAGGAGCGCGCGGGCCACCACGACCAGCGCGAACAGCACCAGCGTCCGCGATCGGAACGGCCGGCCATCGAACGCGGCCACGACGATCCGCGCGAACAGCGTGGCCTGCGCGAGGATCAGCAGGGTCGCGAGGAAGCCAGCGATGACGTCGGTCGCCAGGGCGATCCGGGCGCCGCGCGTCCGCGCGAGCAGCCGGGGATCGAGTGGGCGCACGGCTTCAGTGCGTCGCCGGTTCCGGTTCGGCGGTGCCGATCCGCTTGCGGAACACGTGGTAGCTCCAGGCCTGGTAGACGAGCACGATCGGCAGGAAGATCACCGCGACCACCGTCATCACCTTCAGCGCGTAGGGCGAGGATGACGCGTTCGTCACGGTCAGGCTGTAGGACGGATCGGTCGTCGAGACCATCACGCGCGGGTACAGGTCGATGAAGATCGTCAGGACGGTCGCCGCCATCGCGAACGCCGTCAGCGTGAACGCCCAGCCCTCACGCCGCTCCCCCAGCAGCCAGCCGGCGGCGAAGATCGCGAGGACGGCCGCCGTCGACAGGAAGTCCGGGAACGCGCCGTGGCGGATCGTGACCTGGGTCCAGATCCCGAAGACCAGCACCGCGACGCCGGCCGCGATCGTCTGTTGCCGCGCGATCCGGTGCGCCCGATCGTGCACGTCGCCGGTCGTCTTCAGCGACACGAACGTCGCGCCGTGCAGCAGGCACAGCGACACGAACGTCAGCCCCGCGAAGATCGCGTAGGGCGGCAACAGGTCCCAGAACGAGCCGGTGAACTCCTGCGAGGCGTCGATCGGCAGGCCGTGCAGCAGGTCGGCGAGCGCCACGCCGATCAGGAACGGGGCCGCGAGGCTGCTCAGGGTCTGGGCCAGCCCCCAGCCGTTCCGCCACCGCAGGCTCTGACGCTTCCCGCGGAACTCGAACGCCACTCCCCGGAGGATCAGCGCGACCAGCAGCAGCAGCATCGCGAGGTACATCGCCGAGAACATCGTGGCGTACCAGGGTGGGAACGCCGCGAAGATCCCTGCCCCGGCCACGATCAGCCAGACCTCGTTGCCGTCCCACACGGGGCCGATCGTGTTGATCACGACCCGGCGTTCGTCGTCGTCCTTCCCGATCACGCGCTGCAGCGCCCCCACACCGAAGTCGAACCCTTCGAGCACGAAGAACCCGGTCCACAGGAGCGCCACGGCGATGTACCAGAAGATCTGCAGCCCCATCGTCGGCTCCTAGTAGGTCATGGCGGCGGCCTCGGAGAGACCGCCCTCCTCGTCGAGCTCCGGCACCGGGTCGATCTGCTTGCGCCCGTACCGGATCATCAGCGTCCAGTCGAGCACCGCGAGCGCTCCGTACAGCACGGCGAACACGCTCAGGCTGATCGCGATCATCGTCACGCTCACGCTCGGTGAGACCGCGTCCTTCGTCAGCTGCAGTCCCTGCACGATCCACGGCTGCCGCCCGTTCTCGGTCAGCATCCAGCCGGCCGTGTTCATCAGGAACGGCACGATCACGAACCACGGTGCGACCAGCAGGAACCACTTCGACCGAGCGAGGGTGCCCCGCCGCACGAGCCACACACCCCACGCGGCGAACAGGAACACGAACACCGCGAGGTAGGCCATCACGCGCATCGACCAGTACTGCACGAAGACGTTCGGCACGTAGTTCCCCGGCCCGTACCGCTGCTGGTACTGCTGGTTCAGCTCGTTCATCCCGACGACCTTGCCGTTCCAGGAGTCGTCGGCCAGCAGCGACAGCAGATGCGGGATCGCGATGATCTTCGTCGGGGTCTCGTCGTTCTTCCCGCCGCCGATCTGGAACACCGAGAAGGAGCACGGCTGGCAGGTGTCCCACTGGGCCTCCATCGCACCGACCTTCATGGGCTGGTAGGTCGTCTCGATCACACCCAGGCGGCTCCCGACCATCATCGCGAACAGGATCGACGGCAGCAGGACGATCAGCGAGATCACGGCCGTACGGTGGAACGCCTCGACCTGCGAGTTCCGCCGCAGGTGCCACGCCGAGACCGCCAGCATGATCACGGCGCCGGTCACGAGCGAGGCCAGCAGCACGTGCAGGTAGCCCCAGATGAACACGGGGTTCGTGAGCACCGCCCAGATGCTCGTCAGCTCCGCCCGGCCGCCGTTCAGTTGGTACCCCACCGGATGCTGCATCCACGAGTTCGCGGCCATGATGAACGCGGCCGACAGGGCGGCCCCCGCGGCCACGAGCCAGATCGTCGCCAGATGCATCCGGTCGGACAGCCGGCCCCACCCGAACAGCCACAGGCCCAGGAACGTCGACTCCAGGAAGAACGCCGCCAGGCCCTCGATCGCGAGGGGGGCCCCGAAGACGTCGCCCACGAACCGCGAGTACGTCGACCAGTTCATCCCGAACTGGAACTCCTGCACGAGGCCGGTCACCACGCCGACGGCGATGTTGATCACGAGGAGCGTCCCGAAGAACCGGGTCAGGCGCAGGTAGTCCTCGTCGCGGCGGCGGTGCCAAGTGGTTTCCAACAGCGCGACCAGGAACGCCAGCCCGATCGTGACCGGCACGAACAGGAAGTGGTAGATGCTCGTCGTCGCGAACTGGAGCCGTGCCAGATCCAGGTTCGTCACGCCGCGCGCCCTCCCGTACGCCCCCGCACCTTATCGCGGGGACGCCGCACGGACGGTGACGGGACGGAGAACGACCGAGGCGCCCGTCAGGGGCGCCTCGGCGTGGTGCGAGACCGCCCGGTGCCGTTCAGTCCTCGTCCTCGTCGTCGGCCTCGTCGTCGGCTTCGCCGCCCGCCAACTTCACCGCGGCGTCCGCGTCGGACTCCGCCTGCGCGGCCAGGTCCTGCGACGCGGCTTCCTCGACGATCGCCTCCGCGGCCAGACGGTCGGCGGCGTCGCGGAGCATCGCCGATTCGGCGGCCTTCTCCACGGCGTCCTCATGCAGAGCGTCCGAGGCGGCGGCCTCGGCCAGCGCGTCCTCGGCCGCCTCGGTCGCGGCCTCCTGTCGCTCGTCGCTCATCCCCGGTTCCTCCTCGTTCGGTGGGGCGCGCAGCCTACCGTCCCGCGCCGCGCCGCGCGAACCACGAGGCACGCCCCGCGCGGGGCGCATACTGGCCCTCCACCGGGACGGAGGAGGAGCAGGAACCACATGATCGAGCGGATCGACGCACCGGAAGGCGTGGTCGCGTTCAAGGCGGTCGGCACGGTCGAGGCGGAGGACTACGGCTCCGTGCTCCGCCCGGCGGTCCAGGGCGCGATGGCCGGCGGGAAGAAGGTGCGGATCGTCTTCGTCCTGGGGCCCGAGTTCTCCGGCTACTCGGCCGGCGCCGCGTGGGAGGACGCGAAGCTGTGGGCGCCGCACCTGACCGGCTGGGATCGCTGCGCGGTCGTGACCGACCATACCTTCCTGGGCGACACGATCCGGGCCTTCGCGGTGATCATGCCCGTCGAGATCAAGGTGTTCCCGGTCGCGGAGCTCGACGCGGCGCTCGCCTGGGCGGCGGCCTCGAGCTAGGCGGAACGCTCCGCCGCACGGCGCGGCCGGATCATCGTCCGCTCGCCCGGCGCGACGAACCCGAACCGCGCGTAGAGCTCGTGCGCGTCGCGTGTCGCCAAGAACCACGCGCAGTCACGGACCTCGGGATCCTCCACCGCTTCGCGGACCAGCTCCACGCCGAGGCCGCGCCCGCGGTGCGCGGGCAGGACGAAGACGTCCCCGAGCCACGCCATGTTCGAACGGTCCGACATCACGCGGCAGAACCCGACCAGCGAACCGTCCGGCGCGTAGGCGGCCAGCACGCGGGTCGACTCGCGCACCAATCGCTCGACGGTCGCGCGGCTCCTGCCCGGGACCCAGTAGGCCTCCTCCGACAGGAATCGGTGCACCGCGTCGACGTCCACCCGCTCGCGGTCGTCGTCCAGCTCGAAGCCACCCGGCAGCGACCGGCGCATCAGCAGACCAGACCCAGCCGGCGATGGCCGAGCGCCGGGAGGGCCGCGCGCACCCGACGGAGCTCCGCGGGATCGAGGTCCGCGAACACGACCGCGTCGCCATCGCCGGGCGCCTCGCCGAGCACCCGGCCCCAGGGATCGACGAGCATCGCGTGCCCGTGGGTGCGGCGGTCGTCCCCCGGCGGACCCCAGGGGCCCCATTGGGCCGGCGCGAGCACGAAGCACTGATCCTCGATCGCGCGGGCGCGGAGGAGGACCTCCCAGTGGGCCTCGCCGGTCACGCGCGTGAACGCGGACGGCACCAGGAGGAGCTCGGCGCCGAGCGCCATCAGCCCGCGATAGAGCTCCGGGAACCGCAGGTCGTAGCAGATCGAGAGCCCCACGCGGCCTAGGTCGGTGTCGTGCGTGACGAGCTCGGTGCCCGCCGCGAACAGCGACGACTCGCGCAGCGGCGGCTGACCGGGTGGGTCGACGTCGAACAGGTGGATCTTCCGGTAGCGGGCGACGAGCTCGCCCCCGCGGTCGAAGAGACAGGACGTGTTGTAGATCCGCCCGTCCTCGGCGAGCTCCGGGACGGAGCCGCCGAGGATCCAGATCCCCCGCTCGCGGGCCACCGCCGCGAGCGGCTCGGTGAACGGACCCGGCACGGCCGCGGCCGCGGCCCGCATCCGCCCGTGCGAGCCGTACGCCGGCCAAAGCTCGGGCAGCGCGGCCAGGTCGGCGCCGCCCGCGGCCGCCTCTTCCAGCAGCCGAACCGCCGTCGCCACGTTCGCGTCGACCTCGGCGGCGCCGGCGTTCATCTGGCACACCGCCGCACGCATGGGGCCGGGAGCCTACACCCGCGCGGAGCCCCGGACGTGCGACGGGCGGGGTGCACCCGCACCCCGCCCGTCGAGCGAACCCGCTCCCGGCGTCACTCCGCCAGGTGCAGCTCCGCCTCGATCTCGATGTCGATCTTCTTGCTGACCAGGAAGCCACCGGTCTCGACCGCGACGTTCCAGGTCAGTCCCCAGTCCTCCCGGTCGATCGTGGTGCCCGCCGAGAACGCCGCGAGCGTGGTCCCCTCCTGCATCCCGGGCCCCCAGCCATCGAACGTGGCCCGCAGCGTCACGGGCTTCGACACGTCCTTGATCGTCAGCATCCCGTCCAGCTCGAACGTCTCGCTGCCGAGCGGCCGCACGGCCGTCGAGACGAACGTGATCGTCGGATAGGCCTCCGTCTCGAAGAAGTCGCCGCTGCGCAGGTGCCCGTCGCGCTGCTCGTTGTCGGTGCTCACCGACGCTGTCTGGATCTCGACCTTCACGGACGAGTCTTCGGGACGCTCGGCGATCCGGACCTCTCCGTCGAACGCGGTGAACCGCCCATGCACCTTGGTCAACATGTGCCGGGCGGTGAACCCGACGACCGTGTGGGCCTTGTCGAACGCCCAGTTCCCCGCGGGCGGCAGCTGCGCCCGCACCCCCTCGATCTCGACTGCCGACATGTCCTGTCCTCCTGCGGTCCCGGCCCTCCCCGTGAGGGCCTCACATCGGCCAGAACGGCCGCCGCGTGCTCTATATTCCAGAGTTCCTTCGGAAACGGGAGGAAATCTGGGATCCAGAGCGTTGAAGGGATATGGTTGGGCGGAGCGAGGTCGGTGAGATGGCACAGGTCGAACACGGAGAAAGCCCGGTCTGCAAGCACTTCCAAGCGGCCGCGGAGCTGGTCGCCCAGCGCTGGACGCCGCAGATCGTCCGGGCGATGGACGCCGGCGCCGGCCGCTACACGGAGCTGAAGCAGGCCGTTCCGGGGATCCCCCACGCCACCCTGTCGGATCGCCTGAAGGAGCTCGAGGCCCGCGGGGTCGTGATCCGGGAGGTGACCCCCTCGACCCCGGTCCGGGTCGGATACCGCCTGACCGCCCAGGGGCAGGACCTGGTGGGGGTCTTCGTGGAGCTCGCCGCCTGGGCCGAGCGCTGGTCCGGGGACCCCGAGCCCGCCCCCGCCTAGCCCGCGACCGCCTGGTCGGCCACCGCGAGCGCCTCGTCGAGGATCGCGAACCCGTCCCCCAGCTGTTCCTCCGTGATGCACAGGGGCGGGTTCGTCATGACCGCGTTCCAACGCACCATCGTGAAGAGCCCTCGATCCAAGAGCGCCCGGTTCACCGCGACCATCGTCTCGTTCGTGACGTTGAACGGCGACAGCGGCTCCATCGTGGTCCGGTCGCGCACCAGCTCGAGGATCCCGAACAGCCCGATGTTGCGGTGCAGCCCCACGCTCGGGTGCTTCGCGGCCAGCTCCTCATGGTGGCGGCGCATCACCGGCTCGAGACGCTTCGCGTTGCCGACCAGGTCGTCCTCCTCCAGGACGCCGATCGCCGCGAGCGCCGCCGCGCACGACAGCGGATGCGAGTTGTACGTCAGTCCCCCGTAGAACACGTTGTCCTCGAAGTGCTCGGCGATCGCCGGTGAGATCGCGACCGCGCCCAGCGGCAGGTAGGAGGATGTCAGGCCCTTCGCGGCGGTCAGCAGGTCCGGCACGACGTTCCAGTGGTTCACCGCGAACCACTCCCCCGTGCGTCCGAACCCGCACATCACCTCGTCGGTGATCAGCACGATGCCGTGCCGCGTGCACAGCTCCCGGACGCCCTCCAGGTAACCGTCGGGCGGGATCAGCACGCCGTTCGTGCCGGTGACCGGCTCCAGGATGAAGGCCGCGATCGTGGCCGGCCCCTCGAGCATGATCTGCTCCTCCAGCCGGTCGAGCGCCTGCTCGGCCGTGTCCTGGGGGCGGTCCGGGCCGTGGTACGGATCCAGCACGCGGACCACGCCCGGCACCGGCGGACGTTCGTTCGCCCAGCGGCGCGGATCGCC
>Ga0187785_10000061_pt1 | contig 38843 bp, 34 predicted proteins | sample 0815_BV2_4_20_MG_FD_132466 | JGI IMG/M metagenome (GOLD analysis project Ga0187785, IMG submission 132466) | Tropical peat soil microbial communities from peatlands in Department of Meta, Colombia - 0815_BV2_4_20_MG | ecosystem: Environmental > Terrestrial > Soil > Wetlands > Peat | place...
AAGACGCTCATGGCGAGATCTCTGGCAAAGGAAAGCGGGTTCAATGTTATTGAAATTCGCGGTCCGGAGCTCCTGTCCAAGTATATGGGAGAAAGTGAACGCAACATTCGGGAGCTGTTCCGGCAAGCGAGGCAGATGGCTCCCACGGTGTTGATTCTCGACGGAATCGATTCCATAACGTCTTCCGGATGGTCTGATTCCAAGATTATCGACCGAATGGTCAATCAGATTGTCATGGAAATGAATTCGGTTCCCGGAGACAAACCTGTTCTGGTAGTCGCAGTAGCGAACCGGGCGGAGGATGTTCCTCCCGCGCTGAGAGCTACAGGAAAGTTCGACAATGAGCTTCGCCTGAAACTGCCGGAATTTGACGACCGACTCAAAATCTTTCAAAAATATCTGACAAGAGAACGAGTGCTATTCTCAGGAGATCTCGAGAAAATCGCGGAAAACTCTCAGCGTCTCACCGGAGGAGATATCGAGGAAGTGTGCCGCCAGGTGCTCCTGAAAGCAGCACGCAACGCTGTGAGCGACAACCCCGATCACCCATGGCAGGTCACCGTCTCCGAACAGGACATGCTCAAGGTGCTCGATGTGTGGAGATTCACGCCTGCGTAAAAAAAGGTTTAGCAATCTCACCGGGGATTGGTAAATCCCGGCACGAATATTTCCCGGGACCGACGAATCGAATTGAGCGAGCGATTCTCGGGGATGTGTGCGGAGCGGGGATGTGGAGCTCACGATCGGTGGGCGAATTTCAATAATAGTAAACCAGATCGGCAAAGAAACCCGACCACTGAGTGTTTACTTCGAACAGGTCCTGCTGGAGCTGCAGGTTTGTGTATCGCCACCCCCCGCGCAGTCCCACGATGCCGAGGACCGTTTGCGGCGAGAGCACCCCAGTCGCAACTTCCGCCTCGTCAATTCGACTGCCTGTTCTCAGTGACCGACGGGCACGGGCCTCGAAAGACCAGGACAGGGTGCCCCAATTGAGGGGATTCCACACGAGCTGAATTCCTGCGGTGACAGGCCGGGGGGCAACGATGGAGAGAGGGCCGAATGGGGTAGTCGCCACGGCAAATTGCGGCCGCGTGGGGTAAAAATCCATATTCACGCCGAACCGCATACAAGGGGCGCTCAACAGGTCAAAATCGAATCCATAATGAAAATTGGGCCAGTCCAACCTGCCGCCTGCGCCCCCGCCTCTGAAGGTCCGCAAATACGCGTCGTATTGGCCTCGCAGCGAAAGGCGGCTCAACTGCAGCCTCACCAGGGAATCTATAATAATCCCTTGATCTTCATAGCCCAAATCCTTGATCAGATCCAAACGCTGGTCAGTAACGGAGTTGGTCAGATCACCCGACAATTTCAAGAAAAGTGTTCTTACCCGCGCTTCCGCCCGCAATGTGGGCAGGAACAAAAAAGGCACCCGGCGGTCCACAAGGCCCGGCATGTCGCCTTCCAGAGTTCTCCGTAACGTCTCTACGCCCGGTATTATGCTGCTGAAGGGATCATAGCCGATACAAACCTGGGCCTGAGTGTGGGTGATTGCGTGAACTGAAATGATGACGACGAGAACGCCGATCAACGCAGTTGATTTTATGCTAATTGGAGGCATGGAGGGGCGGTGCTCCGCTTGATTCACTTTAACTATTTATCGTAAATATCTCATAATTAAGATTAAATCAAGCTATTTTATTCCTCTGCCTGCCGCAGCTTCAGCTCACGAGCCCGCGACAATTTCCTCACATCCAGCCTCCATAAGAGTGGCCCCGTAGATTGCGGCACCCAGTGCGCCCATCATCTCGGGTTCCGGGGGAACCAGCAATTCCCAACCTGTCTCTCGTTTGATGAGATCCACCACGCACGGGTTCCGCGCGACTCCACCCGAGAAAACCACCGGCTCACGTGCAGATATCCTTTTCAACATGGATAGAGACCGTTTCACCACGGACAGGTGTAAAGCGCGGGCGATATCCTCGGGCCTGTAGCCCCTTGCCATGAGCGACGTGGCCTCGGATTGGGCAAAGACCGTGCACATGGTGTTTAGCATGAGCCCGGGTTCGCCCTGCAAGGCGAAATCCCCAAATTCCTCGATGGGAACCTGAAAGCTCGTTGCCATGAATTCCAAAAATTTGCCTGTTCCCGCGGCGCAGCGATCATTCATCTCAAATTTTCGAACTTTTCCGCTTCCATCGACGAGGATCGCCTTGGTGTCCTGGCCGCCGATGTCCAAGACGGCCCTGCATTCGGGAAACACCTGCCGCGTACCCAGTGCGTGGGCCCCGATCTCCGTAATGGAGTCGCAGTCGAACGTGTCTTGAATCAGCTTCCTTCCGTATCCGGTGGCATACATACCGTCTCCGGAAATTCCATCCAGCATGCGAGCGGCTTGGGCCAAGGGATGATAAGTGGTGGGCGCTTGCTTGCTGTCGACGATGCGCGCAGTCTCCGAATCGAGAACCACGAGCTTGATGGTTCGAGAGCCAACATCAATACCGGTGATGAGCATGAATATCCTCGCACAGACACACCGAGGCGACCGGCAATCAACACTTTTTCGAGCTTGCGATCATATCAATGGGGATTACCGGGGGCTTCCGCCTCACTGAACCACGACGCCGGGAAACAGGTTGCAGCCCCGGCACACTCGCTACGCGAAGCAGAGCCTCGTGTCTCGCGGGGCGCGTGATATGTAATTTTTTGGAATTGTGCCTTTGCCAAAGAATCGGTTCACACAACCAGTGTCATTGCGAGGAGTGAAACGACGAAGCAATCTGTTCTTAACGGTCAGGAGATTGTCGCGAACTCACGCCCTCGCAATGAGGACCACATTCTGTCTCAAGTGAATAATTCCGAAAACTCTTTTACCGATGCGATTTCACATATTTGAAATCGCATCGGTGTTAGCAGCCAGTCCGGAAGGCCGTTTCTTGGCTGAACCAGGCCCTCCGGAAACTGTCCTGCACACATGGGTCATTTGTCCTGTCTACTGCTCAACAGCCGGCCGGTCTCTTCCCCCGGCCGCGCAATGAGCCGAATTCTTAATGCGGTGCTTTGTCATTTGATGCGTTCCAGAAAAGCTTCGGTTCGGGTTCTGAGTTGCTCAACGTCTTCCATGGCGTAATCAGTCTCGATGCGGAGAGTCGGGACGCCTGCCGTCTCGAGGCTTTCTTCGACGGGGATCGATTCGATCTGATACGGTTGGCAGAACTGGAGTCCGTAATGAATGACACCGTCAGCCCGGTAGTCTTCCGTCATCTGTTTCACGTGCTGCAGCCGGTCCGGATTCGGGCTGAATATGGCACAGTCGATCTGGAAATAGCGATCGACGAGCGCCTCCATAAGCTCATCGACCGTAGTGCCGGAATTGTCCACAAGGTTTCGAGAACCTCTCTCGCCGACACACGATTCTTCTCCCACAATGACCGCTCCCGCCGATTCAACGATCCAGGGGAGCTTCCAATTGGGGACTGCCATGGGACAGCCGGAAAGCAGGATACGCGGCGCACTTTTTGGCCCCACACCGGTACCGGCTTTGATTCTTTTTTCCAATTCGTCGCAGATCGCATGGACGGATGCCGTGAAGCGGACCGGATCGTCGTAGAAGAATACCTGGTTGATCAACAGCGCGTCCAGTCCCGAGATCGGAGCGGGGTCCGCTTTTCTCAATGAAGATAACCGGTGAATCGCCTTGCGTTTCTCATTGACGAGATCGATTCCGGCCTTCAAACGCTGAGCATGGATGTGCACACCCGTGAGTTCTTCCACAGCAGTCCTGAACCTTCCGAACTCCGTTTTCAGGAGCGCCCGACCTTCCTGTGATTTGGTTTGAGGCAGATCCATCACGTACAGATTGGGGGCCAACCCCTGGAAAATCTCGTATGACTTCTTCTTTCCGTCGCACGTATTCTCGCCGACGATCATATCCGTGCATTCCACGTACGGGCACACCTTACCCAGTTTGAACCCGAAGAACGATTTAATGAGTGCGCAGGTGTTTCTCGGGAGCAGCTTCTCCACCTCTTCCGACGCAAATTCGGCTCCCGCGCATAGACCCACGAAATTTGCGTCCGCGGCCTTCACTATTTCCTCAGGGACAAATACGCAAAACGATCCGACAACCTTGTGACCCTGGTCCTGTCCGTCAACGAGTTCTTTGATTCTGAGCCCATGAACTTCGGACATGACGAAATTAAAGTAATCCATACCGGCAGGCCGGTTGCCCTGAGTAAGAAACAGGTCTTGATATCCTTTGCCGAGAATTTGAAGCAACGCGTCATGTGCGGAAAGATCCAGGCCCAATTTGGTCCACATCTCGTCGTAGGGGGAACTCATATGATTTCCTTTCGGCATATTGGAGCTAGTTGCACGCCCCCTGGCACAGCTGGGGGCTTACTGTTGTTTTGGTTATTAGTTTTTCCTATTTCTTACATCGGAATATATTATAGCAAGGTGCGCTGGGTCAAGGGGAAACTCTCCATCCGAGTAATCATTCAGTCTCGCGAGGAAACCACCGTTTTTCTGCCATTGCGAGGATTCAAACGACGAAGCAATCTCGATGTTCAAGGCCGGAGATGCTTTGCTTCGCTCGCAGTGACAGCCTTGTCCCCACCCGGAACTGAATGGATACGTTTGAAACGTTTTTTTTGGAATGGCATCGTACTGGTAGTATGCTATGTTTATCAGACACGAAGTGTTGCACGCACAATTTGGGAAAGGAGCATTGATTATGAGAGAAGAGGTTCAGGCGGCCCTTGATATGGTTCGTCCGCAGCTGCAGGCGGACGGGGGAGACGCCGAGATTGTTGAAATTACTCAGGACGGAGTTGTGAAGCTCCGATTGAAAGGGGCGTGCGGCGGATGCCCCATGAGTCAGATGACGCTCAAGATGGGAATCGAAAGAATTCTCAAGGAAAAAGTACCCGCGGTAAAAAGCGTGGAATCGGTCATATAGAACCGTTCAGACGTGTCCATACTCTGGTTATTCCTGGAAGGGGCTTGTCCAAGGCCCTTCCAGGAGGACGAACGTCCGCACCAGCCGTGGAACAGATCGGCTTGCCTTCCCAGCCAGACACTTTTGTGCTTTACATCATCACCGGCCGAAGATAGTATCCGCCCGATTCCATCACGCGATTTCAACAGCAGATGAAGATAAAAAGACTCGAAATTAAAGGGTTCAAGAGTTTTCCGGATAAAACCGTTCTGGAATTCAAATCGGGAATCAGCGGCATTGTAGGACCGAACGGTTGCGGGAAGAGCAACGTGTTCGAGGCTATACGCTGGTGTATGGGCGAGCAGCGCGCGAGAACCCTCCGGGGCAAAAAGATGGATGATGTCATTTTCAACGGCTCCGAATCTCGGAAGTCCGTGGGAATGGCCGAAGTCAAACTTGTCCTGGCAAACGTCGATGGCCAGGCGCCGCCTGCCATGGCGGATTACGAAGAAATCATGATAGGCCGGAGACTTTTTCGCGACGGAGAATCTCAGTACGAAATCAACAACATACCCTGTCGATTGTCTGACATTACCGATTTCTTCCTCGACACTGGAGTGGGAAGGAACTCCTACGCAATTATCGAACAGGGCCGTGTCGATGTCGTCGTTGCATCGAAACCTGAAGACCGCCGGGTGCTCATCGAGGAGGCGGCGGGGATAAGTCGATACAAATCCAGAAAGGAAGCTGCCCTCAAGAAACTGGAACTCACCAGGCAGAACCTCACGAGGATCAATGATGTCATAGCGGAAGTCAAACGCCAGAGCGCCGCCTTGAAAAGGCAGGCCTCCAAAGCTGAACGGTACAGAAAACTCAGTGAGCGGTTACGGGAACTGGACCTGAACCGGCACGCTGCGAGGTGTCGTGAGCTTCAAGACCGCATCGGACGCTTGAAAATCCAACTCGAAGACCAGAAAACACGGCTCATGGAAAGTGAGTCCACGCTTGCGTCCTCGAGTGCTCGACTGGAACGGGACCGCTTGAAATCGTTGCAGGTCGAAAAGGGCTTGAAAGATCTCTTGGAATCCCGACACGGAGTAGACCTGGAACTCACCTCCGTCAGGGCTGCGGTGGACAGGGATCGCTCCAGAGTTTCGCAACTCAAAGACAGCAGGCAACTCACTGCGGCTGAAAAGAAAGTCCTGGAAAAAACGCTGGGTGAGATTCGGTGCAATCACGAAAACCTTGCGACGAGTAGATCGGAAATTGCGGCGGAAATCGAGTGTTCAGACAAACAACTGAAACAGGTGCTGTCTGAAATAGCGGACACGGAGCGACGCCTTGGGCACGAACGGAAAACCGTCGAGCGACTCAAAGAAGACATTTTTCGTAATCTTCAGGAAACCGCGCAGGAAAGAAATCGTCGGGAAAGCCTTACGCGGAGGGGTTCCGAAATCGCTGCGGCCGTTTCCAGGGCCGTAGCGGATTCGCACACCACCGAGGCCGGTCTCGCGGTTCAAAAGGAAGAGAAACTCCGCATCTCCGGGGAGGCCGCAGATGTCTCCCGGCTCTGCGCTGAAGCAGTAGCACGCAAGACTCGCGCGGTGGAGTTGCGTCAGGAATTTCAGAAAAAAGTCGCTGCGCTGAGAAGCGAGCTTGCGACAGTGGATAAGAAGCTTGCGGCCACAAGAGCCCGATTGGAATCCCTGGAGGAGATGCAACGAGATTACCGGGTGTACGACGAGGGTGTCCGGTTTCTCATGAAGGAGGCTGCGTCCGCGAACCAGGCAACGCTCTTCGGCCCTGTCGGCGAGTTGGTGGAAGTTCCCCCCGAATTCCAGAAAGCAGTCACTGCGGCATTGGGAAGTCGGCTCGGCTACGTGGTGGTGGAATCCGCCAGACAGGGAATGGAAGCCGCGTTTTGCCTGGAAGAAACAGCTGCGGGGAGGGCCACCTTCGTTCCCCTTCGGCCCCGGTGGGGCAAAGAATCGAATTCCTCGAACCTCCCTCCCTCGCTGAAACCGATTCTGGAAGTAGCCAGATTCAAGGAAGGATGCGAGCATCTCGGAGAGTTTCTTCTCGACGGCTGTTATCTGGTGGAAAGCATGGCGGAGGCACTTGAGATCTGGGAACAGAATACCCTGCAGGTGGACCTGGTAACCGCAAAAGGGGAACTGATAAACCGTCATGGGGAAGTCTCAGGCGGCTCCCGGGACACCGTGCAGGACGAGGTGTTTGAAAAAAGGAGGGAAATACAGGAGCTTCGTGAAGCCGCAGAGTCTCTGGAAGAACTCCTTCGCGATCTGAATGCTTCGCTGAAGAAGGAAGAATTATCGCTGGAGCACCTTTCTCTCGAAATCGAAGACTTCGAACGGGTCATTAACGAATTAAGCATGAAAGAAATCAGGATTCGCAAGGATTCTGAACAACTGGATTACCAGATTGCTAATTCCGAGCGAAGAAACCAGGTGCTCCGCCTGGAACAAGACAGGCTGAAAAAAGAACAAAACGGGATTGTTGCGGATCGAGAAAAAACTGCGGAAGCCATCGAGCGACTGGAACACCGGCGAATCGAGATGGAAAAAGAACGCGAACTGGTGGGCGGCAACCTGGAAGAACTCGCCAGGAACGCGGGACTCAGCTCAAAAGCCACAAGCGAGATGCGTGTGAAACTAGCTCAACTGGAGGAACGGGGCCGTTCCCTGGAACGGGAGTACAAAGGGTCGTTAGATGCGATCGTGCAGCATGAAAGCAGGATATCGGGCCTGGACCAGGAATTGGCACGCAGCACCCGGGAAGAGGCGAGGCTCGAGGGGGAACTTGCTGAAGCTGCGCTTCGAGAGCAGCATTTGATGGAAGAGCACGAGGCACAATCCCGAAAAATACAGGGATTGAAAAACGATTCCGAAGCACTCTCCGAATCTGTGAAACGGCTTGAGGAGGATGCTGCCGCGGCCTCGAAGATCACCAGGGAACTGAGAGAGCGCACGCACGACTTGGAAGTGGAAACGGTACGGGATGAGCAGATCCTCGAAGACCTCGTGGAAAAGATACTCGAGCGCTATCATCTGGATCCTCGTACAGTGCCTGCTCCGGATACTCTCCCCGATGAATCCGAAATCTCCGATATTCGCGCAAAAATGGAATCAATGGGCGAGGTAAACCTCGCCGCAATTGCAGAAAGCAAAGAAATAGAGGAGAGACTCGCCTTCCTTCGAGAGCAGGCCGATGATCTGCAAAAAGCCGTAGATTCGCTGTACGCGACCATAAACGCAATAAACAAAACCACGCGGGAGCGCTTTCGCAACGCGTTCGACAGCATTAACGAAAAGTTTCAGGAGATCTTTCCGTTTCTTTTCAAAGGCGGTGAAGCGAGGCTGGAACTAACGGACGAGGAAGACTTGCTGGAAACAGGCGTGGACATCATGGCTCGTCCTCCCGGAAAGCGCATTCAGAATATGGATCTCCTGTCAGGGGGAGAAAAGGCGCTCACCGCTGTTGCCCTCATTTTTTCAATTTTTCTGACGCGGCCGTCGCCATTTTGCCTGCTGGACGAGGTGGACGCTCCCCTTGACGACGCAAACCTTGTCAGGTTCAACGAAATGCTGAAGCAGTTGTCCGGCAAGACCCAATTTCTGGTAGTGACCCATAACAAGAGAAGCATGGAAGCAGCTGATTCTCTCTATGGCGTCACCATGGAAGAACCCGGGACTTCACGCGTAGTTTCCGTGCAATTCATGGATTAAGGTAGTTCTCGAAAATTGTGTCGGATTTTCTCATCGTTTTGGCCCGCATGCCGGTGGTCCAATCATGTCATTGCGAGGAGTGGAACGACGAAGCAATCTCTGTTTAGGTCAGTTGGAGATTGCTTCGGGCTTTGCCCTCGCAATGACAATCTTCCAATCTTTTCGCGTAATCAAAACCGACATTACCTTTGAGAATCCCTATAATCGGGGAAGCTCTCCTCGCAACGCCGATTCGCATTCAAATCGAGAAGAATCGGGAAGCACCTTTCTCACGCCAGGACGGTTCCCCCGATCGTACTGCCTTGAAGACAACTTCGTATCATGCCAGGAGTTTTTGCACGAAGCGGGGAAGAGCAAAAGCCGCGGGGTGCACCTGAGGCGAATAATAGTCCAGCTTTTCCAGTAACGAGGGATCAAGGGCCCCCGTCCGCGTCTTCACGGGGTCCACGGATTGTGAACAGAAAGTGAAGGACCACAATCCCCCCGGATATGAAGGTATGGTTGCCAGATATGGTGTCGCCGATCCTGCGCCGAAGACCTCCCTCAAATCGGCCACGGAATGAGCGAAGACCTTTTGCATGAAAAGCGGACTTTCGGTCTGAAACACCGCGGCGCCGCCGTCTTTGAGTCCCTTTTTTATCGCCTCGTAGAAGGAGATCTGAAAGAGCGCGACTCCAGGGCCGACCGGATCCGTAGAATCTACCAGCACCAGATCGAACTCCCCGTCGAATTCACTTACATACGCGGCTCCGTCCCTGCACACAATCTGCACCCTTGGATCGGAAAGCCCAGCTGAGATTTCAGGAAAATACTCACGGCAGGTATCGACGACCAACGGATCGATCTCGCACAGGGTGACCGATTCCAGGCCCGGATACTTCACCAGCTCCGTTACGACGCCGCCGTCTCCGCCGCCAATGACCAGAACCTTTTTCGGATTCGACAGGACGGACATCCCGGGATGCGTCAGCATCTCGTGGTATATGAACGAATCCTTTTCCGTCACCATGAAGCACCCGTTCAGGATCAGCACGCGCCCCATGACGTCGGTATCGAATATTTCAATTCTTTGAAATTCGCTAGTCCGATCGAACAGCTTCCTGGAATACCGGACCGAGAAGGCCGTTCCGTTTTCGTACATTTCCGTGAACCATTGAGATTGTGTCAAGGACATAGCACCACCGCCGCAAAAACCGCTCCCACCTTTGTGACGGTGAGCGTGGCCGAAATGCTTCTTATCTCACGAATTCGCTTGCCCCGTATCGTCTCCATGCCTTCCCTGACCATTTCACGGCAGGCTTCTTCGCACGGACCTGCTTCTCCATAGCGAGAGCATTCCATGATGAGGCCTGCAGATTCGGGATCTTCGGGAATGCCGACAGCCACGGACGCGGATATGACCGCACCCGGTTCGTAGCAGACCAGTTCCCCGTATGCCAGCGGCACCAAAGACCCCTTTGGCAGTTCGAAGGGCTCCACTTCTCTTGCTCCGGGCGGAAGAATACTGCTCAATTTGATCAGGTTCGTATCTCCGACGCGGGCGTCCAGGAGCGCGGCATCAAAGGCGTTCAGCCCTGTTGAAGCCTCCCCTGAGCCGGATGTGAGAAAATACCGTTTCAGTGGTCCAATCATACACGTGCCTCCTGCATTATATGTTGATTTTTATAACAGATTCCCTTCGATCCCGTAAATAGTCAAAAATGCCCCGCACGGACAACCGAGCGCGCTGCAGGCTTCTGCTTGTGCGTCTGTGGAGTGACTTGCTAATCGGGAGGGTCTGATCTGCCGGTCAGGTTGCTTCGGCTGCTAAGGGTGTTGTTCATTCTGGAGCAGCGTCGGTCGGTGATCGTTGCTGAATCAACTCCTCTTTGAGCTGATCCATTTCCTCTCGTAGAGCTTCTCTGCTCCCGTGGACGAACATCTCGTTTTTCGCAAGGCGATCTTCCAGAACCTGGATCTTAGGCATCATGAAGAACAATGCGTACACGCCCAGCCCTGCCAGCATGATCAGGTTAAAAATTTGCACCGCCCATAACCAGGTGCTCACCTTTTGGCTATCCTTTCGAGATGTATCCGGAGAAACGGGGGGTTCGGTCCGCGATGAGCCGGATCGGTCACCCGTTTGTATTCGGGCAGGTGGGGTCTCTGTCTTAGGGGGGTTGATGTCTTCCCCGCGGGACTCTGCGGAGAGATCTCTCGCCGAATTTCGGAGATCCGCAGCAATTTTGATGGGGATTTTCCTTGTTTCCCGGACTTTTGTGCCCTGGTAGACCTTTATAACGATGTCTTTCCCATCTAATTGCGCCAGTTGAGCTGCATCCGGCTCAGGAATCAAAACGATGAAAATACCGGAATCAGCGGCCAGCGTGAAACGATCCCAGTTTTCCCGCTTGATCTTTTCTTGTTCCGGTTTCTTGATTATTTGAAAATACAGCAGTCCCTTTTCCGGAAGTTCGACTCCCAACACCTGGTCAAGCCCCGAACGATTGTCGACGTTGAGAATCTCGCCTTTCTTGAAATTGCTTTCATTGAACACTATCGACGACTTTTCGATGTTTAACGATACATCCCGACCAGTTCCAAGCTGGACAGTGCGGTCTTTTTCAGTGACCGTCTCCGACGACAGGAGAACCTGATCGTCCACCTGAACGGTGAGCAGATCCGAAGGACTTTTCCCACTGAAAAGATTCCGGGTCGTCTTATCGACAAGTTTCACGCCCAGGGATTTAGTCAAGGAGTCCTGGAACGTTCGCGTCGCGGCGTTGTAGAGCGTCCCTGCGAACGGAACAGGTTTTGAGGCCTTATTCGTCGCGTCGATCCATTCGATGTTGATCTGGCCGACGCTCATAATCAGAGCACGGTTCTTGGAATTCAGGATGAGGGCAAATGAGCGGAACTTGTCCTGGGGATCGGTTTTTTTTATGATTAACTCTTTGCCTGATATGGTCATGGTCACTTTTGGGACGAAGTTTCCTTGCGCATCCTTGATTCCGTACGTCTCGCACATGGCTTCGCCCGAAAGCACAAGAATCCCCAGCAGGATCAGTAACCCGATCCGCAGTATGTGGGTACCTGGAGAGTCATTTGTTTTTGTTGCGCTCATCGTCCCCTGTACAAAGAAAGCCCATGCATTGAAAGCAAAGGCTTTTCTTACGGTTGCGCATCTTATCAGGGAAAAGAGGGGAAATCAACGAATAAGTTTGGAGTTGCGACCTCGGTTTTACATTATAATACCACGAATCTACGGAAACGAACGGAGCGCTCTCGATGGACCATCAACACATCCGGATTTCTCAAGCATCCCGACAAATACCGCCTTTTCTCGTCATGGACGTCCTCGAAAAAGCCATGGAAATGGCCGAAAACGGTGAGGATATCATTCACCTGGAAGTAGGGGAACCGGACTTCGACACTCCCGACAACATCGTTCAAGCGGGTATCGAAGCAATGCGCGCCGGAAAAACCCATTACACACCCAGCATTGGGATTCCGGAACTCAGGCGAGCAGTGGCCGCTCATTACCGGGAACGTTATGGTGCGGACGTCGATCCTCAGGATGTGGTCATAACCTCGGGTTCGTCTCCGGCAATACTTTTGATTCTCTCCGCGCTGTTGGACCCGGGTTCGGAGATTATTCTTGCGAACCCTCACTATGCCTGTTATCCCAATTTCATCCGCTTTCTCGGCGGAGAGCCGGTGTTCGTGTCCGTTTCCCCAGACGACGGTTTTCAGTTGAATCCCGACGAAGTGGAAGCAGCGATTACGGACAGGACCCGGGCGATTCTCATTAATTCTCCGTCCAATCCCACGGGTATCGTCATGGAACCCTACCGAATGAAACGCCTTGCACAGCTCCACGTGCCCATAATCTCGGACGAGATTTATCACGGCCTGACATATGAGGGCACAGAACACTCCATTCTCGAATTCACTCGTAACGCTTTCGCGGTCAACGGCTTCTCCAAGCTGTACGCCATGACCGGATGGAGATTGGGCTACTTGATACTGATTCAGGAGTATTTGCGTCCCATCCAAAAAATGATTCAAAATTTTTTCATCAGTCCTGCCGATTTTGTGCAATGGGCTGGTGTCGAGGCCCTCACCAATTCTTCCGACCAAACCCGCGCCATGAAAGAGACATTCAACCAGCGCAGGTTGGCGATGATTTCCAGGCTCAAGCACATGGGTTTTGGAATCAAGGTCGATCCTACGGCAGCGTTCTACGTGCTTGCAGATGCGAGGAAATTTTCCGGAGACTCGTACACGTTCGCATTTGAGATACTTGAAGACGCAGGCGTGGGAGTAGCGCCAGGAATTGATTTCGGCGAAAATGCAGAAGGTTTCCTACGTTTTTCGTATACCAATTCGATTGAAAACATCCATATCGGCCTGGACCGAATTGAGTTGTACCTCAAAAAAAGATTCGGCCACAGTCACACCACAGGTCGCTGACTCACGTGAAGATTCCCAGAATACTTGTGTCGCAGGAAGAAATGGCAGAGGACGGGATCACGTTTGGCAAAAAGAACTCCCGGTACCTCCGGCATGTCCTGCGCATGAAATCCGGCGATCTCGTTCAGGTAGTCGAGGGCTCTCATCTGCACCGGGTGCTGTTGACGGTTTCGCCCGGAGAGCCGACACGAGGAGAGATCCTGACGACGGAAACGGGGCCCACCAGGGACATAAACATTGCGCTGGCATTTTGCTGTGTGCGACCCGGCCCGATTGAGGAGATTCTCCGGCACTGTACCGAGCTGGGCGTTTCGAGATTCATCCCCCTTATCAGTGTGCGGGTTAATCGGAAGCCCCAGGAACGAAAGGATAGATGGACCTCCATTGTTGCCTCTGCTTGCACACAATCCGGGCGAGTAGAGGTTCCTGCGGTGGAACGGCCTATACGTTTGCAGCAATTTTTCCTGAAGGATTTCGGTTATGAGACGAATCTGCTCCTGTCCACGGCAGCGAATTCCCGGCCTCTCCTGGAACTTCTGCCCGAACGGCCTCCAGGTGGAGTGCTGATCCTGGTCGGCCCTGAAGGAGGGCTGGAGGAAGCGGAAGAGGCTCAGGCGCTGGAGGCAGGATTCCATCCCGTCAATCTGTGCCGGAGCATTCTCAGGACCGAGACTGCAGCTGTGGTATCGGTAGGTACGGTGATCGCGTGGTACGATTCGCGGCACAGCACAAGACAGACCGTTTCTCCAATTGACGCTCAGGCTTAGCCGCGGTAGAGAAACAAGTCCGCCAACAATGTCAGATTGACGCGGCACGCAGTTCGTGGTATTTTTTCAATGAATGATCTACTACATCGATGCGGTCCCATCTTCGTGCTCGGTTGGACGCGCTTTCCGCTTGGGCGGCGTTTGAACGCGGCGGAGAGAGTCCCGTGAGCAGTGGGAGTGGAGACCGACCCACCACCATACTGAGATTGAGGTATTGAATGGCCATAAGGGTATTGGAGGAAAGTTTTATTTCGGAAGCACACGTCGTGGATCTGCCCGAGACTTTTCTTCCCTCTTTCCCGAATGATGGGGCAATTCTCGCGGCATTTCCGACACTGGTGCCCGGCAGGGTTCTTTCTGGAAAATTCTCGTTTGTTCCCTGGATAGATTTCGCGATGGAATATCCGGACGAGATCTGGGAAACCGACGATCTTCTTGATCAAAAATTCTATCATTACATGATGTTTGTTGAAAAAGAAGAAGATCCGCCCGCGTTCGTTGTGGAGGTTTCGTACGCTGACGAGGTCATGCAGATCAACAATTTCTCCCTCGTATTATCGGATGCAGAACTACAGGCCCTGCGATGCGGCGATTTGGTGTACAGCAGGGCAAAAGAATGGGAGCGGGAAAAGCTGGTCCGTGCGCTGAACGAACGTGCATTGTCCCGATACGATGAAGATCGGCTTGATGAAGCAAGGGAACTCATCGACTCGGCCATCAACCTCAGCGGGTCGGGTGGCGCTTATTTGTTCAACAATCGAGGCCTCATCTGCTGGAAAATGGGCATGACGGACCAGGCCAAGAGGGATTTTCTCGAGTCCATATCCCTGGACGAAGCCAATGGGGATCCATATTTCAATATCGGGCTTATTTACTTCGATGAATCCGACTACACCCGCGCGCTCCAGTTTTTGGGCCGAGCAGTTGAAATAAATCCGGTAGACAGTCAGTTCCTTACTGAACTGGGCCACCTGTATTTGGAACTTAATAGAGAAGAAGAAGCGCTGGACCTGTTCGGGAAGGCTTTTGAGAACAACCCGGGAGATCCTCAGGTGGATTTCCACCTGGGCTATTATTTCCTTTACAAGAAACATCAGCCTACCAACGCGGTGAAGTATTACGACGCGGGTCTGAAGAAAGACCCCGACGATCAGTTTGCCCTTGCCGATCTTGCGGTCGCGCACTGGTTGTTGGGCAACACTCGCAAGACCCTGGAGATCCATCGAGCCCTGCAGGAAAACCCCAGGTTGATGCCGTACGCGATCAGCCGGCTCGTGTACCTGAACATGGAAATGGGTGACTACGATACTGCCCTGAGATACTATAAACAGGCCCTCCGCCAGAAAGAGCCGTTTGAGCCCGAATGGCTTCACTATAATGCCGCACTCGTGTATGCGAAAACGGGGAGGCCGAAAAAGGCTCTGGACATTCTGAATCTCGCTGTGCGCATGGGCGGGGAGGCGGTCATCAAGCGCGCGATGTCGGAGAAAGCTCTGGTGCAGCTCAAGAGAATGGCTGATTTTAAAAAGCTCATCAAATTGCCTGTAAAGCGCCGCACCCGTTAGTCCCTGTATTGAGGCAAAATCTTGCTGGACACATGCGGATTTCCTCGCGGAAATCAGAAACCGTTCCCTTATTGATCACAGGGGCTGTTCCATGTACCCTGCGATTCTGCGCTTATGAGTATGCCGATCTTCAGGCAGACATGCGGCGCCAGAATGCTACCGCAAGAGGCGCGTCCGGCAGTTTCTCACGCAGGGGAGTTTTGAGCGACAGGTTCCTCATGGTCCGGGTTTCCGGTGAATGCGGATGCTCCCCACCGCCGGGCGTCCCGGGCTGGAATCGTCGTTGGGCAGTCTTGTGTTGTGTCCCGCAAATAGCTTTCAAATCACCGACTTGGTCGGGACACGAATCAGTGACATTGCGAGGAGCGACGCGACGAAGCAATCTCCAGCCCTTATTCTGCAACTACGCGAGATTGCTTCCCTTCGCTCGCAATGACAAAACCGGCTTCCCTTGCTCGATGAAAACTTCGGGAGAGCCCCAGCTGGCCGGTTACGTAAGTTACATGTGGGACAGCACACTGGGACCCGCAAGAAAATTCTTTTGCGCTTGAAACAAACGCATTACTATAGGATGAATTCGTTCAAGAGGATATCCCGCACATGGACGCTGATGCACACTCCCTGAGAGAGGACCTGTACCGCGTAATCCAACATTATGCGGAACTGGCCAAGCTCGCCAAAAAGGGAGAAGTAGACCCAATCAGCCAGATCGGGAAGATTGTCAAGAACACGGCTCCGTATCTGTTGCTGGTTGTACGCGACCTGCTCCCTACCCTGGAGCGTGAGGAGATAACCTATCAGGAAGCTTTGTACCATTTGCTGAAAGAAGCGCGTCGTTTCTCGGATCAGCAAGTATTGATGGACAGTCGTAACGAGATTCAGAAAATTGAGGAGAGATCGAGAGTTTTCATCTACGCGGTCAAATGGCTGGATTCCGCTGCCCATCTGAGACCCGGCCAGCAGGAAATCGACGGCATGGCACGGAAACTCCAGGAACTCAACGAAAAATATAAGAACCGATATGCACCGTCCGACGTTGACACTGCGAGCCTCATTCCGTGTTTTTTCGTGCGCCAGGATTCGGAATCGGCCGAGACCACGTTGTCCCGCATGGCGGACGTGGTGCGGAGAGCAATTCTGGAGCTCCACCATCTTATGGTGGAAAATGAGCCTGCCAAGTCGTTTTTTCTCTTTTCCAGACCCACCAGAATAGAAATCGAAGGCGACATTATGCTTCTAGCCTGGTTTCTGTTCCGGTACGGCCACTCGGTCGATCGCATTGCTTCAGGGTATTACAAGGATCTGATTGCGGAATTTCTCAATGAAAAGCTGCTGGACCGGCTGCTTTCCACGGTAAAGACGCTGGATACGGTTCAGGGGGTTTCAAACCACTTGTTCGTATTGAGCTGCATTGATTTCGCCAGCTTTTTTGAGCTTCGGGCAGATTACGCCGATTTGAACGACTCCAAAGAAGTTTCGCAAAGGATAAAAGCTATAAAGGCAAAGAATCGAAGAGGATTGAGCCTGATCAAGCGATTGGCCGATTTGAGCAAGGTGTATCTGGATACTTCCCAGGGCCGCCTGCTACAGGATTTCCTCCTCTTCAGATACTACTCGTCGTATGGGGATTATCACGGCGATCATAGACTCCGTGATGTCCGGGCAGCCCAGGCGATCAAGATATATAAGCCCGTCGTCGATCGGTCGGTTTTGGAGAAAAAGGCCGAGGAGGACCTGAAAGAAACGGGACGATGTTTCAGTTCCAAGACCAGGGACGAGATGTCCGGATTGCTCAAGCTCATAATGGATTCACTGGAGAATCCGAAAAAAGTTGTCGGCAAGAAAGTCAAAGTGCTTGGCGACATTTCATCGGGGGCAATGGGCAAGGTCAGCGTCGGAATTTTCCGGGAGAAGATAGTAGCGCTCAAGAAAGTCAAACAGGGAGTCGCGTCCACACTGGGAGATCCGGTGAGTCTATTGCAGTACGAAGCGTCTTTGCATGCTCGCGTGCAAACCCCCGAGCAGCATGCCGGTGTGGTGGAGTACTATGGATTAGTGGAGCAAGATGGTGAGAAGCTCCTGTTGAACGGGTATCACCCGAACGACAACCTTACCCAACTTGTTGAACGAAACTGGCTGGAAAAGTACAAGCCTCCGTTCTCAACGGAAAGCAAAATCAGCCTTGCCACCTTTGAGATTATTGTGAACCAGCTGCTTGAGTGTTTGAAATTATTCCGTGCAAAAGGCGTGGTTCACCGGGATCTCAAGACCGACAACATTTTGTATCTGGTGGACGAGTTTGAAAATGTGAATAGGATTAAAGTCATAGATTTCGGCGTTGCGCTGGCGGTGGGCCCCGGAGCACTGGAAGACATGTTCAAGGGGAAGGTTGTGGGGACGTTTGCGTATATGGCTCCCGAGCAAGCGAAGGGAAAGAGCGGATTCCAATCGGATTTGTACAGTGTCGGGGCTATTTTCACGGTGTTACTGACCGGTAAATTGCCCATGGTTTTCCCGAAAGCGAAGACAAGACAAGACCTGGTGCGACAGATCATGCGAATCGAACAGGAGGTCCGGCCAAAATTGACCCAGCTGAATCCTCTGCTGACAAAGAATACTGTCTTGGAACATACTGCGGAAACAGTGGAGCGTATGCTCGACCTGGATCCGTTGAGACGGCCCACCATAGAAGAAATGCAGGAGGCATTCAACGGTCTTTTTCAACATGCTGCCAACGACAAACACAAGATGAGCGTTTATTACCACAAGGTGTGACCTCCCCAATCGCGTAACGGGCGGCACTCCGGAGAAATTCGGAGATATACTTTTCATCCCCGCGCCGTAGTCACGCGAACCGTATAATACGAATGCGCTTTCAAAAAAGTAAGATTGGGGGGACCGTCTTTGTAAAGAGTGTCCCGCCCAACCCCCCTCCCAGAAAATTCTATCATGGGCCGGCATCTGCATTTCCTCAGCGGAAATGCAGATGCCGGTGAGTGCTAAAAGTTCTTGAGGCGGGGTTCGGGGAGGAACGTCTTATACGCATTCGCAATAAGATTTATGAGATTGCAGGGCTGGGGGCTCTCCTCAGCGAAGTGATGAGACGGCTCTGCGTCGTCCGCAGCGAAGGAGAGCCCCCAGCCTGCGCCCAGAATCGAGTTACCTGTAAAGAATCGAATCCGTATTACAAGAAGTTCCTACCCGATTTCACGTACGTGAAGGGGAAATGGTGTTCCGGGATTGTCCCTTCACACAAGGGACAATCGGTATTCTCCCGCGAACACGAAACAGGTTCATGTCGCGACGAAGAGGAGTTCCTGGGATGCCGAATTGGTCGACAGGGCGTATTTGTAACGGCCGAATCGATGAACCCTGACATCCTTCTTGTATGTTTTCAGAATCTCGGTGAGTTCCGATTCGTCCGGGATACCGTCACTCCGATAGGACACCACCAGTATGCTGTCTCTGTAGCGGCTGAACAGGTTATGGAATGCAGAGCCAATGGATTTCTTGTCAGTCCACTCGTTTACCCTTCGTTTGAACGCCCGGTGTCCGGATGCCGAATCGATATGCATTTCCCAGTCAGTATAATGCGCAAGCCCTTCGAGAAAATGATAGAAAGCGAGGTAATCTACGGCTCCTCCTCGAGCTGATATGTACGGTGTGTCTATATACACAAGGTCAAATGTTCCCGGAACCCCCGCAGCATCCAGGTTCAATGCCGCATTTTCTCTGCCGTTGTCGAACACCGCAGAATTGGCCTCTTTCACGAATACTCTGAACCAGTGTTCGAACGGCCTGTCCCAGGTCGCTTTGTTGCCGAATGATCGCTTCACGTCCGCAAAACGAACGTACAGGTTTTTTCTGTGAAACAGGTTGTACGGTCTTTTTATTATGCATGCCTGACTCAAGGCAAAAAAGGCGAGGGCAAATTTGAACGGATCCTTGAGCATGCCGATGTTGGTTACAACCCGGTCAATCCACCTATTCTCCTCATCCGTAAAATAAATTCCTTGAAAAGCCTCCGCAACAAAGTTCCGGGACAACGCCGGCTTGCCGTCCAGGAGGATCTGATCCACCTCCTCAGCCGTGAGAAGTACGTTTTGATTCTCGATAAGTGCTGAGCCGAAATAATAATTGAATTTCAGCAGATCGTTGTATGTGACGCTCTTGCCTTGCCTCTTCAAATAATGACCGACCGCGCCCGTGCCGACAAACGCATCCAGGCACGTCGAGAACTCCAGGGATGTCATCTTTTCCCAAATCCAGCTTACCAGCTTTGATTTACTGCCCTGATACCGGGTGGAGGGAAACTCCGGTGTGGCACAAGCTTCCTTTTGCGATCGGGCTCGTCCTGCATTATGTATTGCGGCCATCTCTCACACACACGCGTATGCTAACAAGCGAATTCATGGGGGCTCGTATCCGTTGAGTCTCGCGGGGCAACCACCGTTGCCGTGTCATTGCGAGGAGTGGGACGAGGAAGCAATCTCGATATGTAACCGCTTCGCCAGTAGGGGAGTACCCTGGGGCGAGGGCGGGCATGTCCCCGAAGCGCGGTCAGGCGGTGCCGTTCGCGGCGGAGGAGACATGCCCGCCACGTTACATCTTGGAAAGCGAAACGGTTTAGACACAGAGATAGCTTCGCTCGCAATGACAGGCTTTTTCGAGCACGTGACCGAATGGAAGCCGGTGCTCCGGCCCGGACTATAGGGCATGAGGCAAGAGCATTCAATATTTTTGGCGCGAACATGTCCGAGAAATCAATTCACGGTCGGACACATGACCGTTTTGTTTTTCCCTGATTCTTTTGCAATGTACAGGGCTTGATCCGCCCTTTTTATCAACTCGTCCAACAGTTTCTCCGGATCTCCGGCGAAACGATCCTGGGCAAGCCCCATACTGGCCGTAACGGGCCGGCCCATCAGTGGGGTCACCATTCGGGGGATTTCGGATTCGATACGCATTCGTATGCTTTCCGCAATTTTCTCCAGGGAATCCGAGCGCACGTCGGACATATAGATCAGAAACTCCTCGCCGCCGTATCTGGCGGCGAGATCGGATCTCCTGATGCTTGATTTGATGATGCGCCCGATTTCCGCTATGATCTTGTCTCCAACATCATGGCCGAAGGTATCGTCGATTTTCTTGAAGTCATCCAGGTCCAACATGATGATTCCGACGTTGTAGCGGTTTCTTTCAGCCAGATGCGACAAAGGAATCATCGCGTTATGTAATCCCCGTCTGTTGAGAAGTCCGGACAAGCTGTCGGTGTGAATCTGGATGATCAGACTTCGGTTTTCCTTCCACAAGACCTGAATAGTTTCCGCGAGAAGCTCCAACTCGGGAGTTTCGGCGCCGTACTCGGCCAAAGCCACGAAAAAACTGTTGAGATGCCTTTCGTACTGATCGGCAGCCATGTGTTCGCCGGTTATGGTTTCAACCAACTGAAACAGTGTTTCTATTGCCGGGTGCAGTAAACAGAACTCCATACGGTACGCGAGGAGAAACGCATTGGTAATTGAAGGACTGCTTCTACTGCGGTCCAGGAGGTTTTGCACTTTTTTTCGGGCGACTTGCAGTTCCTCTTTGACCTGGAAAGGCCTGTCGAAGATTTGGGGGATCATGCCTTTTCTTGATAGGGCAAAAAGCTGTGTCCAATATGAAGCGTGTTCCAATTCTTCTCGAGCCATTTTCTGCCAGAAGGATTTCAGCTTGGGGTCATCCGTCCGGCCCGCAAATTCCCGGTAAATTCTTGCGGCCTGATGCTCGAGGCAGAGGCACAGAATAATGATTTCCTTCAAAATGTCGTCACGCATATCTTGGTCCGGGAGCTGTTTGTTCCGTCTTAAACCATTTCGTTTTCAAGTACGTGAAATCGGGGGGGACATTTTGTAAAGGGCCCCTCAATCTCGCTTTCTTGAAAGCGCATTTCTATTTCACCAAGAGCATTCTTCACTTGCATTGGTCGGGCAAGGGCCGGACTGTAAGGAACGTATTCTCAACCTCGTTTCACGTCATCCGTCCAGGCGGAGACGTTGAATCCGCCTCCCGCGGCTTCGAGAGCGTACAAGTAATTGTCGTCACTCCCGAAACACACGATTCCTTCTCCCATTGCGGGCGTGGAATGAACAGCCGCATCGGTCCTGAACTTCCATTTCTCAATGCCGGATGCGAATCGAACCGCATACACATGACCGTCACCGCTGCCGAAATAAACCACCTCGCCAAGAATGATCGGAGACGAATAAACCGGTCCGCCTGTTTTGAATTTCCAGTTCAGCCGGCCTGATTCGGTCTGCAGGCAGTACAGGTATGAATCACCGCTTCCGAAACAGATGGAGCCATCGGACAGTGCCGGACGGGAATGCACGGATCCCTGAGTTGTGAAACGCCATTTCTCGCGCCCCGTTTGGACGTCCACCGCGTAGAAGTTACCATCCCAACTTCCAAAATACACGGCTCCATGGGAAACGATCGGCGAACTGACCACGTCGTCCGCCTTGAATTTCCATTTCAAATCGCTCGACGGAATTGGTATGAAATCGACTATGACGGTATTCTCCCGCAGAGGCATCCTCTTGTCCAAATCTGACTGCCTCACAAATCCCGCTGTGACCAGCTTGCGGAAGAGACTTTCAAGCCCCCTGGCGGAAAGATGATACTTTTCCATGAGATGGGTATCGTCCTTGCCGGAGGCCAAATCGTCCAATATTTCCTGGGCGTTTATTTTCACTCTTGACATGGATCACTCCACTCATCGACAGCAATGAGGAGATTATTGGAATTGTCTTGGAAACAGTCCGGACAGGCACGAACATGCAGATCGACACCGCGACCGATCATGATTTCTTTTGTATTGCGACCCGGTCCTCGAGAGGAATGGCACGAAGGACCAATTCAAGATCTTTCAAATTTCCTTCCATGACGTTGAGAATTTCAAATCCGCCCACACATTCTGCATCAATTTTGTCTCTCGTGACCCATCTGCACACCGCCTCGAACGCCACCCGCTCAATTCCCAAGAGTCTGTCTGCGGGGATGACGAATATTTTGATCTCATCTACACTTGCCTCGATGCCACATATCCCGACTCCGTTCACGCTTATGTCCCGTACAAGCCCCCTGCTGTCGGGATTGTCAAATTCGTGAACATGCAGGGGAATATCGAGATCATATCTCTTGATAATGCGGTACGAGGCTCCGATATCTACTATTTCCTCGGTCGAAGGCGAGCGCCCGTAGATTTCATCCGGACTGACAAACTCAGCCTCAAGGAGTTTACGAAGGACACTTTGGAGACCTTTCGGTGACAGTGTGTGCTTCTCCATGATCTCCGGATCCGTCAGTCCCGCACGGATATCCTTCACCATGTCCGCGGCCTTTATTTTGCGCTTGGCCACCATAGTTCGCCTCAAACGCTGGCCCATCTCGTGAAAGGGTACAACCCGAGCAACTGTTTCGATCGTCTGGAGCCGGAAAGACATCACCGGGTTTTCATGATGATACCTATTCGTGATTAGCATCGTCGGGAGCCGAAGTCCAGGACAAAGAGAGGAAGAAGGGTAATCTCAGTTACTCGTGGAAAGTGACTGACCCCTGTCAGTGCGAGGAATGAAACGACGAAGCAATCTATCCTGGTCATGAAATCCGGCACCGAACTTACGAAAACGATAGTAAGATCGGAGATTGCTCAGCTCGCGTCGACAGCCTTTTGCCATCCGTAACTGAATGAATACCAGGGGTTTGTATTTTTTCTTTCAGAATTTTCTCAAATTGCATATAGTTGTACACAAGAGATGATGCAGGACTGGATTCAATCTCCGGGCTTCTTCCCGCATTTCCTTCTCCACACAGTGAAAACGGAGGTCCCATGTTTGGTAGCCGTCTAATCCTGTTCTTAATGCCTCTCGTGCTGTTCGTAACCGGGTGCTCGCAGAGACAGGAAAAGAAGCCGCCGCCTCCTCCCATGAAGGTGGGCGTGGTCACGATAAGCAAGGGAAACATCGAGCAGACACTTGATGTTTCGGGAACTATAAGTTTTATTGCTAATACTACAGTTTCGTCCGAAGTTTCCGCTCAAGTTGTTTCCATCGAAGTAGCGGACGGCCAACTGATCAAGGCGGGTCAACTGCTGCTCGTCTTCGATGAGATCAAGATCAAAGAATCGGCAAATCAAGCCCTTGCAAATCTTCAAAAAGACGAAGCTACTCTCTCCTTCAACAAGACCGAATGGGAAAAGAATCTGGAATTATTGAAAACCCACTCCATCAGTCAGACGCAGTACGATCAAAAGCTTTCAGCGTACCAAAACTCCCTCGCCCAAGTGGAAGCCGACAAGGCCGTACTCGCAAAAGCGAATCAGGATCTCAACAAGACGAAAGTGAATTCCCCCATTGCGGGAGTGCTCTCGAATCGGTACATTGAAAAAGGCGACTGGGTGTCCGAAGGAGGCAAGCTTTTTCAGATCAGCGATTACTCCAAGGTGTATCTCGAGGCGTTCCTGTCTGACCTCGATGTGGGAAAGCTCAACGTCAAGAGGATCATTACCGAAGGAGTGGACGCGGACATAACGATCGATTCCTATTCCGGCAGTGTTTTCAAGGGGAAATTGACGTACATACAACCCGTTGCCAACCAGGGCAGACTTTTTCAGATCCGTATCTACCTTGATAACGCGGATATGAAGCTTCTGCAGGGAATGTTCGGGCGGGGGCGGACCGTGGTAAAAGTGATACCCGAAGTGTTGAGGATCCCCTTGGACGGGTTGCTGGAGCAAGTCAGGGATAATGATAATAACACGGTTTTCTTGATGAACGGAGACAAGAAGGCCAGTCTCACCAGGATAAAAATCGGGAACACGGATCCTCGCTATGCCCAGGTGACGGAAGGTCTCAACGCGGGAGACGTGGTGGTCGTTCAAGGAAAAGAAATCCTGAGTTCCGGCCAATTGTTGGAGCCTACGGACATGACAAAATCGGCAACAGCCTCAGCCGGAACGTTCCAGCCAAAAGCTCAGTGATGGAACAAAATCCATGTGTTTGCACGGGTTACAGACAGTGTCTGTCCCAAATAACGGAAGAGTGGAATTCGTCAGTGGCGAATAGTACGTGTCACAAATTCCTGTCCCATGGTTTGCATGCTCGGTTCTCTTGGACCCGTATTAGAGTTACCATTGAGAGTTAGAAATCCTGGAAGGGCCAAACCGTAAATCGGAATATTTCTGGTGTGTTAAGCCGAGATCACAATCGACCTTCCGCGAGTTCGCCGCGCAGCAGACGGTTTCAAGTGGTTTTACATGATGTAAAGAACTCGGACACATGGTGTTCTCGATGTTTGAATCGCCGGTCGATCCGAAACCCGAAAACGGCTGGGGACACTGACCTTCTCACAAATTGCCTGTTCGGCGGAGTTATGGCACAGCCTTTGCGTGCCCGGGTAGCTGAAATCCGGTGATGTGGGCACCCGAAGCGAGCGATGGGAAAAGGCCGCGAAGTTGAGTATCAGGAAGAAAACCGAGGTTGGACAATGCTGGATTTGACCAATGATCTCATTGTAAGTGCAGGCGCTGGAGATGTGCAGCAGGCGGAGAAACTGATCAGATCCGGAGCCGGTGTGAACGCGTGCACTGACTACCGGGTAACGCCGCTCATTGAAGCTGCCCGCATGGGCCATGAACGGATGATACGATTCCTCTTGGAAAAAGGGGCTGATGTAAATGCAGCCGACAAAAAGGGGAGGACCGCGCTCATTGTATCGACACATCTTGCCGGCCCCGGCACTGCCGAATTGCTGCTTGAATCCGGCGCACAAGTGGATGCACGAACCAATGACGGCGCCACAGCGCTGATTCTTGCAGCAAGGCTTGGACGCAGAGATACTGCGAAGGCGTTATTGGAAAAAGGTGCTGATCCCGAATGCCGAGACGATGCGGGAAACACGGCTCTCATTACTGCTGCCAGGGCAGGGCGGGCGGAAGTGGTGAACCTGCTGTTGGATGCGGGTGCGGATATTGAGGCAAGATGCAACGAGGGATACACTCCACTTCTCTGGGCCGCGCGGGAAGATCACAAGTACACCCTCAAGCAGCTTCTCGGCAGAGGAGCGGACGTCAACGCCAAGAGCGCGGCAGGCTGGACAGCCCTGCTATGGGCCTGCTCCATGTCGTATTCCGGGGTTGTGAGCATGCTCATCGAACACGGCGCGGATTTGGAATCACGAGACCCGTACGGCGCCACAGCCCTGATGAAAGCGTGTCGCAGAGAGCACCCGGAAATTGTGAAATTACTGTTGGATGCCGGTGCCCAAGTCAATGCGCGAGACGAGTTTGGTCGCACTCCTCTTATGAGGGCTTGCAGGAAGGGTTCGAAAGATCTGGTCGCTCGTCTGCTCGCAAAAGGGGCGGATCCCGATGCCCAGGATCAGTACGGGTCCACTGCGCTGATTATCGCCGCGGCGGAGAACGATCGGCATGTCATAGAGCTGCTTTTGGAGGCAGGCGCGGACGCGGAGGCAAAGGACAAGAACGGCTGGACCGCAGCAATGTGGGCGCAATCGATGGGGCTGTCGGAGTTGTTGGACCTGTTGCAAAGATGAATCCAAGGGCTGATTCCGGCCGCAGGTTGATGCCGGTGGTCTGGCGCAAGGAGACCGGGAGGACCGACCATGCAGGAAAAATTGCTGGCTGCAGCCACATCGGGAGATGTGACCGAACTCAAGAACCTCCTCAGTGACGGTGCCCCCGTGGACGTGAAGGACGCCTTCGGGTGGACGCCTCTGATGTGGGCGGCTTCCATGGGGTTTTCCGAAGCGGTTCATATTCTTCTGAACCACCACGCTCAGCCGGATGCAAGAGATCAGTACGGTGCCACTGCTCTCATGAAGGCAGCCCGCCGCGGATTCTCGGAAGTCGTGGAATGTCTGCTGTCGGGCGGCGCTGATGTCAATGCAGAGGACGAATTCGGATGGACCGCCCTCATGAGAGGTTCCCGGAGAGGATACGTGGAAGTGGTGAAAATTCTCCTGGATCACGGTGCGGATCTCGAAAAAGGAGATCAGTACGGGGCTACGGCACTTATCATGGCGGCTTCGGAGGGACATGCGAACGTCGTGAAAGAACTCCTTTCCCGCGGCGCGAATGTGCGTGCAAGCGACAGGAATAACTGGACTGCCCTCATGTGGGCCATGTCCATGCGGCACACGAATGTAATAAATATTCTGAAATCCTATGAATAAGAAGGCGGGAGCCCTGTGAACCGGTGATGCCTGCAGGTCCGCTTTCACAGTTTTGTACAGGAGACGCAACCATGAACGAAAAACTCTTGGATGCCGCAGGGGCAGGTAATTTTGCAAAGCTCCAGTCGTTATTGGCCAAAGGCGCCAGTCCCAATGTGGCCGACGAATATGGTTATACACCCCTCATACTGGCTTCGTCGGAGGGAAGGACGGAAATGGTTCACATTCTCTTGCAAAATGGTGCCGACGCGAATGCCAGGAGCGAATCCAGTTGGACTGCACTGTTATGGGCAGCGTCAATGGGGTATCCCGAAATCGTGCGGCTTCTCATCGACTATGGAGCGAATTTGGAAGCCAGGGATCAGTATGGGGCTACCTCCCTCATGAAAGCATGCAGGCGAGGTCATCTTGAAGTCACGAAGCTCTTGGTGGAAAAAGGCGCTGACGTAAACGTGCGCGACGAATACGGTTGGACGCCTCTTATGCGAACGGCTCGAAGAGGATTTGTTCCGATTTTGAAAATTCTGTTGAACGGTGGTGCAGACCTGGAGGCCAAAGATCAATACGGGGCTACCGCGCTGATAATTTCGGCCTCCGAGTTCCACACGGATGTGGTCCAAATTCTGTTGGATAACGGAGCCGACCCGAATGCCAGCGACAGGAACGGCTGGACGGCTCTCATGTGGGCTTCTTCCATGGGTTATCAATCCGTGGTCAAACTCATCCAGGATCACTCATCCAGGTGAGGCCCCGGGGGTACGGTGGAGATGAATCATGCGCAAACTTACCGATGCTGAACGGGAGCTCATTGTCGGTTTCATCGAACGAGGCGAGCAGGTTCCGTTTTTCTATAAAGATCTCCTGTTTCCTCCACATACTGGACGGGAGAAATGGCAGTTCGCAACAGGGGAATCCATAACCTCTTCACCGTGTGTCGCTCACGGTACCGTGTATTGCGGGAGTCGCGACGGGAACCTCTATGCTGTGGACGCCCGGGACGGGTCAGAAAAGTGGCGGTTTCAAACCCACGCTCGAGTGGATTGTTCTCCCGTGGTGGACTGCGATCTGGTGTACTGCGGCAGTAACGACAATTGCCTGTATGCGGTGGATCGAAACCGCGGCTGGCAGATATGGAAATTCGAGGCAAAGGACTGGATCGTGTACTCCGCGGTCATTCACGGAAACAGAATCTATTTCGGGTGTAACGACGGGAATATATACGGCCTGGATGCCTCAACCGGGGCGCGGGTGTGGAAGCACAAAACCCGGAGCTGGTCCGTCTCGTCACCGGTTGTCCTGGAAGACGCGATCCTGTACGGGGGTGGCGATGCAGGTCTCCACGCCGTGGAGATCGAGTCCGGCAAAGAAAAGTGGTGCTTTCAGGCCGGCGGCGATACCACGGCTCCGCTCATTGCAAACGGTGTCGCCTATTGCGGAAGTCGAGATGGCACCGTCTATGCCGTGGACCCGAAATCGGGAAAAGAACTGTGGCGTTTCCAGACAGGAGACTGGTGGACCTCTCATCCCGTGGTTTCTCGGCCGGTGGCTTGGAAAGATCTCATCGTGTTTGGCTGCAACGATCACAACCTGTATGCAGTCAATGCGCAAACAGGGCTGGAAAAGTGGAAATTTCGTACACGAAACTGGATAATCTGCTCTCCTGCGGTGGATGGGCAAACCGGTTATTTCGGAAACGGGGACGGAATTCTGTTTGCAGTGGATCTGGAATCAGGAAAAGAAAAATGGAGGTATGAGACAAGCAAGTGGATTGCCTCATACCCGGTGGTGTCCGATGGAATTATATATTTCGGTAGTGGCGACGGCTACCTTTACGCGATGTTGGCCTGATACCTGAACAGCCATTCGTTCATCTTATTTTGCGAGGACAGCGTCGCGGTCGCCGAGATATCCCTCTTATTGTTTAATAAATGTTCGTCTGTTTTCCCGGTGATCCACGGTATAGAGCAGCGTACTCGCGGCCTGAAGTTCCTTCTCCAAGGTTGGCAGGTCCCCGCGATCGATATCAAAGGCGCGGACGTAAACGTTTCTGTACCCTTCTGGCGCATTCTCGTACGACGTGACGATGCTTACGAGACGGCCTCCGTGTTTCCTTATGATATCAGTGGCTTCTTTGATCGAGCCCGGCTTGTCTTCGAGTCGAAAGCCGAACAGAACCCCTCTTTTGGAAAGACCGGAAAGCGATACCAGGGCGGAAAATATGTCGTCTTTGGTAATGATTCCCAGGATGTGTCCCGTATCGTCCACCACGGGAACCCCTGATATGTTGTGTGTGAGCAAAATTTCCGCAGTTTCTTCGATCGTTAAGTCCGGCGGGACGGTTATGGGGTTTTTGCTCATAATCGAGCTGACGTCCAGCCGAGCCACGTGATACATGATATTTTGAAAGTCCATGAGAACGGCATTTGACGGCGACGCGTGCTTCACGTCGCGATCCGTTACTATGCCGATGAGCCTGTCCCCGTCCATGACCGGCAGCATGTTCACGTGGTGATCCATCAGCACATTGATAACATCCTGAATTTTGGCGTTCACATCAATTGTGACGATATGGGTGCTCATCCAGTCTCTGACTAACATTTGTCCTCCTTGCTGTAGCTTGCCTCGAAATCAAAAGAAAAATCAACTTCTCTGCCCGCCCGGTCTTCTGTGCTCCCGAACGCGATCGAGGATATCAGAAGCGACCTTCGAGGAAAAGAGCATTTTCCGTACCTTGTGCCGTTTGAAAGGTTACCCCGCCCGTGACTGAACGGATACCCTCGCCCAAGCAAATATGTTGACCGAAACCAGAATAGCGTTTACTTTTGTGAATCCTATTCGAGCGGAACACGAGGCACCACCCATCCGCTTACTGAAACAAGCTCGAAAGAGAAAATATGCGTCAGGAGGGTCCCACCATGAGCAAAGGTTTCCGAAAAATAGCGAAAACGCCATCGGCATATTCCTATCCGCTTCTTGTGAAGCAGTTGCTTCACACCCCCATGAGTTATGCACCGGACCAGGAAATCGTGTACCGCGACAAAATGCGATACACCTATCGAGACCTGTACACGCGCATCAACAAGCTTGCGTCCGCGCTCGAAAGGCTCGGAGTGGGCCCCGGTGACACTGTTGCCGTTTTGGACTGGGACTCACACAGATACCTGGAATGTTTTTTCGCAATCCCCATGATGGGCGCTATTCTCCACACCGTGAACATTAGGCTGTCCCCGGATCAGATGCTGTTCACCATGAATCACGCGGAAGACAAAGTGGTACTCGTGCACGAGGATTTTATCCCTATTCTGGAAAGCATTCAGGGCCAGTTGACCACCGTGGAAAAGTACATCGTCCTCAAGGAGGGCGAGGAACAGCCCGCGACTGGCCTGCCCATCGTGGCCGAATACGAGGAAATGCTGGCACAGGCCTCAAGCGTGTACGATTTTCCGGAATTCGATGAAGACACCCAGGCAACGACGTTTTATACCACCGGCACCACGGGCGATCCCAAGGGCGTCTATTACAGCCACAGGCAGCTCGTCCTGCACACACTGGGAATGGCTGTCTCGATTGCAAGTTACACGTCGCCCGGCAGATTTCAGTCGGCAGACATTTACATGCCCATAACCCCCATGTTCCACGTGCACGCGTGGGGTGTCCCCTTCGTTGCCACGTTGATCGGAGCCAAACATGTGTATCCGGGCAGATACGAGCCCGCGATGCTGTTGAAGCTGCTCCAGACCGAAAAAGTCACCTTTTCTCACTGCGTTCCCACGATACTCCATATGCTGCTGGCCAGTCCCGCGGCAAAAGACGTGGATCTCAGAGGCTGGAAGGTGATCATCGGCGGGTCGGCGCTTCCCCGAGGTCTCGCTAAAATGGCCATGGAGAGGGGTATTGAAATCTATACCGGGTACGGAATGTCTGAAACGTGCCCGCTGCTCACTCTCGCCACGATGAAACCGGAAATGCTGGAGTGGGATCTGGAACGACAGCTGGATGTCCGCACCAAAACCGGTCTGCCTGTGCCGCTGGTGGATTTGAAAATTGCCGACGTGAGCACCGGAAATCGAGTGCCCCAAGACAACCGCACTCCGGGTGAAATTCTCGTGAGGGCGCCCTGGTTGACTCAAGGTTATTTCAAGGCACCGGACAAGTCGGAGGAGTTGTGGGCAGGCGGATGGCTCCATACAGGGGATATCGCCGTCATGGACGATAAGGGCTATGCTCAGATAACCGACCGCCTCAAGGACGTGATCAAGACCGGCGGCGAATGGATTTCCTCATTGCACCTGGAAAGCCTCATCAGCCGGCATGAAGGAGTGTCCGAGGTGGCTGTGGTAGGCGTACCAGACGAAAAATGGGGCGAACGGCCCTTGGCCATGGTGGTTCCCAAGCCCGATTTCGTCCAAAAACTGGCTGCTGAAGACCTGAGGAAATTCCTCGAACAATACGTGGAGGACGGGACGATGTCTAAATGGGGAATACCCGACAAGTTCCTTATGGTCGAGCAGATACCGAAAACGAGTGTGGGAAAAATAGATAAAAAAGTCATCAAGAAAGGTGTAAAGGACGGCACCCTCTGATGCGAGCGCAGCGAAGCAATCTCCGTCTTTCTAGGGATTCTCAAAAGTAAGGTCGGTTTTGATGAGGCGAACAGGTTGAAAGATTGTCATTGCGAGGGCAAAGCCCGAAGCAATCTCCAACTGACCAAGACTGAGATTGCTTCGTCGTTCCACTCCTCGCAATGACTGAGGTTAGTCACTTCCCCCGGGTAACTGGATGGTTACATGCTCACGTCTTCTCCTGGGTGCTGAACAGAGGGTATGCATCCGGTTCGGGGTTAACGACTCCACGGAAGCACCTGCGATGAACTGCGCAGGGACCGTATTTGGCGAGGGCCTCTCTGTGCTCGCGAGTGGCGTATCCCTTGTGCTGGTCGAATCCGTACAGGGGAAACCGTTCGTGGAGTTCCCTCATGATTTCATCTCGCGTTACTTTTGCCACGATACCCGCTGCAGCTATGGAGAAGGACAACCTGTCCCCTTTAATGATGGCCTGCTGCGGCACCTGAATATCCAGTTTTATGGTTCCGTCTACGAGCAGATAATCAGGGGGAGGCTGAATCTGTTCCACTGCCCGCAGCATGGCTACTCTGGTGGCCTGTAACACGTTTATCTCGTCTATGGTCTGGGGAGGGATAATACCCACACCCACAGCTCCCGCACGTTTCATTATTTGGTGGAACAACTTTTCCCGAACGGATGCCGTGAGCAGTTTGGAATCATTGACTTCTGTAATGACGTCCTGGGAACGCATTACTACTGCTGCCGCCACAACCGGCCCGGCCAGCGGCCCGCGGCCCGCCTCATCCACCCCCGCTATCCTGCACGCTCCGCGGCCCGCAGCCTCTTCTTCGAAGCGATACGTCGGCAGTAGCCGTTCTCCAGGCGCTCCGGTACGAGCCATAGCGCGACCCTCCAGACCTTAAGGAATTGGCAAACCGTACGACAAGCATGCAATACGAATGCGCTTTTAAACCAGCAAGATTGGGGGGACCCTCTCTAGTAAGGAGTGTCCCGCCCAAACCCCCTCCCAGAAACTCCTACCATGCGCGGGAACCTGCATTTCCTCAACGGACATGCAGGTTCCCGCGAGGGCTAACAGTTCTTGAAGTGGGGTTCGGGGGGGAACTTCTTACAAGAAGTGCCTCCCCGATTTCACTTATTTCAAAGGGCATTCGTATTACAGGACTTTGTTCAGGGAATATTCGACTATACCCGTCGCTCCGGCTTTCATAAGTTTGGGGATGAGCGATCGGACGACTTCTTCGGAAACCACTGACTCCACGGAAAACCAGTCCGACTTGTACAGCCCTGCCACAGTCGGCGCGTTCAATGACGGGAGAAGTCCGACGACTGCATCGAGCTGCGCTTTCGGGCAGTTCATTTTAAGGCCCACCATTTTTCTCGCTTCCAGGGCCGATTGAAGCAGAAGATGAATTTGCTCGATTTTTTCCCGCTTCACCGGGTTCTCGAATGCCGCTCTGTTGGCGATAAATTGCGTATTCGTGGTGAGCAGCGTATGAATGATGCGCAGTCCGTTGGCCTTCAACGTGCTACCCGTCTCCGTCACGTCCACGATCGCGTCGACGACGCCTTCATTGACCTTTGCCTCGGTGCTTCCCCACGAAAACTCCACGTCTACGGGGATTCCCCGCTCAAAGAAGAATTTCTGCGTGAATTTCACCAGCTCCGTGGCAATGCGCTTGCCCGCGAGGTCTTCGGGTTTCTCGTAATGGGATTCCGCATCCACAGCCAAGACCCAGCGCGCGGGACTCTGGGATACCTTGGAATAAACCAGATCGTCAATCACCTTGACATCCGACTCGTTTTCCAAAATCCAATCTTTTCCTGTGAGACCTGCGTCAAACGTCCCTTTTTCCACGTATCGGGAAATTTCCTGGGCCCTAAGCCGCGCCATGATGATTTCGTCGTCATCCACACTGGGAAAATAACTCCTGGGCGAAACAGTGATGTTCCATCCCGCCCTGCGAAAGAGTTCAATCGTGGCCTGTTCCAAGCTTCCTTTCGGAATTACCAGTTTGAGGGGGTCCTTATACGTCAATTTCCTCTAATTCTCCTTCCGATGTGATGCGCCTGAAGAAGCAGCTCCATTTTCTCGTGTGGCACGCTCCTTTTCCGCGCTGTTCGACCAGGAGCAGTATCGTGTCCTGATCGCAGTCCACCAGCACTTCCTTCACGATTTGAATATCGCCCGACGTGTCGCCCTTTCGCCACAGCTCTTGACGGGAACGGCTCCAATAGCAGGCTCTACCTTCCCGAAGCGTCGTTTCCAGGGCTTCTCGATTCATATATGCCATCATGAGAACCTTGCCCGTTCCCACATCCTGGGCTATGGCCGGAACCAGGCCGTTTCCCTTTTCAAAATCAATCTCGGCGTGTTGTCCGAGCAGAGTAACCGTCATTTTTCATCTCCCGACCCTTGCATGAATTCCTGTTCCATGGCCCTGAGAATGCCCATAACCAGGTTTGCGGCAACCTGGGCAACCTGGGGATCCATGCTTCCATTCAAGACTCCACTGAGCATCGAGTTCAATACCCGCACCGCGTCTCCAGGGTGCCGAACGATCACACCGCCCGCATGAAGGGTTTCCCGCGTCTCCGGGCTATTCTGCCTGTCAGCCGTGGCCGGTCCTTTTTCCGTCCTGACCCCTCGTTTACGCAAAATTTCGTTGAACACCCCAACGGCCTCGGGAGTGTAGTCCTCAACTTCGTCCCTGAGAATCCTCATGATTTCCTCAGTGGAGAAAGACTCGAGTAAATTCTTGTCGATTTGGTATTCCGTCATACGAACCTCCGCAGGGAATCCGCTACCCGCGTCATTGCGAGCCCGGTGCGATCGCACCGAATATTCAGCGCATGAAGAAATCCACGATGCGCACCGTCTGGTCATCGCGCTCCCAATCCATTTCGTCAATCCACTTCCACACCTTGCTGAATGAACAGCCTGAGAGCATGAGGATCGTCAAGAGTACCGCGAGCCATTTTTTCATAGTGTTCCTCGACCGGACATGGGGCGTGAGCAAAACCTTACGAAAAGGTTTGGGAATTCATGATACATCGAGCCGAATCGGTAAGCAAGAACGATAATATATTGAAACCATTTTCTATGAAATATCTACATCTAGCCTTAATTAGACACAATTTTGTTGCATTTTTTGATCTCATATGATAGCATCCGATGTGAATTCGCTCCTGAACAGCCCGATACGATAATTGACTTTTCTGCGGGCACAACAAGGCGGGTCGTCCGCCACGCAACAGCGGTATCCGTATCCCGGAGGACGAGATGAAAAGATTCACGACTATCATTACCACAGCGATTCTCTTGGCAGCAACAGCGTCCCTGTGCTTCGCCTTCGAGACCGATTTTGACGATCTGCAAAGATTCGATCGCACTCTTCCGGGTTGGAAACTGGGCAGAGGGGTGGTAAACATCCTGGGAGCGCCTCAGGAATTGTTCGCCAACATGACCAATAACGCGATCAACGGTAACTACTATGGCGCGTACGATGAAGGTATGTATGGGTCGTGGGCAGGTGCCATGAACGGGTATATCGCAGGCATGTTCCCTGGTGTGGGTCGCATGCTCAAGAGAGCCACCACGGGGATGCTTGAAATAGCGACATTCTGGAAGCCTGAGTACGGCCCCACCATGGACCCCACCTACGGCACCAGATGCAGGGCATTCGGGGATGAGGATTATTTCAATCCCAATCCCTTCTGGTATTGGGGGCCTTCACGATAGTCTGGTGTGAGGCGCGGACCCGCAGGTTCAATGCGCGGGTCCCGCTCCGTTTCAGAGGCTTTCCAGATATAATTGCGCGCTATAGGCAGCCGTTGCGCCGTCACCAACGGCAGTTGAAATTTGTCTCAGAATTTTGGATCGCACGTCTCCCGCAGCGAACATTCCCTTCCTGGAACAGGCCATTTTCTCATCGGTAATGACGAAGCCGCCGGCATCGGTTTCCACCTGGTCGCGAAAACACCCGGTGTTTGCATGGATGCCCACGTAAAAGAAGACGCCGCCGACAGGCAACTGCACCTGGGAGCCGTCCACAACCGAGCGGAGTTCCATTGCTTGAACGTCTTTGTCGCCGATGATGCGCGTAGGCACGGAGTTCCAGTGGAACGAAAGCTTGGGTTCGGCAAAAGCCCGTTCCTGAATTTCCTTTACTGCTCTCAGCTTGTCTCGCCGGTGAACAACATGGACCTTTGAAGCGAATCTGGAAAGATATATCGCTTCTTCCACGGCCGAATCTCCGCCACCTACCACGGCTACTTCGAGATCTCTAAAAAAGGGTCCGTCGCACACTGCACAATAACTGACCCCTTTGCCCGCAAGCTCCAGTTCACCCGGCACCCCTAGCTTGACCGGCGAAGCGCCCGTCGAAAGAATAACGGCCTTGCATTCGTACTCATCGCCCGAATCACACGTGAGGAGAAAGCCTTTCTCGGTGGGAAAGACAACTTGAACATCGGCCTGGGCAATCTCCAGACCGAATTTACGAGCTTGTTGCTCCATTTTCTGGGCCAGATCGTACCCGAGAATGGGCTCACCGAATCCCGGGTAATTATCCACGAGTTCCGTAGCGGCCATCTGGCCCCCCGTAAGCCCCTTTTCCAGGAGGAGAACGGGAATACGACCCCGCGCCGCGTACATTCCTGCCGTTAAACCAGCAGGTCCGCCACCGAGAATGATGAGATCCGTTTTCATAGATTAGGCTTTGTCCAGCAGCTCCTTAATGCGACTTTTCGGTACCGCACCGACGATCTGGTCCACGACCTGGCCGTTCTTGAACAGCATGAGAGTGGGAATTCCCCTCACTCCGTATTTGCTCGGTGTTTCCTTATTGTCGTCCACGTTCAGTTTGGCGACTTTTATTTTTCCCGCGTACTCGCCGGCCAATTCTTCCACTACAGGACCAACGGTCCGGCAGGGTCCACACCATGCAGCCCAGAAATCCACGAGAGCCGGAACATCGGACTGAAGAATCTGCTGTTCGAAATCCGAGTCCGTGACGTGGTACAGGTTTTCATTTTCCGACATTTGGAACTCCTCTCTCTTTCTCTCTCTCTCTCTTCAATTTGACTATTCTTGAGTGCAGTGTTTTCTCAGGAAGGCTTTCAGTTCGGCTCGCACGTGTTCCGGCAGGTCTGCCGGCACTGCCTGGCCACATATTGTAACGGTTGTCTTCAGAGACTCATATACCAGCAGGCAAGGCGGACACACATCCAGGTGTTCTTCGATGAGCCGGCATTCGTCTTCCGTCACTTCCCCGTCCAGGTAGTCGGACAACTGGTTACAAAAATGTTTGCACTCGTCCATTTCCGCTTTCCTTAGTGTGAAGCGCTCTGCCGATCGGAAGAGACTTCCCTTTCCATATAATAGGAAGCCAAGGCCTCCCGTACGAAATTTCTCGCCCGGTGCAGCCGCGATTTTATCGCTGCGACCGAAGAATCCATGATTCTTGATACTTCTTCAAGAGAAAATCCTTCCACGTCTCTCAGGACAATTACGGACCGATACAGAACGGGAAGATCGTCGATTACCTGTTCAATTTTTCTTCGTCCTTCTTTGGATAACAGGAGGTCCAGGGGAGTATTCACGAACTCTCTGGATGCCGGAACGAATAAGCCGTCCGTCTGGGTGCGTATTTCGTCATCATACTCAACGTTCTCGGGTCGATTTTTACGCAGGTACATCAAAGCGGTGTTAGTCGCAATCCTGAAAAGCCAGGTAGAAAAGGACGATGCGCCGGTAAATCCTTCCAAGCCTTTGTAAGCGCTCAAAAAGGTTTCTTGCAAGAGGTCCTGTGCATGATGATTGTCCTTTACCATTTTTCTCAGGTGGCGGTATATTCTTCCTTCGTACTTTTCTACCAATTTCTCAAAGGCTTCATAATCCCCACCGAGTACTTTGGCTATAATTTCACGGTCTTCATCCATTTCCGTTCCTGTGCAGTCTGGAGCCTTAGTGAGCAATACTCCCGGTATTCATTTCTTACAAGAACCATAATCTTGATGTAAGCGCCCTGTCAAGGGCAAAGCCGTAATTGTTACGGTCACCGGAATCAAAGTCATTTTGAAGCTCCTGGTCAGCAGAGATGAGGAAAAATCCATTGCGTCATTGCCATCGACGATATATCATTCCTGCGACGAGGAGCATGCATGGAAGATCGAATACAGAAGGTTGCGGACTGCCTGGCGCGGGCAAGAAACGTTGTGGCTCTCACCGGAGCGGGAATAAGCACGGAATCGGGTATACCTGATTTCAGAAGTCCGGGTGGACTGTGGTCAAAAGTAGATCCGGGAGAATTCTCCATTGATCGTTTTCTGCAGAACCCTTCGCGCTTTTGGAAGCTGCACCTTCAGTTGAAGTCATCGGGCGATTTCGATTTGACGTCCGCCAAACCGAATCCGGCCCATTACGCGCTTTCTCGCATGGAACAGATGGGAATTCTCAAGTGTATCATCACCCAGAACGTGGACAATCTTCACCAGAGGGCTGGATCGGTGGAAGTCGTGGAATTTCACGGTAATCTCCTGCGCGCGGCATGCATGAAATGCCGTACGGTTGAGCCCATCGAGGCAGTGGAAAAACGGCTGGAGGCAGGTGATGAGGAAACGCCCAGGTGCCGAAAGTGCGGAGGAATCCTGAAGCCTGACGCGGTTTTTTTCGGAGAAGCCATCCCAGCGAAAGCGCTTATGATATCCCAGGTACAATCCCAGAAATGCGATGTCCTCTTGGTGGTGGGGACTTCGCTGCAAGTATTTCCCGCCGCTCAAATTCCCCTGTCCGTCAAATTGAAGTACCCCCCTGCGATAGTCGTGGAAGTCAACCGAGAACCCTCTGCCATGCATCAACAGGTAACGGACACGCTCATTTTGGGCAGCGCGGGCGAAATTCTCACAAGCATTACCGAAGCTCTCGAAACCAGGCTGTCGGCGGGTGCATGGCGGGGTTCCGGGGAATAAACCCACATTTTCGTTCACATTGACGCTATCGCCTTTCAGGACGAGCTTCTCTAGCCGTCCGGCCAAACAGCTCTGAGCTGCAGCCGCTTTCATTCCTCGAAATAAAAACCCGTTTGATCGACCCCTGTGGTTGACCTCGCTGTGACCTCCGCCCCGTGGACGACATAGATCACATTATGGGGACACGAGATCAGCTGGGCAGATTCAGGGGCGAGATCCAGAAGCAATCTCAGAAGAACTCGGTTTATGCCCGCGTGTCCCACTACCAGGACGCGATCAGGCACACTGTCTGAATGCAGCTCTCGAATGAACGATGCTACTCGGTCTTCCGCGTCTCCGTAGCTTTCACCGCCGGGCGGCTTGTCGAACCACGAGTAGCGAATTGCTCCTGGCCCCCTGGTTACTTCATTTCGCTCCCTGTTCTCCCATGTTCCGCACGCAAGTTCCGCCAGTGCGTCTCGGATGTGGAGCTGGAGCCCCGTTCCTGCCGTATAGATTCCGGCGCTGGTGACGGCTCTCCCGAGAGGACTGCTGAATACCGCGGCGACATTATAGGTGCGTATGACACCGCCCAATTAATCAGC